>Ga0197142_1001593_pt1 | contig 20638 bp, 21 predicted proteins | sample GBS60_MetaG_FD_148614 | JGI IMG/M metagenome (GOLD analysis project Ga0197142, IMG submission 148614) | Sediment microbial communities from Great Boiling Springs, Gerlach, Nevada, United States - GBS 60_MetaG | ecosystem: Environmental > Aquatic > Thermal springs > Hot (42-90C) > Sediment... | reverse complement strand
GTGCTTCGCGTGAAGAATCTCAAAAAGATCTATCGCAGTCGCCGCCGGGGCGAGACGGTCGCCGTGGACGGCGTCTCGTTCAGCGTGCACAAGAACGAGGTCGTGGGGCTGCTGGGCCCAAACGGCGCGGGCAAGACGACAATCATTAAATCTATCTGCACTATCCTGCTCCCGACCTCCGGGGAAATCTGGGTGGATGGAGTCGACGCGATCAGAAACCCCCGCGCGGCTCTTGAGAAAGTGACAGCAGTTCTCGAGGGCAATCGCAACGTCTATTGGCGTCTCACGGTGCGAGATAATCTGGAATTCTTCGCGGGGCTGCAGGGGCAGTCGCTGCGCTCCGTGAAGGGTTACATTGACGAACTGATCGAGCTTTTCAATCTGAAAGAGAAAGTGAACGAGCAAGCGCGGGCGCTCTCGCGCGGGATGCAACAGAAGCTCGCCGTCGCGTGCGCGCTCGTCAAGCGCACGCCCATTCTGCTCTTAGACGAGCCGACGCTGGGCTTAGATGTCGAGACCAGCTACGAGCTCCGGTGGATATTAAAGCGCATGGCCGAGCGCGGCGAACGAACTATTCTCTTATCGAGCCACGACATGAACGTCGTCCAAGACATCTGCGAGCGTGTGATCATCATCAATCACGGCAAGATCGTGGTAGACGACAAGATCGAGAATCTCCAGAGGCTCTTTACGGCGAGCGCCTATCGCTTCGAGATCGCAGGCCACCTTACCCCTCAGCAGCAGCAGAAACTCACAGAGCAGTTCGATATGATCAAGATCAGCGCCGACGGCTCGCGCACGATCATCGAAGCGGACTTGCTCGACAGTCGGAAGGTCTACGAAATTATAGACGTTCTCAGGGAGAACGGCTGTCAGCTGGAGTCCGTGGGCAAACAGTACCCAGACTTAGAAGAGATCTTTCTTCGGATTGTGAAGGGGGAGAAGCAATGAGATATCTCTATCTGCTCAGGGCGATGATGAAGAAGAATTTTCTCATCATCTGGCGATACCCGTTCAATCTCACCGCAGGGATCATCAGCATCATGATGATCTTTCTCGTCATCTTTTACGGGGCGAAGTTCATCGGCGGGAGCAGCCCCGGCTTCGGCAACACCCTCGAGGGCATCGTCATGGGATTCATGCTCTGGACGTTCATTATCTTCGCGTTCTCAGATTTGACGTGGGATTTCATCAACGAAGCGCAGCAGGGCACGCTCGAACAGCTCTATATGTCGCCGCTGGGGTTCGGATGGGTGAGCTTCAGCTACATTCTGTCGTTCTTAGTTATTAATTTGACCATCACCTTGGGGCTCTTCGTGCTCATGATGGCCGTGACGGGCAAGTGGCTCCATCTGGACTTTCTCAGTCTCATCCCGTTGATGCTGCTGACGGTCTGGGGCGTCTACGGGTTTGGGTTTGCGATGGGCGGGTTGGCGTTGGTCTTCAAGCAAGTGCAAGCGGTCTTTCAGATCTTTCAGTTCGTGTGGGTGGCGCTGGTGATCGCAGCAAGCGCCCTAGAGACGTTCCCGTGGGCGAAGTTTCTCCCCGTGACGTGGGGGGTACACTTGATCGGGCGGGTCCTCATCGGCGGGCAGTCGCTCTCTGCGATGCCCATCGCGGACGTAGTGTTTTTAGTATTGATCTCAGCGGTGTATTTTCTGCTGGGCTATGCGATCTTCAAGCGTCTAGAGCGAGTAGCGCGCGATCGAGGGCTGTTGGGGCACTACTAAGAAAGGGGTGATCTCTATGCGCGAAGCGATCTTGCGGGCGTTGGAGCGCAGCCGCGCCGACTACACGGAGATCAGAGTCGAGCGCGAGTGGCGCACGGAGGTCGCATATCGAAAAGAGAACCTTGAGAATCTCGAGGCGTCGTCGGAGCTGGGTGGGATCGTGCGCTGTCTTGTGGGAGGCGGCTGGGGGATCGCCGTCTTCAACTCTCTAGACAATCTCGAACAGAGGGTCGAAGACGCTTATCGTATCGCCAAGGCCGTGAGCGCCAAAGTCCCAGAACGCGCAGCCCTCGCCCCGGCTCGCCCTGTCCAAGATGAGGTGCGCGTCACGTTGAAGAAAGACCCTCGGTCCATCTCGCTGCAGCAGAAGCAAGAGCTCTTGCGCCGATATAACGAGCTCATGCTCAAGCACAACGAGAAGATCGTCTCGACCAATGCGCGCTATACAGACTCTTTCAAAGAGATCACATACGCAAACTCAGAAGGGACGTTCATCGTCGAGGAGCGCCCAGACGTGACGCTGCTCTTGTCGGCCACTGCTCGCGAAGATGAGAAGAACATCCAGAGGGGTGTAGAATCGCTCGGATGGTTTGCAGGCTTTGAGGCTGCAGAGAACCAAGAGGAGCAAGCGCTCAAGGCCGCTCAGCGCGCTGTAGATTTGCTCAAAGCCAAGCCTGTCACCGCTGGGGTCTATACCGTGATCTTAGATCAAGATCTCGCGGGGGTCTTCATCCATGAAGCGTTCGGCCATCTGTGCGAGGCCGATTTTCTCTTCAAGAACCCTAGGCTCCAAGAGATCTTGAAGATCGGGCGCCCCTTCGGCATCCCAGAGCTCAACGTCGTCGACGACGGCTATCTTGAGGGCTTGCGCGGCAACTCCAAGTACGACGACGAGGGCACCCCACGACAGAAGGTCTATCTCATCAAGAACGGCGTCCTCAATAGCTTTCTGCACAGCCGCCAGACGGCCGCCAAGATGGGCGCTCAGCCCACGGGCAACGCCCGCGCGGTGAACTATCAGTTCGAGCCCATCGTGCGCATGCGCAATACGTACATCGAGCCCGGCTCAGCGACCTTCGAGCAGATGCTTAAAGACATAGATTATGGGATCTACGCCTGCGGCTCTTTCGGCGGCCAGACGATGCGCGAGCAGTTCACGTTCGAGGCTAAATACGCCTACGAGATCGTGCGTGGGCAACTCGGGGAGCTGCTGCGCGATGTGGTGCTCACGGGCAACGTCTTCGAGACGCTCAAGAATATCGAGATGATCGGGAACGATTTGGTGATCAAGGGCACTTCGGGGGGCTGTGGCAAAGATGGACAGTTCCCGCTGCCGGTCACGACAGGAGGCCCGCACATCCGCGTGCGCCACGTCACCATAGGGGGGAAGGCATCATGAAGGGCTACATTCCCACAACAGATCTTCTGGAGAGAGTTGCCAAGCAATCAGACGGGGCCGAGATCTATGAGCTGCGCAGCTTTGAGCTTCCGGTGCGCTTTCGAGCCGGCTCGTTAGAGTCCGTCAAGGCTGTGGAGACTGCCGGCCGAGCCCTGCGCCTCATCAAAGCTGGGCGCCTGGGGTTCTCGACGACCACGGACTTGGGAGACGACACGTATCTTGTGCAGAATGCTCTTGAGTCAGCTCAATATGGCGATCCTGCGCCCTTTCGCTTCCCCGCACAGCAGCCCGCTCCCACTGTCCAGTGCTTTGATCCCCAGGTCGAGCAGATGGACGAGCAGAATTTGATAGCCCTTGGGGAGCAGATCGTCGAGAGGATCAAAGCGTATGATGCGACCCTTCAGATCGAAGTGGGGCTCTCCAAAGAGCTTGAAGAAGTTTCGCTCTGCAATACGAGTGGCTTGGCTCTCACGAGCCGACGGACGCTCTTGAGTCTCTCTGTCTCGGCCACGCGCGCCCGCGAAGGCGATATCTTGACGATCTTTGAAGCGACGTCGTGGCGCCACGCCAAAGAGATAGACGGCTTGGCTCTCGCAGAACGACTGATCGAGCGGCTGCGTCTTGCCGAAAGAATCGTCCCTATACAGACCAAAGCGATGCCCGTGATCTTTCGTGGGCCAGGGGTCTTAGTGCTGCTTTTCCCATTTATGGTTGGGCTGGATGGGCGCAACGTCTTCTTGGGCGTCTCGCCCCTGCGCGGCAAGCTCGACCAAAAGATCTGTGACGAGAGATTCTCGCTGATAGATGACGGGACGCTTGACTTCGCGCCACGATCCGCACCCTACGACGACGAGGGCGTGCCCACGAAGAGAAAATTCTTAATTGAGCGCGGGGTCGTTAAACAGTTTCTCTACGACCTCAAGACAGCGGCGCTCGCTCACGCTCAGCCTACAGGAAATGGCTTCAAAGCAGGGTTTATGGGTGGAGGCTTCCGCCGTCCCCCCACGATCTCCTCCACGAGTGGAATCATCCCTCCTGGAGATCGAACGCTCACTCAGATTCTCAAAGACCTCGACGAAGCGCTCATCGTCGAGGACGTCATGGGTCTGGGCGGGGGGAATCCCCTCACGGGGGAATTTTCCAACACCGTCTCGGTGGGGTTTCTCGCGCGCAAGGGGGAGATCATCGGGCGCGTCAAGAACACAATGATCGCCGGGAACGTCTACGATCTTCTGAAAGATCGCTTGATCGCCCTCAGCGATCGCCCGGAGTGGATCTTTGGGTTCGCACATGCGCCTGCGATCGCCCTGGACGGCGTGAGCGTCGCCAGTAAATAGCCGTGCTCGAAAGAATTCTTAGTAGCATCAGCTCGCGGTCGGTCGCGCTCTTCCTGGGCGCGACCGACGTGGGCAAGACCACGCTCATCAGAGAGCTGCACCGCCATCTCGGCGGGGAGGTGATTGACGCCGACGTAGGCCAGAGTTGGCTGGGCCCGCCCGCGTGCATCTCCCGAGGACGCATCCACAGTGATCACAGCGAGATCAAATCAAGCTACTTTGTAGGAGACATCTCGCCGCGCGGGAATTTTTTGCCGGTGCTCACAGGGGTTGCGCACTGTCTGCGTGAGGCCTCACGCCCAGTGCTCATTGATACTGATGGCTATATCAGTGGGGATGCCGCGCGAATCTACAAGAGCGAGTTGATTCGTCTTGTCCGGCCGGACGTGCTCGTGCTGCTGCAGCGCGCCGGAGAGCTTGCGTACTATACGCTCTATGCCCGCCAGGGCATCACCGTCATAGAGATGCCCGTGATGCACACGGGCAGTAAATCGCGGGAAGACCGCATCCGGGCGCGCGAAGATGCCTTCCGACGATACTTTCAGGGCGCGGCGCTGCAGCGCTGGCGCTTTGACGAGCTGAGCGTCGAGCGCGCGCTCATTGGACACGGCGAGCCCCTCGATGTGACGCTGCTCTCAAATCTATTGGCCTGCCCTGTTGTGGCTGCCTGGCGCTTGCCTCCTACAGCGACGCTCGTCGTAGAGCGCTGGCCCTTCTCAACTGTCGAAGCCCAACGGGCTCTCGGTGTTGAGTCCCTCACCCTGCTCTTGTGGGAAGATCTCAAAGAGACTCTTGTGGGCTGCTGTATGGAAGGAGAACTTCAAGGCCTCGGAACTGTCCAAGAGCTCTCCAGCGAGACGATCTCGATCTGGACGCCGGTGGCTCACGCGACCGCCATCCAATGGGGGTCTCTGAAAGTCTTCGCCGACGGGCGACACATACGAACCCTCAAGAGATCTTCCGCCGAAGGGCAATGAGCTCGAGCAAGCTCTTGGCCGCTTCCGCGCCTTTGTAGACGCGCGCCCAGGCTTGCTCTTCTGTGTACGGCGTCAGCACCCCAAAGACGATCGGGGTATCACACTCTAAAGTCACTCGCATCAGCCCGTCGGTCACCGCACGGGCGATATGCTCAAAATGTGCGGTCTCGCCCCGCAGCACGCACCCCAACGGCAAGATCCCATCATACTGCCCCGACTGCGCTAAGCGCTTCACCGTCGCGGGAAGTTCAAACGCTCCTGGCACCCAGAAGACCTCCGTCTCGGCCATATCTCGAAGCTGCTCTTGGGCCGCCCTGAGCATCTCTTGTGTGATCTCTTTGTTAAATGCGCTGACGACGACCGCGATCTTAAGGCTCATTACTGAAATTGGCAAAGATCGCATCGAGCTGATGGCCGAGCTTCTCCTTCTTGGTCTTCAGATAGTTATAATTGTGCGGATTGGGCGGGACGAGGATGGGAAGCTGCTCGACGATCTTGATCCCATACGCTTCGATGCCCACGAGCTTCTTGGGATTGTTCGTCAGAATACGAATAGTGCTCAAGCCCAGATCTTTGAGGATCTGGACGCCGATGCCGTACTCGCGCAGGTCTTCTTTAAACCCCAATTGTCTATTAGCTTCGACGGTGTCGAGCCCTCTGTCTTGGAGATGGTACGCTTTAATTTTATTCCCCAAGCCGATCCCGCGGCCCTCTTGGCGCAGATAGAGGAAGACCCCCAGGCCTTCTTTAGCGATCTGGCGCAGGGCTGCTCGAAGCTGCTCGCCGCAGTCGCACTTGAGCGAGCCGAAGACGTCCCCCGTCAGACACTCCGAGTGCACCCGGACCAAGACGTTCTCTCTCCCGGCGACGTCGCCCTTGACGAGCGCGATATGCTCCTTCCCGTCCACAAGGCTCTTATAGGCGTGGATCGTGAACTCCCCAAACTCCGTGGGGAGATTGGCCCAGGCGATCTTCTCGATCAAGTGTTCGCGCTCGTAGCGATAGCGGATGAGATCAGCGATACTGATAATAAGCAGCCCATGCTTCTGGGCGAATCTCTCTAACTGAGGCAGCCGGGCCATCGTCCCGTCCTCGTTCATCACCTCGCAGATGACCGCCGCGGGATAGAGCCCAGCTAACTTACAGAGATCGACGCTGGCTTCGGTGTGGCCCGCTCGCTGCAGCACGCCGCCGGGCTTCGCCCGCAGGGGGAAGACGTGCCCCGGCTGGACCAAATCTGAGGGCTTGGTCTTGGGGTCAATGAGCGTCTGAATCGTCTTGGCGCGATCATGCGCAGAGGTCCCCGTGCTGATCCCCTCGCGGGCGTCCACTGAGACCGTAAACGCGCAGCCCTTCCCCCCGGAATCCGTCTGCACCATGAGCTTGATCCCAAGCTCATCGAGACGCTCCCCGGTCATGGGCACGCAGATGATCCCCCGGGCTTCTTTCGCCATAAAATTGATCTTCTCCGGGGTGACAAACTGCGCGGCGACCATCACGTCGCCCTCGTTCTCGCGGTCTTCATCATCCACGATGACGAGCATCTCGCCGCGCTTGAGCGCTTCGAGTGCCTCTTCGATCTTGGCAAAACCCATACGATCCTCCTTGCGGCCCTCACCCCGCCTTGTGGGCACCCCTCTCCCGTGGCTCACCCACGGGAGAGGGGCCGGGGGTGAGGGCCAATCTCTCTATATATTTCCCCAAGATGTCAAACTCGATGTTCACCCGATCCCCCGGACGACGGACACGAAGATTGGTCTGCGCGAGCGTGTGGGGGATGATCGCCACGTCGAACTCCCCGTCGGAGATATTGAAGATCGTGAGGCTGATCCCGTCTATCGCGATCGAGCCCTTCTCGACGAGATAGCGCGCGTAGCTGCTCTCTACGCGAAACCGAAAGACCGCGCCCTTCTCCTTGCGGGAGATCGAGACGACCTCCCCCACCGTGTCTATATGCCCCAGCACAAAATGCCCATCGAGGCGATCGGAGAATCTCAGGGGCAATTCTAAATTCACTAGATCGCCCCGGCGGAGCACCCCCAGATTGGTGCGTGCAAGCGTCTCTGGGCTCAGCTCCGCCGAGAAGCTCTCGGCTGTGGGATTGAGCTCGATGATCGTCAGACATGCACCGTTGACCGCGATGCTCCCTCCAATCTCTAGCTCCCTAAAGAGCTTGGGCGTAGAGACGGCAAGCCGCGTCGCGCTCGCCGCCAGCACCTCTCCGGTGTCCATGACGATCCCCGTGAACATCGTATACTATCATAGCAAAAAGAGGGAGGGCTCTCACCATGACCGACGTCATCTCCAAGGATGACGCAGATCATGGCGCGAGATTCCCTCAATAGGGTAGAAGAACAGAGAAGTTTGACAGGGCAAGGCAGTTACACTATAATCGCCCAGTAAAGAAGGAGAAGGGTTGTGATGGAGGTAGACAGGGCCTCAAGTGCGGGAGTGAGCCCGCTGACGCGACGGCGCTTTCTCGGATGGCTGGGATGGGGCTCGTTCGCGTTGGCGATGGGGGGTGTTGCCCAGAGCGTCCCCTACTATCTGAAGCCGCAGCTGACCTATGAGCCAACGACGACCTTCACCGTAGGGCGTCCGAGTGAGTATCAAGTTGGGGAGATGCGGCCCATCGAAGCGAAGAGAGTCTTCATCTTCCGAACTCCAATGGGATTCCAAGCGCTCTCGATGGTCTGCACGCATCTGGGATGCAGCTACAAGCCCTTTGGGCCGCCCAGTCAAGAGTATCCCGTCGTACACGCCTACTGCCCGTGTCACGGGAGCGTCTTTGCTCGCGACGGGAGGGTCTTGGGCGGGCCGGCGCCTCGCCCCCTGCCCTTCTATGAGATGACCCTCACTCCCGACGGCCGCCTTCAGGTCGATACCGCCAAGGTCGTCCCCAATACCCAGTATCTCTCAGCTGACGGCCAGCAGCTCGAAGGCCCCATCCCCGACGGGAGTGACATCAAGTTCTCATGATGGACAAACTGCTACTGATCCTACAGAGCCTGCGGCGATCACGGGTCTGGCTCTCGATCTTCCGGCGCGAGGGGCTTCCCCAGACCGAAGCCGACCGGCTCGCCATGAACCGCCGCAACTTCTTCGTGCACATCCTGCCCGCCAAGATCCATAGAGAGTCCGCACGCCTCAGCTATAACTGGCTCTGGATGGGCGTGATCTCCACCTGGCTCTTTGTGATCTTGACCATAACTGGGGTCTTCTTGATGTTCTACTACGTGCCCTCGGTCGAGCGCGCCTATGATTCCATCCGCGAGATCGTCAACGCCGTCCCGCTGGGACGATGGATGCGCAACATGCACAAGTGGGCGGCGGAGCTGATGGTCTTCGCTGTCTTCTTCCATATGCTCAGGGTCTTCTTCACCGGATCGTATCAGCACCCCCGCGAGTTCAACTGGGTAGTCGGAGTCCTCTTGCTAGTTATCACCGTGCTCTTTGCGTTTAGCGGGTACATCTTGCCGTGGGACCAATTGGGCTATTATGCCGCGAAGATCGCCAGCAACATCGCCGACGGCACACCGTTCATCGGGCCGTATGTGAAGCAGATACTGTTGGGCGGGACAGACCTGTGGCAGCCCTCGCTCCTGCGGTGGTACGTCATTCACGTCTTCGTGCTGCCCATGGCCATGATCTTCTTGATAGCATTTCACTTCTGGAGGATTCGCAAGGACGAGTACAGCAAGCCCTGGTGGACCGAAGAAAGGAAGCGACGCTAGATGGCCGTCTTAGCATCACTCAAGACGTTCAAGGGCGGACACTACTTTGGGCTGTTTGAGGGGACTCCGCGCGGTGTAAGATTGAAGGTCGCGCCGCTGCCTCAAAGGGTTCTCATCCCTCTGCGCCAGGGCTTTTCGGCAGAAGTCGCGCCCACGGTCAAGGAGGGCGATCGCGTCAAGACGGGACAGATCATCGGGCGCAACGAACCCAATCCCCAAAAGCCTTCAACCCCCGTCCATGCCAGCATCTCCGGCAGAGTCGTGAAGATCGAGAAGCGCCCCTACCCCCTCGGAGGCGAGGCCACTACTGTCATCATCGAATCCGATGGCACAGACGAGTGGCAGCGGCTTGACCGCCCGGCCAACTACGAAAAGCTTCCCCCCGAAGAGCTGGGCAAGATCCTCTATGAGGCCGGGGTCACCTGCGGGGGCCAAGCGGGCTTCCCCACCGTCTATCACTCCGCCCCAGCCACACCAGAGAAGATCCGCTATCTCATCATCAACGCCGTGGAGACCGAGCCCTTCTGCGAAGCGACCGATCAGCTCCTCTACGAAGAGTTTGAGAAGTTCGTCCAGGGCATCAAAATCTTGCGAGCGGCCCTGGGCAACGTTCAGGTCCACATTGGATTAGCTTATAACAAGCCGAGAATCTACGAAGAACTCATTGAGCGCTTCGAATATTACGATTGGTGTACGATCCATCAACTGCGCCCCAAGTACCCCCAGGGCGACGACGCCGTGCTCATTCGCACGCTTTTGGGGTTGCTTCTCCCCCAACGGGGCTATGCAACCGACGTGGGGTGCGTCGTCCAAGACGTCCAACAGTGTGTCGCGGCGTACGAGGCCGTCGTCGAGGGGAAGCCCTTTGTGGAGCGCGTCGTCTCTGTGGCCGGCTCAGCGGTGAGAGAGCCGGGGAATTATCGGGTGCGTGTGGGCACCCCCATCGGTGAGCTCTTAGAAAAAAATCTCAAGTGTAATGGGCGCATTGTGATGGGGAGCGTGATGCGGGGGCAAGCGCAGGGGGATTTGGAAGCCCCTGTGGTGCGCGAGACCCCAGCGGTGATCGCGCTCAAGGAGGCCGAGCATGAGCTCTTCCCCGTTGCTGGGCCGGGCTTTGATCGCGATTCGTTTACGGGCGCCTATATCAGTCTGCCGTGGGTGAGATATAAGCGGGCCACGACGAGCCTCAACGGCAATCCTAGGCCGTGTGTGAAGTGCGGCTACTGCGTGGACGTCTGCCCGCAGAATCTCGTGCCGGCGCTGCTCGGCGAATACTCGGCCAATGGCTTATTAAGCGAAGCCCAAGAGATTGATCTCTTTGCGTGCATCGAGTGTGGGCTCTGCGCGTACGTCTGCCCAAGCAAGATCCCGCTGTTGGAACAGATCCGCGAGGGCAAGCGCAAGAGCTTGGCGGAGACATAGAGGAGCGAATATGCTGAAAGACAGAATCTACGAGTTCTTCGAGAGAGTCCATCACCAGCTACGCGCCCGCCGGGCCGAGGGCCTAGCGGTGCTCTGGGAGGGTGTGAAAGACGCGATCTTTGGGGGCAGTGAAAAGCCCGCCCGTCAAGCCCCCTACATCCGTGACGCCATCGGGATGCAACGCTATATGGGAGCACCGCTTCTTGCGTGTATCCCTCTGGTGCTGGCGAGCATCTATTTCTACGGATGGCGCTCCCTGGCGATCATCGTCGTTACGTACATAGTCGGGATGGCCGTCGAGTTCACGTTCTGCGCCATTCGCAGACACGAGATCACTGAAGGATTGCTAGTCACGTGTATGCTCTACGCGCTCTCGCTCCCGCCGACCTTGCCTCTGTGGATGGTCGCAGTGGGGATAGCGTTTGCGATTGGGATCAAGGAGCTCTTTGGCGGGTCGGGGTATAATATCTTCAACCCGGCGATCAGCGGGCGGGCGTTCCTGCTCTTAGCCTTCCCCTCAGCCATGACAACGCGGTGGTACACGCCCTTCAACCCGTTGACGGATGGGCTTGGGGGCTTTCTGCACTGGTCGCCGGAATCCGTGAAGGGGATAGACGCCATCGCCAAAGCGACCCCTCTGGGAGCCTTCAGCTCCCCAGATGTTGCCAATCCCGATCTGTTTACGCTCGTGACGGGCTTCGGGCGCGCTGATGTGCTTGGGGCGACGTCGGCGATCCTCGTCTTGCTCGGCGGCCTGTATCTGCTGCACTCGCGGGTCATTGACTGGCGCGTCTCGATCGTGATGATCGTCAGTGCCGGCTTGACCTCACAATTTTTCAACTTCATCGTACCGACAAGATTCCCTGACGGCATCTACGCCGTGCTCAGCGGGGGCTTGCTCTTTGCGGCATTCCTCAATGCCACCGACCCTGTCACCAGCCCCATGACCGTCCGCGGGCGGTGGATCTTCGGTATAATGTTGGGAGTCTTGACGGCGCTGGGGCGCGGCCTGACCGGCTACGCCGAATGGGTGACGTTTGCGATCTTGATTGGCAATATGTTCACACCGTTGATCGACAGATTTACGATCCCGAAGAGCTTCTCGGCTCCAGCTATGCAAAAGAGGTGATCTCTCTTGGCTGAAAAACCCCAAAAGAAGAAGAAACTGCTCGGCCCCCACGAGTGGAGAATGATGATTGTGCTCACGGCCATCGCGATGATAGCCGGAGGGTTGCTAGCGGCGGTCAACGAAGTCACCAAGGCGACGATCGAAGCCAATGCCAAGGCTCGACTGCGCTCGAGCATTCTCGTCGCCCTGGGCGAATATACCGCCGAAGAGCTCTTCCCCCAAGAGGGACTGCCCAAGCTCTCCCCCGCCCAAGTCGATCAATACTTTAAAGAACGCATCGAAGAGATCAAGACCGATAGCTTCACCTACTGGAAGGCTTACAAAGACAAGGTCGGCGGAGAGCTGTCGGCGTATGTCATTCGCATTCAAGGGAGCGGCTTTCAGGGGTTAGTGGCGATGCAAGTGGCCCTCAAGCCCGATCTTTCGGAGATCATCGGGGCTCACGTGGTCACGTTCGAGATCGGCGAGACCCCCGGCCTAGGCTTCCGCATGACCGAAGAGAAGTTCTGGAGCCAATTTAAGGGGATGAAGACCGAACGGCCTATCGAGTTTGTGAAGTTCCGCGATCCCAATACCCCCAAAGCCCCATATCAATTCGATGCTATTACGGGAGCAACGTACACGTCCACGACTGTGCGGGACTTGCTCAACGAGACGATCGCGAAGTTGCGAAAGATCACACAGGGTGAGAAGAAATAGCGACCTTGAAAAAAGCGGACTGTTATAGTATGCTTTTTATGACTGGGACCTAACCCCCCGGCCCCCTTCCCTAAAGGGAAGGGCTGGGGGAGAGGTCTGAATCAGAAGGAGTGAGAGACTATGGCGGAAGTAAAGACAGCAGTGATGCAACGCGCAGCAGCGCCAGCGATCCCCCTGACGCAGCGGCTGCCCCAGACCAAGGGCTGGAAAGAGCTCGTCCGAGACATCTGGGACGACAACCCCACGTTCCGTATGATCTTAGCCATGTGCCCCACCATGGGCGCGACTAATATGGCCATCAACGGGATGGCTCAGGGGCTGGCGACCCTCATTGCCACGGTCGCGTCGAGCACGACCGTAGCTGCCCTGCGCACCGTCATCCCTTCAGAAGTGCGGCTCCCCGCATATATGATCATCATCGCCTTCTGGGTGACGATCGTTGACATAGTCTTGCGGGCGTATCTACCGCCGCTGTCGGCGGCGTTGGGCCCCTACGTCCCGTTGATCATTACGAACTGCTTTGTGCTGGGGCGGGCCGAAGCTTTCGCCAGCCAGAACAGCCCTGGGCTATCAGCGCTCGACGCGCTGGGCGTGGGGCTGGGGTTCACGATGTCCCTGACGCTGTTGGGGATCGTGCGAGAGCTGCTGGGCTTTGGCAGCCTCTTTGGGATTCAAATCTTCAGCGGTTGGACCCCCTGGGTCATTATGATCATTCCGGCAGGGGCGTTCTTGGTCGTAGGGCTCTACGTCGGGATCGTGAAGCACTTCTCGCCGGGGGGACAGATCGGAGGTGGGGCGTAGACTATGGACATCTTCCTCATTGTGCTGGGTGCCATCCTAACGAACAATATTCTGCTCACGACCTTCTTAGGGATCTGTCCGTTCATTGGGGTCTCTGGGGAGTACGCCTCGGCGTCGGGGATGGGGATGGCAGTCATCTTCGTGCTGACCATGACTCTGCCCGTCAACTGGCTGGTCAAGCACTTCGTGCTCGATCCCCTGGGGGTGGGGTATCTGTCGCTCATCGTCTACATCGTGACCATCGCGTTCTTGGTCCAAATTGTGGAGATGTTCATGAAGCGCTTTCTCCCAGCGCTCTATAACTCTTTGGGGATCTTCCTGCCCCTGATTACCGTCAACTGCGCGATCTTAGGAGGAGTGCTCTTTGCCATCGCCACGTGGAATCTAGGCTTCATGGAGAGCGTGGCCTTTGGGTTTGGCGGCGGGGTCGGCTGGGCTCTCGCTATCATCCTGATGGCGGCCATTCGTGAGCGCCTGCGCTTCGCCCCTGTCCCCGAGGGTCTCAAAGGCCCAGGGCTTGCTCTCATTATCGCTGGGCTGATGGCCATGAGCTTCGTCGGCTTCTCGGGAATGATCAATATTCGCGACTTCGGAGGATGACAAGCTTCGCTTGACGTTCATCTTCGCCAGCCTTCGGCTGGCGAAGGCGAACAGTCCAGACGAAGTCTGGTATGGTCTACATCGTGCCGGTAGCAACGATGGCCCTTATGGCCATCTCGGTGGCCCTTATTCTGGGATTAGTGAAGAACCTGCTCACGGTCGAGGGCGAGGCGAAAGTTAAGATCGTCAACGACGGCAACGAGCTGGTCTTGCCCTTAGAGCAGAACTTACTGCAAGCCCTCAAAAAAGCGGGGTACGATCTCTTCGCCCAGTGCGGCGGCAAGGGGACGTGCGCGACCTGCCGCGTCAAAGTCTTAGAAGGGCTCAAGCCGGAGCAGATCACCACGGCGATGCTCGGCCCCCTGAGCGATAAACTGCGCAAAGAGGGCTGGGTGCTCTCGTGCCAGATCTCGCTGAAGAACGACTTGAAGATCGAGCTGTTTAAGCCGTTAGTGATGAGCTGGCCCAAGGTTGCGGGCAAGGTCGCTGAAGAGGCACCCACAGCCCCGGCCCTCTCGCCAGCCGCTGCCAAGCTGCGCGCGGTCTTGCCGGGGTTCGATTGCTTGGCGTGTGGCTATCCGACGTGCGAAGAGTTCGCGGAGGCCCTCGCGGCGGGCAAGGCCAAGCTCGACGGGTGCTATCCCGGCGGCAAGCCCGTCCTCGAAAGACTCAAGCAAGCGGCTGCGGAAGCAGGGGTGAAGCTCAGCTAGTATGCCCAAAGTCGTCATCCTCGGCCAGAAAGAGTTCGACGTCCGCCCAGGGACGAATCTCTTAAAATTTCTCCAAGAGACGCGCTACGATGATCAACTCCCCGCCACCTGCGGGGGCCAGGGACAGTGCTCGACTTGCGCTGTGCGAGTTCTCAAGGGCGGGGGAGACCCCAACCAGAACGAGCTCGACGTCTTGGGCGAAGAGCAGCTCGCCAAGGGCTGGCGGCTCTCCTGCCAGATCAATATTACTCACGATATAGAAGTCGAAGTCCCCGGCTACGAAGTCGCCGAGGCGATCCAGATCGAGCCGCAGCTCGTGCGAGACGTTTTAGCATATGCCGTCGAAAAGATCCCCCTCGGCCAGCTCCCCTCCTTACAAAAGATCACCGCCAAGAGGCTCAAAGACTTAAGTAATCGCATCGAGGTTGTCTTAGAAGGCGGGGGCGATCCCAACGACGTTGAGGCCCTGCATGCGATCTTCAGCTATATCGCGCGCGATTCCCACGCCCAGCAGATCCCCACGCAATTTGAACTGACCGATGAAAAGATCCAAAAGATTTTAGAATCGCTCTCTAAGCGCCTCCCCGCCGAGGAAGAAGAGATCATCACCTACCCGTACTTCCTCTACGTGGCGTTTACGATTCTCTTCTTGCTGACGGCGGGCTTGGGGATCTATTCAGTCTTTCGGGACGCCCCCCTAGAAGAGCCGGCGACGCCGTCGTTCACGCCTAACCCTGAGAAAGCTCCGTGGTACTTCGTAGGGATTCAAGAGCTGTTGGCGATCTCACCGAACATTGGGCCCTTGACGAGCGTGGCCATCGGCGGGGTGATCGCCCCCACGCTTTTCATCTTGTTCTTAATGGCGATCCCCTATATCGAGCCGTATCTGGAGTTTTGGCGCAAAGACAAGAGCAAACCCGTAGGAAGGCGTCTGCGAGATCGCCCTATAACGACAGCACTCTTCGTCTTCTTAGTGGGAGCGGTGATCGTCCTCATCATCATCGGGCAGTACTTCCGCGGGCCCCAGTGGGAGTGGGTCATTCCCTGGCAGTAGCCCAGACTTCGTCTGGACCGTTCGCCCTCGCCAGCCCCTGGCTGGCGAAGATGAACGTCAAGCGCAGCTTGTTCCCCCTTCCCGCGTCGGGATCCTATCCGCCGGGCGCTATGATGTGTGGGGTCACGATGAGCGACGGGCCTTCTTTCAGCTCTTCGGGGAGCTGAAAATATCGTTCGACATGCCCCAAGAGCCCATGAAGATATCTTCTTGGCTGAGCTGGGTCTGCATAGGCCCTGAAGATCTCGAGCTCCGTCTCGATGCCCTCCAGGGCTTCTGCTGCCGTCAACGATTCTTTCTTAAGATACTCTTGCAATCCCTCCCACAGATGGCTCGCCAGAGCCGTCATCCCCGCCTCGACGATCATCATGGGACTCAACCGCCGCCGCACCGTTTCCCACGCCTCTAAGACTTCACCATCGGTGCCCAACGCCCGCTCCCGATAGAACTGATAGAGGAGCATCTCCGCTGTCACGAGAAAATTGATCACTCGCTCTTTGTGGGCTTTATAGAGGGGCTCAGTCTTGGCAATCCAGAGGGCGTGAAACTCTTCGGCGAGCCGCGCCCGTTGATAGCCTTCGTGCTCTTTGAAATATCGGCAACTGATGGGACAACTAATATCAACCCCGCGATGCTGTCCGCAGCACGTGGGACAGATCACCCCTCCCAGAGCAGGACACGCTCGCCTGCCCGCTCGTTTGCTGCAATAGACACAGAGAGACATTTAGATAAATCCCATCTCCGCGCGGATCTCCTCTGACATCATCTCTGGGCTCCACGGCGGGTCGAAGACGAAATCCACCTCGACGTTGACGTCCTCCCCAAAGTGCTCCTTGATCGCTCGCTCACAGTCGGCTTGGATCTGCTCATAGAGCGGGCAGCCCACGGTCGTCAACGTCATCTCTAACCGGACGTTCTTGTCGTCGCGGATGTCCACGTCGTAGAGCAACCCCAAATCTACGACGTTGTAGCCCAGCTCCGGATCGAAGACGTTCTCGCGGATCACTTCGCGGATCTCGTCGGCGGTCATCTGAGGTCACCCCTTGTGAAAGTATGTGTGCACGGCTTCGGCGATCTTAGAGAACTCTTGAGCTGCAGGCGACGACGGCTCAGCGATGACGATGGGGATCCCAGCGTCGCCGAGCTCGCGCAGCTTCGGCTCTAAGGGGATCTGCCCCAAGAGCAGAGTATTCTGTCGTTGGGCTTCGGCTATGCCGCCCCCTTGCCCGAAGATATATGCTCTGTGCCCACAGCGCGGGCAGAGATAGTACGCCATGTTCTCGATGATCCCAAGGATGGGCACGTTGAGCTTTCGAAAAGCCCCGATGCCCCGACGCACGTCCGAGAGCGCCACCTCTTGCGGGGTCGTCACGGCGATCGCTCCTGCAAGCTCGACGTCCTGGGCAAGCCCAAGCTGGGCATCCCCGGTCCCTGGCGGCATGTCTACTATCAGATACTCGAGCTCCGGCCAGGCCGTGCTCTCCAACAGCTCATTGATCGCCTTCGAGATCATGGGGCCGCGCCAGATGAGTGGATCCCCTCCCCCTACTAAGAGCCCGATGGACATGGCGTGGACGCCGTATTTGAAGATGGGGATGAGTCTTCCGGCGTGGACCGCGGGCGGCTCGGTAAGCCCCAGAAGCGTGGGGATATTGGGCCCGTGCACGTCGGCATCGAAGAGCCCCACGCGCGCGCCCAGCTGGGCGAGCGCGACGGCGAGATTGACGCTGACGGTGCTCTTGCCCACCCCGCCCTTCCCACTGAAGATCGCGACAATATGGGCAATCTGAGGGAAATGTAGCTTCTGTGGGGGGCGGGCGACGCGGGGAGCTTGTCGTGGGGTCTGGGCAAACTCGACATGCACGGCCTCGATCTCGGGAAGGGTCTTGAGGGCTTGTTCAACCCACGCTTTGAGCTGCGACTTCGACGCATACGCCGGAAGCAACCGCACTCGAACATGCGCCGTCTTCCCGTCAATCGAGAGATCTTCCACAAGATCACCTAAAGATCTATGGGCATGAGGGATCTCGATCGTCTGGAGGGCTGCGCGGGCACGCTCGCTCAGAGTCATGATGAGATCTTCGCTCGCTCAGATCGCTGCATATTGATGACATCGCTCAAGGTGAGCGAATTGAGATATTCGTCGAGCTTTTTGTTAATAACCTCCCAGATGGAGCTGGTGGGACAATTGGTCTCGATGGAGCATTTGAGATTTGGGTCTAGACAGGTCACCAGGGCGATGGGGCCGTCGAGGGCTTGGACGATCTCGCGCAGCGAGATCTGAGACGGGCGCTTTCTTAATAAATAGCCGCCGCCGCGCCCGTGGGTCGCCTCGACCAAGCCGTGCTCCCGCAGCTCCTGCATAATCTTCTCCAGGAACGGCTCGGGGATCTTGTGCTCTGCGGAGAGCTGCCCGATGGAGACTGGCTCCCCATTGTACTGGCGGGCGAGGGTACACAGCGCCCGCAACCCGTAATCGCTCTTGCGCGTTACTCTCATAGTGACTCCAAAATCCGAGTAGAATACTCTGACTTTATTGTACCAAGCTTCGCCCGGATGTGCATCTTCGCTAGGGAGACCTAACCCCCCGGCCCCCTTCCCTAAAGGGAAGGGGGACCAGGCTCCGCCTGGACCGTTCGTCTTGCCGCCTTCGGCGGCAAGGTGTACAGTCCAGACGAAGTCTGGCTACTCTGTGGGACGGTTCTGCCCCTTGGCTGCGAGGGCTTTTTCGATCAATCTCTCAAAGATCGCCCAGACGCGGGAGTACCCCGTCGCGGGATCATGCTCACTGAGATTTTGGCGCGCGTTGGCCCGCGCGATCTCCTTGGCCTTGCCAAGGAGCGCCGCGGCCTCCACGCTCTGGCCCGCAGCTTCCAACGCCATGCCCTTCTGCATCAACTTTGTGTATTCGCTCCCTGGACCGTGACAGGCTTCGCACGTCACGTCCATCGTCTTCAGAATCTCTTGATCTATGAACGGATGGTCTTTGAACTCTTCGATATTCGTGCTCGTCATGAACTCTGGGCGGAACCAGATCTCGACGTGGCGCTTGCTCGATTCGGGAATATAAACATCGCTGATCTCCGGGTGGCCGTGACAGGCGACGCACGTCGCCGAGCCGACAAACTGCAGCGGCTCCCCAGCGATCGAGACGTCGGTGCGCTGATCAATGAGCTTCGCTTGGGGATTTTCGGTGCGGAAGGGCGAGCTGCGCTCCCCAAAGCCCTCAACTAAGAACGTATCTTTGTGCAATTGCCACCAGGCAAGAATCCGAGCGATAGCAGCTTCACGCTGCTCTTTGGGGGCATTGAAGACGAACCCAAAGTCATTCGCAGTCATCCACCGGATGCGCTCGATGCCGCGCTGGCGCTCGGCCCAGCGATCCGAGCGCAACTTCTCAATGCTCTCCTCAAAGATCTGGGCAAACCGCGTCCGCATCTCGTGATGGGCCGTCTCGGAGCGCAGCGCAAGGGAATTCCCTCCATGACACGCGGTGCACCCCACCTGATCGAACGGCAATTGCTCGATAATCTTGAGGTCTTTATGGGTCTCGAGGAGATCCTTGAGGGGCTCAGCCGTGAACCCCGGCACGCCCACGTTGACGTGGCACGTCATGCACAGATCGGCGCTGCGGCCGACTTCGGTGACGACCTTTCGGATCTGGAGATTCGCCTCGGCTTGCACCGCGATCATGAGCTGATCAAGGGGCGAGAGCGAGCCCTTCTGGGCTTGGACCTTCTCGCTGAACACCCTGATCAGATACGCCCGCTGATACCGCTTCCACTCTTGATTGTAGTTATCGAGCGCAACGATGAACACCAAGACTAACAACAAGACAGCCGATACAGCGAACCATTTTCGTGCGTTCTCCATAACTTCTCCTTCAGGGTGCATCTATCATAGCGAATCCTGGGCGAGCTCGCTAGCCCGCCGGCGGGCCCAGCGGTCGGCTTCGAAGATCTCCTCAATCGTCGGATCGGTGACGCCCTCATGCTCTGCAAGCACCCGCTCTAATACCCGAGCGATCCCCACAAACGAGATCTCTCGATTTAAGAATCTCTGCACGAGGACCTCGTCGGCCGCATTGGCTACTGCGGGAAAAGTTCCGCCGCGCCGCCCCGCTTCACACACCAACCAGAACGCCGGATAGCGCTCGCGCCCCACCGGCGCAAACTCTAGCTTCTGCTTGACGAGATCGAGCCGCTCCACCGAAGATCGCTCGCGCTCCGGATAAGTAAGGGCATACTGAATGGGGAGTCTCATATCCGTCGCGCTCAGATGAGCCAGAAGCGTCCCGTCTATCAGCTCAACTAAGCCGTGGACGACGCTCTGCGGGTGAATCAGCACAGAGATCTTCTCGTAGGGCAGTTCGAAGAGCCAGTGGGCCTCGATCACTTCAAACGCTTTATTGACGAGCGTGGCGGAGTCTATGGTGACGCGTTTCCCCATCTGCCAGGTGGGGTGTTGGAGAGCCTCGGCAACAGTGATCTTATCGAACGACTCTAAGGGCCTGGTGCGGAACGGCCCGCCTGATGCCGTCAAGATGATTCTCTCGATCTCGCTAGGCTGACGGAGATTCTCAATGATTTGAAGGATCGCGCTATGTTCGCTGTCGATGGGGACCAGACTTCGTCTGGACTGTACGCCTTGCCGCTTCGCGGCAAGATGCCCTCCCACGACCAATGATTCTTTGTTCGCCAATGCGACGATTTTATGAGCCTTCAGGGCTTCGAGGGTGGGGATCAGCCCCGTGATGCCCACTAACGCATTGACGACAAGGTCAGCCTGAGGATGGGTCGCGACCGCCAGCAGCCCCTCTTCCCCCACGACGATCTCCCCGCTCCACTCAGCCTTCACAAGATCTTTCAGATAGCTGATATCTTTGGCTCGCTCGATGGCGATGAGCGCGGGCCGGAAGCGCAGGGCTTGGGCCGCTAAGAGCTCGATATTCTTCCCCGCTGCCAGGGCGACGACCGAGAGAGTATGCCCCCGTTGATTGAGGGCCTCGATGACGGCGAGCGTTTGAGTCCCGATTGAGCCCGTCGA
>Ga0197142_1001592_pt1 | contig 20643 bp, 20 predicted proteins | sample GBS60_MetaG_FD_148614 | JGI IMG/M metagenome (GOLD analysis project Ga0197142, IMG submission 148614) | Sediment microbial communities from Great Boiling Springs, Gerlach, Nevada, United States - GBS 60_MetaG | ecosystem: Environmental > Aquatic > Thermal springs > Hot (42-90C) > Sediment... | reverse complement strand
TTTAAAGAAGATTTAACCACAGAGTTAATCTTTAAAGATGTAAATGGTGTATTTAAACTATATAGCATGAAAAAGCCATATATGTTTGGTATAAGCAGTAAGTAATCAGAAATTTTTTGGTTTATTTTTACTAAGCAAAATAAAGCGTGAGAAGTAGGAGATTCTTCACATCATAAATGGGTAAGTAAACATTTTTAAAATTACTTAAAGTTATGGCTATACATATCCATTAAACAAGCTATTAAAAAAGATTCAATACGTGCTGAAGATAGACTGTATTTCAAAAAGGCTTTAAAGAAAAAAGATTTTGTTTGGGGGTTTAATACAAGAACTACTGGACAAAAAGTTATCCACTTTACATTGCCAATACTTAATAAAAATAGAGAGGTTGAAAGTGTAATTATAACAGTGCCAATAATTGTAATTTTTTTAATTACTTATATCTATTTGAAAAAGCTTAACATGATAATTATAAAACAGATAGAAAATGCCAATCTTAAAGCTATAATAGAGCTTGCCGGTGCTACAGCTCACGAAATAAGACAGCCTCTAACAGGTATAATTGGAATATGTGAGTTATTGAAATATAAATATTCACAGGAACCAACAATATCAACAGAAATAAACAAAATTAAAACTCAATTAAAACTCAAGGTTTAAAGATCAATGAAATCATAGATAAAATGATTAAAATTACAAAGTACAAAACAAAAAATTATGCTGATAAAACAAAAATCATAGACTTGGACGAATCAGTTAGCAATGACAAAAAGAAAAGTAGGCAGTGTTTTCAACTTTTCCCTCTTAAGGATATAACTTAGCGTTAAATTAAATCAATTGTGAGTAATGTCAACTTAATTGTATCACCCATAAATTTTTTATTCACATAAAAGTCTTTTCAAGAATATCATAGTATCTAAATTCCTGTTTTGATACTTTCTTCTTTTTTTGCTCAGATACTTTTTCTAATTCTCTTAATATCATATCAAAGTATGTCTTTATTAACTTTTACAATGATACAGATATTAATTGATAGAAGACTAATGTCTCGATTAGGGAGGACAGATAAAACTAAAGCTTTATGTCCTTGCCATAGGTGTAAGCAAATATCGGAATAAAGTGATTGACATCTGAACAAAAGTTCAGTATAATGTGCTTATGGAAGAGATAAATGAAAAGATTAAAGTAGCTACCATTTTTGGAGAGGGTAGGGTAATACCTATTTGGTTTGAATGGAAAGGCAAGAAAGTAAAGGTTGAAAAGGTATCTTATCGCTGGAAAGAGAAAGAAGGCTCATGCTTATACATCCATTATTCTATTGTATCAAATGGCATTTTATACCATATCTTCTGGGACAGGGAAAAGATGGAGTGGTATCTCAAGGAAATAGAGTGGTGATATTTTATGATTCTTCATGTGGATATGGATGCTTTTTTTGCTTCCGTGGAGCAGGCTACAAATCCTTCTCTAAAGGGCTTACCTGTTGCTGTAGCAGGGGCTAAAAAAAGGTCTGTTATAACTACAGCGTCATATGAAGCAAGAAAATATGGGGTTAAAACGGGGATGACGGTAGCTGAGGGATTGAAGCTCTGTCCTGTGTTAAAAATAGTTGTGGCTAATTTTAAAAAGTATGAAGCTACATCAAGGGAAATCATGGAGATACTTAAGAAATATGGCGAATTGGAAGTATACTCTGTTGATGAAGCCTTTTTAGATATAGGTAGGGCAAACCATAAAGAGGTTGCTATTGCTTTTAAAAAGGAAATTCGAGACAATTTCAACATTACCTGTTCTGTTGGCGGTGCTGAAAATAAAGTTCTCGCTAAATTAGCCAGTGGGCTTAAAAAACCCGATGGTTTTTTTATCGTTAATGATGTCAAAGATGTTTATGAAGTTTCTGTTAGTGAGATTTGTGGCATTGGCAAAAAGACAGTTCGAAAACTCGCCCTTCTTGGCATCATCACCATAGGTGATTTTATGAATGCTTCGCTTCATAAGATTAAAAGTGTTATGGGGATACACGGTGTAAGATTATTTTATACATTGAAGGGGGAAATTAAAGATTATGTAAATCCTGACCCTGATAGACCTAAATCAATTGGTAATAGCATGACCTTCGATAGAGACCTTTTTCACAAAGCTGAAATAGAGAAGGCTCTTTTCCAGCTTGCTGAAAAAGTGGCTTTCAGGCTTAGAAGGGAGATGTTAGAGGCAAGACATGTATCTCTCATAGTTAGGTATAAAGATTTTGAAACTTTTTCTTTACAACATAGCCAGGCAATGCCCATTTATGATGAAAAGGAAATTTTTAGTATTGTGAAAAAGCTTATATCTAGTATCGAGCTTGTTAAACCTGTAAGGTTGCTGGGTATATCAGTTAGCGATTTAGCGCCTGCTATACAACAAAGATTATTTGATAAGAATCTTTATGAACGATACAAAGTGATAGACATGATAAGGGAGAGGTGGGGCTTTAATGCTATAACATGGGGGATTGTTAAAGATAAATATCCCCACAACAAACCAATATCGCCTTCTTGGAAGCCTGATAAGATATGCTAACAGAAAAGCGAAAAAATATATTAGATTTCATAAAAGAGTATTTTTCTCAATTTGACAGGTATCCCACAGTAAGAGAGATATGTAACCACTTTAAACTTAAATCAACAAATGGTGTTTATGAACATCTTAAGGCTTTAGAAAGGGAAGGGTATATTTCTATTGATAAAAATAAAGCGCGAGGAATAAGACTCATAAGAAAGGATGAGGGTATACCCATACTTGGTATAGTTTCTGCGGGTGAGCCAGTGTATCCTGTAGTTGAGGAAGGTGAGTATTTAGGTGAAGAGCAAAAGCTTATTAAGGGCAGTTTTTTGTTAAAAGTGAAAGGGGATAGTATGGTCAATGCAGGTATTTATGATGGGGATATGATTACGATCGACATAAATAAAAATGTTACTAATAATGATATTGTTGTAGCGGTTGTAGATGGGGAGGTTACTTTAAAAAGGATAAGATTCAATAAAGGCGAGGCATGGCTAATACCAGAAAATCCCACATATAAGCCAATAAATTTGAAAAATAAAAACTTTTACATATTAGGCAAGGCAAAAATGCTTATTAGGAAACTTTCGTAATTATCTTCCTCCTTTCTTTTTTGAACTAACAGCTTCATTATATGTTTGCCAGTCTTTCAAAAACCTCTCCAGACCAATATCTGTAAGGGGGTGGTTTATTAACTGTTTTATCGTTGAAAAAGGTATTGTAGCTATATGAGCTCCTAAGAGAGCAGCTTCAACTACATGCATAGGGTTTCTTACACTTGCTACAATGACTTCGGTATCAAAGCAGTAATTATCATAAATTGTTAATACTTGTTCGATAAGCACCATACCTTTCTGGGATATATCGTCAAGTCTTCCGATAAAAGGGCTTGCATAGGTTGCGCCTGCTTTTGCTACAAGTAGTGCCTGTGATGGGGAAAAGATAAGTGTTGCATTTGTTTTGATGCCTTCTAAGGTTAACCTCCTTATTGCCTTTAATCCTTCATTTGTTGTCGGTATTTTAATAACCGCATTATCACCTAATTTTGCATATTTTTTTGCTTCCTTTACCATACCATCAGCATCGGTGGCTGTAACTTCAATACTTACAGGCCCTGGTACAAGTTTTAGGATTTCTGTAACCAGCTCTAAAAAAGGTTTTTTTTCTTTTGCAATAAGTGTGGGATTTGTAGTAACGCCATCAACAAGACCTAACTCTAATCCCATTTTTATTTCTTCGATGTTTGCTGTGTCAATAAAAAATTTCATTTTTACTCTCCTCTATGATAAAATTACTAAAAATATAAGAATAAAAATATTATGATAAAAAAAACAAAAAAAGTTAACTAAAATTTACACATGAAAAAAGAGACGTTCATTGTTGAAGGACTTCATTGTGCATCCTGTGTGGCAAGGGTGGAGGAAAAGTTAAAATCCCTTGATGGTGTTATAAATGCTTCAGTTAATCTTGCTACCAAATCAGCTTATGTAGAATATGATGAAAGTAAGATCTCACCGATAATAATGAAAGCATCTGTAGATGCTTTAGGGTATGTCTTTAAAACCATAAAGACAAAGACTATCGTTATAAAGATCGGTGGACTCCATTGTGCATCCTGTGTGGCAAAACTTGAAAATGCTTTGAAAAACAAAGAAGGCATATTAGAAGCAAATGTAAATTTAGCTACAAACAAAGCTTTTATAACATTTAATCCCGAGGTCATAGGAGAAAAAGACATAAATAGTGTTATCACAAGTGCAGGATATAAACCTCTTGAATCTATTGATGTAGAAGGGGATGCTATAGAGGCTGAAAGAAAAAAGAAAAATTTTATCTTTTCTGCGCTTTTTTCTTTTCCCCTTCTTATTATAACTATGTTAGACCACTTTGGCATATATAGATTTTTTGAAAGTGAAAAGTTATACGCATTCATACAGTTAATATTATCAACACCTGTTTTGTATTTTGGTCGAGAATTCTATATCAATGGCATAAAATCTCTTATAAAGTCGGGTACTTCAACGATGGACACCCTCGTTGCACTTGGTACGGGTACTGCCTATATTTATAGTCTTTATGAAACTATTGTAATTTTCACGTCGGGCGAATCAATGGCTTCTCATCTTTACTATGAAACATCTGCTGTTTTAATAACATTTATTTTGCTTGGAAGATATTTAGAGTCTATCGCTAAAGGTAAGACATCAGAAGCAATTAAAAAGCTTATTAAACTAATGCCCTCTTATGCAACTGTAATTAAAGATGGTAAAGAAATAGAGGTATCCATAAATGAACTTAAAGTGGGGGATTTAATATTGGTCAAGTCAGGACAAAGAATACCTGTTGATGGTATCGTTGTTGATGGATATTCATCTGTCGATGAGTCTATGATTACAGGCGAAAGTATACCTGTTGAGAAAAAGAAAGGTGATAAAGTTATTGGTGGTACTTTGAACAATATGGGAAGCATAATATTTGAAGTTACTTCTATTGGAAAGGATACAATGTTAGCACAAATCATAAAACTTGTAGAAGAAGCTCAAAGCTCAAAAGCACCAATTCAAAAACTTGTTGATAAAATTAGTTCTATTTTTGTACCTGTAATTTTTCTAATAGCACTTGTTAGCTTTTTTATATGGAAGTTTTTTGGTTTTGACACCTATACATCTACAAAGGCATTTATTTCTGTTTTAATAATAGCCTGTCCCTGTTCTTTAGGACTGGCTACTCCAACTGCTATCATTGTAGGTACAGGACTTGGTGCAGAAAGGGGTATCCTTTTTAAGAATGCAGAAATACTTGAGAAATTATCCAAAGTAGATGTAATTGTTCTTGATAAAACGGGAACATTAACATACGGCAGACCTGAAGTAGTAAATGTTCAAACATTTGACATATCACAACAAGATTTCTTAAAAATTCTTGCTTCCATAGAAAGGCTTTCTTCCCATCCCCTTGCTGATGCGATTTTGAGAAAATATGGTGAAGGTAGTTTTCACGAAGTAAAAGACTATGAAAACTTTCCAGGTAAAGGACTTAAAGCTCGTATCGAAGATAAAATATATTTTGCTGGAACTATTGATTTTCTTACTCAAGAAGGTTTTAATATAGATAAAAGCTTGCTTGATAATTACTTTGAAGAAGGCTATTCAGTAATCATTTTGGGTGAAGATAGTTTGAAAGGTAAATTTATGATAGGCTTTGCAGTCATTTCTGATGTAATTAAAAATGATGCCTTTGAATTTGTAAAAGAAATAAAAAGTCAAAAAATTGAATTATACTTGATTTCTGGTGATAATGAAAAAGTTGCACAATCGGTAGCTAAAAAACTTGGTATTGACAGATACAAAGGCCAGGTATTACCTTCAGGCAAACTACAAATCATCGAAGATATTAAAAAAGAAGGTAAAATAGTCGCAATGGTTGGTGATGGTATTAATGATGCTCCTGCCTTATCTTATGCAGATATTGGTATTGCTTTTGGCTCTGGTACAGATATTGCGATTGAAACAAGCGATATTGTGTTATTAAAACCAGATTTGATGAATATTGTGAAAGCAATTGATTTAAGTAGATTGACTAAAAGAAAAATAAAAGAAAACCTTTTCTGGGCATTTATATACAATATATTAGGTGTCCCCATCGCAGCAGGAATTCTTTACCCATTTTTAAAAATAACTTTAAGTCCTATATTTGCAGGTATTGCGATGGCAATGAGTTCTGTATCAGTTGTAACTAATTCATTACTTATGAAAAAGGCTTTTAAATGACGATTAAAAAATACAACATAGAAAATATTCAATTAACCGATATATTCGAAGTTGAACATTTAAGAAATCTTGTATTAGATTTTTCTAATAGGTTTGGTTTTTGTGCTTATATTTTAAACACAAAGGGCAAAAGTATAGTTGAAAAAAACTTTGTTCCTGAATACTGTCAGAAAATTTTAAGCGATGAGAAGAACGCATTGAAATGTTTTGCTGATACAAAAGCAAGACTTCAAGAAAATGTTTTGGTAAAAAAATGCTGGGCAGGATATAACAAAATAGTAGTTTCTATAACTTTTTTTGATAAAAAGATTGGTTATTGGGTTACCTGTGGGGTGCCGGAAGTAGTAGACATAAATCTCGTGAATGCAATAGCAAATCTCATCGAAAATTTTATTTCGAACTTCATGAAAACCTATGAAAATTGGTGGATAGAAAGAGAAAAAATTATAAATGTGTTGAATGGCCTTATATCACAGCTCGACTTAGAAACACTCTTACAAAAGATTGTCTCCGCCGCAACAGAACTTTTAAAAACTGATAGAACGACACTTTTTATTTTCGATGGTGAAAAACTTATTAGTAAAATCGCTGAAGGTCTTGATATGGAAATTTCTTTACCATTAGGAGAAGGTATTGCAGGTAGATGTGCATTAGAAAGAAAAATCATTATAGTTGATAAAATTACTCCAAACACAAAAATAAGTAACATTGTCAAAGATTATGAGGTTAAAAATCTTATTTGTGCACCTATTATCTTTAAAAGAAGACTTCTTGGGGTAATAGAATCATTTAATAAAAAGGGGGAGTTTACTGCTAAAGATAGGTATTTAATTTCCTATCTTGCAGATGCAATAGCCATAGCATTAAACAATGTTCAAAGTTTTATGGCATTAGAAAGGCTTTCCATATTAGATCCACTGACACAACTGTATAACAGAAGTTATTTTGTTAAAAACCTCGAAAAAGAAATTATGCGGTTAAACAGATATGGTGGAGAGCTCGCTGTTATGTTTATAGATCTTGACGACTTTAAAAAACTAAATGATGAGTTTGGACATACCGTTGGGGATATAGTTTTGAAAGAGTTTGCTAATTTAATTAAAGGTAGTTTGAGAGATATTGATGTTGCAGCAAGGTTTGGTGGTGAAGAGTTTGTAATAATGTTACCAAATACTAATAGAGAAGGTGCTTACATTACAGCAAAAAGATTACACGAAAAGATAAAAACAACACTACTTGCCGGTCATAATGTTAGTGCAAGTATTGGAATAGCCTGTTATTATAAAGGACTTACTGCTAAGAGTCTTATAGATAGAGCAGATAAAGCGATGTACAGGGTAAAAAAAACACAGAAAGGAAGCATTATATTCTGGGATTGAACATATAATTAAAAAAATCTATAAACAAATCAACTGCTTTTTTATGTGTCGATTTTAAATCTCTGTCTATCTCAAAAAGCTTTAAATATAATGTTTTTAAAAACACTGTATCATAATTTTTGAATGTCTGGTAACAATGAAAAAGATAGTATGGATGTTGACTAAAAAAACTGCTTCCTGAATTAAGAACTCTTTCTTTTTGCTCATTTATTAAAACCTGAAACATCCCATAGTCTTTTATATGTCTATTTTCGAAAAACTCATTTAAAATAATTCCATTTTTAATCATGTTTCTTAAATAGCCCACAAGTTTTATAAAATCTTGTTTGGTCTGAATAGGGTTTATGACAATGGAAATGATTTTCTCAATATTTTTTTCCTTTATGTATTGAGAGAGTAGTTTTGAATCTGCCAATACTACATCTTCAAAGGCTATATGGATATGCTCTTCTTTTATCATATCCTCGCCATAAACAAGTAAAAAAAGCTTCTCTAAATGTTTTTTATAGGACTTTGTTTCATAAGCGAGTTCCTGAAGTAATAATAAATCATCGGGCGAAATGTTTTTTTTATGAACCATTAGCATCTCTTTGATTGTATCATCAATTATTTTTTTGAATTCAAGAGAATCTTTCTTTACCTGTGGTTGTTCAAATAACTTTGAAATCTTTAGTAACTCTTTTAAAACATTTTTCCTTTTATCGTAATTGCTTGCTGTTATTATAAGATAATTACCATCGGGTATTTGATCAACTAAATCATTAAAATTAAGATGTAACATTTTTTCTGGCAGTCTTTCTGGTAGTTCAAACTTTTTTAAAAGTTCAACACAGAATTCAGCGTCATCAATAAATGATTCGAAAAACTTCTTAGCGAGTGAATAATTTGACCTTAAGATATTATAATCTTGTTCAGAAATATCAATAGATTGTAGAGCCGTAAGTAAAAGATGAAAGGCTTTTTCAAAATCTCCAGAAGAATAGTATTCTAAAGCATTTTCTAATATATCTTTAGTGCTTTTTTCAACAGTAAAAATATCAGTTTCTTCAACTACAAGAAAACGTTGTGTTCCAAAAAGAGAATAAGTTTTTATTTGTTCGAATATTTTTTGCCAATCATGTTTGGCTGAAGAAAAAAACTCAACATATTCCTTGAAATCATGCTTGCCGGTAATTGAAGATACTATAAAATTAATCTTTTCCTTTTGAAAATCTCTATCACCAAGTATAACAAATATTTTTTTGCTTTCTTCTTTTTTCACAAGTTTTCTACAACCAAGTCACCTACTTGTGATGTTGAATATCCCATCTTACCTGCAGAAAGGCTTTTCAATTTGGTAGAGATAACTTTAATTACTGCATCTTCAACTCTTTTTGCTGCCTTTTCTTCATTTAAATAGCGAAGCAGCATTTCTCCTGCAAGAATACAGGCGATGGGATTTATAACACCTTGACCGGTATATTTTGGAGCTGAACCACCAATAGGCTCAAACATAGAAAGGCCTTGTGGATTTATATTGCCACCCGCTGCTACTCCCATGCCACCTTGTATCATTGCACCAAGGTCGGTAATTATATCTCCAAACATATTGTCAGTTACAATAACATCAAACCATTCTGGATTTTTCACCATCCACATACAACAAGCATCAACATGAACATAGTCAGTCTGTATATCAGGGTATTCTTTTGCAACTTCGTAAAAAGTTCTTTCCCATAAATCAAATGCATAAGTTAAGACATTTGTTTTGCCACAAAGGGTTAATTTCTTCTTTTTGTTTCTTTTCCTTGTATATTCAAAGGCATATCTAATACATCTTTCAACGCCTTTTCTTGTATTTATTGATTCTTGAATAGCCACCTCGTCTGGAGTACCTTTTTTTAAAACACCCCCTGCACCAGCATATAATCCTTCTGTATTTTCCCTGATTACTACAAAATCAATATCTTCTGGTTTTTTATCTTTCAATGGGCAATCAACGTTGGGATAAAGTTTTACTGGCCTTAAATTTATATATTGGTCAAGTTCAAATCTCAATCTAAGCAATATCCCTTTCTCTAATATGCCTGGTTTTACATCAGGATGTCCTATTGCTCCGAGATAAATAGCATCAAAGCCTGATAGCTGTTCTTTAAAATTTTCGGGCAATGTTTCACCGGTTTTTAGGTAATGTTCACCACCCCAATTAAAGTATGTAAAAGAAAAAACAATCCCTTCCTTTTCACCAACTGCTTTAAGCACCTTCACTCCTTCATTTATAACTTCAGGACCTGTACCATCACCAGGGATAACAGCTATTTTGTAACTCTTTCTTTGCATTTGCATGCTCCTATATGAGAGGTCGATAAAAAAAGAATGCCGAGGGACGGAATCGAACCATCGACACGAGGATTTTCAGTCCTCTGCTCTACCGACTGAGCTACCTCGGCATAAAACCACTAATTGAGTTATCGTGGTTTGTGAGTTAAGATTATAATAATTTATTGTTTTCCTGTCAATAGTTAGAATTTAAATTTTATTTGCAATGTATTCTATTGAAATGTAAGATATTAAAAAAATTATCGAATTTCTAAGTCAAAATGAAAATTTTTATTTATAGAAAAGGGGCTCTGGGCGATACTTTATCTTTTTTACCTTTATTGTTCTCATTAAAACAAAGGTATACTTATATTTATTTCGCTGGTAACTATTTATACAGAACAATCTTTCAAGATATGGATTTTATTAAATTTGTTGATGCAGATTCGAAAATTGTATTTGATTGTATTTATAATAGACATCACTTCTATTTTCAAGATGTAGAAAGGTTTATATTTTTTACCAATGACATTTTAGAAGAAAATCAAAATAGACACTTATTTAAGGCATTACCCGAAAAAAGCTGGTTCTATAAATATCCTTTTGATTGCCTAAATATAAATTTTAACAACATATACATTACAATGCCAGTAAGTTACTTTTCAGAATTTGAAAGGTTAATTGAAAGTAAATATGTAATAATCCATCCTGGAAGTGGTGGACTAAAAAAAAATTGGCCTTTAGAATATTTCTTCGAAGTTGAGCAATATCTCAATGATTATGGAATTAAATGTATTTATCTTTTGGGCGAGGCTGAAGAAAAATACCTGCCCATGATGAAAAACAAGTTATTTTTTCATAATCTTTCTTTTAAAAAAATCATTTTTTTGCTAACATATGCAATTACATATGTGGGATGTGATAGTGGAATAAGCCATTTAGCTGGTATATTAAATGTACCTGGATTGGCTTTATTTGGACCATCTTCTGATGTTATCTATAAGCCTTGGGGGAAAATGAAAGTTATAAAAAGTAAAACTAATAAGATTGAAGATATAAAACTTAATAAAGTCATTAAAGAGTTGGGGGTAATGCTTGAAAACAGACAATCTTAAAATTTATATTGTTTCTGATGCAACAGGTGAAACAGCAGAAAAGGTCATCTTATCAGTTTTAGCTCAATTTAAAGGTAATTCTGTGGAAATACAAAAATTTGGTAAAGTTTCAACACCTGATGAAATAAAAGAAATCATCAAAAAAGCTTTACATGCTAATGCTTTTGTTATATATACTTTTGCACAAAAATGGTTAAGAAACTTAATGATAAGAGAAGCAGAATTTCACAAAGTGTATGCTTATGATTTAATTGGTCCTTTAATGGAAAGATTTTCCCAATATTTATCAAAAAAACCTTTAGAAAAACCAGGTGCTCAACATATAATGAATGCAGAGTATTTTAAAAGAATTGAAGCCATTGAATTTACTGTCAAACATGATGATGGCCAAAATCTTGAAACAATATATGATGCTGATATTGTATTAATGGGGGTGTCAAGGACATCAAAAACACCACTTTCTGTTTATCTTTCCCATGAGACATGGAAAGTGGCAAATATCCCCATCATTGTTAATGTTGAATATAACATTGACTATAAAAAATTATTTGGCAGGATTGTAGGATTGACCATTGATCCCGTATACTTGTCGGATATAAGAAGGGAAAGATTAAAAATTATTGGTAATAATATGAATAGTGAGTATGCAAATCTAAAAAATGTATATGAAGAAATAAATTATTCAATGAATTTTTTCAAAAAACATAAGATTCCTGTTGTTGATGTTACAAAAAAGTCTATTGAAGAAACTGCTTCTGAAATTTTAAAAACATTAAAAATGGACAAAATAAAAATTTAGAGGATTAACATGGGCAAAGGCACAAGAAGACAAGAACTTAGAAGAAAAAGACACAGAAGGAAAAAGGCAGTTAAACTTAGAGAAAAAATGAAACTTATGGGCAACACGTCTGAACAACAAAAAGCTTAAAAAATAGTCATAATTTATTTAAAGTTGCCTACATAATCAGCATTTTTCCAAATAAATAGCTCTTTTTATTGGTCTAATCTTTGCATAATAACCAAATCATATTTCAAAACAGGGGGTTTGTTGTGCTTTTTAGACCTGTAAGTCAAGCTTTCTATGAGTTTTATGTAAAAAGAGACCAGGATAGGTGTATTCAATGTAGGGTATGTGAAAGGCAATGTTCTTATGAAGTACATACCTATGATCCAAAAGAAAATATCATGAATGCTGACCATCCCAAATGTGTTGGTTGTAGAAGATGTGAGTATATATGCCCTACGGACGCACTGAAGATTACATTGAATGAGTCAACCTTTAAGCCTAATGAATCATGGACTAACTTTCATCGCATGGCAATAATCAAACAAAGAGAGACAGGTGGTATTTTGTTGACAGGTATGGGTAATGATAAGCCTTATAAAATATTCTGGGACCATCTTTTGATAGATGCCTGTCAGGTAACAAATCCATCTATTGACCCGTTAAGAGAGCCCATGGAATTAAGAACATATCTAGGTTCAAAACCAGACAAGCTTGAGTTTGAAGAGAAAAAAAATAAATTAAAACTTAAAACAAAAATTCCACCTCAATTAAAACTTGAGTATCCAATTATGTTCGGTGCTATGTCCTATGGCGCTATTAATTTAAATGTTCATAGGGCTATGGCAATGGCGGCTAAAGAATTGGGGATTTTGTATAATACAGGAGAAGGTGGGTTACATAAAAGTTTATATCAATATGGGCCTTGGACAATAGTACAGTGTGCTTCAGGTAGGTTTGGCGTTCATGCTGAATATCTAAATACAGGTGCTGCAATTGAGATAAAAATAGGTCAGGGAGCAAAACCAGGCATAGGTGGTCATCTACCAGGTGAAAAGGTTACAAAATCTATATCTGAAACAAGAATGATTCCAGAAGGTAGCGATGCACTTTCACCTGCTCCACATCATGATATTTATTCAATAGAAGACCTAAAACAACTTATATACGCACTAAAAGAAGCCACAGATTATACAAAACCAGTTAGTGTGAAAATCGCTGCTGTCCATAATTCAGCAGCTATAGCAAGTGGAATTGCAAGAGCTGGTGCAGATATTATTGTTATTGACGGTTTTCGCGGTGGGACAGGTGCGTCACCAACTATAATTAGAGACCATGTGGGTATCCCGGCAGAACTTGCATTAGCAGCTGTTGATCAAAGACTAAGGGATGAGGGTATAAGAAACTCTGTTTCAATTGTAATCTCTGGCGGTATAAGAGGGAGTGCTGATGTTTTAAAAGCAATAGCATTGGGCGCAGATGCAGTTTACATTGGAACTGCAGCATTACAAGCTGTTGGATGTACTGTTTGCCAGAGATGTTATACTGGAAAATGCCCATGGGGTATAGCGACAAATGACCCATACCTTGCAAAAAGAATCAATCCTGAAATTGCTGCAGAACAGCTTGTAAATTTAGTTAGGGCATGGGGACATGAGATACAGGAAATCTTAGGTGCGCTTGGTATCAATGCTATTGAATCATTGCGTGGCAATAGATTAAGACTAAGAGGTATTGGATTAACTGATAAAGAGATGGAAATACTTGGCGTATTACCAGCAGGTGAATAAAAAACTATTTTCAGGAGTTATAAAATGAGCATTAAAAGGGTTTATCCTCGAGAAGAGTATTGTATGGGATGTAGGCTTTGTGAAGTTGCCTGTATTACAGTACATTCTGAAAGCGGTGATACAATAAAGGCTTATAAAAAAGAGTTTCCAAGAGAACCTTCAAGAATATGGTTTGAAGAAAAAAAGCCGGAATGCTTTTCATTTATGTGCAGACATTGTGATGAACCAGACTGCTTAGAAGCATGCATTAGCGGTGCAATAACAAAAGACTCAGAGACAGGCATTGTAACAATAGATGAAGATATTTGTGTTGGTTGCTGGTCTTGTATTATGGCATGTCCCTATGGGGCTTTAAAGAAGAAAGTGAGAAAAGATAATAAAATGGTTTCTACTAAATGTGATCTATGCATTGGTAGAGGAGTTAATCCTGCTTGCGTACAAGCATGTCCAAACAGGGCACTTGTTTTTAAATAAAAAGTAAGGAGTTTATGATGATTACAATTATTGGAAATTCTGTTGCTGCAATTGGTGCTATAGAAGCAATAAGAAGGGTTGATAAAGAAATACCAATCACTGTTATTTCAAAAGAGCCGTATATTGCATATGGGAGGCCAGTAATTTCAGATTTTCTTAAGGGAAAAGCAAAGGAAGAAAAATTGTTATCCTACAGAAGACAGGGATTTTATGAAAAAAATAATGTTAAGCTTATTCTAAATGAAGAAATTATTAGTATAGAACCTAAAAAGAAAAAAGTGATTGCTAAATCAGGGAATGAGTATACTTACAAAAAGCTTTTAATTGCTACAGGCGGTGTCCCCTTTATACCACCTTTTAAAGGTAAAGATTTAAAAAATGTTTATACTTTTACTACCCTTGATGATACAAAAAAATTAATGGAAATTAGCAAAAGCATAAAAAAAGCAGTAATTATAGGTGGTGGCTTGATAGGTTTAAAAGCAGCAGAAGGCCTACATGCTCAGGGTGTGAAAGTTTCTATTGTAGAATTAATGGACCGCATTCTTTCTCTTGCTTTTGACAAAGTCGCTGGCAGTATTGTAGAAAACAGAATGACTGATGTAGGGATAGATATTTATACGGAAGCTTCAACTGAAGAAATACTAGATGATGGTACTGGTAGCGTTAGAGGAATTAGGCTTAAAGGTGATAGAGAAATTGAAGGTGACATAGTGGTGATTGCAATTGGTGTTGTCCCTAATGCACCATTTGCTAAGTCAGCAGGTATTGAAATGAATCGTGGCATTTTGGTAGATGAACATATGGAAACAAATATCAAAGATATATATGCAGCAGGTGACGTTGCTGAAGCAAAACAGTTCTTATACGAACAAAAAATGCTATTGCCAATCTGGCCTGATGCTTATAAACAGGGACGTGTGGCTGGATATAACATGGTTGGTGTTGAAAGGATATATGAAGGTGGATTATCAATGAACTCTATAGAACTCTTTGGAATATCTACAATATCTGCAGGAGTTCATACACCTCAAAATCATGAAGGCTATGAGTTTTTAAGTGATTTAAGGGAGAAGCAATACAGATATAGAAAGATTGTATTAAAAAACAATAAAGTGGTAGGGTTTATTTTTGTTGGTGACATTGATAGAGCAGGCATTTATGTGGGGTTAATAAGGGATAAGGTTGATGTATCAACGTTTAAAGACAAATTGCTAAAAAAAGACTTTGGTTTTATAGATTTACCATATGAATTAAGACAGGAAAGGTTCTGGAAGAGGTTTCTAGAAGTTAAAGATGCTGCTTGTTTTGAAAGTGTTTGTCCTCAATACACTCCTGAATATACATTAAGTGATAGTGAGGTGATAGATGGTGAATAAGCAAAGATATAAAGATCCAAAGGATATTTCAAACTGTGGTCTTTGTGGTTTTATTAACAAAGACAAAAAGCTTGTGAGTGGTGAAACAATTATAAAAGGAATAGCAATCCAACATGACAGAGGAAACGGATTAGGTGGTGGATTTGCAGCATACGGTATTTATCCAGATTTTAAAAATTACTATGCTTTGCATCTTATGTGTGATGATGATTTTGCTATGAGCAAAGTTGAAGAGTTTTTGAAAACTGTGGTTACAATAAAGCATAGTGAACCAATTCCTACACGAAAAACAAAATCTATACTTTCCCATCCAAAACTTAAACGTTTTTTTGTAAAACCATTGGGAAATTCAGAAGTTTACGAAAGATTCGGAGTTGAAGAATGGGAAGATGATGATTATATAGTTCGGGTGACAATGTATATTAATGAAAAAATTGATGGAGCTTATGTTTTTTCATCAGGTAAAAATATGGGTACTTTTAAAGGAGTAGGTTTTCCTGAAGATATAGCTGAATTTTTCAGATTAGATGAGTATAAAGGTTATATATGGACAGCACATAATAGATTTCCCACGAATACGCCTGGGTGGTGGGGTGGTGCTCATCCTTTTACAATACTTGACTGGTCTATAGTTCATAATGGTGAGATTTCATCTTATGGTATCAACAAAAGATACTTAGAGATGTTTGGATATAAGTGTACACTGCTGACTGATACAGAAGTAGTTGCTTATTTGCTTGATTTATTAATAAGAAAACACAGATTACCAGTTAGAATGGCATGCACTGCATTAGCAGCACCATTTTGGAAACATATAGACAGGATGGACTCTGATGAAAAAGAGATTTATAACGCTATAAGAATGGTCTATGGCAGTGCTTTATTAATTGGGCCTTTCGCTATATTATTTGCAAACAATAATGGCCTTGTTGGTATGAATGATAGAGTAAAATTAAGACCTTTAGTAGTTGGAACATATGAGAACACGGTTTATATGGGTTCAGAGATTTCTTCTTTAAAAGAAATGAATCCTAAAATTGAAAATATTTGGGCTCCAAAGGCTGGAGAGCCAGTAATCGTTGAAGTTACAGAAAAAGAAATAAAATCCAAAAAGAATGCCAGGAGTTAGAAAGATGGAAAAAGTTTATGAGATTGATGCTAATGGAATATACTACAGAGATTTAAATAAACAAATAAGGGATCTTATATCAAAAGGCGTTAAAAAGTTTATCCTAAAAAATGTAAATGGTCAGAGATATATTTTAGATGGAGTCAGAGAACAAGTAGAAATGGATATTTATGGTGTTCCTGGTCAAGATTTAGGTGCATTTATGGATGGACCAGTAATTAGAGTGTATGGTGATGGACAAGATGGTATCGCAAACACTATGGGAAATGGAAAAATTGTGGTTCATGGTATTGCAGGAGATGTTTGCGGTTATGGCATGCGGGGTGGAAAGTTATTTATAAAAGAAGATGCAGGTTATAGAGTTGGTATTCACATGAAAGAGTACAAAGACAAAGTGCCTGTTATCATAGTAGGTGGAAAGGCAGGTGATTTTTTTGGCGAATATATGGCTGGTGGCACATTAATAGCTTTAGGTATGTTTACAAGAAAGCCCAATGACCCTATTTGTGGTGATTTTTTAGGAACAGGGATGCATGGTGGTAAGATATATGTTAGGGGTAAAGTAGATCCATATATGTGTGGGAAGGAGTGCGGTTTTGAGATTATAAACCCAGAAAAAGATGAATACTTAAAAAACCTGTTGAAAGAATTTGCAAAAGATTTTAATATACCATTTAAAGAAATCTTGGATTGTGAGTTTACTATGCTTTGGCCAAAAACAAAAAGACCCTATGGTAATCTCTATGCATATTAAAAGGAGACTTTATGAAAAAAGTAGAAGCAATTATAAAACCTTTCAAACTTGATGATGTAAAAGATGCATTAAATGAGATAGGTATTAAAGGTATTACTGTGACTGAGGTAAAAGGTTTTGGCCGGCAGAAGGGACATACAGAGCTATATAGAGGTGCAGAATATGTTGTGGATTTTTTACCAAAAGTTAAACTTGAAATAATAGCTAAGGATGAAAATGTCCCTGCAATTATTGAAGCCATAGAAAAAGCAGCAAGAACTGGTAAAATCGGAGATGGTAAAATTTTTGTAACGCCAGTAGAAGAGGTAATTAGGATAAGAACTGGTGAACGTGGAGAGGATGCAATATAACTACTACTTTTAATGCGAAAAAGGTTTAGAAAATATAGAAAAAAGTTAAAGAAAAAATTTTTAATTTTAAGTAAAAGGTTTTTAAATCTTTTTTATAAATCGGCAAAACCCCTTATAACTCGAGGCAACAAAGCAGTTCTAATACAATCAGGTCAAGATGCTTTTAAAGCTTTTCTTGATGCAATAAACAATTCAAAAGAGTATATTTTTTTAGATTTCTATATATTTCGTGATGACAAACACGGAAAAATCATAGCTGAACAATTAAAAGAAAAAGCAAAACAAAATGTTAAAGTGGTATTAATCTATGATTATATAGGTTGCATTGATACAAGAAAAAGTTTTTTTGATGACCTTATGAAAAATGGTATTATTGTTGTACCATTTAATCCAATAAAACTTTTCAGTAATCCTTTCAATTGGGAAAAACGTAACCACCGAAAGCTCGCCATTTTTGATAGAAAAAAAGCCTTTGTGACTGGTTGGAATATTGGTAGTGAATATTTCGAAAACAATGAAGAAGCTATGAGAGATGCTGGTGTTATACTTGAAGGACCTTGTGTCAAACATTTAGAAAAAATTTTTTTAGATACGCTTGAAAAACAGGGTAAGATAAAACTAAATCTACCAAAGATTTCATATCTCCCAATTGGCAATGATGAAGTCTGGATAATTCAAAGTGGTCCTAAATATAAATTCAGAACAATATATAATGCTTATAGAATAGCTATATTAGGCGCAAGGAAAAAAATATGGATAGAAAATGCTTACTTTGTTCCAACCCTTAAATTGCGAAAAATGCTTATAAATGCAGCAAAAAAAGGTATAGATGTAAGAATTATATTACCAGATAAGATTGATGTGCCTATAGTTAAATATGCATCTTATAACCATTATAAACCACTACTTCTTGGTGGTGTCAGAATATATGAAAGAAGAGCTATGATATTACATTCTAAAATTGCAAATATCGATGATGTTTGGGTTACAATTGGTTCTGCTAACTTGCACCGTAGAAGCCTTGAAAAAAACTATGAACTTAATATTGTCATTATCAGTGATAAATTCGGTAAAATAATGAACGATTTTATTCAGGAAGATATTGAAAAAAGCAAAGAAATTTTATACAGTGAATGGGTAAAAAGGCCTTTTAGTGAAAAAGTTAAGGAGAAATTAGCAAACTTATTTTCTATATTTCTATAAAGGATACATATGGTGAGCATTAGAGAGGAAATAGAAGAAAAGGAAAGGAGAATTTTATCACCGTACGCCACACTCAGTGCTAATACAAAAGGAAGAATAAAAAAAGAAAAAAAATGTCAAATTAGAACTGAATTTCAAAGAGATAGAGATCGTATTATACATTCAAAATCTTTTAGAAGGCTAAGATATAAAACCCAGGTTTTTTTAGCACCAAAAGGTGACCATTATAGAACACGTTTGACACATACATTAGAAGTATCTCAAATTGCAAGAGTAATCTCTCGTGCCCTTGGGTTAAATGAAGACCTTACAGAAGCGATATCACTTGGACATGATTTAGGACATACACCTTTTGGACATGCTGGTGAAACAGTTTTGAATAAACTTTTAAAAAATGGCTTTAGACATAATGAACAGAGTTTAAGAGTTGTCGATATAATTGAAAAAGATGGTAAAGGTTTGAATCTTACTTATGAGGTGAGGGATGGTATATTGAAACACTCAAAGGGTAAGGGGCCAATTTTTACAGAAGAAAGTGCTCAAAAACCATTAACACTTGAAGGAGAAGTAGTAAAAATTGCAGATTTAATTGCCTATCTTTGTCATGATCTTGATGATGCATTAAGAGCAAAAGTTATAAAAGAATCACAAATACCAAAAGATATTTTAAAATATCTTGGAAATTCACATAGTAAAAGAATCAACAATATGGTGAAAGATGTTATTTATGAAACAAAAAATGTTGAATATGATAGGATTTCAATGAGCAAAAACATGTATGAAATAGTTAATGCTTTACGCAATTTTCTGTTCAAGTATGTGTATGAATCTGATATAGTCCATGAAGAGTTTTTAAAAGCAGAAAAGATACTTGAACAATTGTTTTATTTTTTCATAGAAAATGAAAAACATTTCTATAAAATTGCTAAGCCTTTACATAAGGGAGATTTAGAAACACAAGTTGCTGATTTTATATCTGGCATGACTGATAGATATTCTTTATTTTTGTATGAAAAGTTATTCTTGCCAGAACCATGGAATGTGCTTTAAAACTATGAAAATAAAAAAATGCAAAAAAAAATAAAAAAGTATTGACAAGTATTGCTTTATTAAATATACTAACAGTTCATACTTTAAGTGAAAAAGTGCGTTTAATTTATTAATGCTGGCGTAGCTCAATGGCAGAGCAGCTGATTTGTAATCAGCAGGTTGCGGGTTCGAATCCCATCGCCAGCTTAAAAGATAAATTGGAGGGATTCCCGAGCGGCCAAAGGGAACAGACTGTAAATCTGTCGGCGGAAGCCTTCGGAGGTTCGAATCCTCCTCCCTCCACTAATTAAAGCGGGAATAGCTCAGGGGTAGAGCATCAGCCTTCCAAGCTGGTGGTCGCGGGTTCAAATCCCGTTTCCCGCTCTTTTTATGCTTTGCCCACGTAGCTCAGTAGGCAGAGCACGTCCTTGGTAAGGACGAGGTCACCGGTTCAATCCCGGTCGTGGGCTTAGGAATGTTATTTAATATTGTTTTTGGTTATAAAAAATTAAATTTTTTAGGAGGCATTATATGGCTAAGCAGAAGTTTGAGAGGAAGAAGCCGCATGTTAATGTAGGGACGATAGGGCATGTGGATCATGGGAAGACTACGTTGACGGCAGCGATAACGAGGGTGTTATCTACG
>Ga0197142_1001591_pt1 | contig 20646 bp, 25 predicted proteins | sample GBS60_MetaG_FD_148614 | JGI IMG/M metagenome (GOLD analysis project Ga0197142, IMG submission 148614) | Sediment microbial communities from Great Boiling Springs, Gerlach, Nevada, United States - GBS 60_MetaG | ecosystem: Environmental > Aquatic > Thermal springs > Hot (42-90C) > Sediment... | reverse complement strand
GCTCTTTTCAGTATTCCGAAAGGCCGATTTTTAAGCTTGTTCACGGCGGCATGAGCAATTTCTATTTTAACTGCAAGAAGGTCACTCTCGATCCCGAAGGACAGTTTCTTATTGGGCACTTGATCTTTGACCGAATTAAGCATCTTAAGCCTAAGGCCATAGGCGGGTTGACTCTTGGAGCCGATCCAATAGCCATGGCTGTATCCTATACTTCATGGCTCAAAGGGATGCCTATTAGTGCCTTTGTTGTTCGTAAAGAACCTAAAGGACATGGGGCTATGACCCAGATAGAAGGTAATCTTTCTCCAGGGGATCGAGTTGTGGTGGTAGATGATGTGATCACAACAGGTGGCTCGACCATCAAAGCCATAGAAGTATGCAGAGCAGCAGGGATTGAAGTTTGCAAGGTGGTTGTTCTGGTGGATCGTGAAGAGATGGATGGTAGAGCCAACATTTCACGCCTTGTGCCGGATGTGGAAGCTTTGGTAACGCGAAGCGAAATCATGGAACTTTACAGAGCTTACCCTGAGCTTATCGAAGGTGCAGTCAAGGAATGATCTTTTTCTCTCTAAGTTCGGCTATACGCTTGTAGGCGCTTCGCCGGGAAATACCGAATTGATGGGCTATTTCCCGAGCCAATTCCTTGGTTGATATGGCCGGGTTTTCCTCAAGCAGCTTTCGGATGGCAGAATCAATGGATGAGAAATCATTAGAATTTGGCGTTTTCGAAAAAGTAGTAGCAGGAGCACCTCGCCGATGTTCTTCTACCACAATGGTTATCTCGCCTTTGACCGTTTCCTCCCGTTCTCGAAATATGCGAGCCAGATCAAGAGCGGAGCCACGAAGGGCTTCTTCAAAAACTTTGGTCATTTCCCGTGCAACGCATACCTGTGGATTCCCCCATTGATCAGCAATCTCTTCCAGGGTTTTAATGAGCCTTACAGGAGATTCAAAGAGCACTCGTGTCATAGGAATCTCTCTGTAGCGATCAAAAAAATGTTTTCGTGAACTGCCTCTAGATGGCGGGAACCCCAGGAAGGCAAAAGGACTCGGCGGAAAGCCGGAAATAAGAAGAGCAGATAAAATGGCAGATGGTCCCGGCACTACGGTTATATCCAGAGATTCTTCGATAACTCGCCGTATAAGTCTAAACCCAGGGTCGGAAAAGCCGGGCATTCCCGCATCGGTTACAAGTGCTACCCTCTGTCCCTGCTTCAGCCTGGAAATTATCTCTTCATCACGTGCTGTGGGACTGTGTTCGTGGTAGCTTATGAGCGGTTTATGAATATTGTGATGGGAAAGAAGTTTGCGAGTTCGGCGAGTGTCCTCTGCAGCTATAAGATCCACGGAAGAAAGCACTTCTAGGGCTCTTAGAGTAATATCCTTAAGGTTTCCAATAGGAGTTCCCACAATAAAAAGTGTACCCTTTTGATCGTTCATATAGCATCAAAGGCGCCTTTTAGCCATTTCACTTCGGGTTCTCCGTTAATCCGCCATATAACACCTACAACATCAAACCTTACAAAGGCATTAATCAGCCCTTTTCGCTTTAGATACCAATTGGCGGTCTTTATAATGCTTGCCCGCTTCTTTCTGGTTATGGTTTCAAAAGGGTGAACCAAAAAGCCCTCTGAAACCGAGCGCACTTCCACAAAGACCATGTGCTTACCATCTTTAGCCACTATGTCTATTTCACCCCAGCGGCATGAAAAATTGCGATCAATGATCCTGAGGCCTTTAGACTGAAGGAAAGCTTCCACCAAGTCTTCGGCTTTCTGTCCGGCTCCTCGACGATCGTCATTCATCACTCTTTTTCTTGAGTCTTACAAGATCTTTAATTGCACCTGCAATTTTACTGAGTTCTCCAAGCCGCTCCTTCGCTCGTTCAAGGTAGGGCAGAGCTTCAGGGTTTTGATGATTACCGAGAGCCTGAGCGACCCAGTTTACCACGTATGGATTTTCGTGTTCCGTAAGTCTTGCTAACACCTCGAAGCTTTCAGGTGTTGGAATTTTTCCCAGCACCATGATGATGCCCACCTTCAGTTCGTCAAAGGCTTTATGTTCTTCGAGCGTTTTCCTGATAATCGGCACCGAACGTTCTCCGAAGGATTCTAGAGCCGTTAAACAACTTTGGGCAAAGAATGGATATCGGAACATGGAAAGTTCCGCAAGAAGCTTTAGAGCTTCGTCTGTTGCGATGGACTGAAGAATTTCTGGCACAAATAAAGTCGCCCAGGAGAAATAATAAGTAAGCGGGAGTATGTGGGGGATGGTATCTGAGCCAATAGCCTTGAGTTCTTCAATTGAGGAACTTAGAGCCTGTCTCCTGATCTGGTATCCTTCCTGATCTCGCTGGGGAAATTTTTTGATATCGTTTGCTGTCTTAATTTCTGCCACAAGCTCCGATATTCTGGCATCTGGTTTTAAGGGGAAACGCTCACGATAGTAGCGGGCTCTTTGGGCGATCCAGAATTTCTCTAGCCATGTTGAGGGAGAATAGAAGTGAACTAGGTGGCCTTCTCGCTCTCGCTTGTGAGAACCACTTTCCTGGAAAGTTTCTCTCTCTTCGAGAGCAACCTGCCAGCGGTCTCTGGCGGTATAAAAAGCTCTGTCATAGTCTCCCAGAGCAATGCAGGCAGTGAATAGAATGTCATGCAAACGATCATCTTCCGGATACCGTTCAAGAAGATTTTCCGCATGTTTTCTGGCTTTGGAAAAATCTTCGTGAAATAGCAAATCAAATCCTCTCTGAATTTCCTGTTCAAGACGTTTCTTTTCCCGAGCCTGCTGCTCCCTCCTGAGAAGATCATCTTGTGGTATGGTTTTTCTTATCTCTTCGTGAAGTGGCATGCAGCATTTTTTGTATTTTTTGCCGGATCCGCAGGGACAGGGATCATTTCTAGATGGCCTTTCCGAGGGTAGTGAGTCCTGCAGTGCGGCACGGCGGCAGAATTCCTGGTATTCAACGGTTCTGCGATTTAACTCCTCCCTGCTTATGCCGAACTCCTTGCAGACCTGGTCTGGGGGAGTGCCCTTAAGCACTTCAAGGACTGGTTCAAAGGGATGAGCGATAGGTTTTTCTGGATTCATGTGATCTCTCTCCTTTCTTTCAAGTAGGGATGATTTTTAACACAAACCGACAGAAGCTCCAAAGAGTAAATTAACTAGAACTCCTAAACGGTCTTTTGGTTTGAAGTGTTTTGGGAAATTGGGATCAATCCTCGTTAATTTTTAAAGCGTAGCTTTTTGATTCAGTTAGATTGAAAGTAGTTTGACATCGTTATAATGGGTGGTATAAAAATTTCGGTACCGAGTGGGAAAGAAAATTGAGGGACAATGGTTTAAGAAGGAGCCTTAAAGATGCGGGAGATTCATGTAGAAAGGATTGTGGACGCTGTTCGTGATCTCGCCATAAAGGCGAACATTGAGCTTGGAGAAGATGTTATTGCGGCCTTTGAAAGGGCGCTGGATCAAGAGGAATCCCCCACAGGCAAGGATATTCTCAAACGACTTATAGAAAACGCACGGATTGCCCGAGAGCAAAGGATCCCGATTTGTCAGGATACTGGCTTTGCTGTAGTGTTTGTAGAGATTGGTCAGGATGTGCGTGTGACAGGTGGGTCTTTGAGGGAGGCTATTGAAGAAGGTGTAAGACGCGGCTATCAGGAAGGTTATCTTAGAAAGTCCATATGCCACTGCATAACGAGGAAAAACACAGGAGACAACACGCCTCCTGTGATACATTTTGATATTGTGCCAGGAGACAAACTAAAAATCATTTTTGCTCCCAAGGGGGGTGGCAGTGAAAACATGAGCCGGGTAACAATGCTTACACCGGCTGTGGGTATTGAAGGGGTGAGAGATTTTGTTATTCAGCGTGTGAAGGAATCGGGACCGAACCCCTGTCCTCCTACCATTGTAGGAGTGGGTATAGGCGGAACCATAGAGCAGGCAGCCATTCTTGCCAAAAAGGCTCTATTAAGGCCTGTCGGGTCGGAAAACCCGGACGAGGAACTTAATGCTCTTGAAAAAGATTGGCTTGAACGTATAAACCGCTTGGGTATTGGGCCGCAGGGGTTAGGAGGCCGGATTACATCACTGGCCGTCCACATTAACATGATGCCCTGCCATATTGCGAGCCTTCCTGTCGCGGTGAACATACAATGTCATGCCGCAAGACATAAGGAAGTAGAACTTTAAGAGGAGCTTACACATGACAGAACCTATAAGATTAACTACGCCTCTTACCGATGAAGATGTTAAGCGCCTTAGAATTGGCGATAGAATTCTTCTAAGTGGTGTAATCTACTCCGCCCGTGATGCTGCTCATAAAAGACTTGTGGCTTTGATCAAGGAAGGTAAGCCTCTTCCTTTCGATCTTCAAGGGCAGGTTATTTACTATATGGGACCTTCCCCGGCTCCACCGGGAAGGCCTATCGGAGCAGCCGGGCCTACCACGAGTTATCGTATGGATCCTTACGCTCCCGAGCTTATTGCTAGAGGGCTTAAAGGGATGATTGGTAAAGGAGCCCGAAGTCCTGAAGTCAAGGAGGCCATGAAAAAATACGGAGCGGTCTATTTTGCGGCTATTGGGGGAGCAGGTGCCCTGATGTCCCAGTCTATTCTTTCTGCTGAGGTTATAGCCTATCCAGAACTTGGTCCTGAGGCGATAAGGCGGCTCGAAGTGAAAGATCTTCCTATAGTAGTGGCTAATGATATCTATGGTGGAGATCTTTACGAAGAAGGTGTAAAGCGGTATGCGCTTTTGTAACCTTCAATTGTTGGGGCATGGTGTCGGGTCGTATGACCCTTTGATCGTATCGTTATAGAAGGAGGGTATTGGATGAAAAAAGTTGTTTTTCAACCAAAGGTGCGTTACCGGCTACATCCAGGTTATATAGCCTGGATCCTTCATCGTGTAACTGGAGTGCTTCTTGGGCTTTATCTTTTTCTTCATATCTGGGTGATTCACCACATTGCTCAAGGAGAAGAATCCTTTAACAGTGTGATGGCGGTGGTTAATTCGCCCTTTTTCCATCTGCTTGAGATTGGTCTTGTGGGAACGGTTGCTTATCACGCGGTTAACGGATTAAGAGTGTTTTTCATCGATTACGGGAATCTTGCTCGAAGAGATCTTTTCCGCAAAGCTACCTATGTAACCTTTGCGGTATCAATTGTGCTTATGGTTATAGGAGCGATTCCCATGGTGAAAGCTGTGTTATTCGGGCATTAAGAAAAAAGGAGGAATTAAACGATGCTTGGAAAGTATCAGGGATCTGGACGTTCTGGGGCATTTGATTGGTATTTTCAGAGAATTTCTGGAATCGCTCTTGTGATTGGGTTGTTTGCTCATTTTGTAGTACTACACTTCCTTACTGATCCCCCCCTTACCTACGCTAAGGTTATGGCTAGACTTTCATCCCCCATTTGGAAAACCTTCGATATAGCTTTCCTCATCTTCGCCGTTTACCACGCTTTGAATGGCTTCAAAATGATTATAGACGATTACGTTCATGCTCCAACTCTAAGAAGTCTCCTGGATAGGAACGTTGTGGGTGGTAGCCATTGTTTTCTTTGTTATGGGATTTTTAACCATTGTTAGCCTGTAATGCATGATCAACATTCTTAAGAAAAGCCTATAAGGTTAAGGGAGGGCTGTAAAAAACTATGGGAAACAACAGCGCATTCGATGTCGTTATTCATAAGCACGATGTAATAATTGTAGGAGCAGGTGGAGCGGGGCTTCGGGCAGCTCTTGAGGCCTCGAAAGTTGTAAACACTGCGGTGATAAGCCAAGTCTTTCCTACTCGCTCACACACCGTTTCTGCTCAAGGGGGTATCGCCGCATCTCTTAGCAACATGGAGCCTGATAGCTGGCTCTGGCACATGTTCGACACTGTAAAAGGAAGTGACTATCTTGGTGATCAGGACGCTATAGAATTCATGTGCCGTATGGCTCCGGAAATTGTTATTGAGCTTGAACACATGGGCATGCCCTTTAGCCGGATAGAAAATGGAAAAATTTTCCAGCGGAAATTTGGCGGGCACACGAAGGATTTTGGCAAAGATGCTATACAGAGAACCTGCGCTGCAGCAGACCGCACCGGTCATGCAATGTTGCACACGCTTTTTGAGCAATGTGTTAAAAACCAGGTTGTCTTTTACAATGAATTTTTTGCCATCGATTTAATAATGAACGAAGGTCATGTAGTGGGTGTTCTGGCTTGGGATATTGTAAACGGCGGATTCCACATATTTCACGCTAAAGCAACAATGCTTGCCACAGGCGGTTACGGTCGCTGCTACAAAACCACATCAAATGCTCATATCTGCACAGGTGACGGGCTTGGAATGACACTGCGAGCAGGTCTTCCTGTTGAGGATCTCGAGTTTGTTCAGTTTCACCCCACCGGCATTTATGGCGTAGGCAATCTCATAACGGAGGGAGTGCGGGGCGAAGGTGGGTATCTTATAAACAAAGACGGGGAGCGATTCATGAAGCGATACGCTCCCAGAGTTATGGATCTTGCCTCCCGAGATGTTGTATCACGAGCTATGGCTGAGGAAATTAGGAATGGGCGAGGCTGTGGACCCAGGGGAGATTATATACTACTTAAGCTTGATCACATAGGTGCTGATGTTATTCACGAAAGACTTCCAGGCATCTGGGAACTGGCTTATGTCTTTGCTGGTATTGACTGCACAAAGGAGCCCATCCCCGTTGTCCCAACCGTCCATTATTGTATGGGGGGTATTCCCACTAATTATTACGCCGAAGTAGTTGTCGGAAACATGGAAACTCCTGAAACACCTGTCAAAGGGTTTTACGCTGCTGGAGAATGTGCCTGCGTTTCCGTTCATGGAGCCAATCGCCTTGGATCAAATTCCCTACTCGATATTATGGTTTTCGGAAAGGTTGGGGGACATAGGATGGCAGAGTTTGCCGAATCTCTCCCAGAGCATGTGCCTCTTCCAGAGAACCCAGGGAAAAACGGTATTGAAAGAGTCATAAATCTCTTCAACTCAAATGGCAAGGAGCGAATGGGTCCCATATGGGAAGAACTAAAGGAGTCCATGGATGCTAATTGTGGAGTTTTTCGCACCGAGGAGACTCTTACCAAACAAAAGGCGATAGTTGATGTGCTTATAAGGAGATTCAAAAATGTTGGCATAGACGACAAGAGTAAAGTTTATAACCTTGATCTTGTGGAAACTCTAGAACTAGAAAACATGCTGGAATATTCAAAGGCTATTGTTGAAGGAGCTCTAGCCCGAACAGAAAGCCGGGGATCTCACTACAGAGATGATTACCCCAAACGTGATGACGTGAACTGGTTGAAGCACACTCTTGCCTATCTTGAAGAAGATGGTTCGATACGGCTTGATTATAAGCCTGTCAGGTTAAAACCACTTACGGTTGAACCTTTTATGCCTGCGGAACGAGTCTATTGATGCTCAACATGATGTAAAAAAGAGGGGTGAATCCATGGCAAAGACGGTGACCTTCATAATTTTCCGATACAATCCTGAAAAGGATAAGAGGCCTTATTATAAGGAGTATAAAGTCGAAATTCGCCGTCCCGGCATGATGGTACTGGACGGACTTAACCAGATTCGCTGGGAACAGGATGGAACTCTTGCCTACCGCAGATCCTGCCGTGAAGGTGTATGCGGATCTGATGGTTTGAACATTAACGGCGTTAATATGCTGAGCTGTATAACTCATATTGAAGATTTGAAATCCCCTATCGTTATTCAGCCGCTTCCCTCACTTCCGGTAATTAAAGATCTGGTGGTTGATTTTACGGATTTCTTCAACAAGTACTACATAGTCAAGCCCTACCTGATTACAAAAACGCCTCCTCCAAGTGATCGTGAACGGCTTCAGAGTCCGGAGGATAGGAAAAAACTCGATGGCCTTTACGAGTGCATTCTCTGTGCCTGCTGTAGCACTTCTTGCCCGAGTTTCTGGGCTGATCCAGACTATCTGGGTCCTGCGGCACTTCTTAAGGCATGGCGGTTTATCGCCGATTCCCGGGACGAAGGATCCGACGAACGACTAGAAATTGTAAATGACCGTCACGGTGTCTGGCGTTGCCATACAATACTAAATTGCATAGAAGCTTGCCCCAAGCAACTTAATCCCACTGAAGCTATTGCCAACCTGAAGAAAACAATAGTGCAAAGAAAATTCTAACCTTTTACTTGGATCGCTCTGGGAAGAATAATCTCCCCAGGGCGATCTGTCCTCTCCATATGGACTCCTGTCTTTACAGTAATCTTAAAATCATGGCCTAGTAAGAAAAGGAGAAAGGTTTGTGCTTTACAGAGCTATTTTTATAAGACGTGTTAATCGATTTGAAGTGGAATGTCTGGTGGATGGCAAAATTTTCAAGGCATATCTTCCCAATCCAGGGAGACTTTGGGAAATTCTTTTGCCGGGTAAGGAACTTTATCTAAAGAGAAGCTCTGGTTCTGGGAAACATAACTTTACTGTTTGGGCAGCAAAACGTTATAGTGCTCCTGTCCTTTTACATACTCATTACACTAACGATGTGGCTGAACAGTTTTTACGTGATCAAATGATTCAAGAGCTAGGAAATTTTGAGATTAAGGGCCGGGAGATTCCTGTTAAAAACGGAAGAATAGACTTTTTAATGGAAAGTTCCGATGGAACTAGGCTTTTTCTGGAAGTTAAATCGTGCACTTTATTTGGTGATCACATAGCCATGTTTCCCGATGCTGTTACTAATCGTGGAAAACGACATGTTGAAGATCTGGCTCGAATTGCTTCGGAAAACCCATCCGTAAAGGCGGGAGTGCTTTTTATGGTCCATGCTCCTCATGTGAGCACATTTCTACCGGATTTTCATACCGATCCGGCTTTTTCTCGAACTCTCTATGAAAATCGTCACCACCTCATTCTAGTTTCTGTCTCGATTAAGTGGGATGATGACTTACGGCCAAGCTTGGTTAAATCCCTTGATATTCCTTGGACGATTTATGAGAGAGAAGCCCAGGATAAAGGAAGCTACCTACTTTTGGGTTTTCTTCCAGAGAATCTTACTCTGTCCATCGGAAGCCTTGGAAAGCGGTTTTTCAGAAAGGGTTTTTACGTTTACATTGGTTCTGCCATGAATTCCCTTTCCCAAAGGATTAATCGTCATTTACGCCGTAAAAAATCAATCCACTGGCATATTGATATGTTAACGCCCTTTCTGAAAAATTTGATACCTTTACGGATCGAATCATCCGAGCGTCTTGAATGTTTCATAGCCGAAAGACTTCGGAATATCGCTGATGCGACTATTAGTCGTTTTGGATCATCAGACTGCCGCTGTAAAGGACATCTTTTCTGGATGATATCAAATCCGCTTTATCGAGAGTCCTTTATTAAACTGCTTATTGATGTCCGCATTAATCGGCTTTCTCGGTGGCATCTAGATAGCGAGCAAGAGTGAAGAGAAAATCGGCAAGCCGATTAATGTAGGATAGAACTTCCTGCCTGACATGTTCCCCCTCATCCTTTAGAGCTGCTATTCGCCTTTCGGTTCGCCTTACGATAGTCCTGGCAACGTCTGTAATAGCTCCCACCACGGTAGCTCCAGGATGTACAAATTTTCTGGGTAAAGGAACTTCTAGCTGGAGGTCTGTTATCCATTTCTCGAGGCGTTCGATTGCATCTGGTGGGATTTTGTATGGAGGATTTTCTTGAATTGATGCAAGTTCCGCCCCAAGTATCACTAAATCGGACTGGATTGTGTCAAGCATCTCTTTGACGAGGGTGCTTCGAGTCAAAGCCTTAACAACACCCATCATAGAACTAGCTTCATCCAGAGTTCCATAAGCTTCGGGGCGAAGGCTTGCTTTGGAAACTCGTTCACCGGAAAGAAGACTTGTTGTTCCGCTATCACCCTTTTTCGAAAATACGAAAATTTGCCGAGCCGGATCAGATGTCATTCTGTAACTCACCTCCGTCGCAATGGGTTAATGTTTAGGGACGTCGTACAGTTGTTTCATTGTGGTTTCATCGTAGAGCTTTCCGACCTCTTCAAGAAGCTGATTTGTGGCTTCTTCAATACTGCTTATTTCTTTTTCGTCCACCATCTCATCTTCTAAGAAGTGAAAGGAATTTCTAAGCTTATGGAAGTGTTCCACAATTTCGGGCCGAATCATTCCCTCCCCCAGCCTGTCGCTTAGGTCGAGAATGGTTTCGATACAGCTCTGAAGACGCCAACGAGCTCGTTTTCCGCTTTTCTGGCTTTTGTTATTTTTCCAGAAGATTTTGCTCCACATGGCTAGCTCGCCCTCAGTATCTGAAGTTCTTCTAAAAATGGCGCATAAAAACGCCTTTTGTGAGATAGCGAGTAATGCAAAAGCTCATCTATAAGTTCTAAGGAACTTTTATTTACAACGAGATCTGCACCTAACCGGAAGGCAGCCCACTTATCCCTTGTTTTAAGAGAGCTACTAAGCAAGCACAGGAAAAAACGGCGCCTTATGTTCATAGGGAGTTTTTGAATGTAATAAAGCAAGATGCTATGCTCGTGACTTTCTGTTCTGCCTATAGTTTCGTCAAGAATGACCGTTTGGAAGTATCCTTCTCCAAGGTATCTGAAAGCTTCTCTTCCGGTTTTTGCAACTTTTATGTTGTAATCTTCCTGACTGAGAATACTTATAAGCTTTTGAATAGATTCTTCATCAGATGAACATAAAAGGATTCCCTCTCGTCCGTCTAAAAAAATGTCTTCGGGTGTCGTGTCATCTCGTTTCCATCTTTCAATTTCTACTTCGAAGCCTTCCTGAACCTCTTTATCTCGAGATACTTCAATAATGTTTTGACAATTCGGGCAGCGCAAACGTGCTTTCTTGCCGATTGGTATTTTCTCCGAAGATACAAAGAATCTTTTTTCGCACTTTTCGCAATAAATGGGTATTTTAGCCGGTTCGCTACGCTCCTTTAAATGATTCTCATCTTTTAGCCGGGCAGATTCAAGGATTAGTTGTTGCCATGGTTTGTTGATTGATATTTTACCTATCATTTCCAGTTCTGTAGGGACTACGATAAATTCTCCTTCAGGCCAGGAGAGAATTTCGTAGAAAGCATTTTCTCCTTCTTCTTCTAAAGCTTGAGCATGAACGATCTGCCCGCTCGATATACAAATAATCCCTTCTTTTGAGTCGCTTCTTACTTTAATCTTGAGATTATCTGTAGTGGATGTGCACAGTAACTGGATTATATCAGGTAAACTAACTCCTACTAAGGTTCCTCTAAATCCTCTGGATTGCTCCTCCATCACATATCTCCTTTTTCTAAGGCGAACATAGTGACCTTATTTCGCCAGCATGCTAATAATAACACTGCTGAGTCAGATTCAGCAAGGGTTGGAAATGGCTTTTTTGTAACTTAACGTTGCTAGGAGCGAAAAATTATGAGTGAGTATGTGATTTTTGGCAGTACGGAACTTAGAGTTTCAAGGCTGGTTTTTGGAACATGGGTTACAGGTGGATGGGCATGGGGCGGTTCGGACGAAAATGAAGCTCTGAATGCCATTATTACCGCTTTTGAGAACGGCATAAACTTTATCGACACTGCTCCTATTTACGGTTTTGGTAGAGCTGAGGAAATAGTGGGAAAGGCTCTAAAACTGTGGGGAAAGAGAGAAGATATTGTTGTTGCCACAAAAGGTGGGCTAGAATGGGATGATGGAGGAAAAAATATTCGCCGAAATTCCAGACCTGAGAGACTAACTGAAGAGGTCGATCAGAGTTTAAAAAGGCTCGGCGTTGATGTTATAAATCTTTACCAGATTCACTGGCCTGATGAACAGACCCCTTTTGAAGACTCTATGGAAGCACTCATAAGGCTTCGTGATGCCGGAAAAATCCAATTTATAGGTCTAAGCAATTTTGATCCAGGTCAAATAGAACGTTGCCGTAAAGTAGGGCCTGTGCACAGCTTACAACCTCCCTACAATATGTTCGAAAGAGAAGCCGAGAAAGATGTTCTTCCCTATTGTATAGAGCATGGTATTCCAACTCTTGTTTACGGTGGACTTTGCAGAGGGCTCCTTACGGGGAAATTCAGGGGTTCTGAGATTTTCCCTAAAGGTGATCTTAGGCGACATGATCCCAAATTTAAGCCACCGGCATTTCAACAATATGTGCGAATTATTGAAACCATCCGTAAAGAAGTAGCTCCAGAGAAGAAATATGGAAAAACAATGGCTCAGTTTGCTCTCCGGTGGGCTCTTCAACGTCCCGGAGTAACTACAGTGATTGCCGGAGCTAGAACCCCAGAACAGGCTCGGGAAAACTGCGGAGCTCTTGGCTGGACAATAGATAAAGAGGATATGGAAATTGTGGAAAATATCCTTAGTCAGTGCCCGTCCGAATCGAGGCCTTTAAAATAGAAGAAAGAGACTGTACTATGGTCTGTTTGCGTTCAACAGTTCCCAAATTCCACGCTCGATATCCATCCAGGTATCACCTACCTTTATGGAAATCATGAAACCTCCATGTTCATATTCCACCAGTTTCGCTTTGCTTAGCAAATTCTCTACAGTAGCTTCCGATGCTTCGATTCCACGCTCGGACAGAATTTGCTTTATTTTCTCACTTATGATTTTTCGCTCTCGCTCCAGCCTGATTCGTTCCCAATCCATGCTGTTTTCCCTCATTCCCAAACCGTAGCTTTTATAGCTTTCGGTTTACGTTTACAAAGCCAGATCTCTTTGTTATAGAAAAAACGCACATTTTCTGTAGATGTAAAACAAAATACCTGGGGGTAGCAATTTAAAAACTATTATGAGTCGATGCAAAAAGTGCCGAAGTGTAGCGGGGCAAGGAGGTTCGGGAGGACAACCCTATCAGGATCATTATTTTCACCGAGCCAAGAAGGAAGGATATCTTAGCCGAGCTGTTTACAAACTGATGGAAATTCAAAAGTCTTACGGCATTCTAGGTCGGGGCATGAAAGTTCTTGATCTTGGAGCAGCTCCTGGTTCGTGGCTTCAGTTTACGTCAAGCATTGTAGGAGAGAACGGCTACGTGGTTGGAGTAGATCTTAAACCGATTGATCATTCTTTTCCTGTCAATGTTCATGTTCTTCAAGGAGACATGAGGGATCCAGAGTTTGTAGAAAGCCTTGCCGAGCGGTTCAGCAGTTTTGACGTGGTTATGAGCGATATGGCACCTGATACAATTGGAAATAAACATGCTGATTCGGCAAGGTCTGCATACCTTGTCGAGCAGGCTTTTGATCTTGCTAAAAAAGTTCTTAGACCGGGAGGGCATTTTCTTGCTAAAATTTTTCAAGGAGAGGATACTCCCAAGTTAATTCAGTCTATTCGGCAGCACTTTCAAAAAGTTAAGGTTGTAAAACCCATGGCGTCGCGTAAAGAAAGTAAAGAAGTTTACATCCTGGCGATGTGTAAAAAACCGCTCTGAATAGCTAACGAATCGAGAATCTTCGTTTATACGATAAGGGGTTCCTCATTCTGGATGGAAATTTGCTTAATTCATGATGACACAATGAAATAAAAAACCAAAATAAGGAGGCTAAGGCTATGGCTGGACATTCCAAATGGGCTAATATCAAGCATAGAAAAGCTGCTCAGGATGCACGTCGTGGCAAAATATTCACTAAACTTATTCGAGAAATAATGGTAGCTGCTCGTATGGGAGGAGGGAATCCTGATTCAAACCCGAGACTTAGAGCAGCTATAGCGGCGGCAAGAGCCGAGAATATGCCCAAGGATACAATCGAGCGCGCTATAAAGAAGGGTACTGGCGAAATTGAAGGCGAAACCTATGAAGAAGTCACCTATGAAGGCTATGCTGCAGGTGGCGTTGCCGTTCTTGTGGAGGCTATGACCGATAATAGAAACAGAACTGTGGGCGAGTTAAGAAATATTTTTACTAGGAACGGAGGGAACTTAGGGGAAGCTGGTTGTGTAGCGTGGATGTTTGAGAAAAAAGGGCTCATCGTGTTTTCTAAGGACAAATATTCAGAAGACGAAATCATGGAAGTGGCTCTGGAAGCGGGAGCCGACGATGTAAAGGATCAGGAAGATCAGATAGAAGTGATAACCTCTGTTGCCGATTTTAGTGCGGTAAAACAGGCTTTCGATAGCCGCTCCATGGAATACAGTCTTGCTCAGATTACCATGATCCCTAAAACAACCGTTCGAGTTGACGATCCAAAGCAGGCTCAACAGGTTATTCGTCTTATGGAAACTTTAGAAGATCACGATGATGTTCAGAATGCTTATGCAAACTTTGATATACCAGATGAAATCTTGAAATCTTTGACATGACCTCATGTGAATGTGTGCTTGGCATAGATCCAGGATCGCTTTACACGGGCTACGGACTCGTGAAGTTTGAAAATCAACATTTCAAAGCTCTGAATTACGGGACCATAAAAATACCCAAGAACATGTCCCTTCCTGAACGGTTGGGGTTGATCTATCGGGAGCTTGAAGTAATCATAGCCCGAACAAAGCCATCTGGAGTAGCGGTGGAGGATGTGTTTTTTGCTCACAATGCCAGAAGTGCTCTTCAACTAGGCCAGGCTCGAGGAGCGGCAATACTTGCGGCAGTGAATGCAGGTATCCCAGTTTTTGCTTACTCAGCTCTTGAAATTAAACAGGCCGTGGTAGGTTACGGAAGAGCTACAAAAGATCAGATTATAGCCATGGTAAGGCGTCTTTTGGCAATAAAAGATCCTGTGGATTCACACGCCGCCGATGCCATGGCTGTTGCCATCTGTCACTTAAATATGTTCAGGTTGAAAAACCTTGGAATAAAACCATGATAGCCTATGTTAAAGGAACCCTGGCTTTTAAAACTCCTTCTTCTGTTGTCGTGGATGTAAACGGCGTTGCCTATGATATAGCAATTTCGCTTAACACTTTTTATGGACTTCCGGAACTCGGCCAGGAAGTGTTGATTTATACCTACGTTCATGTTCGAGAAGACCTTTTGCAACTCTACGGGTTTAAGACTCTGGAGGAAAAAAAAGCTTTCCTTGACTTGATTGCAATAAGCGGTGTTGGGCCAAAACTTGCTCTAACCATACTTTCGGGTATTGCTCCAGACGAACTGCTTCGGGCAGTGTATGAACATAATGTTGGGCGTCTTCAAAAGATACCTGGCGTTGGCAAGAAAACAGCAGAGCGCATCCTTCTTGAAATGAAACACAGGTTGAAACCTCTTGAAATTCAGTCCTGTGGCGACATACCAGATTTGGGGGAAGAAACACCTTATGGAACTGCCTTTGCCGCTTTGATTCAACTTGGGTATAAACCTCAGGAGGCGGAGAAAGCTCTTGCAGCAGCAAAAAAGAAGGTAGGCGAGATGGCTTCTGTTGAAGAAATACTTAAAGCGTCACTTCAGGCAATGGCGGTTTAAGATGAGAACACTGAGGTATGTAAAATGGCAAATAGGCTTATTACTCCAGAACCCCGGGAAGAAGACCTGGTTGTTGAGCAAAACCTTAGACCAAAAAGACTGGCAGATTACATAGGTCAGGAGGAAATAAAGGAATCCCTTAGAGTGTTTATTGAAGCGGCAAAGCAACGCGGTGAGGCGCTCGATCATGTTCTTCTTCATGGGTATCCGGGACTGGGTAAAACCTCTCTTGCGACCATCATAAGTCATGAACTAGGCGTCAATCTGAGAGCTACTTCTGGGCCTGTTATAGAACGTCCTGGGGATCTTGCCGCTATATTAACCAATCTGGAACCGAGAGATGTCCTTTTTATAGATGAAATCCATCGGTTGAATCCTACAGTGGAAGAGATTCTCTACCCAGCGATGGAAGATTTTCAGATTGACATTATTATCGGACAGGGGCCTTCTGCTCGCACGATAAAACTCGATCTCCCACCCTTTACTCTTGTTGGCGCGACAACTAGGGCTGGATTATTGACTCCACCCCTTAGGGATCGTTTTGGAGTAATTCTAAGGCTTGATTTTTATAAACCTGAGGAGCTTAAACAGGTTGTACTGAGATCTGCTCGAATTTTGGGAATTGCTATAGAAGAATCAGGTGCTATGGAGATCGCAAAAAGGTCTAGAGGCACGCCGCGTATTGCCAACAGGCTTCTAAGACGTGTCAGGGATTTTGCTCAGGTGCGGGCTCAGGGGGTTATAACCGAAGATGTTGCCAAAAAAGCACTGGAACTTCTGGATGTGGACGAAAAGGGATTTGATGCTATGGATCGCCGTATTCTTCAGCTTATCATTGAACATTACGATGGTGGACCCGTGGGCATAGAAACCCTAGCCGCAGCACTTTCAGAAGAAAAAGGCACAATAGAAGATGTTTACGAACCATACCTTATCCAGCAGGGATACATTAGAAAAACACCCAGAGGCCGCATGGCAACCAGGAAAGCTTACGAACACTTTGGGAAACAGAAAATTGTCGGAAAACAATTAACAATGTGGTAACTCTCGCTCTAGGAGAAAACCTTAATGAGATGGCGATATGCTGTTATCTATCCGGATGATTCGGAGAATGGCTGGGAGTGGCTACATCATGAGGCTTTTGGCCGGTCGGCTTTTGAGCGGCTGGCAATAACTCTACAAAGGGCTGGCATTAAGCACCTTAGGTTGTTTTCTGAGCCTTTGAAGAACATTCCTGGATATTTAGGCTGGAACGATGAACCGAATGATTCAGAACAGATACTTATCATGAAAGGTGGTTTAATCTGGAAACCAGAACTTCTTGTGTGGTTCGATAAAGCCATGGATTCTCATGCTGAAGGAAGCTTTGGCATCGGAAGCGATAAGCCATTCATTGCTTCCTGCCCTTATGGAGTATGGAAAAGTCAATGGGCTATTTCTAAGAATTTTCCTGAGCTTAAGATTATCGATAGCCCACCGCATCATTTAATGCCGGTTGAGTCGCGGGATGAAGCTGGAATCTTAGAACTTGCAGGCAAAGCATCCGATCGCCCACATGTTGTATGGGTAAGACGTAAGCTTTTGCCTTTTCTCAAGTTTTGCGCTCGCAAGGGCATTCATCCTAACACAATAACCTGGATTGGCTTTGGAGTTAACCTGCTTGGCTGTCTGCTGCTACTTCCCAAATCTTATCTTTTGGGTATCATCGCCACTATTATTTTGGTTTTTTCATGGGTGTTGGATTGTGCCGATGGAAGCCTTGCTCGAGTTACCATGCAGGAATCGCCTCAAGGAAAAAGGCTTGATACCATTCTCGGAAACATTTCTAATCTTACGGTTTTTACAGCACTAATAGTGAGAGAGTACAGCGATAGGCCTTTCTTGGCTTTTTTGCTGGCTTTATTTATTATTACAGGAATTCTTATCGCCTATTTTGTCCATGAACGTATGCCAGAAAAAACCCCTTCCAGAGTTACCTTTATTTCTGAGTTGCTAACCAAGATCAACCACCGAGATTACACCTTTTTGCTTTTTTTGCTCGCTTTATTTGATGCTATGAAAGTGTTCATCTGGTTGAGCCTTGTAGGTGTTCATGTTTACTGGATTATTGAACTGGTTACACGAAAAGGCGGTTTTAAGCATAGGTAAGTAGTTTCAAAATCTTATCCTTTTCTCCTGGTTCTAGGGGATAAGCAGAAAGTTTTCCCAGGCGATTTTTCATAATGATTTCCTTTTCCTTGACTGCTACTATCATTGATGGAACGAGTGGAATTTTTCCACCGCCGCCTGGAAGATCTACAACGAAGTGTGGAATACCAAGGCCTGAAAGCCTATGGCGGAGAGCCTGAAGAATTTCCAGTCCACGACTTATCGAAGTTCGGAAATGGGCTGTTCCTTTCATTAAATCCATCTGCAAGAGATAGTAGGGACGAACTCTATGTTTGAGAAGAAGCAGGAAAAGTTCCCGAAGAGTTTCATCATTGTCGTTTATACCCTTTAGGAGCACTGTTTGACTGCCCAGGGGGATTCCTGCTGAAGCCATAGCTTCAAGAACTTGTCTGGTGGGTTCTGATAGCTCTTGAGGGTGGTTGATATGTATGTTGACGTAAATAGGTTGGTATGAAGCTAAAATAGCAATTTTTGATGCTGTTACTCGTTTAGGATCGGATATAGGAAGTCGTGTTCCGAGGCGTAGGATGGCTACATGGTCAATGGAACGAATAGCGTAGATAATGCGCTCAAGGGTTTCTTCGTCAAGAAGAAGTGGATCTCCTCCGGAGATGAGAACGTCTTTTACTTCGAGATGTTTTTTTATGTAATTTTGCACGGCTAAGATATTTTCTTCTGTAACGACTATTCGATGTTTCCAGAGACGTTTTCTTGTGCAAAATCGGCATCTTGCAGCGCATTGGGAAGTTACCATCCATAAGACTCTATCAGGATAGCGGTGCACGAGATGTTGCACTGGAGAGAGGTTGTCCTCTCCAAGTGGATCTTCCATTCCTCCGTCTTCTACTAACTCTAATTCACTTGGTATGAACTGTTTTCCTATGGGATCGTCAAGAGATGTCATAATTTGCGCAAGGTGGGATGTGACTTTGAATGGATATTTTTTGTGCAACTCCTTTAACACCGGATTGGAAAAGACCAAACTCGCCAGATTTTTTACTGTGAAAGATTCCATTGGCATAAGACAGCATCAGATCGTTGTAAAGACTTCCTCGAAAGATTTTCTTTCTGGGCGAGGTAGCAATTTAGCGTCCGGACGCTTTTTGCCCAGAGCAACCATCATAACAGGAAATTCCCCGTCTCCAAGCTCTAAAAACTGTCTGACCCCTTCCACGTCAAATCCATCCATGGGATGAGTATCCCAGCCTTCAGCTTCCGCAGCAAGAATGAATAACATAGCAAAAAGCCCTACATTTCTTGATGCGAAGGCTATTTCTCGTCCTTCATACAGGTTTTTTACCGCTTCTTTGACCTTATCAACTGTCTGCTCTGATATATAACCTTTTGCAATTCTATCTTGGAGCACTCTATCAACGTTGGTTTCGTAAGCTTTGCCTTGACCGATAAAAACAAGTATTGCCGAAGCTTCGGTGACCTTTGGTTGATTCATTGCTAATTCTCTTAGTTTGGCTCTTTTATCTGGTGATCTTACAACAATAACTCGCCATGGCTGGAGGTTGAAAGAAGATGGTGCGAGTCTAGCAACTTCGTAAATTTTTCTAAGATCGTTGTCTTGAATTGTTACAGTGGTATCGAAGAAGTTAACTGCTCGTCTTTTTTCGGCTACTTCTCTTACATTCATTATTCTCTCTCCTCCAATAAACCCCCATTTTAGTGGTGACGCTTTTTTATCCTGCTGAGCGTTGAATTTCTAGTGTTTTTCGAAAAATCGACGTCAATGTAAAAATATGTCTTGGGATCAATAAAGCCAAGATTAAATCCTTCACATTTCTGTATGGATGTAGCCTGGCGAGGCGGTTATATTTTATAAAAAGTTGTTTATGTCATGGAGGTAGGCTGTGAAGAAAATCAGAGAAAGAATTTTTTCTTTGATTTTTTTGATGTCGTTGGTCTCAGTTTGCTTTGCCGGATCTGGATTTACTCAAGAAGATAGAAATATACTGGTTCGCCTGGAAGCAACCCTTCAGGTCTTTATGCAACAGGTAGACAAACGTTTTGAGCAGATGATGACGTTTTTATGAATTCTTGCTGGGATCTTTACTGCACTTGTTGCTGCTGTGATAGGTTTTGCTTACTGGGACAGAAGAACAATTATCCGCAGAACCAAAGAAGAAGCTATGGAGGAGATGAAAAGGGAAGGGTTTTCAAGAAGTATCTTAGAAGTGCTTAAAGAAATATCTCCAGATATTCCCAAATTAGAAGAAGCACTGAGAAGGCGTAATTTACTATGAGGTTTAACATTACTTTGGGAGGTTCCGCTAATGAAACTCAGAATAGTAGCAATAGTTCTGGTTTGTGCGGTGATTTTTACAGCGGTTTGCTCCTCCGCTTCCGAATTTACCCAGGAAGATAGAGACAGACTAATTAGGGTGGAAACAACCCTTCAGATATTTATGCAGCAGGTGGACAAACGTTTTGACCAGATGATGACGTTTTTATGGATTCTTGCAGGTATCTTTACAGCACTTGTTGCTGCGGTGATAGGCTTTGCTTACTGGGATAGGAGAACGATTATTCGCAGAGCCAGAGAAGAAGCAATGGAGGAGCTTAAAAGGGAAGGGCTTTTAAGAAGTATCCTAGAAGTGCTTAAAGAAATATCCCCGGATATTCCTAAACTGGAGGAAGCACTGAGAAGGCATAATTTGTTGTGAGGGCTTAAGATCATTTTAGGAGGTTGGGATCATGAAATTTAGGATGGTAACAGTAATTCTGGTTTGTGCTGTGTTGCTTACGGCTGTTTATTCCTCTGCATCCGAATTTACTCAAGAGGATAGAGATAGACTGGTTCGCCTGGAAGCAACCCTTCAGGTCTTTATGCAACAGGTAGATAAACGTTTTGACCAGGTAGATAAACGTTTTGACCAGATGATGACGTTTTTATGGATTCTTGCAGGTATCTTTACAGCACTTGTTGTTGCGGTGATAGGCTTTGCTTACTGGGATAGGAGAACGATTATTCGCAGAGCCAGAGAAGAAGCAATGGAGGAGCTTAAAAGGGAAGGGCTTTTAAGAAGTATCCTAGAAGTGCTTAAAGAAATATCC
>Ga0197142_1001590_pt1 | contig 20660 bp, 14 predicted proteins | sample GBS60_MetaG_FD_148614 | JGI IMG/M metagenome (GOLD analysis project Ga0197142, IMG submission 148614) | Sediment microbial communities from Great Boiling Springs, Gerlach, Nevada, United States - GBS 60_MetaG | ecosystem: Environmental > Aquatic > Thermal springs > Hot (42-90C) > Sediment... | reverse complement strand
CCACGCTCAGTTGACCCGCTTGGACGGTGATGCGGGCGGTGCGCTTGGGCTGCTCCACGCTGTCGATGGCGAGGGGCACATGGGGCGCCAGAAGCAATAGGAGGTCGCGCTCCACCGCCCGCTCCAACTCACGGGCGCCATAATGCTCGTGGAAGCCACGCTCCGCCAGCCACTCCAGCGCCGATTCCTCCACCACCAACTCCAGCCCCCGACGCCGATAGAGCCGCTGCAACGCGGGCAGGAAGCGCGTCTCGATAATCTGGCGCAGATGGTGCTTCTCCAGCGGCTGAAAGATGCAGAGGGCGTCGACGCGGTTCACAAATTCGGGCGAAAAGTTCTCTGCGAAGAGGCGACGCCAGTCTTCAACGGAATGTTTCTCACGCAAAAAGCCGACCGCTGCTTCTGGATGGAGATTGGAAGTCATCACAATAATCGTATCGGCGAACGAGACGCGCCGCCCCTGCGTGTCGATAAGGTAGCCGTCATCAAAGATTTGCAGGAACACCTTATGCACATCTTCGTGCGCCTTCTCGATCTCGTCCAGCAGCACTACACAGAAGGGGTTCTCGGCGACGAAGTCGAGTAGGGGGCTACCCATCTCGTAGCCTACATAGCCCGGCTCTGCACCCAGCAAGCGTGCAACGGTGTGCGCCTCGAAGAACTGGTTCATATCGAGGCGCAGCAGGCGGTCGCGCGAGCCGAAGAAATATTCGGCGAGGGCACGCGCGGTCTCCGTTTTGCCCACGCCCGTCGGACCCACGAAGAGAAAGACGCCATTCGGGCGCTCGGGACGCAGGTCGAGCCGCCGAATCTTGAGGCTGAATACTCGCACGAGGGTCTCAATCGCCGCATCCTGCCCAATCACGCGGCTCTTGAGGAACGCTTCCAGCCCCTGCAACCGTTCCATCAGGGACCGCTCTCCCGCGCCGATGGGCAAGCCCGTGATAAGCCCTGCCACCTCCCACACCATGCGGGGCGTGATGTGCGTTTGCCCGTGCATGCGCGCCCGCCCCACCACCTGATCCAAAATCATGATGGCTTTGTCGGGGAAGGGGCGGTGCTGAATGGTCTCGTCTGCCACCTGCACAATCAGGCGCAGCGTTTCGTCAGAGAGATCGATGCCGAGCTGAGCGCGAAAATGCTCACGCAGCTGCTCCAACACCCCCAGCGTCTCTTCCGCACTAAGCGGATGGACGGGGATGGGCTGGAACCGCTTGAGCAGGTCGGGGGCGCGCCCAATCTGGCGGCGGAAATTCTCCATGCTGCTGACCGCACCAATCACGGGGATGCGCCGCGTGACCAAATCGCTCAAAAACTGCAGGCGCAACGCTTCGAGGGGTGGCGCAGGCGCGTTCAGAAAGATTTCGAACGGCTCCAGATAGAGAATAGCCCCTGTTGCTCCCGCCTCTTCGACCAGTGCCAGATAGAATTCGGGTGCATCAAACAGCTGGGGAAAGACTATCACGGGGCGGTTGCGCAATGGTTCGGGCACCTCGCCGCGCACAATCCGTTGCGCCAGTCCTTGCACCACGGCGCGTCGCCCCACTCCCTCCAACCCCACCAGCACCGCATAGGGGTTAATAGGGCGGCACAGCACCTCCATGAGCGCATCAATCTCCTCATCGCGTCCCACCACGCGTGGCAGTGCGCCTGATTTGACCTGCTCATTTAGATTCAAGCCCGTTCGAAGCACCGAGACGCTGGGCTGCGCTTCAGCCGACTGGCGCAGTTGCAGCAAGGCACGCCCCAGATGGCGCACGGCGACCCAGCGCACCCCCTCTTCCATCGCCTGCTCGATCGCCATCTGAACCACCTGCTCCAGTGGGAAAGCGTAGGCGCGATGATCGCGTTGCAGCTCATCCTGAAGCGCTTGCTCCAGTTGCTGCAGGTCGATATCGGGCGCCAGTTGATGCAACACGCGCGGATGGCACTGGGCAAGTATGAGCAGCATATGGCGTGCATCTGGGGAAGCATTCTGCGCCAGCTCTCGCGCCTTTTCTAAGATGCGTATCACACTCGAGGAAAGCCCCACCTTCACTATGGTTTGCCGCGCCATTTCGTCGCCATTATACCCCCATTCTTGCACGCCTTCGCTGTAGTGAGGCACGCAGGGTACACTTCAGAGGATGTGGGATCGATCGCTGGTGGCGGAGGCACGGCTGTCGGAGTTGTTCAGCGCCACACTGGACACGGACGCCGACGGCACGGTCTCGCTGGAAGAGGTGTTGACGCGAGCGGGTGAGCGTGCCTATGGTGTTATCTTGCTACTTTTGTCGATCCCCTGCTTTATTCCGGTGCTGCCGCCGGGCACATCGGGTGTGGTAGGGGCACTGATGATTCTGGTAGCGTTGCAGCTGCTACTGGGCAGGCGGCAGCCATGGCTGCCCGTACGCTGGCGACGCAAACGGCTTGCGCCCACCACCGTGCAGGCAATCCAGACGAAGGGGGTTGCCCTGCTACAACGAATCGAGCGATTTTCCTATCCGCGCGGTCGATGGCTGGTGCGCAACGGGCTGGTGCTGCGCCTGGTTGCCCTGCTCATCATTTTGCTGAGTCTGGTGCTGTCGTCGCCGATGCCCTTTATGAACACGCTGCCCGCGCTCTCGGTGGCACTGATAGCGGTGGGCTTGATGAATCGGGATGGCTACCTGCTGCTAATGGGCAGTCTGCTGGGAATGGGCGTTCTCCTCGTGGTTGGATTGGGGTTCGAATTGCTGCTGCAGGGCTGGCGCTGGCTTCGAAGCAGGCTATAGCCACTGGGTATACTTCACTGACACGATGCTTGAGCAGATTAACGAGCGCATCCACCTCATCGATCTGAACTTTCTGGGTCATTCCCAGGCAATAGCGGCGTACCTGTTGAGAGGCGAGCAGGAAGCCGCGCTGGTGGAGGTCGGTCCCGCCAGCACGGTGAACACGCTGCTGCATGCCTTAGAGCAAGCGGGCGTATCCCCATCGCAGCTGCGCCACCTGCTGGTGACCCACATCCATCTGGACCATGCAGGCGCGCTGGGCGTGCTGATGCAGCGGCTGCCCGAAGCGGTGTGCTATGTGCATCCAATAGGCGCACCCCATTTGGCAGACCCGTCGCGCCTAATTGCCAGCGCCTCGCGCCTTTACGGCACGCTGATGGACACGCTGTGGGGTCCCGTGCTACCTGTGCCGTCGGAGCGCATTCGCGTGGTGCGGGATGGGGAGCGCATCGAGGTCGCGGGGCGCACCTTGATTGCCCTCGACACACCGGGGCACGCGCGTCATCATCATGCCTATCTGGATGAGGCGAGCGGGCTGCTCTTTGCGGGCGACATTGCGGGCGTGCGGATGCCCCATACAACCTATGTGCGACCGCCCACGCCCCCACCCGAACTCGATCTGGAGGCGTGGCAGGCAAGCCTTGCCAAACTGCGTGCCTTGCCCATCCGACAGCTTGCCCTGACCCACTTCGGTGTCTTTGCGGATGTGGCGCGCCACCTCGACGAGTTGGAGCATCGTCTGCTGGCGTGGGGCGAGTTCACCCGCCAACTGGTCGAGCAGGGCTTGAGCGACGAGCAGATTATCACTGCCCTGCAGGAGTATGGCAACGCCGAGATGCAGGCGCTGGGCGTGGAGCCTACCAGCTACGATTTAGGCGCAGGCTACCAGCTGATTGCGCTGGGCTATGCCCGCTATTGGCGTAAGGTTTTAATGACCGATAAGCCCGACCGTTTCGGAAATGGATGCTAACACACCCATTTATTCAGCGTCTGATTGCTTGGTGGATGGTTGAGTGGGGTAAAATAGAGCCGATGTCGCGATCTGTTGCGCAACCAAACCCGACCAAACACACTCGGCGCACCAAAACCCCACGCGCCGAGATAACTCCCGAACAGCTCCACGAACTGCAACAACTCATCGAACGCACACGCAACATCCAACTCGTAGAGGAGGACGGTGAACCGTTGGAAAGCGATTGGCATGTGGTGCAAATCCACCTCTTGGACGAACTGGTGCGCCAGCATCTGGGCGAACCCGACGACTACTTCTGCGGCGGCAATATGTTTGTGTATTACAGTGTGCAACAAGCCGAAGCGGTCAAAACTTCCAAGCCAGCCTACAAGGGTCCCGACTTTTTTGTGGTGCGGGGTGTGGACGGGAGGAAGACGCGTCGGTGTTGGGTGGCGTGGCAGGAAGACGGGCGTTATCCCGATTTGATAGTGGAGTTGGTGTCGCCCAGCACGGTGAAGAAGGACAAGGAGGAGAACTTGGTGTTTTATGCTGAGGTATTGCGGGTTCCGGAGTATTTTTGGTATGACCCTGATAGGCGGGAATTGCGTGGGTTTGTGTTGCGGGAGGGGGGTTATGAGCCGATAGAGGCGGATGAGCAGGGTAGGTTGTGGAGTCGGGTGTTGGAGGCATATTTGGGTGTTTGGGAGGGCGTGTATCAGGGTCGTGAGGGGCGTTGGGTACGGTTGTATCGTCAGGATGGTAGTCTTGTGCCGACGCTTGGGGAGTTGGCTGTGTTGGAGCGGGCGCGTGCGGAGGCGGAGCGTCAACGCGCCGAAGCCGAGCGTCAACGCGCCGAAGCCGAGCGTCAGCGGGCAGAGCAGGCGGAAGCAGAGTTAGAGCGACTGCGTGCCTTCCTCCGAGAGAGGGGTATCGAGATTTAACCATGCCACGCATTCTGATAAGTGATCCGGTAGCCGAGGAGGGGTTGCAGCTCTTGCAGCAGACGGGCGAGGTGGATTATCGCCCTGGTCTGAGCCGTGAGCAACTGCTAACCCTTATAGGCGACTACGACGCGCTGATGGTGCGCTCGCAGACGCAGGTCGATGCCGCCCTTATTGAGGCGGGCACGCGGCTGAAAGTGATAGGCAGGGCGGGCGTCGGGGTGGACAACATCGATGTGGAAGCGGCAACCCGACGCGGCATCCTGGTGGTGAACTCCCCCGAGGGCAACACTATCGCAGCAGCCGAGCTGACCTTCGCGCTGATGCTCGCGCTTGCTCGCAAAGTGCCCCAAGCAGACCGTTCGCTTCGCAAGGGTGAATGGAAGCGCAGCGCGTTCATGGGCACGGAACTCTCTCGCAAAACGCTGGGCATCATCGGCATCGGCAAAATCGGCCGGGAGGTCGCCCGCCGCGCCCACGCCTTCGGCATGCAGGTGCTGGCGCACGACCCGTTCGTGCCACCTGCGCATATTCAGCAGCTGCGCGCCGAGCCTGTGAGCCTCGATGAACTGCTCGCCCGCAGCGATTTCATCACACTCCATGTGCCCCTGACGCCCGACACACACCTTTTGCTCAACCGTGAGCGACTGCTGAAAACCCGCCCAGGCGTGCGCATCATCAACTGCGCGCGAGGCGAACTGATTGATCTGGAGGCACTTGCTGATTTGATAGAATCGGGGCATGTGGCGGGGGCGGCACTCGATGTGTTTCCCCAAGAGCCACCGCCTGCCGACCTGCGCGTGCTGCACCAACCCCAGAATGTATTGACCCCGCACTTGGGTGCTTCGACGGAGGAGGCACAGGTCAAGGTCGCCATCGATGTGGCGGAGCAGATTGTGGCGGTACTGAGGGGTGGTGTGCCGCGCAGCCCGGTCAACTTGCCGCCCATCCCCACCGAGCAATTGGAGCGCATCCAGCCCTACTTGCAGCTCATCGAGCGCATGGGATGCCTGCATGCCCAGCTGATGGGCGCGCCGGTGGAGCGCCTCCATGTACGCTTTGCAGGCGACTGGGAGGGGATGCCGCTCGATATGATGGCGCGCGCCGCGCTGGTGGGGCTGTTCCACCACACCACGGACAGCCCCGTGAACTTGGTGAACGCCCCCCTTATCGCGCAGCAGCGCGGGCTGAAACTGGAGTGGAGCCACCGCGCCGAATCGGAACTCTATCCCGACACCATCACCACCATCGCCACCAGCGCACAGGGCGAGCAACGACTGACCGGCACCGTGTTCGGACACCACGACCTGCGCATCACCCACCTCGACGACCTGTTCGTGGACATCAAGCCGGAGGGCATTCTGCTGGTGACGGAGCATCAGGATCGACCAGGCATTATCGGGCGGGTGGGCACGCTGCTGGGCAGCCACCAGATTAACATCGCGGGCATGCATGTGGGGCGTGAGCGTGTCGGCGGGCGCGCCGTGATGATGCTGCAGGTGGATGACCCTATCCCGCCCGATGTGCTAAACCAGATTTGCGCCTTAGAAGGCGTGGACAGCGCACGGGTAGTGGAGTTTTGAAGCAGGAGGGTGGGGGCATGGCCCCCCACCCCTGCTGGCGATGCATTAGAGGTTTCCCTGCACGAACTCGGCTATCGCGCTGGGTGTGTTAGGGTCGAACCCCACCACATCGAGCATGCCGGCGTCGCTCGGGTCTGCGATGCTGAACGGGGTTGCCAGCATGCCCACGACCACAAGGCGTGCCGGGATGCCTGTCGCCTCGCGATAGCGCCACAGCGCCTCGGCAGGATGCACCTCACCGTACCATGTCTCCGAGTCGGTATAGATGACGAACGCGTCGATCTCCAGTCGGTTCTGCGTCGCCCAGAGCATCGGCAGGGCGCAGTCGGTTGCGCCGAATGGCAAGCTGCCGAGATAGTGAATCGCCTGCTCCAAGCGCATGCCAGGCTCCAGATCGAGCGGTATCAGGCGGTGCGAGAAGCCTACCACATGGGCTTGGTTCTCCCTGTTGAGCGTGACCAGGGCGAGCGCGGCGGTGGCAGCACGCGGTGTCAGCCCCGGAATGCCGCCCACGCTACCCCAGCCCATCGAGCCGGAGATGTCGAGCGCAAGCACCAGTCGCTTACCAGTCGGTTCGACATTCTCAAAGGTGTGATAGAACGCCTTGTTCAGCGCGTTGACGATGGCAGCCACAGGCTTCCATGCCCCGCTGCTGCGTGCGCCAAACCCGCGTTCGTAGGTGACGAGTGCCGCCAGTACTTGCAGCGGATGCACCCGCGCCTTACGCAGTCGCTCACGGTTGGTGAGCTGCTTCACAACGAAGTGGGTTGCCTCGCTACCCTTCTGGAGCAGCCCCACGCGTGTCATCGTCGCCAAGTTGCGAATCATGGCGGTCATCGGCATCTCGTGCAGTAGTGCCTCCCACACCGCTGGATAGGTCAGGAGGTGAGTGGGTACAACCTCGCGTGGCAGTGCGTAATCGCGAATCAGCCGCACCGCCTCCGCCAGCGGCAGGTCAGGCTGGTTCAATCGCTCCACTGCCTCCAGGTAGGCACCGACCTCTGCGGGCAGCTCGGGAGCGACCTCGCGCGAGACGATGTAGCGGAACAGCGCGTTGCGCGCCGGCGTGTCCGCCCTCGGATGGGTCAAACGCAACAGGTCGCGGTGCGACCAGCCATAGCGCTGGCGATACTTGGTGACCTGGTAAGCCAGCTCGCGCAGTTCGTGCGTCTGATACCAGCACCCAATCGCTCGGCGCAAGCTTCGTCCCCAACCACGCAGCTGGGTCACATACTCCGCAAAGGTAAACAGGTGCGTTCCCGTGCGAATGATGCGCGGCATCGCCTGCAGCGCCAGCGTGCGTATGCGCGCATGTCCCGACGCAACCGCCATCGCCAGCACGAACAGCGCGGGATCGTTCTTATATGCGCGTCCCTGCTCGCTAATCTCCGCCGTGCGCTCCACCACATACTCTGGCTCACGCCACAGCAGCTCCAGCACCGCCTTCGCATTATCGAGCGTCAGGCGCCGCTCCGATACATAGTAGGTTCCGCCCTCGGTGCCGAGAATAAGGAACCGATCCAGCTGCTGACGCGGCTCCAGCCGATAGGCGAAGCCACCGGCGTAGTTGCGCTCCTGACCCGGTAGCGCAACGCGCTGAGTCCGACTGAGATGCCTTGTGATTCGCATGGCTCTCACACTCCTGAAAAAATTTTGGCGGGAGGCGGTGGGGGAGGTCGAACCCCCGTCAGCCCGTAGGCTGAGCGACCGATAACCATCCCCGTCCGACCCATGCGGATAAGGAAAGCGGTGACGGAGGTTTCGCAGTTCAATGCGATAACCGTCAACCTTCGACCCGCCGGATAAGTGTATGGAGATGGAATCCGCACTCCCGCATCCCCTGCCGAAGCAGGGGACAGCAATTTTAACGGCGCGACGCGCAAAAAAGTTCCCGGTATGCAGGAATCGAGATACACTTCACGAAATTGGCTCTTGGAGGTTGGTGACGATGGCAAGACCGATTACGCTTTTCACAGGGCAGTGGGCAGATTTGCCTTTGGAGACGATGGCACAGAAAGCGAAGGCGTTCGGCTACGATGGGCTGGAACTCGCCTGCTGGGGCGACCACTTCGATGTAGAAAAAGCCCTCACCGACGACCGCTACTGCGAATCGCGCTGGGAGATTCTCACTCGCTACGGCTTGAAATGCTTCGCCATCAGCAACCATCTGGTGGGGCAGGCGGTGTGCGACCCGATCGATGAGCGGCACAAGGCGATTCTGCCGCCACGCGTATGGGGCGACGGCAACCCCGAAGGGGTGCGCCAACGCGCAGCTGAAGAGATGAAAAACACGGCACGCGCTGCCCGACGCTTCTTCAACGCCGCACCACCCGAAATCAAGCAACAGCTAACCCGCGTAGTGGTCAACGGCTTCACGGGCAGCAGTATCTGGCAGTACCTCTACGCGTTCCCGCCGACCCCTCCCGATCTTATCGAGCGCGGCTTCCAAGACTTCGCCACCCGCTGGAAGCCCATCCTCGATGTGTTCGAGCAGGAGGATGTCTATTTCGCGCTGGAGGTGCATCCGACCGAGATTGCCTTCGATATCGTGACGGCGGAGCGCGCTATTGAGGCGGTGAATGGGCATCCGCGCTTCGGCTTCAACTACGATCCAAGCCATCTGGGCTATCAGGGCGTGGACTATGTGGCGTTTATCCGCCGATTCCGCGACCGCATCTTCCATATGCATGTGAAAGATGTGTGGTGGTCTTCTGTGCCGCGCCTTTCGGGCGTGTTTGGCGGGCATCTGAACTTCGGCGATTCGCGCCGCTACTGGGATTTCCGCTCGCCCGGACGGGGCTGCATCAATTTCGAAGAGATTATCCGTGCCCTGAATGAGATTGGCTATCGTGGACCGCTCTCCGTCGAGTGGGAGGATAACGGGATGGATCGGGAACATGGGGCGCGCGAGGCGTGCCAGTTCGTGCGCCAGCTCGACTTCGAGCCGTCGCGCCTGAGTTTCGAGGCAGCGTTCGAACGCTAAGTAGGAGCGCACGGCTGTACGCCCCTACTTTAACCAAACGAAATGCTGAATAGGAACCGAATGGCGTCATGGCTACTGGGGATGGCGGTGCTTTGTGGCTTTGCATGCGCCCAGCAAGAGCCGTCTCTCACGCTTCAGGATGCGCTGCGGCGCGCCCTGCAATATAACGGCGACATCCAATCGGCACTGGCGCAGCGGCGTGCCGCCGAAGCCGAGCTGACCGCCACCCGCGCCACCCTGTTCCCCCAGTTCGAATGGAGTAGCAGCAACATCCGCACGCGCCTCGAACAGGGCGGCACCGTCGCTGAAAGCACTACCCGCCAAGATGCCATCACGCTGGATTGGCTGCTGTTCGATGCGGGTCGGCGCGAGGCGCGCATTCGGCAGGCGTCGCGCTCGCACGAGCGGGCGCGTCAGTCGGCGCGCGCCACCATCCGTGCGTTGCTGTTTGAGACAGCGCGCGCCTACTACGAAGTGCTGCGCCGTCAGGAGCTGCTGCGTGTGGCGGATGAGACGGTACAGCGTGCCCAGACCCTGCTCGATGTGGCGCGCACGCAAGCCGAGGTGGGCACTGCCCCTGCCAAAGATATACTGCAGGCGGAAGCCGACCTTGCCAACGCGCGGGTGCAGCAGATTCAGGCACGCAACGCTCTCCGCCTGGCAGAGACCGACCTCAAGCGGCTCATCGGCTGGGCGACAACGCAACCTTTGCCACCACTTCAGCGAGCGGATGCACCCCCAGAACTGGGTCAACCGCCTGCACTGGACGCGCTGTGGCAGCGTGCCCGCCAACAGCATCCAGAGCTACGCACCGCCCAGCTCAACCTGCAAATTGCCCAATTGGGTGCGGAAATCGCGCGGATTAACGCCTTCAGCCGCATAGAGGTCAGTCTCACGGGCTTCTATGAGTTGGAGCCAACGCGCCGCACACAAGGGCAGCTGCGCTTCACGCTGAGTTCCCCCATTTTCGATGCGGGGTTGGTGCGGGCGAACCTGCGTCAGGCGGAAGCCGAGTACCAGAGCGCCCAGGCACGCTTGACTCAACTGGAGCGCAACCTCTATGCCGAGCTCGAAGGCGCGTTGTTGACCCGTCTCGAAACTGCCGAACGGCTCCATGCCGCCCAAGCCGCCCTCGCCGCTGCCCAGCGCAACTATGAGGCGGCGCGCGACGCCCTGCGCGAGGGAGCAGGTAGCCTCATCGAGGTGCTGACCGCACAACTGGCACTGGTGACCGCCGAAACCAATTGGGTGCAGGCGGTCTACGACTCCTACATCGCCGACCTGCGCCTCAAACTCGCCACAGGCGACCCCTTGCCAGAGGAACCATCGTGAGAGGGTGATAGTCGCGCGTTCCTAAGGCTGCCACTGCCGAAGTAAGGGATGCTGACCTGTGGCGCCAAGATAGGCACCAATTGCTGCATTAATAAGAGTGCCTACCAGTCCCAGTGAACACAGCACAATCCCGACAATGGCGAACGCACGCTGCGAAGTGGACCGAAGCCCACGCACACCCAGCACAATCCCAGCGATAGTGAGAGGAGCGCCGCAAATGGGGATGCACCACGCAACCAGCGCGATAATCCCCAGCACAAAGGACGCAATAGCCTCTTTTCGACCTACTTCTTCCATTTCGAGCAACCTCCAATAAATTATTTCAACTCCGCAAAGACTCTCCCTGCCCAATTAGCAGGAATCGATGCGCCTATAGTGTACAATAGAGGGCAGCATGAGCCGCCTGAGCCTGAGCGACTGGTATCGGTACCTGGAGAGCCAGTTTGTGGAGGAGGAGCGCACAGCGCGGGAGGAACAGCCCTTATCTCCACCTGTATCCGACTCGTCCGGGCTGCCCGACCAATTCCAGCCTGCCCTGCACGCTGAGAGCGCGCATGCCTCTGCCCAACCCATGTCCGACCCGTCCGAGCTATCTGACCCATCCCAGCCCGCTCCAGATGCCGAGCGAAAGACTCCTCAGCCTGAGTCGCCTCTTAGCAGGGCGCAGGAGGCGTATGCCTTGGTCTCGTTGCGAATCCCCGATTTTCTGGCGTTTGTGCCGTTGCTGCGCGAGGAGTTGGGCTTGCCCGCGCCCGAATCCCCCCTCACCCCCCTTAGTAAGGGGGGTGAGGGGGCAGGGAGTGGGGGCATTCAAGCACAACCCAAGGCGCGGTTGCGCAAGCACCGCCCGAAACAGACCGATCCAGAGCAGCTGATTCCACCCGAAATGGACGAAATCTGGGCGAAACTGCCCCGCTACCTGCGCTACCTGGCAGAATGGTCCGATGACAGTGTTACAGATAAATATTATCCCGTGCGGGGACGCGAGAGCCGCGAGGAGCTGATTGCGCGTTTGACCGACCCTGTGCTGAGTCTGGAGGAGGTGGCGCGTTTGTTAGGGGTTTGCCCCGCCACGGTGCGTCGCTACACCAATCGCGGCTGGTTGCGTCACTTCCGCACCGAGGGCAATCAGCGGCGGTTCCGACTCTCCGACATCGTGGCGTTCCTGGAGGAGCAACTCCAGCGCATGCCAGGTGCTCCCTCGCGCGCCAAGCGAGGTCAAGGCAGGCGCTCAAAAGGCGCAAAGAGTGCATCCCGACGGTAAGGTGCATCCCCGTAGACGAGAAGGGAGAGCTGTCGTGAAAGTCGCACTGTTCTCGGAGAGCTATCTGCCCTATCTGAACGGGGTCAGCATCTCCATCCGCATCTTGCAAGAGGAACTGAGGCGACGCGGGCATGAGGTGTGGGTCTATGCACCCCGCTTCCGCCACCATCGGGATGAATCGCCTTTCATTCGCCGCTTCCCCTCCTTTTACACCCCCTTCGAACCCGATTACCCCGTCGGCTGGCTCTGGGCGCCCAGCCTGTGGCGCGAGTGGCGACAGCAACGGTTCGATATTGTGCATACCCACACGCCTTTCTTTGTGGGCATGGCGGGCGCCAGCTGGGCACGACGCACTCGCACCCCGCTTGTCAGCACCTTCCACACCCTCTATGAGGAGTACCTCCACTATGTGCCCCGCGTTGTGCCAAGGGGGTTGGTGCGGCGTCTGCTGCGCTGGCATCTGCGTCGGTATTACGAGCAAGTGGACGCTATTATGACCCCTTCTCAAACAGGTGCAGAAGTGTTGCGTCGCTACGGCATTCGCAAGCCCATTACTCCCATTCGCAACCCCGTGCTGCCCTTTCCCGATATGAGCCAAGAGCAGGCGCGTGCCATGCTGGGCATCCCACAAGATGTATGGATGCTGCTCTATGTGGGGCGAATGGCGCCCGAAAAAAATGTGCATCTTTTGCTGCAGGCGATGCCCCATGTGGTGCGGGGCTGCCCGAAGGCACGCCTCTGGTTGGTCGGTCCCGGACCTGCCCTCGAATCGCTGCAGGCACAGGCGGACGCTTTGAATCTGCACGAGTTTGTGTGTTTCACAGGACCTGTGCCGCGCGAGCAAGTCTCGCTCTATATGCTGGCAGCCGATTTGTTCGTCTTCCCCTCCGTCACCGAGTCGCAGGGATTGGTGTTGGATGAGGCACAGGCGGCTGGGCTGCCCTGCATCGTGGCGAATGGTGGGGGCGCGCCTGAAGCGGTGGATTACGGCGCCAGCGGACTCATCGTGGAGCCGACACCAGAGGCGTTCGTCGAAGCGATTCTGTATCTCACGCGCCATGCCGACGAGCGCGAACGACTGCGTCAAGTCGGCTTGCGCAAGCGTGAGATCCTTTCGGTGCCTGCGGTAGTGGAGCGCATTCTTCAGGTCTATCAGCAAGCTATCGAACAAAGAACCCAGTCGTAGGGGCAGACTGATGTGCCTGCCCAAAACCGTTTCGGGCGAAATCAGGTAAGTTTGCTGGCACACGGAAGAGGCGTTTCGGCGTATTATAAAGTGTGGGAGTGCCTCGGGGGAGCATCGCTGTCCTCTGGATGTGCTTCCATTGTTTGCTTGAGCGGGGTGAACTTCCTTGCGAGGGTTGATGAGCTTATTGTTGGTTCTGATTCTGCTTCCGATGGGTCATCGGGAGCAGGGAATGGCGCAGGTGAAGCCGAAATCCAGCCGCGTGGAGCGCTCCGTCGTAGCAGTCTATCGAAAGGTGATGGGCATCCCGGTGCGCGTGATTATCGCCGACCTAAATAATCCTGAGGTTCGCGTGGGAGTGGTGACGGCGCGTCGGCTCGGCACAACCGAATCGATATGGGATTTGTTGGCGCGGGCACGCCCCACCGCGGCGATTACGGGCACTTACTTTGGCACTCGCTCCAAATTGCCGATTGGCGATATCGTGATAGAGGGCGAGCGTGTGCATTTTGGCGGGCAGGGCACCGCGCTGTGCATCACCTATGATAATCGGGTGCGCTTTGTGCGCCCACCGCGCCACCGACAGGTGAGTTGGAGCGAGTACCGCTTGGTGTTGGGCGCCGGTCCGCGTCTGCTCCAGAAGGGCAAGGTCGTTCTGTATCCATCGGGCGAGGGCTTTCGCGACCCGCGCGTGTATGCAGCTGTGCCGCGCACCGCGGTGGGCATCACACGGCACAATAAGCTGCTGCTGGTGGTGGTCACGCACCCCGTGCGGTTGCGCACCTTGGCGAAGATTATGCAGCAGCTGGGTGCGACCGACGCCATCTCGTTGGATGGCGGCTCGTCGGTCAGCTTCTACTATCGGCGCACCCTCAAGGTCGCACCGGGGCGACGGCTAACGAACCTGCTGGTCATCTATGAGCATAGCAAAGACTACGAGGTGGCTCTGCCACGCCTGAAGCCCCTGCGCCAGTATGCACGCCGTTGAGGCATAGGGGCGCACACGCAGGTGCGCCCTCTGGATCGGGGCAGCCACATAGGTCTGCCCCTACTGTCGGATGCCGCAAAGCTGTTTATAGACCGCGATGACCTTGCGGATGTAGTTCTGGGTTTCTTTATAGGGTGGCACGCCGCCGTGCCGACGCACCGCCCCGGAGCCAGCGTTATAGGCAGCCAGCGCCAGCACCACATGCTCCCATGTATTGGGGTCGCCACCCACCTTTTGCCAGTAGCGTTCCAGATGCCCGCGCACCAGTCGCACCGTGCCCGCCAGATTCTGAATCGGGTCATAGGGGTCCACCACGCCCAGCCCGCGTGCCGTGCCCGGCATCAGCTGTCCCAGTCCCATCGCCCCCTTGCGCGAAGTCGCCTTCGGGTTAAAGCCCGACTCGACCAGCACAATCGCCACGATGAAACGCGGATCCACGCCATAGTGCGCGCTGAAACGCAGGATCGCACGCGCTATCTGCTCCGCCTGATCTGCGGGCAAGCGCGGGTTGAACCGCCGAATCGCCTGATAGTAATAGGGCACATAAAGCTCCAAGTTGGCAGCGAAGGTCTGCCAGTCGGTGATGGTGGGCGTTCGGGACGACGCGCTACGGCTGGGAAGCGATTTGCCCCGCGCCGAAGGGGCTTTGCGCGAGGGAGTGGGCGGAGTGCCGACACTTGTCGCAGCCGTTTGTCCCATGCTTGCGGCGGACTGCAGGGAGGCGGCACGCGTTTGCTGCTGGGCGGCATAGCGTTCGAACACGCTGGCATGCACCGCGCCGATCAAACGATATTCGGGCATCACCAGCTCGCTCTCGCGCCAGACCTGCACCAACGCCCGAATGCGGAACTGCCCGCTGGTGAGCCAGTTGTTTCCACTGCCAATCTGGATGACCAGGCTGCGCGAAGGTTCTATCTCCAGCAGGATGGAACGCTGCTCGCCGACTGCGATGGAGCCGCGCACGATGCCCTCCACCTCCAGCACGCGCCTGCCAACAGTTAGTTCCAGCGCGCCCGCGGGAGTCAAGCTCTGCACCTTATGCTGGCGACGCAGCTGCAGGTAGCGCTCCAGCTCCTGACCGCTCGCCTGCACGCCAAGCCAAACTATCCCGATTACCAGCCATCCGCGTCCCATCATGCAGAGAATTATTCCATACTCCTTTCCGCTCTCCTGCCGAAGCGATGAGCGATGGGCACTTTCAATCGCCACCTGCCGACCCAGCGGAACGCCGCTCTTTGAGCCGCTTCAGCCGCTTCTCAAGCTCAGCCTTCAGCTCGTCGGGCAGTGTGTCAAATGTCACAGGCTTGCCGTCATTGAGAGGTTCAAAATCGTAGAGATATGAGAAGAATCCCGATGGCAGATAGACCGCATGCTGCCTTCCCAAGCGCACCTCCAGAAGAAACGGCTTCCGACGCACAGGCATCAGCGACGCCGTTTTATAGCGACTCACCTGCTCTTGTAAATAGCGAACATAATGTTCATCCGATGCAGCCTCTTCAGACAGATTTTCAGATTGATAAATGTTCCACGCAATATCTCTGACACTTTGAAAGCCACTCCAGACACCCAACCTCCGCATGATGAAAATCCCTACCTCTTTATATTGATAGTCGGTGATGTCGGTGGGCGATTCGTACGGATCAAACACTTTGCGATGGGTGAAGCCTACTTGAATCGTGAGGTCATCGGGTAAACCATCTGGATAGAATACATGAGGTAAGCTTACATCCATCGTCTTCTGTTCCCATTCTTCGAAGGGGGCAGTGGGTTTTTCGGATGCAGAAAATGCCTGCTCAAGGCTCGAGTGCCCAAAATAGATGTCGCGCAGAAGCTGCTCGCGCTGCACAGGTGAAAGATCTCTGAGCGTCAGCCTCCCACCCGCGCGCAGATAGTCGAGTTGCTTCGGACTCAATTGGTTCAAAAGGCGGCTATTTTGGTATTCTACGATGATATAATCCCGCGGGAGGATCAGACTTTGATAAAGGTGGAATACCCTGATTTCGGGTCCTGACCGTTCATAGATTTGGAGCCAAGTCAGGTAATCCTCCAGCTTTGGATAGCCCCGCTGGTGCAACTGACGCAGCCAACGACTAAGGGCACGCCGATCCACTCGCTGCCCCCACCGATACGATGACCAGCGCGGTTTGAACAATAGCACATCCTCCTGCTCCTGCAACTCACCCCTTTGGAATCGCCTCTGATACCACTGGAGATTATCGGTTCCCCGAATAGCAGCAAACAGCCACCAGGCAAGGCTATCGGGCACAAGCGCTATCAGCGGTTTGCCCTTTTGGCGCGCATAGGTTCGCAACACATCGGTAGGCGCAAGGCTCAACGGCTCCACCTTCGCCGGATCCAGCACATCAGGAAAGGCGGTTGGTTCCGCCGTGCGCTCGATGGCGCGATAGGCTTCAATAAATTGGCGCGATAACTCGCTCCATTCCACCCGCACAGCAGGCTTTTGGGACGCTTCCAACTGGGACGGCTTGCTACCCGTCGCAGGGTCATGCTTTTCTGGTTCCTCCTCGCTGAACTGAATTTGCCAGTAACCCGCCTCCACGCCTTGCTTGAGATCCTCACTAACCAGCACGATACGGCAAGAGAACCGATCGATCCAGGTTCGCTTAACCACCAGATAGAGGTGCGTCAGTGGGCTTTGGAGCAGCTCCCGACGCAGCCCGTAGTCCTCAATAACATACCGATAGCGTTCGTTGAACTGCTCCACACGCTCCTTGTCAAACCCATGGAGTGGATGCGTCCAGATTTGATGCACCAACCACGCCTCCCGCTGATACTGCTCCACCAACGACCGCACCTCAAACCCCAACGGCTCCAAATAACGACCCCGCACATTACTGAACACCCGACGCTCCCCAACAGGAATCGCCAGCAACCGACGCAAATCCAGCTGCCGAACCAACCGCATAACCAATCGCTGACCTGCGTCCAGCCGCTTCACCTGCTCCTCCAACGAGCGAATAAGGGGATGATCCCAAGGGTCGTGAATGTCCTGCGATTCGATTTCCTGCATCAGGGCTTTGATTTGCTCGCAGGTTTGGCGCACCTGCGCCTCCGTCAGCGACTGAAGCATTGGTTCTATCGCCCTCTTTGCTAAATCGCGCTGCAGCCCCTGCAAAATCTGCGCGTCGTCCTGCTCGCGCCGCTCCCGCGCCAACTTCGGGGGGCGCACCAAGTGATAGCTACCGTTGGGCTGCTGGAACCACTCGCCATCGGTCACGGTGGCAAGGTGTTCCATCAGGGTTTTGAGGGGCATCTTCTGGACAGAGACCAGCACGATTTCGGCGTCAATAGGGCTGGGGGCAAAAAGGGTGATGCCCGTTTGGCGTGAGAGGTCGGCGAGCAGTTGTTTGACGGTGCGTGCGGGTTGGTCATAGCTCACGAGTTGATCGAGAGGGTCGTCGGCATAGGCGAGCGTCCATCCGAGCATCAGTACTATCCAGCCTAACCATCGTTTCCGCATTGTCTACCACCCTACGCCATTATACCAGTAGTGGACTACAGCAGGCTGATTGGATCGATATCGATCTGGAGGCGGGCGCGGTCGTGCGGGTCTAATGTTTGGAGTGCGTCGCGCAGCGCATCGGCTGGCTCGGCATCGGGGGCAAACTTGAGCAGCAAGTGATAGCGATATTGCCCCTCCAATCGCTCCAACGGCGCGGGAGCTGGTCCGAGTATCTGCAACAGGGTCTCGCCTTGCGCTGCCTGCAAGGATGCCGCTATCCGCTCCAATAGGCGCCATGCACGCTCCGGGTTCGAATCGCAGCAGAGCAGGTTCACCAGCCGACAGAAAGGGGGATAGAGCGGCTCGCGACGCGCCTCCAGCTCCTGCTGATAGAAACCCAAGTAGTCGTGGTGGCGTGCGAACTGGATAGCGTGATGCTCTGGGTTGAAGGTTTGGATGAGGGTGCGTCCCTGCTCGGCGCGCCTGCCTGCCCTACCAGCGACTTGAGTGAGCAGTTGGAAGGTGCGCTCGGCGGCGCGGAAGTCGGGCAGATGCAACGCAGTATCGGCATTCAGCACGCCGACCAGCATCACCTGGGGAAAGTCCAACCCCCGCGCCACCATCTGCGTGCCGACCAGCACATCGAGTTCGCCTGCACGAAACGCCTGCAACAGCTGCAAATACTGCTCACGCCGACTCAGCACATCCCGATCCAGACGAGCGATGCGGAGCGTGGGCAGTAGCTGCTTGAGCGTCATCTCCACACGCTGAGTGCCAATCCCATAGGGCGCGATACGCGTGCCACGACAGTTTGGGCAAAGGGTGGGCGCTGGCTGCCGTGCGTTGCAGTGATGACAGCGCAATACCCGCTCGCCTGTCACATGGTAGCTCAGTGAAACGGCGCACTGCTCACACTTTGGCACATGCCCACACTCGCGACAGAGCAGCATCGGCGCGAATCCCCGACGGTTCAGAAACAGAATCACTTGCTGCCCTCGAGCGACCGTTTGCTGAATTGCGTCCAGCAGAGGTTGGCTGAAAGTGAGGCGCGGCTGCTGGCGCATGTCGATCAGCTCCACTTTGGGCAGCGGCGTGCCCCCGATACGCTCCGGCAGGTGCAGCAGCTGGAAAGTGTCGCGGCGATAGAAGGTCTCCAGCGAGGGCGTTGCGCTGCCCAGCAGCAGCACGGCGCCTTCGGCACGGGCGCGCGCCTCCGCCAGCTGACGCGCATGGTAAAAGGGCGATTGCTGCTGCTTATAGGCAGGTTCGTGTTCCTCGTCCAGCACAATCATCCCCACGGAGCGCAGGGGCGCAAAGATTGCCGAGCGCGCCCCCACCACAATCGGCGCCTGACCCGCACGCACACGCAGCCACTGAGCATACCGTTCGGATGGGTTCAACTGGCTGTGCAGCACCGCCACCGCGCTACCGAACCGCTCGCGAAAGGCAGCCGTCAGTTGCGCCGTGAGCGCGATTTCGGGCACCAGAAACAGCACAGTGCGTCCCGCACGCAGCGCAAGCGCGCTCGCCTGCAGGTAGACCTCCGTCTTGCCGCTTCCCGTCACCCCGTACAGCAGAAAGGCGCGATAGTGCCCTGTGTTGAGTGCCCGGCGAATCGATTCGATTGCGGTTTGCTGGGCGGGGGTCATTTGGAATCCCCCCTCACCCCAACCCTCTCCCCCCTTAGTAAGGGGGGAGAGGGTGCAGGGAGTGGGGGGATTCTGACGGACACGGCGTATCAGCCCGCGCGTTTCGAGGGAGCGGAGGCTGGAGGGGCTGACACCTGTTTGCTCCAGCAGCTCGCGCACCGACATACGCCCTTCCGGATGCAACAAAAGGCGCATCAAAAGGGCACTCTGGCTCCTTGCCCGACCCGCATCCTGCCGAAAAAACTGCTCCAGCTGCTCGGTTGTTGCGCTCAGCTCCACCCATGCCGTGTCGCTTGTGAGCTGGGGGGGTGGCTCCAGCTCATAGGTGGTGCGGATAACCCCTTTTTGGCGTAAAGCGGGCAGCGCGCTGTTGAGAATAGGGGCTGCCAATCGCTTTTTGAGTGCCCGCAGGCTCATACGCCCGCCTGCTGCCCGCAGCGTCTCCACCACCATCCGCTGATTGAGCGAGCGCAGGGGCGGCAGTGGCTCGACCAGCTCCACCACCGCGTGCAGGTGCGCCCGTGTTAGGGCGGGCAACACGGTCTGGATGGCTTCTGCGGGCGAGCAGAGCAAATTCTGCTGCAGTTGTTCAGCGAGGCGTGTTAGTGCAGGGTCTAAAAGGGGTTGATTTAGCACGCTCTCAATCGGTTTTAGCTGGTCAGGTGGCAGCGTGGGTTCGCCTTCCACGAGTTGCCAGACCACCCCTAACGCCAGCCGATTGCCGAAGGGCACCAACACGCCTGAACCCACCTGCAGCTCGGCGCGGAGTGTGTCGGGTACAGCATAGGTGAACGGCACATAGCCCGCGCTGCCACCCGCAAAGACAATCACCTCGGCGAACCTCATAGCGGTTCCCACGATGTTCGTTGTCGGACATCTCGGACAGGTCGGACGCTCGTCAAGATACCACTCGTTCAGACAGGCTCAAGCATAGGGGCTTCGGCTTCTTTGAGGCGGTCTTCCAGCTCCTGCGAGTGGGTTAGGGCAATGGGCAGCACCTCGTCCATGTGGCGCACGCGGTGGAAGGTCATCTGCTCGCGCACATGCTCAGGGATGTCGTCCAGGTCGGGTTCGTTCTCGTTGGGCAGGATGACCTCATAGATACCGGCGCGGTGCGCCGCGATGACCTTCTCCTTGATGCCGCCGACAGGCAGCACGCGCCCGCGCAGAGTGATCTCACCCGTCATCGCCACATCCCGCCGCACGGGTCGCCCTGTGAGCGCGGAGGTAAGCGCGGTCGCCATCGTGATGCCCGCCGAGGGTCCATCCTTCGGGATGGCACCTTCGGGCACATGGATATGCACATCATACTTGCGATAGAACTCCGATTCGATGCCCAGCTGCTGGGCACGGGAGCGGATATAGGTCATAGCGGCTTGCGCCGATTCTTTCATCACCTCGCCCAGATGCCCAGTGAGCAGCAGCCGTCCCTCGCCGGGTACGACGGCGACCTCCACCGCCATCACATCGCCGCCAAACTCGGTGTAAGCCAGCCCCATGGCGACACCTATCTCATCTTTCTCCTCTTTGGTGCCGAAGCGATAGCGTGGCTTGCCCAAAAAGTCG
>Ga0197142_1001589_pt1 | contig 20661 bp, 19 predicted proteins | sample GBS60_MetaG_FD_148614 | JGI IMG/M metagenome (GOLD analysis project Ga0197142, IMG submission 148614) | Sediment microbial communities from Great Boiling Springs, Gerlach, Nevada, United States - GBS 60_MetaG | ecosystem: Environmental > Aquatic > Thermal springs > Hot (42-90C) > Sediment... | reverse complement strand
GCTTGGAAATTCAGAAGAGAAGCGCGCATACCGATGCGAGTAGACAAAACAACTTGAAGCGCGGGCCAGTGGCCTGCGCCATCACCGAGGCGCCGTTCGTTACCGCTCACTCAAAACCCAGTCCGCGCTCGCGGAGACTGACGTACTGCCCACGACCGATAATCAAGTGATCGATCAGCTCGATATCGAGTAAACGACCGGCTGCCACCAACTGTCGGGTAACCTCGATGTCGTCCATGGAAGGAGTCGCCTCACCCGATGGATGATTATGTACCACGATAATACCGGCACTGTTGCGCCGCACTGCCTCTTTGAAAACCTCTCCAACTCGAATGGTAGCCGAATTAAGACTCCCAATGTACACCGTATTGATTTGCTGGACGCGATTTTTGGTGTCAAGCAAGATGGTACGTAGATGCTCTTGGTCGAGATGGCTCATTTCGACCATCAAGAGCGTTGCCACGTCGGCGGGTGAGCGGATCGGGAACCGCTCATCAATCCCGCTACGGGCCAGACGCCGTCCGATTTCGAGGGCCGCCTTGATACTGGCCGCCTTGCTTGTGCCAATGCCATGGCGCTGACAGAGATCGTTGAAATCGAGCAGTTGTAATCCGGCCCAGCCACCACATTCGGCAAGCAACTGGTAAGCCAGTTGCAAGACATTGGCGCCGTTAGTACCCACGCGCAACAAGATCGCTAGCAGTTCGGCATCGCTCAATGCTCCCGCTCCCAATCGGGCCAGGCGTTCTCGTGGTTGATCATGCGTAGGTAGTTCGTGCATCCGGAGTGAAATCATGCTGCCCTCGCGCTACAATGTTCGGTTCTATAATATATACCGTTTGCGAGGGCAAAACGATTCGGTGTTTTTTGCCGAAAGATGATACGGCAACTTTCCTACTTGCGAGCCAGGTTAGCTGCTACCAGAATTGGATCCCAGACCGGTGCAAATGGCGGGGCATAGCTCGCATCCAGCTCAGCCAGTTCGTCAATGGTCCAACCAGCCTGCAAGGCTGCTGCAACCGTATCGATTCGCTTGGCAACCCCTTCCCGACCAACCATCTGCCCACCAAGCAGGCGACGACTCGCTTCATCAAACACCAGCGAGACGGTAATTGGCTGATGTCCCGGCATATAGTGTGCACGTGAGTTCGCCGTCGCACTGATCGCTCTAGCTGCAAAACCTTCGGCCTGCGCTCGCGCCAGTGACAGGCCGCTCATTGCCGCTTCCAGATCAAACACCTTTACAGCTACCGTACCAACAATCCCGCCAAATCGTGCGTCACCGCCGGCCAGATTCTCACCGGCAACTCGCCCCTGCTTGTTTGCCGTTGTACCAAGTGGTACCCAGACCGGTTTCCCAGTCACCCGATGGAATGCTTCGGCTACGTCACCTGCTGCCCACACATGAGGAACATTCGTGCGCTGATGATCATCGACTGCTACTGCACCGGTTGTTCCAAGCGCAATGCCAGCCGAACGGGCAAGGGCAACCCCTGGCCGTACACCAACTGCAAGGATGACTATTTCAGCCGGGATTGATTGCCCATCAACAAGTACTTCGCGTACTCGCTCATCACCACCAATGGCCTGAACAGTCTGGCCTAAACGAACATCGACCTGGTGTTTCCGTAATTCGGCCTCAACCTGAGCCGCCAGTTCACTATCGAAACCCGGCAGCACTTGTGATAGCCGCTCAATCAGCGTTAATTGCATGCCGTGTGCAGCCAGCGCTTCGGCCATCTCTAAACCGATGTACCCACCACCAATGATGACCCCAGTGCGTGGTTGTTGTTCGTGCAGCCAGTGCTGGATAGCCTGTGCATCCTCAACGTTCCGCAATGTGAAAACACCGGGCAAATCGACGCCAGAGAGCGGGGGACGAACCGGCTGACCGCCAGTTGTGAGTACTAACTCATCCCAATGGTCAACAAACTCACGTCCACCGGTCAAATCACGTACTCGTACTGTTTGTCGTTCAGTATCAATTGCCAACACTTCGTGATGAATGAGCGCTTGAATGCCCTGTCGGGCAAACTGTTCAGGTGTGCGTACAATCACATCTTCAATTCGGGCAATCTCACCCTTAATGGCGTAGGGAAAACCACAAGCGCCATAGCTCACAAAACCGGATCGCTCGTACACGACAATATCAAGCTCAGCATCAGTTCGTCGTGCTTTGGCTGCCGCACTCATACCGGCTGCACCACCACCAATGATCACCACTCGTCGCTTCATGAATTTGCTCCATTTGCTGCTTATGCCCTCGTTGATTAATAAGATGAGTCAAACCCGCATAACGTTACGCTTTCCAACAACCACGAGGGCAATGACTCCAATTGTCAACAGACCGATCAGCGACCATACCATGCCACTGTACCCGATCAGTCCTACCAATAGTCCGGCCACGATCGGTGCTATAGTACGAGCGGTGGTGAGAATACTATTCTGTACACCACTGATAACACCATAATTGCTCGATCCGTATTCTTCAGCAATTAATGCTGCTCGCATGATGGTTTGAGTCCCAGCACCTGCCCCGAAGAGTGCAATATAGATCAGGGCAGCAACAGTGTGTGGAAAGCAAACCAAAACTGCCAGTCCGACGATCTGCATACCAAACAGCCCGACTGTAACCAACCAGCGCGGCCACCGCTCGCCAAGTGGACCGAGGAACAAACGGCCAAGCAGTGACATAAAGCCGTGTAATCCGGCAATTGAAGCGGCAAATACCAGGTCTTCACCTCGGTTTAGCAGATAGGGAATAAGATGCACCGTCATGGCCACCGTTGCAAATCCGCTCATCGCAAACGCAATACTTAGCAACCAGAAGCGTAACTCCCTGATCGCACCTCCCAGGCGTACTGAGGGTTCAGGCAAAGTCGTAGGGTCTGTTGCCTGTGACATGCCATCGGGTGCCAGCCCCAGATCGGACGGACGGCGCCGCAGCACCAGTGCGTGGGGTGGGATGGTGAGCGCCAGGATTGCCGTCAGCACCAGTAACGCTGAACGCCAGCCTATTTGATCGACAAGCCAACCGGCTAACGGAATGAAGATAAAACTGGCCCAGGCCCCGAAGAAGGTTAATATTTGCAATGCCCGACCACGCTCGCGACGAAACCAGGTTGCGACAATTGCAAAGGCCGGTTCATAAAGAACGGCAGCACTTGCAACGCCAACCCCGGCCATAACCAGATAGAGCTGAAATGGGGTTGTGATCTGCGACCAGAGTACTAAAAACCCACAACCGGCAAGCGAACCTACCGTCATAAGGCCACGACTGCCGTAACGGTCAAGCCACCAGCCAACCAGGGGGGCTGCCAGCCCATTAGCCAGCAGCGCTACCGAATAACCGGTAGCTCCTGTGAGTTGATCGACTCCTAGATCAGTAGTTATCGGTAAGATAAATACGCTGTAGGCGTAATACAAAATACCCCACGAGATGACTTCTGTGACCGAGACGGTCAACAGTATCACCCAACCGTAATAGAGGCGACCGGACCATAGCTGCTTTAACAACATGAGCGCGATACCGATTGTAACTCAATTGTGGACGAAAACGTGGTTGTTGCAGGCGTACAACACCGGCTGTCATGATCACCTGGTCCGCTACAGACCCCTGTCTCCGGTAGTTTCAGCTCTACCCGACGAGCAGCTTCCCAATCGCCACACAACGCTGCCGTTACCGAACGCACCTGCTCATAGCCGGTTAAGAGTAGGAACGTTGGCGCTCGACCGTAACTTTTCATTCCCACAATGAAGACATCTGGTTCAGGATGGCGCAATTCGGTGAAACCGTGTGGTCGAACAGTACCACAACTATGCAGGTTGGGGTCGATCAGCGGCGCCAGCGCCACCGGCGCCTCGACAATTGGGTCCAGCGCCAGTCGCAATTCGCGCATGATGGTCAGATCAGGCCGAAAACCGGTACAGACGATAATCTCATCAACCGGTGGGAGGGTTCGCTCGCCATCACTCACCACCAGTCCATCATCGGTCTGTAGTACTCGCTCGGTCTGCCAGCCGGTAACCATTGTCACCCGTCCCTCCGCAATGAGTGACCGTATCTGCATCCCTAATCGACCACGTGCAACCAGGGCATCAGCTTCACCACCGCCAAAAATACGCTCGAGGTTAGTTGCATTACGTCGTACTACCCAGATGATCTGTGTTGCCGGTGCAGTGACACTCAGGGTTACCAGATCGAGTAGGGTATTGAACGCCGAATGGCCACTGCCGGCAACCAACACCCGACGATTGGCGTAGCGCGAGTGGAGACGGCCCAGAACGTCAGGAATACCGTAGAAGATATGATCGGCAGCTTTACGTTCGCCAATAGCAGGAATGCCGGCTGCTCCTAGTGGATTAGGTGAAAGGTACGTACCGGATGCGTCGATCACTGCACGTGCCAACAAGAGTGATTCCTGCCCTGTATCATCAACCAGGGTTAACTGAAACGGTACTGACTGCCGCTCGCGACCACGTTGCCGGTCATGACCACGACGTGCGACTGCCACAACACGCTGGCGATAACGTATGAAGGGGGCTATGGGAGGTAAGGCAGCCAAAGGTGCAAGGTAATGGGTAACGAGTTCGGCGCCGGTCGGAAATGTATCAGATGGCGGCATCTGCCAGCCAGTAGCTGCCAATAAACGCTGAGCTGCTGCATCAACACAGTAGCGCCAGGGGGTAAACATCTGCACATGGCCCCAGCGTAAGACGGCTGCGCCAGCCTCGGCGCCGGCTTCCAACACCACAAATGGCTCTCTTCGTTCGGCGAGATGGGCCGCAGCGGCTAACCCGACCGGTCCGGCGCCGATGATTGCGATAGGGAAAGTCATACCTGCTCCTTTCAGAAACATATTGAAAAGTATCGATATACTAACGATAAAAAAACAACCTCCCCGCCGGTCAGTAATAGGCTTATGACTCGCCAAGCTGGTCGAAGAAGGTATGAATCAACGTTCGAACACGGGCTAATGCCTCACGACGGATTGCGTAATAGACCCACTGTCCACGCCGTTCACCCTCGATCAACCCACCGTCACGCAATAAACGCAGGTGATGAGAAACGGTAGGCTGCTTGACCGGTAGTGCCGCTTCGAGATCACAAACGCAGACGTGACCGGCATGACGTGCCAGAATAGCAAGGAGACGCAGACGTATCGGATGGGCGAGCAGGGATAGTGTCTCGGCAAGTTGGGTTGCTTCGCTATCGGTAAGCTGCTCATTAATGAATGGCGTGCAACATCCTGCCCTGACCTTCACACCATCCCGATCTTGGTTTGGTACGACCATTTGTCCTCCCGTGATAAGCGATCCTGCCGTTGAATGTAGCAGATATATTGAAGTTTGTCAATATATTACATGTCTCGAAGTGAGATTGGCAAAGTTCTCACCCTACCCGGAGAGGGGTGGAGAGCGGAAAGAGAGAAGAGTGGTCAGAAGATACCGTTTCCCAAACTATCCGCAGCGCGTAAGGAAGTTTCCAGCTCCCCGTTCCGAAGGTATCTGCCCAACGCCCGTCATCACGCCGTTCATACCCGTGACCTGAAGGGGCAATGGTGTGCTGCTGCGTCCACCGATGGGTGCTAGCCGCACAATGCACAACGTGGGACCGAGACCCGCCCACCCAAGCGACTGCGCGGGCCGTGCGTTACCGGCAGCGGGTGCACGATGTTCATTGCTGTCATTCCGCTTTTTCATCAGTCATTCATCGAAGGTGACCCAAATCTAAGAACGCTGAAAATCCTTACCACTCAACCCTACTTCCTATTCTACTCCCAGGCAATGGTACGACGAGCACGGGATGATCCTGATGAGAAATCAGGGTCTTTGTTCAAATCCTCAATAACCGTTTGTGAAGCCTAGTCCTAAATCCTTCAAGAAGGTTTAATATGTTCTTAACCAACGACAGTTAGTCACAACGTTATAATAAAAGCGGTTGTGCGATTGCGCCTTGTCGATACGATCGTGATTAGACATCTGCGGCGACATATGCGATATTTGTGCCTGCTTATCTACGGTCTTGCCATTCTATCATTCGCTGCGTGTGGTTCAATGCCTACCGCACAACCAACCAATATCTCTTCACCAACACCTACGCCAACATTGCAGCAAAGTCAGTTGACAGCAATTTCGCTTCCGGCGATTGATCTTAGTCAGCTTCGTGGCGAAATTAAAATCGATGGCTCGAGTACGGTCTTTCCAATCACCGAGCAAGTAGCTATTGCCTTTAGCCAGCTCGCGCCTGATGTTGCCGTGCGCTTGGGGGTCAGTGGCACCGGCGGCGGGTTTACCCGTTTTTGCGCTGGCGAGACCGATATTTCCAACGCTTCCCGCCCGATCAAGCAGCGCGAGATGGAAGCATGTGCCGCCCAGGGTATCGCCTTTATCGAATTGCCGGTAGCGTTCGATGGGTTGTCGGTCGTAGTAAATCCACAGAATGATTGGGTACAATGTCTGACCGTAGCCGAGCTTCAGCGTATATGGGCGCCGGAAGCGCAGGGTAACATCACGCGCTGGAATCAGATACGACCGGAATGGCCCGATGAACCGTTACACCTGTACGGTGCTGGTGTTGACTCCGGAACGTATGATTACTTTACCTCGGCAATTGTTGGTGTGGAAGGTGTGAGCCGTAGCGATTACACGGCCAGTGAGGACGATTATCTGCTCGCTCAAGACGTTGCAGCCGACCGGTTAGGATTAGGATTCTTCGGCTATGCCTACTACGTTGAATATTCCCAGCAGCTACGGGCTGTGGCAATCGACAATGGGAATGGCTGCGTTGCACCAACACTAGAAACGATAACAGATGGTCGTTATCAGCCACTGTCTCGGCCGCTGTTTATTTATGTGCGTGCCGATAGAGCGAGTCGACCGCACGTGCAGGCCTTCGTCCAGATGTATCTACAGAACGGCGCCGTGTTTGCGCAGCGGGCGTTGTACACACCTTTACCTGAGGCCGTATACCAACTGGCCTTCCGTCGGTTTGAACGGCGGATAACTGGTTCGGTATTTACCGGCGGATCGCAGGTTGGCCTGTCGATAGAGCAATTGTTGCAGTTAGAGGATCGCTAGCGATGCGTTTTCCGATCCGGGCTAAATTGCTAGGCGCCCTAGCCATCGACTTGATCTTGATGATGGTCCTCGGCTATTTTGCCGTCCATCAGATGGCTACAATGAACGAACGGGCTGTCTTCATCGAGCGCCATACAATTCCATCGCTCGATACCGTGGGTGATATGACAACGGCCATCAACCGTTATCGCGCTCGCCAACTGGAATTTCTCATCTATACTAACAATGGTGATCGTAACCGTATTCTCGACCAGATGCGAGCGATAGAATCTGAGATGAGCGGTTATTTCCTAACATATCGCTCATTGATCAGCTCTCCACGTGAGCAAAATCAGCTCGATGCAGTTGAAGCAGCCTGGGGTGAAGTTGTCAGAGCCAATCACGAGCGGTTTATTCCGGCAGTCCGTCTGGTGAGTGATGGTAGCGTTCAGCCATTTTATTCACGGATGAATCCGGCGTATGATGCGCTCGACCAGGCGATGGCCGGGTTAGTTCAAGAGAATCAACGGCAGGCACGTGCGTCCCTCGACGTAGTAGCTGCAAGCTATGACACGGCTCGTACATTTATCGTATTCGATACAGTTATTGCGATTATTATCTCGGCTGCGATTGGGTTGTTTCTCTCGGCGCGTATTGCCCGTCGTCTACGACGCCTGGTGGAAGCAACAAACCGTGTTTCGGCCGGTAACTTCGTAGGTTCTATTAATGAGCAGATCCGTGACGAGATCGGCGATCTGGCGCGGGCATTTGATCAGATGCTCGCTAGCCTTCGTCACCAGCGTAGTGAACTAGAAGATCGCAACCGCGCTTTGCAAGAAAGTCTTGCCCGACAGGCTCAATTGATGGAAGAGATTGTCCGCGGTAAGCAGGCTGAAGCCGAAGCAGAACGTGCTCGCGCCGCAGCAGAAGCGGCTAGTCAGGCCAAGAGTGCTTTTCTGGCTACGATGAGCCATGAACTACGGACTCCGCTCAATGCGATCCTCGGTTATGCTCAGTTATTACACCTCAGCAAATCGGTAGCCGAACCTCATGCGCAATACCTGGAACGAATCCTGGCTTCCGGGCGACATTTACTGACGCTAATTAGTGATGTTCTCGACTTTGCAAAAATTGAACAGGGTGCACTTGAATTGGAGTACAGTCAGGTACATATCCCAACACTGGTTGATGAGCTGGTTGCGATGACACTACCGTTAGCGCAGCGACATCATAACCAGGTTCAGGCGTATTGTCCTGCCGAAATTGACACTATCGAGACCGATGGTCGTCGTTTACGTCAGGTCTTGATCAATTTGCTCGGCAATGCTGCCAAGTTTACCGAAAACGGAACGATCCGACTCGAAGTAACATCGGCAAAGCGCGGCGATGTGGCCGGTATTCAGTTCGCGGTGATCGATACCGGGATCGGTATTCCACGCGACAAACAAGATAAACTCTTTCAACCGTTCAGCCAGATCGACTCGTCAGTTACCCGGCGTTATGAGGGCACCGGTCTCGGTCTGGCACTGAGCAAGCAGATTGTCCAGGCGCTTGGCGGTACTATCGAGGTGGAAAGTGAGGTTGGTGTCGGATCCACGTTCACGGTCTGGCTCCCAACCATACCTGTTTCTACGGTTGCCTCCTCATCGTTGTCGTCGAAACTGCCTCTAGTTGGAGAACCGGCATGAGCTTCATTCTCGTCGTCGATGATAATTTTGACAATCGTAATATTATCGGTCAGATGTTGAGTTTCAGTGGCTTCAAGGTCGAACTCGCTGCGGATGCCCATACCGCAATTAAACTTGCTAGGCAGCATCGGCCAGGCCTGATCCTAATGGACCTGTCGATGCCTGGCCTCGATGGCTGGACAGCGACTGAATATATCAAGCGCGATCCCGAACTCGGCCAGATTCCGGTTGTCGCAGTGAGTGGTCATGTGACGCGGAATGATATTGAACGTGCACGTCAGGCGGGTTGTGTCGAGTTCCTGTCTAAGCCAATTGAATACGAACATTTGATCTCGGTTGCTCGTCGGTATATACAGTGATACCATGGTGCCTTTGTGGTATCATGATGACATGGATTTCAGACTTCTACCACTTTTAACTTGTCCTTATCACCCTACCGCGACGTTGGCGGTAGCACAAATAGATCGCATGATCGATGGTACGATCATCACCGGTCGCCTGCGGTGTTCATCGTGTGCCGCAGTATATCCGATAGCAGATGGTATTCTCGATGTCGTAGGAGAACGCCATCCGACAAGTGCGGCACAGATGGTGAATGACTTACCGCCGGCGGCCTGGGCTTACGAGCGAACCTGGCGACCGCTATCACTGAGCTTACTCACCGGTGAGCCTTTTCCACTTACCCGTGAACTTCGGCTCATAACCGGTCTAGCCGGCGCCGAACGGGGTGGGCTGATGATTGATGTTGGCTGCAGCAATGGCCTGTACGCACGTGCTTTGGAACAGGCACGTCGTCAAAGCAATGCGAGTGGCTTCGTTGTCGGGGTTGATCTGAGCATGGCCATGCTCGGCGAAGCACAACGACGTGTGCGTCGTGATGGCCTATCGATAACCCTGATGCGGGCCAGTGCTCAGGCTTTACCCTTTGCAGACTCTACCGTCGATGTGCTGGTGATGGGAGGTACGCTCAACGAAATCGGTGACATACCGGCTGCGTTGGCTGAGTGGCGGCGTCTGCTAAGACCTGGCGGTCGAGGTGTTATGATGAGTCTGGTTCAGGCAACAACGCTGCCCGGACGGATGCTGCAACAGTTCCTCGCAACGGGAGGTCTCCAGTTTCCGACGCTGGCAGAACTTAATCGATACTTTGCCGCTGCTGGTCTTCGTCTGCGGGCCCAATGGCAGTACGGAGTTGTTGTATTTAGTGTGCTCCAATAAAGGAGTGTTTCCATTTGACGAGATGGCGTGGTTGTGATATATTCTTCAGTGCTGTACGGTGCCTGTAGCTCAATGGCAGAGCGCCTGACTGTGGATCAGGAAGTTGTGGGTTCGAGCCCCATCAGGCACCCCACACGATTAAAAAGCCGGGTTAACTCCCGGCTTTTATCATGTTCGGGTCATGGAACGTAAAACCGTCATTTCGTTTGTCTATGGCAGAGTCGTCTTGATGGACTCTATTTCATACCTTACTCCAGAGGAGGCGGGGGCTTGTGTGGTGAGTGGTTCACACGGTGGCCTCAGCTCGGCGCGTTATGCTCTTCCCATTACACTGGCCGGCGTGGTCTTCAACGATGCCGGTATAGGGAAAGATCATGCCGGTATTGCCGGGTTATACCTGCTCGACACAGTACAGATGCCCGCTATTGCTGTTGCCCACACGAGTGCCCGCATTGGAGACGCTGCCGACACGTGGGAACATGGAATTGTCAGTGCCATCAACCAGGCAGCAGCCGCCAGCGGAGTACGGATCGGTATGTCGGTGCAAGATGCTGTCATGCACTTGTTGCGTCCCCCTGTATAATAGAAGTATCGCACTGTACCACAATACACATCTCTGACAAAGTTTTTACTGTATACGAGTTGCAGAGCTGCTGTTCGTGCGCTATACTCAGCAATAGTCAGGTAAATTGGACACAGAGCTATGGCGACAGATAGGTGGAACGTGGATCTCGTTCGTGCTCATGTCTTTATCTCTGGTCGCGTACAGGGCGTTAGCTTTCGAGCGTACACGCGCGATCGCGCACGTGAAGCGCAAGTCAGAGGGTGGGTACGCAACCTGAGCGATGGTCGCGTGGAGGCAGTCTTTGAAGGAACACGACCAGCCGTTCAAAAGCTTATTAGCTGGTGCTACAGCGGCCCCAGTCAAGCGCAAGTCGAGCGAGTTGAGGTTCACTGGGAAGAACCGACCGGCAAAGAGGGGATATTCTCCATTGTCTGGTAAAGCCCGACGCCGTAGGATGAAGCGTAGCCATCCTGTATCATCAGGCATGCATCGGCGTCAACGAATGCTCGACCCGACTCCTGCAGAGTCAACGACAACAACTCTACGGCTCGAAAGGACACCTATGGGCGTTAAACCATGGAAACTGATCACCAGCGCCCTCATCAGTATTGGCATTATTATACTTGCTATTCTCAACCGCCACTGGATCGTTGAAGCGTTCAGCCTACTAAATGACGCAAAGCACGGTTGGCTACTCGCGGCTTTGGTGCTGATTGCTTTCAGCTATCTGATGAGTGCGCAGGTCTTTAATGTTGTCCTCCGTTCGCTCGGTTACCGCATGAATCTCCTCCGTCTGTGGGCAACTGCCCTGACGGCCATTATTATCAGTCAGTCGGTGCCTGCCGGTGGGGTTGGAAGCTATGCGTTTCTCATAAGCAATTTTAACCGGCGTGGTATTCGGCCCGGTGAGTCGGCACTGTTGGCTTCGCTCGAAACCCTCAGTTATGTGATGGCAATGCTGCTGATCTTTTCGTTTAGCCTGGGCTACTTCGCATGGCGTGGGCTTGAAGCAACCGGTGCCAGTTATATTGCCGGATTCGTTGGTCTTTCCGTTATCGGTATCGCAATCTTTGTCTTAACCCGCAGTGAGAAGACACTGCGCCAATGGCTTTACGGTCTGCAGGAGGGAATAGGGCGTTTATTTGGTCGCAGGTGGAGCAGCACCTGGATTGATCGAATTGTCGGTGACCTGTCTCGTGGTCGAAACCTCTTGATCCATCGTCGAAGTGATGTCTTCTTGCTCGTTCTGATCCAGTTAACTGCTCTCAGTGGCCATAGTCTGGCGATGCTGCTGGTCTTGCATGCCTTGGGCACCGATGTCAGCTTTGCGGTAGTGTTGGCGGCATTTGGTGTAGCTCTGGTTACATCGACGTTCAATGTACTCCCTGGCGGTGGTGGTACGGTTGAGGCTGCATTGGTAGCAGTATTAAGCCAGATGGGAGTGGGGCCAGCGGCAGTACCGGCTGCTATCATTTTTCGGCTGTTCAATTACTGGCTGGCCGCACCAATTGCGGCCATTTGCTATCACTGGTTGATGCACGAACCGGTAACGCCACTGGTGAGTAGTAAGGTACGTACCAGCTCGCTGAACGCACCGTCGCACGATTAGACCGCTGCTCCCAGAGAGGCACGATTTGGTGGGGGAGATATGAATAAGGGCGTTATCGAAAACCTACGACGGGTTGAACTGTTCAGCGGTCTGAGCGACGAGGAATTGTTGCAGATTGCTACAATCTGCAAGGTACGCCGACTCGGTGCTGAGCAAGCGGTCTTCCGTGAAGGAGATGAAGGCGACGAGCTGTTTATCATCCACGAAGGCTGTGTACGGATTATGATCAATACCCGTACATCGGAGGGGAGGTTCGCGCCTTCAACGATTAATCTGCTCTACAAAGGGCAGAGTTTTGGTGAGATGGTACTGCTCGGCGGTGCTACCCGCTCGGCAACGGTTGTTTGCGTTGATCCGTGTGTTTTACTGGTGATCAACGAGCGTGATTTCGCTACATTGTGTGAACGAAACCCTCGCATTGGTTATCTGGTCATGCGCAATATGGCGGCCGATCTCGCTTATAAACTTCGCTCATCGAACTTGCTACTACGCGGGAATATCCGCTGGCAACAGGGTGAATTAGGGAAACGCTGACTCGCCGTCGTTATGCTATTGGCCTGCGGAGTGGTAACCAGATGCGCCGCAAGCCGTGTTGCACTGCATAACGCCACAATGCCTGCTGGAGCATTCGACGATCAGCTTCTGCTGGTACCCGAACGGCTGCGCCGCGACGATAGCGCTCGGTGGTGTAAGCAGTTGCGATACCACGTATCGTTGCTGCATGTTCAGGCAAGATACCCGCTAGACGTTGAGCATATTCTTGTGGTGTTTCCGACGGTTGCTGCTCTAGTCCGGCCAGCCGGGCCAGCCATGCCATTTCGGCGTATGCTGCGGATGCCAGACGAAGACCCTGTAATTCATGCCTGAGCCACCACTGCCACCCAAACAATATCAAACCAATACTCAGCGGGATCGCTAGCATCACTAGGAGCCAGCCGGCTAACGTTCCACCAAGACGTGTCGATTGGTTATTCAGTGATGATGACGGAGCAGCCCCGCCAGTTGTGCTGCTGGCTATGGGGTCATTGTCAAGCTCCTCAAACCGACCTGGATTGAGCCCAGCGCTTCCAACACTACTCGCTGCCCCCTCGTCTTCGGCACCGAAGATTGGTTGCAATGGACGCTGCGGAAGTGAAGTATAACTCGCTGCTGTTGGCTCAAATCGCTCCCAGCCGATACCGGGAAAGTAAACTTCTGGCCAGCTATGAGCGACATTTTCACGCACGATATACACCCCCTGTTCGGGATCAAAATCGCCGCTGGCGTAACCGCGCACCCAACGTGCCGGCACACCGATTGAACGCAACATAACCACCATTGCCGAGGCAAAATAGTCACAGTAACCGGCCCGTTGCTCGAAGAGAAACCAGTCTACCAGATCAACATTCCCTGGCGGGGGTGGAATATCCTCGCTGTAGGTAAACCGACGCAAATAATCTTGAATAGCAATAGCCTGATCGTATGGCGTTTCAGCATTGGCAGCCGCGATGATTCGCGCAGCCTCAGCCCGTACCCGTGCCGGTAGGGTGTCTGGTACTTGCAGATAGCGTTCTCGAACCCAGGTCGGGTAATCCCTACCGGCCTGACGCAGACTCTGGACATCGGCCACTGAAGCTAGTACGGTCACGGTGTAGGTTGTCTCTGCCCACAGTGGCGTCAACGCGGTAATTAGCGCTATATCATCATAAATTGGCGCTATTCCACCATTTTCATCACGAACAATAAGGTGTTCAACTTTGGTTGGCAGACTAAACTGTAATGGTGCGCCCCCGAATAGCATCAAATCATCATTCCGTTCTTGCGCCAGCGTGATCGTTTGGGTAATAAGCTGCCGTGCCCGCCGTTCAGTCAGCGGTAGTGCCTCTCCAGCAGCAAGCGGTGTGCGCGCCTGTTCGGCAGTAGCAACGCCCAATGCAGAACGGGCTAACTCGCCAGTAGTGTTCGACCAACCTGAACCATCGTACCGATCAAATGCAACTGCTCGCCAATATTCAGGACGTGACGAGCGTACCGTCATGACGAGATCAAATCCCGGTGCCCGTGAACCTCCAAGAGGCGCAACTCTCGCCGTAAACGAAATACTTCCGGCTCCGGGTGGAGCATTGATTGTGCTAAAAGCATCTTCCCAGGCTGCCCGTGCTATGCGAAACGGTGACCGCAGCATCTCCCACGTCTGCGCAGCCCGCTCACTAGGAATATTGGCAGGTAAGAGCGCAGTACACGCAATTAAGACCACACCAACGACCGTTGCTGCCCACATGGCACGCAAAGGGAGCAGGTCGGGATAGCTCATCTGCCGAGTTTCCCAAACCAACCGGCGTTGCATCACATGGTGATACACCAGCAATAGCAACGCACTGGCAATCAAAACGAAGGCCTCTGTATCGGGTTTGGGCAACACGTATGTGTAATTAATGAGAAATACTGCGGCGTTGGCAACAATCAGCAACCACGGTCGCTGTTGTCGAAACACAGCCCAGACGGTTGCATAGACTAGCCACCAGCAGAGAAAAGCCAGCGCGACCACAAACAAGACGATGTCTTCGCCACGACCACCACTGGCGAGCACGCGAACCCAGCCGCTGATCCGAATAATCAGTTCAACGGCGCGGTCTCGCCAACTGACGAGTCGTTCATCGAGCAGTGGGCCGACCTGCTGGACGATCCAGACCCAGGCAAAAACCAGCGCTACAATATGAGCACTCCAACCTGGTAGGCGCTGCCAGCTTACCAGCACCAACCCGACCACCAGGGCAAATGCACCTATCGACGGTAAAATCGATAGCCCGTCAGCCCAGCCAGATATAGCCAGACTACGGATGACAGCGCCGGTTAAGAGTATGATCAGGCCAATGCCTGGCAACATCCACCAGACACGAGTGAGACCGGTTAAAGGTGGCGGAGCTGGTTGGTTCATCCTATCCTAACGTCTCAGCCATTCGCGGAAATGCACGTAGCGTATTCTGCCAGAGCCGTGGGCCCAACTCTGCTAACGACAGACCTCTCAGATCGGCCAGTTTCTGAGCAATATACACCAGCCGACTCGGTTCGTTCCGTTGGCCGCGGTGCGGATGCGGGCTAAGATATGGACTGTCGGTCTCAATCAACAGACGCTCTAACGGTGCTTGTTGCACGACCTCATGAAGTGCTGCTGATTTTGGAAACGTTAGAGGTCCTGAAAATGAGAGGTAGAAACCTAGTTCCAGACACTCTTGGGCTGCGGTCCAGTCTCCTGAGAATGAGTGCATCACGCCCGGACCACGTGCAGCATCGCGTAAGACTGCAATAGTTTCGGGCATTGCCTCGCGTGAATGAATCACAACCGGCAACCCTAGCTCAGCGGCCAGGGCCAGTTGCGCCCGAAACGCCTCCTCTTGTGCACTGGGTGGCGATTTCATCCAGTAGTAATCAAGGCCAATCTCGCCAATTGCCACAACTTTTGGATGGGCAGCGAGCTTGCGAATCTGATCGATCCAGTCTGACGGTAAGTCATGCAGATGATTAGGCTGAATACCAACGACTGCAAAAATGGCCGGATGCGCATTTGCCAGAGCTACGGCTGCATGACTCGATGCTAAATCGTAACCGATCTCGACCATAGCGGCGATACCGGCTTCGATAGCCCGTTCAATCACCGCTCTGCGATCCTCATTAAACTGCTCTGAAGCGAGATGAAGATGCGTATCAATTAAGGGTTGTGTTGATTTCATAGGCATTCCACACCATTGTAGCATACATGCCCACTTGTCGTCGGAACTATTATAACGGTAGATTGCTGGTATCGTCACCTATCGACCGGTTACGATCAGCCCAATCTAGCGTAGGTGTTAAATACCCCTCACCAATGACGACCTTACACTGCAACCTGCTCATGCTGGTGTGTCGAAGCAGCATACATAGCCGCCATCGCGTCTGAATGGGATTGCCAGGTATCATGCAGAATGACCATGATCGTCTAGCTCCCATGACCGGCTAGGCGCTATCGTCGCGAGCATACGATATATTTGCCCAACATCGTCCCTACGCCTATCTTGTGATAAATGTCACAATTTTCTGAGCTATCCTGAACCTTTCACATTCTTAGTGATTCCTTTCACGCGAAATATGCCCGCAAAAAGCCGACCCTTCAGAGGTTGACAAAAAAACAGAATCGGGCTATAACAATAAGCGTGGTGCAAACGTGAGGTTTATCACAAAGAGGTAACCATGCAGGTATAACCTCAGCTCGTACAGGTAGAACAGCGTATCGCGTCGATGCATTGTTTACTGGAAATAATTGCACCGTTCTACCAAGACTATAACCCTCACTCTTGACGAAGTCGTCACCATTCGTTGGGCTATGTCAGCTTTGTCTTAGCGATACCATAGGGGTGTCGCATTGTAGGTTGTTGTTTTAAACGAAAGAAGGTCTGGCGCTATGAACCTGCTCGGCCTACCCATCCTGTCACTGTTGCTCTGGCTACCGGCGCTTGGTGCTCTTGTAATCTTGTTGCAACCACGTGGACGTCCTGCGCTACATCGCTGGACAGCAATGAGTGTAGCGTTAGCGACTCTCGTCGTTGCCGGAACTGTTGTTGTGCTGTTTTATACCGGTCCCTATGGGCCTGCGTCCGGTGTCGTTGTTGGCCCACCATTACAATTTGTCGACTCGGTGGCCTGGTTGCCTGCATTCGGCGCTAGTTACTTGATAGGTGTTGATGGTATTAATCTGTGGCTGGTAGGTCTAACTGCTTTCCTGGCCCCATTTGCCATTGCTGCCACCTGGCAGCGTCAGACACGTAACCTGCGCTTACTGCTTGTGTTACTCCTGCTGGCAGAAACCGCTTTCCTTGGGGTATTCCTCGCCCAGGATATGCTGCTCTTCTATGTGTTTTACGAGCTGGCATTAATCCCGATGGTGTTCCTGATCGGAATGTGGGGTGGTCATGGGCGAGCCGCAGCCGCATTGAAGCTGTTCCTGTATACGTTCGGTGGATCATTGTTAATGCTGCTAGCTATTATCGGTCTGCACCTTTTGCATCGTAATGCGGTGGCAGTTGTTGACCCGACTTATGTCGGTACATTTGCCCTCAACCAAATTGTGGCCGATATGCGATCGGGTCTCTTTACGCTCGATCCGCTGGTGGCGCGACTACTGTTCGGGGCATTTTTCGTCGCCTTTGCCATTAAGTTGGCACTCTGGCCATTCCATACCTGGCTGCCTGATGCGTATAGCGTTGCGCCAACACCGGTAGCGATTCTGCTGGCCGGGTTGATGGCGAAATTCGGTGTGTATGGCTTTATCCGCTTCAATGTAACTCTTTTCCCGGAGGTTGTCTCTTGGGCGGCACCGGTTGTTGCGGTTCTGGCCGTCATCGGCCTCGTGTACGGAGCACTCATCGCCTTTACCCAGCGCGATTTGCAACGAATGATTGCATATGCTTCGATCAGTCACATGAACTTTATCGCGTTGGGTATACTGGCCTTGAATACCATTGCGATGAATGGTGCTCTGCTCCAGATGGTATCGCACGGTATCGTAACAGCAGCACTGCTGATTATCGTTGCGGTGATCGAGGAGCGCCGTGAGAGTCGTGAACTTGGTTCATTTGGCGGTCTGTGGCAGGTGACCCCTCTCTACGCTGGTTTCACTTTGCTCACCCTGCTGGCAATGGCTGGTCTGCCTGGTCTAAGCGGCTTTGTCGGTGAGTTTACGATGTTGCAGGGTATCTTTACCTCACCGTTACTCGGTTGGCCTTTTGCCGTGGGTGCAGTGCTTGGCATCATTCTGGCAGCGGCGTATGCTCTGCGCGTATTCCGGCTGGCCTTTATGGGTGAAGTACGTAATACGGCGAATTTTGATTTGCCAGATTTGCAGCGTCGTGAACTGATGACGCTAGGTGGGTTGGCGCTGGTTATTATCGCATTGGGATTGTTCCCGAATCTCTTGCTAAGTGGAACTTCCGGTTCGGTACAAGGGCTGGTTGAAGCGATAACGCCAGCAGTTCAGGCCGCAGCCCGATTGAACGGCTGGTAGAACGAGTGCAAAGCCGGATTACGAGGGCAACTTGCTGGAAGAGTGAGTTGCCCTCGTTGTGTTTTCAGCGCTTTTCAAGGCTATTCCTGTACGGCAGCGGAGGTAAGCGGATTGATGTGGACAAGGGAAGGGTAGGTTCCTAACCCATCTGTGGTGCGCGATCTGTTACCTCCCATACTGCCCGAGGCGGCCCGGCGGCTTGCGTACCCAGGGGTGTAGGCCCAAGGCGGCCCGGCGGCTTGCGTACCCAGGGATGCAGGCCCGAGGCGGCCGGAGGCTGGCGCATCCAGGGGTGCAGGCCCGAGGCGGCGCGGAGGCTTGCGTACCCAGGCGGGCAGGCCCGAGGCGGCCCGGCGGCCCGCGTACCCAGGGGTGTAGGCCCAAGGCGGCCCGGCGGCTTGCGCGCCCAGGCGGGCAGGCACCGCAGGTGATCTATGCAACCCGCAGCCGAAAGGCTTAAGAACCGCTGTAGTGTTTATAGGTTCCGTTGAACGAAATGGGTGCTTAATGGTACCATGACTCTCATCGTGATTACCGAAGTCATTCAGATAGAACCCTTATGGACGAGTCAACCAATAGCCGCATGGTGTCAGCGCTGCACGACTTTCAACGACTACGCTGGCGGGCTGATATTGAACATCTGTTGGCGCGTCTACGTGGCCGATCAGATGACCTGTTGCCGTTTGAAGAAGTGCGCCAACGAGTCCGGGCCAGTGTAGCCGGCGAACGTCAGTTACGTGAAATTCCGCTCGACGCGATTGTCGGAAGTGTTGGACGGTACCACGACTTCAACCGCAGCTTCTTACCCCGACGTGACGATGACTGGCAGCGTTGGTCACGAGTGATGGCTGCGGTTGATAGCTGGCATGGCTGGCCACCGATCGAAGTGTATCAGATCGGCGAAGCTTACTTCGTGATCGACGGCAATCATCGCGTATCGGTGGCACGTCAGATGGGGATGGATCACATCCAGGCGTATGTCATCCCTCTACAATCGCGGGTGCCGATTGATCCGTCGATGACGTTAGAAGAGGTGATCATTGCTGGTGAATATGCCAGTTTTCTCGAAGCCACCCGGCTTGACACGCTGCGGCCTGGTTGCGATTTACGAGTAACTGTTGCCGGACAATATGAGAAGTTGCGTCAACAGATCGAGCACCTTCAACAACGACTGACCACAGTCGATGCTACGCCATCGTTCGTGGAAGCGGCATGCATCTGGTACGATCAAGTATATCGTCCGGTTGCAGATCTGATCCAGGAGCGGGGGTTGCTACGCGATTTCCCGCAACGAACCACAACCGATCTCTATCTTTGGCTCTGCGATCACCGTGACGAGCTGAGCAAACAATTGGGCTGGGACATCAGTCTGATCCAAGCCATCGACGATCTGACAGAATCACCCGGTCGGGCGGAACAACTCCTTGAGCGGATGATTCCCGACAACCTCGAACCGGCAACGCCAGCCGGTGTCTGGCGTCGCCATCGTCGGCTTGATCCAGCATTCTGGTTGTTTCGTGAGGTGCTGGTGCCGGTGAGTGGTCAGCCTGATCAATGGCAGGTTCTCGATCAGTTGTTGCAATGGGCTGAACGCGAGCCGATCCGACTACTCGGTCTCCATGTTGTACGTAGTGCTCGTCAGCGTGATTCGGCTGCTGCCCAGTCAGTTGTGCAGACGTTTATAGATCGCTGCGCTGCCGCTGGTGTGCGCGGTGAGTGTGCCATCGAGGTCGGCACCATCGGACGGGCAATTCGCGAGCGGGCACGTCTGGTCGATCTGATCGCTGTGCAGGTAAACCATCCACCCGGTTCGTCACCGCTGGCGCGTTTGGCCTCTGGTCTGCGCACGATTCTGCGTTGTTCAGTACGCCCGGTGTTAGCGGTATCCCAAACGGTTACGCAGGTCGAGCGGTTACTGTTGGCTTACGATGGTAGTCGTAAAGCTGAAGAGGCGCTCTATTTGGCGACATACCTCGCCGCACGCTGGCACCTGGCGCTTAACGTTGTTACCGTGCTCGAAGGAAACGCTAGCGCCGAACAGGTACGGCTACGCGCATTTCGTTATCTCGAACAGTATCAGATTGCTGCCGGGTATATCATTGAACGAGGTGAACCTGCTTCGGCAATCATTCACGCAGCCGAGCAGACCCGCGCCGATCTATTGGTAATGGGTGGCTACGGCCATCGCGATCCGTTAAGCGATCTGGTTATTGGTTCGACAACTGAAGCATTGTTGCGGGCTCGTCGGCTACCGATTTTGGTCGTTTAGACGATCTGAGTATAGAAGTGAGCGTATGTCTAATGATTCTTTGCCCAGTATGGGTGATGGTTAGAACTTTGCAAAGTGCTCTGTTTTCACCTCATCCGACATAGGGACGGAGGGTGGGAGAAGAGAGGATCAAGGTACAGATAGGTTCCAACCCGTCCGTAGCACATGTGGAGGCCCGTTGCTTTCCGCTCAGATGAACGTTTCTGGTACTCCTTGTTGGCTCGCCGATGATGCACG
>Ga0197142_1001588_pt1:17500-20669 | contig 20669 bp, 17 predicted proteins | sample GBS60_MetaG_FD_148614 | JGI IMG/M metagenome (GOLD analysis project Ga0197142, IMG submission 148614) | Sediment microbial communities from Great Boiling Springs, Gerlach, Nevada, United States - GBS 60_MetaG | ecosystem: Environmental > Aquatic > Thermal springs > Hot (42-90C) >... | reverse complement strand
TGCACGGTTGCCGGCCATTACCCGGCCATGCAAGGACGGCTGATTGTGGAGTAAACAGAGTAAGAACAGTTCGGAGTGACGATTACAGGCCCGGCCAAAAGCCAGGCCTGTAGTCGGTGCAGGTTGTTTTGCTAACCTCAACGAGCCCTCGGCTCCTGGCCACAGAGTTCATCACGCCGGCACAAAGAGCGTCTTCACCCCGCTGCGATCTTCAAATGTCGCAAACCCTGCCTCCCATTCCGTGATGGGGAAAACATGTGTGATCAGCGGAGCTGTGCGCACTTTGCCGGTGCGCATCAGTTCGAGCGCCCGCAACCATGACGACGGCGTACTGGCATTGCTGCCGGTTGCCGTCAATTCCTTGTAAACGAGCTGGTCAAGATCCCACGCCACCGGTTTGCCGAACAGCCCGATCTGCACGTAGCGGCCACGACGGCGCACCAGCGTCAACAGTTGTTGTGCGGCTGCACCAGCCCCTGCACACTCATAGACCACATCGGCGCCCAGGCCACCTTCAGTCAGCTCACGCACCGTCTCGAGCGGGTCTTCTCGTTGCACATTGACCACACGATCTGCACCCAACTCTTGCGCCAGCGTCAAGCGGCGCTCGTCGGCGTTCGTGCCCAGCACAACGGCGGTTGCACCGGCAGCCTTGACCACCTGCAAGGTGAGCAATCCGATGGCGCCTGGCCCGGCGATCACGGCTACGTCGCCCGGCGTCACCGTTGGCGCGGTGAGCGTGGCGTGCACGACGCAGGCCAGCGGCTCAGTCAACGCGCCGGCCTGAAAGTCGACGTTCTCCGGCAGGAGGTGGATGTTGCGTGCCGGGACGATCAGATAGCTGGTGAAGCCACCATTGACCGCCGAGCCGATCGAACGGCGCTCCGGGCAGAGGTTGATCTGTCCAGAACGACAGTAACGACATTCTCCGCAGTAGGAGAAGTAGGTCTCGGTGGTGACGCGCATGCCAGGCGCCAGCCCTGCCACGCCCTCCCCCAATTCGGCAATCTCGCCAGCCACCTCATGGCCGAGCACCACCGGCGGCCAGGAGCGAAACTCATCCTTGTAGATATGCAGGTCGGTGCCGCACAGCCCGGCGGCGCGCACGCGAATTTTTACCTGTCCTGGCCCTGGCTCTGGTTCCGGGATGTCGCGCACTTCGACGTGACCAACACCTGGGGCCACCTTCATAATGGCTTTCATTGGCTTATCTGTCCCCTGTGCCTGTACATCTTGTTCAAAGAATAGGCTTGTTCAGCTTAAGCAGACTTTACCACCGGGACAGAAAGACTACCAAGACGGAAAGTGTAAAGCGCATGAGACTGCGGCGTACAACAGCGATGTCTTCCTGACCTTCACTCGATACAGAAGGCCATGTGTCAACCAGAGATGCGCAGCTACGAGCTGCGCCTGCAAAAAGGCAACGGCCCATCGCAAGTGCAGCTTCTGGCTGTACCTCCGATGATCCGCATGATTGCTCACGCCAAACTCTGACGCTCCCCGTCAGACGCGCCGTTTGCGCAATCAAACTGCTTTTGCTATGCTTGCCCACGATGCAATGGCGTGCAACCCAACCTCTCTGGTTATATTGCCGGGTAACCTGTCGGGGATCTCGTTACGTCAATGCGTTCCTGGCAGCCATTTTGGGGCTTGTTCTCCCTTTTGTCTGTTGGGGTGCTGAGGCGACGCCAGGGCATCCCCATCTTCGTGCCCATTTCGTCTTCGTGGCGCCTGAGACTTTCACCGTCCGGGCATCGGCGACCGGCGGCAATGCCCAAGACGTGATTCAGCTCGCCAGCAACGCTCTTGCAAACGGCCTCCATGAGTTATGTAGCGCTCCCGTCCAAAGCGCTGTTCCAACGCCTCCGGCAGGTCAATCTACGCCGCAGACGCTGGCTGTTACCTTGTTGCTGCTGGCGGTTTTCGGCGCCTTTTTCACACTGCACCGGAGTCATGGCGGCGGCTTCCCCGAACGCCTCTCCGCCATGGTTTTCTTCTGGCTGCCCCTTGATGTAGCCACGCCACCACCTCGCTCTATTCCCCTTCACTAAAAAACTGGATCAAAAGAGATTTCTTGCAGGGATGCGCGGAGCTATCCTGTAGGTGTCTCCCGGCCATGGAGAGATATCTCGATCGATGATACGCAGTGGCCGGATATGCCTTATCACACTGCTGGATGATCACAGTGCTGGATGCAGGACATACTTCCCGATCGACGGTTCCCCTGTGGAGGGTCAGGCGCCTGCACAGTTCTGTGAACAATACAATCGTAAAGTTTCCAGGAAAGGGGAAAATGATGCGTACTTCGATATATCATCTCATCGTTTGTCTTCTGGCGCTTCCTTTGTTGTTCGCAGGTTGCACCGTTGCACCGATTCAGCCGATGGCACCGATGGCAGACGCTGGCGCCATGGCAACCGAACCGGCGCTGCCGGAACCGGAGCCGGGCAAGCTGACGATCGTGGATGTGCGAGCGAGACCTGCGCCGCTGGCGGGCGGTACCGGCGCCGTCTATTTCACGGTGTTGAACGGACTCGACCAGGACGTCCGCCTGGTTTCGGCTTCGACCTCCGCAGCCAACGTGGTGGAGACACATGAAACCGTCAGCGAAAATGGCGTCATGAAGATGATCCCTCTGCCCGATGGCTATGCGATTCCGGCCGGCGAGGCACTGGTGCTCAAGCCGGGCGGCAAACACATCATGCTGATTGATGTGGTCAGGCCCTTGCAGCCAGGCGACGAGTTCAGCCTGACGGTGAACTTCGACAACGGAGAGTCGATTGAGCTGACCGTGCCGGTGCTCGACATGCAGATGCAAATGTCGATGCCCGACATGCAGCACGATCACGGCCACGATCACGGCGATGCGAAGGAGGAAAGCTCTTCCGATGCGCATGGCGAGGCCAAGGCAGAGGAAGCAGCGCACAATCACGAGCACGGCGCTATGTCGCATGGCGAATCAACAATGGCCGCGATCAAGGCGCTCCCGATCAGCGCAATCCACAAACTGGACGAAGATCTGCACAGCGGAAACGCCATCGATCTGGATGCGGCCCTGAAAACCGTTCAAGAGCTGATCGACAAGCTGGACGCAGCCTCGTGGCCTGACGATCTCAAGGATACCGTTCGCTCAATTCGCTCCAAGGCCGACGACCTCTATGCAGCGCTG
>Ga0197142_1001587_pt1 | contig 20670 bp, 23 predicted proteins | sample GBS60_MetaG_FD_148614 | JGI IMG/M metagenome (GOLD analysis project Ga0197142, IMG submission 148614) | Sediment microbial communities from Great Boiling Springs, Gerlach, Nevada, United States - GBS 60_MetaG | ecosystem: Environmental > Aquatic > Thermal springs > Hot (42-90C) > Sediment... | reverse complement strand
GGAAGCTGGGCTAACACATCAATGGCGAATTTGCGCACGTCAGCATTGGGGCTGTCCACAAAAGGCAAGAGTGCTTCGACGGCCGGCCGCCCCATGTGCACCAGAAGTTCGCCGGCCAGATTCCGAATCGGAAGCTCCGGGTGCTGAATGATGGGCGCTACGTTCTGGGCGGCCTCCGGTGTAGCATGGGTACTCAGGTAGTGGGCGGCTTCTTCCCGGATGCCTGGATCGCTGTCGTGTAAACACAGCGCAGCAACCTGAACGGCTGCTTCCGGCGGCGTTTGCGCCAAAAAGGTGATTAGCGTATCCAGACGTACTGCTGGGTCTGGATGGGTCAAACCATCGGGCAGAACCATAGCTGTTGGATTTAGGCTTATGCAGTAGGGGCTTCAGCACTCTCCTGAACGGGACGAAGCTCGTGCTTTTCTTCTTCAGAAAGAATGCGTTCTAGATCTAGCAAGATCAGTAGCCGATCTTCTAGCTTGGCCACGCCGGTGATGTAGCCGGCATCGATGCCAATGGCCAGCTCTGGTGGAGGTTCAATGACGCTGGCATCCACACGTAGCACCTGGCGTACGGCGTCGACCATAAAGCCTACAATTTTGTCACCTAGTTCAACGACAATGATGCGCGAGTTTTTATCCCGCTCGCGGGCAGGCAGGTTAAAACGCTTGCGCAGGTCAACTACAGGTACAATGCGGCCCCGTAGGTTAATGACGCCTTCAACAAAAGCTGGAGCGTTGGGTACGCGCGTAATGTCGACGGGCCGGATGATTTCCTGCACATTGAGGATGTCAACCCCAAATTCCTCCTGGTCAATTAGAAAGCTGACCAGTTGGAGCAGTGAGGCGTGCTTAGTTTGCTGTTGCATAGCCGCGTTACGTTGGGTGGCAGTACGACGACCTTTGGCTTAGCATATCGACCAAAAGCCCATTTTCTTTAGGTAAGCCGTGGGCTAAAAACGCTGCACCCTGACCTTGTGAGGGTCAGGGTGCAGCGGGAGGTCCGCCAGAAGCCTTATCGTTTTAGTTGCACGAGTTCCTGGAGCATTTCGTCAGAGGTCGTAATGATACGGGCGGAAGCTTGATAGCCGCGCTGCGTGACGATCATGTCAGTAAACTCGGTAGCTAGGTCGACATTACTCATCTCGAGCGTTCCAGCTACGATCACGGTGCGGTTCATTTCGGCGCCGGCACGGCCAAGCATGAGATCGCCCGAGGCACTGGTGAGGCTCCAGAGGTTATCGCCTTCTTGCTGAAGGCCGTTGGGGTTGTTAACCATGCCCAGGACGATTTGATAAAGCTTTTGCTGCTGGCCATTGGAGAAGTTGAGTTCGACAATGCCTTCCTGGTTAATGCTAAAGCCGATCAGGGATCCTGGTGGCACGCCGTCCTGGTTGCGGACCATGGCCGTGGTAGAGCCGGCAAACTGGGTCATGGCAGCATCATCACCAGCCAAATTCAGCGTAAAGGTTTCAAATACGGTGTCCCCGTCAATATCCCATTCGAAGGGGATATCTAAGGTACCAGCATCCGGATACGTACTGGGGTCATTGTCTAAATCCAATGTACCATCGTTATTGAATGACAGCGTGCCACTTTGGGGATTGCCGCTACTGTCGAGAATGGAATTACTGTTAGCATCTAAGACCTCCCATTGCCATTCATTGGCATTGGTTTTTGTAAAGCGTACGATGAGGGTGTAGGTGCGCCCTTGGGCGTCGTACACGATCGTCGAAACGTTCATGCTATCACCAATGGCGGCTTCTGCGCTAAGGTTGCCTCGGATGAAGATATTTTCGGTGCGTTTGGGTGGGGCAGTAGCATTGAGGGGGATGCGTACGTCTTGCAAAGCAGCCGAGCGCAACTGACCGTTTTCATCAAAGGCCCAGCCCTGCACCTGGAGTCCCGTGTTGGTGACCAGCTCGCCGAAACGGTTGACGGTGAGGTTTCCGGCTCGGGTAAGGTAAAGTCGATCTCCACCGCGCACAACGAAAAACCCATCGCCGTTGAGGCCCAAATCGGTGGCTACGCCGGTATTTTCAAGGGCTCCTTGGGCAAAGTTGACGTCGATGGAGCCGACGGAGACGCCCAGGCCGACGTAGGCAGGGTTGATACCGCGGCCGCCAGCAGTTCGGCCTACGCCTAGCAGCGTCTGGCCGAGCAGTTCGTTGAAGGCAGCGCGGCCGCGTTTGAAGGCGGTGGTGTTAACGTTGGCGATGTTGTTGGAGATAACGTCCATGCGGACCTGATGGCTTTTGAGTCCGGAGACGCCGGTACGAAGCGAACGGATCATGGCATTACTTTGGGTTTGAGTTTGGGGTTAGGTTGGCGTTTGGGCTGCAGCGTCGGTCGGTCGGCTGCAGCAACCGGCATCCCAGAGGGGCCTGCCGGCTTTTTAGGTTTAGGGGTTACAGGATGTAGGCACTGTCAATTTGGGTGAATATTCGCTGTTGCATTTCTTGACGATCGAGTGCTGTAACTATAGTGCGGTTGGGTACGCTGATGATGAAGGCGGCCTCGGGGTGAAGCACCAGGGCTTCGCGTGCGCCTTTAGTGGCCAGCTCCTGCACGGCTTGGCTAAGCTGCTGGGCCAGCACTGTGTCGAAGGCAATATGGCGTTGCGCAATGCGCTGCTGGGCATGGGCCGAGAGCCGCAATCCTTCTCCAGGCAGTTGGACCTGGCGCAAGAGGTCAGCAAAAGCGGTGCGGGGCGGATCATGCGTGCGCGTTTCTTCGGCGGACCTTCCTGTTGAAGGAGGACCAGGTATGGACTGAATGCGCGCAGCAAGTTCTTGTACCTGCATAGCTTGTTTGGACTTTATGCTGAACGTACACCGCGAACGTGCTGCATAGGAATCGCATACGTACCAATCCAGAGCAGAATGCCTTCTGGACCAAACGTGACGCGATCAACAAAACCTTGCACGAAGGTGCGCGCTGCTATTGGCTTTCCTTCGATATCGCTTGCCCTTACCTCCAGGATGTAAGTACCAGCTGGCAAGGGCTTTCCTGTATTGTCACGACCGTCCCAAGAAAGCTCATGTTCACCAGCAGCTTTAGGACCGAGCTGCATTGTGCGCACTACCTCGCCTGCTTCATTGCGAATCTGCACGGTCACTTGCTGTGCGCTACCGTCGAGCACAAGCCAGAAGGGCACTGCTTGCTCGCCTTTCCAGCTAATCCGGCTGCCCTCCGCCTCGACCATTTTCCCTATCAGACCAGCTGCTACGCTGTTATGAATACCCTGGGCCAGGGCACTGTAAGCATTGTTTTGGGCTGTCAGTGCTTTATTGATTTCGATCAGCTGCTCAACCGTGCTAAACTGCGCCAGCTGCACGGCGAACTCTCGGCTATCGAGTGGGTTGGTCGGGTCTTGATAGCGCAGCTGGGTAACCAGCAGTCGTAGGAAGGCTTCTTTATCCAACGTTTGTGAAGTTGGCGCTGGCGTTGCTGCAGCCTGAAGCACCTGTTCACGAATCGCCTCAATGGGAGCTAGGAGCGACATAATGCCTTATAGCTTAGCCTATCCATTCATAGGTACTTCCAGGGCGAATTGCCCGGCTTGGGGGCGTCGAAGGTGCACCGGAAGCAGGGGTTGAAGCAGGTCCTGCAAGTGCTGTACCATTTTGGGGCGTTTCGGCAAATGCTTGCTGTTTGCCAGGCTGGCTTTCTCCACCTGTCAGGGACAGTTGCACAGCCGTCTGGTATTGCGCCTGCAACGCCTCCTGAATACGGTCGGCATGGTTGGCCGCAAGGGTACGTAAAGCAGGATCGCTAAAATGCACGGCAATCGCGACGTGATCAGACTCGCGCTGCGCCCGAATGTGCATTGTGCCTGAGCCATCGGCCAGCATGACCTCAAGGGCCTGCCCCCGCTCTAACTGGACAATACGCTCGGTATAAGTCAACAATACCTGCATCCAGGCCGCATTCCGCATCAAGGGCGGCAAAACAGCAGAAGCAGTTACGGTAGGCGCTGAGCGAATCGGTATATCCAGCCGCACCCTCTCGTCGGTAGTAGACAACAGCGAAACCTCATGGGCTTCTGTTTTTTGCCCTGAAGGCTTTACGTCTGCTTCTAAGGAGGCGCCATCGGAGAACGAAGAAGTGAAAGTCTTTTCCTGTATTACAGAAGAAAATTCCTGGCGTGCCGACAAAGCTTCTGCCGCAGCTTCCTCGGTGGATATAAAGGGCGTAGTAAGAGAGGAGAAGGTTTGCCCCCAGGCGTCTTCTTGGGTAAGATGGAAGGTTAGAGTCTTGGGATCCGACGATCTAATAGGCTGCGACGGTGGCTTGAAGTCGTTTTTAATTGTGATCTCTATATTCTGGGGTAAAGACGCAGCATCAGCATGCTGGGATGGGAAAAACTCTTGAGCATTAGAAACGTGGGAAGGTACATCCTGTAGGGATAGACCCTGGGGTTTAGAAGCATTAACATCGGGGATTAGAGCATCTCTCCCTTTTGGAGAAACCGGCTTTTCGGGGTTTAGGTGCAGTTGAGTTAAGCGGGCTGGGGTGGGGTTGGAGTTAGGTTGTTGTGGTTGGGATTCTGGGGGGAGTTTGTCAACGGTGGGGTGTTCAGCTTGGGGTTGAGGTAAAGTTTCTGCGGCATGGGGTGTAGTTTGTTTAGGTTGTTTAGGGGTCATTTGGGCTTGAGGTATTTCAGCGGCCGCCTTTTCTGTAAGGTTTTCAGGTGGGATGCTCTCCGGAGACCTGAGCGAGGACCCTTCTTGGAAAGGGGTTAGGGAATCTTCAGCGATGACGTGCTGGGTAAGTCCGGCGTGTGCGTCGCTTACCGAAAGTTGAACGTTAGGAGGTAGCGTCGGTGCAGATGGTGCATGCTCTCGAGTTTCGAGCAACGTTAATTGCGGAGAGAAGGGGCTTGGGGATAGGTGACGGAAAGATACAGTCTCGCCTTGTTGGTCTAAGGACTCTGGGGTAGACGATAGGGTTGGGAGTGAAGGGATGGGAAAGACCAACTGCCAGAGGGCCTCTAGCAAACGGGAGAATCGGCGGGGTGCCTTGACTTCGGGTTCGGATGGCGTGTTTTCGCTTTCTGACCCAGAAGCGTGCAGTGTTGTCCCTCCAAGCCCTGCTTCTGGGGTTGGAGGTAGGGGTAATGGAGTGGAGGATACGTTCATGGCTTACAGCTTAGGTTTACTGACTGCCAGCGGGGCGTAAGGAAACCTCCTGAGCAGCAGGTCGCTCGATGAGGCGGCTGACCAGTCGGGCAGCTTGTTCGGGGGGTAAAGACTGCAACAGCAGGGTGCGACCGCGTCCGCTTGTTGCCAAGTACAACAGCTCAACGACATCAGGAGGAAGCTGGCTAATAAGGGCACGTCGTTCATTATCTTCCATGCGCGTAATGGTGGCTGCTAGCTCATCCGCGCGGGTTTTTTTGTTTTCCAAGGAGGCCAGGCGTTGCCGGAGAGATTGTGCTTGTGCCTCTGCTTGCTGCAGGGCCTGATGTAGCGATGCCCTCTGTTGTTGTTCGGCTTGAAGCGACAGCCGCAGTTGTGCTAATGTATCGCTTGTTTTTTTAAGGGAATCGCGTAGGGCTTCTTGTGAAGCAAGAAAAGTCAGTAAGGTCGCCGTGTCAGCGCACTGAAAGTCGAACGGTAAACTGTCGAGCGGCATATGCGCAACTTTGAGGCCTAGCGAGTCGATTCCCGTTGTGTCGCCTGCTAGAAAAGCCAAGCTGTCGCGCTGTTGATGAAGATGGGCGACGCGTTGGGGGGCTATGTAGGGCATGGCGAAATACATACCGATCACGCCCAGCAAAAAAGCCACTACAGCCAGTAGAATGCGTAGTAGAAGCTTCATGGCATCCGGGGGTGTAGGTGTTTACGCACGTAGGCGCCCGTAGCGTGCTCGTCGATCCAAGCATTTTCGGCCGCTAGCTCAGCCTGTAGGTGTTGGGCTTTTTGGTGATCCCGTAGGCGTTCGAGCGAGGCTTCAGCCTGATGACAGGCGAGAACCTGTTGTCGGGCTTCGGCTTCTTGCTGGCGTAAGCGTTCCAGCTGATGTTCCAGCTTGCGCAGCTGGCGTTTCGCGCTTAACCAGTGTGCTTCGTAACGTCGAAGCTGCAGGGGATCCAGTGCGCGTTGCTCTAAAACAAGCAGGCTTTCTAAGTGCTCAAGTTCCTGCTGGGCTTGCGCGAGCTGTTGCTCCAACTGCAGGCGGGCATGCATAACCTGCGCCAAGGCTTCGGCGGCTTGTTCGGTCTGATGTTGCCGCAGGCGCAGCACGCTTTGGAGCGAAAAGCGGAATTTCTTGCCGCGCATAGGTACGTTTTGGGGATACTACAAACGGTTAGGGAGGGTGCAAGCAATTACTGCAAAAGGCTAGCCAAACTAGCGGGGTTTAGAGGAAGGTTTGGCAGGAGGTAAGCTTTTTAAGAGGGCACTTAGGTCGCCCACAGGGTCTTCAGAGGTTTCATCGACGTCTTGGCGCAAGAAGGCCATTAACACGTCATAAGCCATGATAGCACGGTCAAGTTCAGGTCGGGTACCCATTTCATAGGCGCCGACACGGATAAGATCTTCGGCTTCGCGGTACATAGCCAGTAGCCGTCGAGCTTCCTCGACGAGCGCGCGATGTTCGGCTGTGGTGACGCGCGGCATAACCCGGCTGACGCTTTGGAGTATGTCGATGGCCGGAAAATGGTTGGCATGCGCCAGCTGCCGGGAAAGCACGATATGTCCGTCGAGGATACCCCGGACGGCATCGCCGATGGGATCGTTCATGTCGTCGGCATCGATGAGTACGGTAAAAATGCCTGTAATGGTGCCTTTAGCGCCTGGGCCGGCACGTTCCAGTAGCCGAGGCAGAAGGGCAAAAACGCTGGGGGTGTAGCCTCGAGTAGTAGGGGGTTCGCCAACGGCCAGGCCGATTTCGCGCTGGGCCATAGCAACACGGGTTACGGAGTCCATCATGAGCAGTACATCCAGCCCGCGATCGCGAAAGTATTCAGCAATTGCCATGGCCACGCTTGCCCCTTTGACCCGGTTGATTGCGGCTTGATCTCCTGTGACGGCCACGACAACCGACCGGCGCAGCCCTTCCTCACCCAGGTTGTCGGCAATGAATTCCTGCACTTCGCGGCCGCGCTCGCCAATGAGCGCAATTACGTTCACGTCGGCACGCGCGCGACGGGCAATCATACCCAACAGGGTGCTTTTGCCCACACCAGATCCTGAAAAGATACCGATGCGTTGTCCGCGACCCAGCGTTAGAAATGTGTCAATTGCCCGGATGCCTGTTAAGAGGGGCGTATCAATCATCCGGCGTGTCAGGGGGGGTGGCGGGTCGCTATGTACCGGTTGCTCTTCGGTTAACAGTAAAGGTCCTTTACCATCAATCGGGCGGCCGCTGGCATCGATAACCCGACCCAGCATAGCTTCGCCAACACGAACGGTTAGGGGAAGCGTTGACGGTTCAACCAAGCACCCAGCCCTAAGTCCACGCGTCTCTTCGAGCGGCATAAGCAACGTGGTGCGTCCCCGAAGGCCCACGACTTCTGCCTTGATCCGTCGGGCTTCTGGGTGTTCTCCCTCATGGATGTAGCACAGCTCTCCAACAGCTGCAGGTAGATCGGACGCTTCGATCAGCAGGCCCACCACGCTCTGGACTTTGCCAAAATGCAAAGGCCGTGGCGGGTAGGCCCGGATCTGCCGCAAACAGTGGGCTGTAAACGACTCGGCAGGTGGAGGGAGCTCAGTCATGAGGATCTTGGGCTTGGGCTGCGTGGCCTGAAGCTTCGGAAGCAGCCGGCAGCAATCCCAACCGTTGACGTAACGTTTGGAGTAGTTCCTGGCGGATGCTGCGGCGCATAGCTGCGGGGGTTTGTACGATCCAGTCCCCTTCTTTCAATGCTGGGTTAAGCTGCCAGCGTAGATCCGGGTGTCGACTTTCCAGCTGTGCAATTACGCCCTGCTCTTGGAGGCGCAAAAAGTCAACCGGGTGAAGGGAAATTTCGATCGGCGTTTCACGGGCCAGATGTTCTATCGCTTCGGCCAAAACGCGTGCAGAAACGCCCTTGAGACTTTCTGGCAGGGGAGCGTCCAAAAGCGCTTCGGCTACATCAAGCGCCATTTCTACCAGCAGGGGTTCGAGCTGGCGCACGTAGGCATACCAGGCCTGGCGTAGTTGCTCCAACTCCTCAGCCCATTGTTCTTGAAGCCTGAGTAGGCGCTCGCGCCACTCGGCTTCAGCAGCAGCGCGACCGGCCGCTTCGCCTTCGGCTTGGGCTTGGGCGATGGCAACTTCAAGCTTTTGCTGCCACTCTGCTTCCAGTTTAGCCCGCAGCGCTTCTTCGTCGAGGGCTGTCTGGAGGGAAGCGGTGTTTTCTTCAGCAGGGAGGCGGAAAATGTTTTCTGTCTGGGTCCACGTTCCCGCATCAATTTCAATAGGTTGCGCCTGCCGGGCTTGCTGGCGTCGCAATAGGCCATGATAACGAAAGGTATTTGTTTCTTCTGAACTTATGTGATGTACCTGGCCTCTAGTAAGCCGTTGAGGAATAGGCTGGGTGGGGTTTAGTTCAGGAGGGCGAAACAAAGAAACCAGTCGGGCCATAGCGATAGCGCCAAATTAGATCAAAACTTCCTGACTGCTGCGTGAGAGGGTGATTTCTTCTTGTTCTTCCAATCGTTGTGCCGTTTCAAGAATACGCCGTTGCGCTTCGTCGACGTCGCGCACGCGCACGGGGCCCATGAGCTCTAGTTCCTCCTGGATCATCTTGGCTGCACGTTCGCTGACGTTGCGGAGAATCTTCTCTTTGAGTTCGCCCGATGCCGCCTTGAGCGCCAGCGCAATGTCTTTTTGGTCCACTTCTGTTAGCAGGCGCTGCATATCGCGATCGCTAATATGGGCCAGGTCATCGAACGTAAACATCAAGGCCTTAATGGAGGAAGCCAGCTCTGGGTCGCGCTCCCGAATGGCTTCCAGTAGGGTGCGCTCGACTGTCCGGCTGGTGCTATTGAGGATTTCAGCAACTTTTTCGACACCGCCCGAAGTGCTGAGCTCAGCGCCAAATACCGCGCTGATATGTTGACGAATGACGTCTTCAATATCGCGTAGCAGCTCTGGAGACGTTTTGCCCATAGTGGCCAGCCGATACATGATTTCCGTTCGCAACTCCTCTGGCAGGTTTGAAATGATATCGGCAGCTTTGCGGGCATTCAAATGGGCCAGGATAAGCGCGGCTGTTTGCGGGTGCTCATTCTGAATAAAGTTGACGAGCTGGGCGGTTTCGACGGTTTGCAGCAAGTGGAAAGCCGATACCTGCATGGCGGCCTCGACGCGCATTAGGATCTCTTCGGCACGGCGCGGACCGAGGGCTGCTTCTAAGGCTTCGCGGGCAAATTGCAGTCCTCCTTGGGCAATGTAGTCGTGAGCTAGAGCCGAGTCGCGGTAGTCCAGCAAAACCGCTTCAACGACATCGGCGCTGACGTTGCGCATGCGCGCAATCTCGATGGAGATCCTTTCGACCTCGTCGTCGCGCAAATGTTTGAGAATTTTGGCAGCTGCCTGCGTGCCCATGGCAATTAGCAGCACGGCGGCTTTCTGCGCACCAGTCAGGTCGTGCACCGTTAGCTCGGCAATAGGCCGATCGGTCGTTTTGGCTTTTGTGGCCATAGGCAATTAGGCGTTAACGTCGCTGACCATCCAGCTTCGAATGATTTCCGCTGCCTCTTCGGGTTTTTCGTTTACTTTTTTCTGTACCTCCTCAAAGAGCAGGTGCTTGGCCTTAATGCGGGCCTTGGCTTCGGCTGAAAGTCGGCTGGTGTAGATGTCGTCGATCATCACCAGCTCTTCTGTGGCGCCAGCGGCCAGTCCAGGCGTTGGGGCTTTACCCTGGAGGGCTTCTGGAACAGCGCCAGCCTGAAGGGCTTCGTGATCGACACGGCCAATGAGCACCTGTGTAGTGCCGGCCAGATCGCCAACGCGCCGCATGGCGGCCCGTAGCAGCCAAACCACCAACCCTAAGGCCAGCGCCATCAGTCCATAGCGGATGTACAGATTAAGCTGCTCTTGACGGCGCTGCTCGCGCAGCTCTTGGGCAAGCTGATCGTCAATTTGCGTGTCGAAGCGGGTCTGGTGAATGGCAATACGATCGCCTCGTTCAGGATTGAATCCCACAGCATTTTTAACCAGCTCCTCAACTTCCCGCATTTCTTCTTCACTATAGGGTCGTGCTTGGCGGGAGCCGTCTTCTGCTACGGTGTAACGTTGATTGAGGATTACGGAGACCGTCAGGTACTGTATGTTGCCGCCGTTTTGCTGGATGCGCTCGATCGTACGGCTGAGTTCATAATTGCGAACCATTGAGTTGGCCGTTGTGCCATTACCGGCTGTTCCGGTTTCTTCCAGGCGCTCTTCGCTGATGACCGTAGCACTTTCGGGATCAATGAGCTGGCGTTCTGTGGTTGACTGGTCAAAGTTGAGCGTAGCCGCAACACGTACGATAGCATTGCCTGGTCCCAGCACACGGTCAAGCATTGACTGGCCCTTTTCAGTCAAATGGGCCTCAAGCGCCTGACGTAGTTTCAGCTGGGTGCTGCTCAGGGTCAGCTCCGGATTGCCGGCCTCTGGGTTAGACAGCAGGTTGCCACGTGCATCCAGTACGGTGACATTTTCGGGTTGGAGGCCTTCGACCGCGCCGGCCACCAGAGCCGTAATGCCGTCAATTTGCTGCTCACTTAACCGCGCTCCCTGTTTCAATACCAATAGCACCGAGGCGCTAGGGGCTACTTGTGTTTCTCGGAAGGGGCTTCGCTCAGGAAGGACCAGGTGCACTTTAGCCAGCTCAACCTGCTGCAGGCTCATGATGGTGCGGGCTAGCTCTCCTTCAAGGGCCCGCTTGTAATTCAGTCGCTGCATAAAGTCGGTCATGCCCAGCGTACCTTTATCGAACAGCTCATAGCCCACCGGGCCATCGCTAACGACTCCTTCACCGGCAAAACGCAGACGAAGTTCATAGACGCGATTCTGGGGGACCCAGATTGCTGTACCGCCCTCCTTAAGCTGATAGGGAATGTTTTCTTCTTGAAGGGTCTCGACGATTCGACTGGCATCCGCAGGCGATAGGCCTCCGAAAAGCAAAGCATACTCGGGTCGCCCAGCCCAGTATGCAATACCTAAAAGGAGGAGGATGCTGCCGACTACGACTGTGCCCAGCGCCAGACGCTGGCCAAGCGTAAGCCGGCTCAGGAACTGTTTTAAACTTTCTAACGACATCATCCTGAACCTTCAAGCGAGCTACTACCGGAACATCCCAATCCGAGCACGCAGCAAAGCAGCCAGCTTTGGCGCTGCGCGTAGGGTTAAATCTGGGTGCGCATGAGCTCTTGGTAAGTCTCCAGCAGGCGATTGCGGACCTCGGTCATGAGCTGGAAGTACAAACGCGCCTGGTTCATCGAAATCATGACTTCGTGCAGATTCTCTTGCTCACCAGCTACAAAAGCTTCAACTTGTTCATTGGCAGCTTTTTGGGCACGATCCACAGCCTGGATGGCGCGGTTTAACGTATCGGCAAAACCGCCATCTACGGCAGTGCGATCACGCGGGGTAGGCAGCCGTCCGTCCTCTCGACCCCATGTGGATTGTAGTCGCTGCAGTTCGGCAACGTTCATGGTCTTCAGCCTTTAGCCACGTACGTCCAGCTGAGAGCCTATTGCACCGGGTTGGAGGGTGTGCGTTGACCGGTCCGGTCCATACAGCCGAAGCGCCAGCTTTTCGGAGGGCGGAAAGTAGCGCTGAATCATCTGCCACTCCGGTAAGCTCAATCCTTCAGGCGGTGGGACTGTCGTACGCTGCGTAGTAGGGAGCGCTTCTGGCTTAGCTCTGGGAGCAGGTTCAGTTGGGGTTCCTGACCCGATTGAGGAGGGCGTCAAACCAGAAAGCGGAGGGAACGTAGGACGGATATCCATGGCCAATCAGGCAACTACGTGGGGTGTGGATTCGGATTCCGAGGCTTGATTGCGCTCTAAAATCCAGAAAGCGCCTAGATCATAATCGCATACAAAACGGCGCAGCACCGGTGGCAATAAGACAACATGCCAAATGCCGCGCACGACATAGGGGGTCCCCCAGGCGTTGGCTACGCGTCTGGCAACTTCGGGGTCTTGGTAGGCTATGCCATCGACGCCAACCAGTCCGCCTAACCCCTGTGCCAAGGGGCACTGGTCGATCTGATGTGCTGTGCCAACAGGCAGGCGGTGCAAGGGAGGTAAATGTAAAGCTTGACGGGCGGCATTAACATAAGCTAACACCTCCGTAAGGCGCGGGCGAACCGGCACCATGAGCCATCCCAGTAAGCGGCGTAGTTGGCGCATAATTAGATTTCGAAGGTTCGCTTGATCATCTCTTTGGCCGCCTGGATGGTGGAGAGGTTGGCCTCATAGAGGCGATTGGCTGAAATCAGGCGGGCCATTTCTTCTACCACATTGACGTCAGGATAGGCTACGTAGCCATTGGCGTCGGCATGGGGGTGGGTAGGGTCGTACTCGTAACGCAGCCGTACAACTTCCGCGATGGTTGTTTCCGGTCCGAGTTCGGCTTCGGGTAGCTTGGCACGTAAGGAAAGGGTGGGACTGTGACGCGGATCGCTGGTGCGCAGCGACGTCTGCAGCCGTTCCAGAAGCCGACTAAAGCGCTGATAGCGTGCTTCTTCGGAAGTGTGTACGGCTTGCTTGAGTGCATAGGGCGTACCGTCGGCAGTACGTGTAGTGGCCGCGTTGGCAATGTTTTCCGTAGCTGCACCGATGGCAATGCGCTGGGCCTCAAGGCCCCGTGCTGCGGTCCGGAAAAACGAAAAAATACGTGGGGATAGCGGCATATGCGGTTACGGTTTATCCAGTACGACCTGTAATGCCGGTACGCATAAGGTCAAAATGCTCTCGCAAAGCACGGGTGACGAGCTGCGTGCGCATTTGCGTATCGGCAAGTTCCATGAGCTCGTCTTCGAGTACCGGTGCCGTTGCTTCCAGGCGCATTGTAGGTTCCACGTTTTCCGGCCGCCGTAAGCTGGGCACCTGATGGCGCGCTTTGCGGAGCGCTTCTTCAAAGGCTACCGATACCCGCTGGTAGCCTGGGGTGTCCAGGTTAGCTATGTTGCTACTTAGGGCTCGCAGCCGCCAGGTATAGGCCTGCATGGCATGGCGGAGCAGCGTCAGCTTCGTTGTTTCCATCGCCCTGCGGTATGCTTTGCTGCGGAAAAGGTGCATCAACCACTGTGCCATGGCTTAAGCGGCTTGCATTTGCGCCGATAGCAACAACTTTGCGGTACCCTGTGGGGAAGGAAGAGACGGAAAAACTTGCCAGAAAAAAATCGAGGTGTTGGCGCCGTACGCTTCCCCAACAGGTGGCATATGATTTGAACCCCTTGTCCCAGCACCCCGGCACAGAAGTGGGCAGAGGTGGTCGTTTTACCTTGTTCTCCTGAAGTTGCCCAAGCCATTTATGTCAACGCTTACTTCGGAACAGCCCGCCTCACTTACAGATGGGCACGATACTGTGCTGGCCAATATGGCGCAGATCCTAGCCCATCGCCTGCGCGGCCTGATCACCAGCATCGAAGGATTCACCGACTTGCTTGCCGATACGCTGGCCACACCGGAACAGCGCGAGCTGGCCCTGCGCGTTTTTGAAAGCACGGCTTCCATTGAACGGATTCTTTCAGAACTGCAATGGTATGCGCGACCGCTTCAGCCAATGGTGCAATCCCGTTCGCTGCGTGCGTTGCTGCAGGAGCTGCTGGTCATGCTGGAAGCGCACGAAGCTACCCGCGTTGCCCTCGACTTGCGCATTTCCGGACGCAGGACGGTGCGGGCTGATGCCATGCTGCTCCGCCAAGCCCTTTTTATGCTCTTGAAAAATGCGCTTGAGGCTACGCGTGCCGACAGCATTGTGCAATTGCGCGTTTTGGGCGAACCCTGCAGCATCCGCTTTGAAGTCTGGAACGAAGGATGTATGCCCCAAGAGGTCGCGGAAAAGGTTTTTGTCCCCTTTTTTACTACAAAAGCCCAGAATTTAGGCATAGGCCTGCCCATTGCTCGCCGGATTGTAGAAGCCCACAAAGGGACGTTATACTTAGCCATGAATGATCCGCAAGCTGGCATCTGCTTCGCATTGGTTTTGCCCCAAGGGGGTAAAGAAACAAATGGCAGTGAACCGCTGGCATAAGAAGGCCCGTAATCTTATTTTTGCGTAGTCTTCCCACCAAAAGCAAAGCGTTTATGCAGAAAAGCGCTCCTCATATTCTTTTTGTAGACGACGAGCACCTGCTGCATACGCTGTTTGAGCGGCTTTTTACCCGTCACGGTATGCGCCTAACAAGCTGTTCTAATGCCATTCAAGCCATTGAAACGCTGAAAAAAGCATCTTTTGACCTGGTGATTACCGATTTTAAAATGCCCGATATGGATGGGCTTGAGCTCCTGGCCTATATTCGTCAGGAGCATCCAGACCTCCAGGTCATTATGATCACGGCCCATGCCAATGTGCAGCATGCCGTGCGGGCTATGCAAAATGGAGCGATTGACTACATTCCGAAGCCCTTTGCGACCGAAGAGTTGGTGGAACGGGTGCGCGCCGCTTTGGCCCGTCGGCAGGAGCGACGCGAGGCCGGCCATCCGGCAGTACATGCACGCCGTACAACGCGCCGTTCGGCAATCGAATACGTCGGGGAGCATCCCTCGATCCAGCAGCTTAAAGCGATGCTTCCGCGTGTAGCAGCCAATAAGGCTCCAGTTTTTATTCAAGGCGAAAGCGGTACCGGTAAGGAAATCCTCGCCCGGCTTATTCACCAGATGAGCGACCGGGCCGAAGGGCCGTTTGTGGCGATCAACTGTGCAAACCTTCCACGTGAGCTTGTCGAGAGCCACCTGTTTGGACATCGTAAAGGCGCTTTTACTGGCGCTATTGAGGACATGACCGGTGCGTTTGAACGAGCCGATGGGGGAACGCTATTGCTAGACGAGATTACCGAAGTTGATCTGGCCGTTCAAGCTAAGTTGCTCCGCGTGCTCCAAGAACACGAAATCCAGAAGGTCGGCTCTGTTGAAACGCGTAAAGTCGACGTGCGGGTCGTCGCGACCAGTAATCGGAATTTAAGCGAGGCCATTGCGAAGGGACAATTTCGAGAAGACCTTTACCATCGGCTTAGCGTGTTTCCCTTAACGGTTCCTCCGCTGCGTGAGCGGTTATCGGACGTGCCGCTACTGGCAGCGCATTTCGTCAAAAAATACAGCGGACTTTATGGGCTTCCTGAAAAACGCATTTCTTCTACCTTAATGGACCGCTTTATGCACTATCACTGGCCTGGTAACGTGCGCCAGCTGGAAAACTTCGTGCAACGGGGGGTGCTGCTTTCAGCCGACCGTAACGTGATCGAAGTGGAGGACGTTTTCAATGAGTTTTTTGCCGATATCCTTTCAACAACACCGCAACCAGAAAAACAGAAAAATATCCTAGATCGCATGCAGACGCTTGAGGAAATGGAGCGGGAGATGATCCTTCAGGCCCTTAAGGAAACAAACAACAACCAGCAACTGGCGGCCCAGAAGCTCGGCATTAGCGCCCGTACAATTCGCAATAAGCTTAAACGTTATCGTGAACAAGGATTTATTTCGTAGGGGGAATCTGTTCTGATAACATTTCTTCCACCAAGCGCTGGGCAATCTGCTTGATCACCTCAGGTTGCGTGTAGTAGCCGCTTTGCAAAGCACGAAGAATAGCGGCCACGCGCTCTGGACTTAGCGAAGGAGCATTCCGCAAAGCCTCACGCGCAAACGCCATACCTGGCATTTCAGCTGCCTGTTGTGCAGCCTTGCGTGCTGCCTCCGAAAGCTCCACCCGATCTCCTGCAGCAGGTCCTTCAGGAGGTTGCGCCGCAGGGGAGAGAGGGGGCCCTTCATCAATACGGTGGGAAGTACCTAGCGCTTCCCGCTGTAGGGGATCCAACCGATGAGAACCCCCACCTTTGATGTCCCGAATATCCATAGCGGCTACCTGCTTGTCCTACGCTTCCAAAGAGAATTTTCTCTCCTTAATATCGGTAATTGGGGGAACAAAGTTAAATCGGATTCGCCTACCCAAGTAAATTCTCACGCAGAACCGGTTGAGGCATAGCGGACGTTTTGGCCTGATATTGATGGCGTGCCCGTTTATATTGTTCAACTTCTAACAAGGCACGAGCCAGCTGGCGCTCTGTTTCGGTCAGCAGCTCGTTAAGCCTTCGATGCTGCGCACTTAACGCAACGCGCAAAACCTCAAGCTCTGGATCGAAAGCCTCTGGTAAGGGATGCTGTTGCAGTTGTTCTAAGAGCCGACTGCGCTCTTGCGCTAACATTGACAACTGTTCAAAAGCACGCTGATTTAGGGCCTGGACGATCTGTTCGCCCACGTCTAAAATTGCACGCAGCAAGGAAAGGGTTGGATGTTCCGACATAGCCTTATTCGATCATTTGGTGTTTGACCGCCTTTACAGGTTTCACTTTAAAAAACGGTGCCATTCAAGAAAAAGCTGCTCAAAAACTGCTGCTGGCCGCGCAGAAGGGCAATCGTTTCCTGAACGCGGGCAAACTGTGCCCGAAGCTGCTCTTCTCGTCGAGCCAGTTGCTCGTCCATGGCCTTGATCCGATCATCAAGGCGACGGATGCGGGTGTCAAGGGAAGCCTGCCGCTGGTTGACAATCCCTTGAGCACCTACGTAAGCTTCAATGTGGCGAAGTAGCCGTTGGGCTACGCCATCGCTTCCAGAGAATAGACGTTCGACTGCCTGAGGATTACGCCGGATGGCTTCAAACAGCTTGTCAGTATTCGTCAGAGCTAGTGTGCCGTCGTTGTTGATCGTGATGCCCAGGTCGGTCAGGTAGTGCGGGCCTTCAGCAGGTTGGCCGCTAACTTTACGCACTACCTCGTTACGTAGCGTAAAGCGTAGACTGGTAAAGGCCGCGTCACCGGCAAAATCTCCCCGTGTGCCCGCCTTACCATCGACGTTGCTTTTACCTGCAATGTAGGTGAGCACATCATTATATTTTTTGATAAAGTCCTCGACTTTGGCTTTGATGCCGCTGGTATCGGGTCCAATTGTAAATTCAGCAGCGCCGCTGCTTACCTGCTTGAGCTCGATGGTAACCCCTGTCAGGGCATCGGTGACGCGATTGCTATTGCGATAGAGCGTGAGGCCATCAAGGATAAACTTGCTGTTGAGCTCTGAATCGGTTTCGTCAGTTCCTACGGCTTTAACCTGGCCGCCGCCGGGGCCGGAAGCGACTACGTTGTTGTTGATTTCCAGCGCAGAAAGCAGGCCGTCGGCCGAGTCTACGAATTCCAGCCGATAGGTAAAACCCGTCTTTCCGCTGCGTAGCGAAAGACGGGCTGTGTCGGACGTTTCGTTGATGACCGAGGCGTAGGCGCGTTCGTCGGATTTGATCGTACCGGCATCGACGGCTGTCCGGAAGGCATCATTGATCGCGGTAGCGATTTCGCTCAGGATCTCTTTGTCCGTCGAGCCGGTGGGATTGACGGTAACCTGAATGTCAACGCGGTTGTTGGGGTCCGTATCGGTGGGGCTGGCCACGCGAATGGTGAAGGTCTGGGCCCCATTGGTGTCGAAAAAGCTGCGCAGGGTCGATCCGCTGCTGTACTGCTTGGATATCCGCGTGTCGGCCGAAGCCAGGCGCAATACTTCCAAGGTGTGTGAGCCGGCCGCGGCCTCATTACTGGCGCTAACTGAAAAGGCCGTGGCCGACGTGGTCGCTGTTTTGCCTTGGAAAGTACCGGTCAACGGGTCGGTAAGCGAGGTGAGCACCTTATGCAACGCCGAGAGCTTGCTATTAAAGTCGCTCATTACCGATTTAAGCCGCTCTTGCTCTGCTTTCTGGGTTTTGAGCTCCAGCTGCGGCCGGCGTTCGATATTCAAAATGGCGCTGATAAGCTGCTCGTAGGGGTTGTCGGCATTGTAAATCGAAAGCAGCGGATTGACAGCCATGGCCTACCGGATTACGTAGATGTTGAATTCAGGCAGCTTGGGCCATCACGACGCCTTCGTTCCAGGCTTCACGCAAGCCTTCCAGAATGCGTTGCACCACGCCAATATCCCCAATGGCGCTTTCACGCAAGCAAAATTCGTAAAGGGCATGCAGCCGCTCGGCCAGCTCGCCGCCGGCTTCAAAGTTCAGCGCCGACATGAGCTCAACCAATACGGCGCGTACTTTAGGCCGGTCATCCCGCTTGCACGCTGCAATGCCCAGGTCGTAGAGCTTGAGAATGAGCTGCTCTGGTGAAGCACTAAGGACGGCCTGTTCTTGATACTGCCGCATGCGATGTACAACGTTCATGGTTGTGCTTTAAGGTTTAGAGGTTTGCGGATACCCTTGCAGCAAAAACGGGAAGGATTTTCCTGCAAGGCGGAAGCTTTTCCAGGGTGCAGCAGCGGCCGCTGTGCTTCTGACGCAGGTATCGGCTAAAACATGCGCAGCTTAAGCTCAAAACGGCTTTGGCATGATTTCTTCAGGTAACCTATCTCCGTACGTTTGTCCGGCCCCCAAAAGCCTTACCTACATGAACCAGACTGCTAAACGTCCGCTATTGTCGCTCTGCATGATTGTCAAAAATGAGGCCGAATACCTGGAGACCTGCCTTCGGCTGGCGCGGCCACACGTAGACGAAATCGTGATCATCGATACGGGATCGACAGACGGCACCCAGGAAATCGCCCGGCGCTATGCGGATGTGTTCGAGGAGATCGAATGGCCCAACTCGTTTGCGGCTGCCCGCAACTACAGCTTAGAGCGCGCCTCAGGAGAGTATATCCTGATTTTAGATGGAGATGAATATATTGCCGATCCAAGAAGTTGGGCTCTACTCCGTCAGATTTTAATTGAGCAGAGACCTGTAGCAGTAAGGTTGTTTGTGCGAAATGTATTACCTGCCTCTGAAATCATTGCAGCAGACTTGTTATGGCAAGAACGTGTTTTTTTAAATGATCCTTCTATTAGGTATGAAGGTAAAGTTCACAATCAAATAGTTAAAAGTATTATTCAGTATTTAAACAATTTTGGAGGCAATGTGATGGACGCAAATATAGAAATAATACATTTTGGATATGCACATAATAGAGAAAAAATAGAAAAAAAATATAGCTCAAGATTAAAGTTGTTAAAAGAAGAATTTGATGAAGCAAAAAATCCTGTAGATAAAGCTTATTTTGGATTTCAACTTGGGGTACTCTATTATATTCTTGAAAAGTATGAAGATACTGTTCGCATTTTGGAAAATATTGATTATGATGTACTTCATAAAGCAAATCCTCATAACGCCTTCTATGCATTTTTGATTGCTTCTCAAGCTTACTTAAAAATGAAAGACGCTCATAAAGCTTTACTATGTTGCAATAATATGTTTCTTATAACAAGAGAAGAACCAATCGTTTATTTTATTACAGGTATAGCTCTATTAATGAAAAAAGAGATAGAAAATGGGCTTTTAATGTTGATTGAATCCTTTAAGATGAACAATATAATTCGAGAAAAAAGATTTCCTTTGAATATGCAAGCGCTAAAAGAGTCTTTAGTGCAAATTTTTAAAAAAGTGGGCTTGTATGATATAGCTAACCAATTAAAGGAAAAACCGGTGGTTTCCCCTGAACAAGTAAAAGAAGTAGAAAATTGGTTAGAAAAGATCAAAACAGGACTTATTTTGAAAGAGTGGCGGCAAGGTTTAGGCATAAAGCAGTAAACCCCCTAACGGGGGTTTACTGATGTCTTTGCCGATTTTCGGGATTGGAGTTTTACGCCTGAACCGTCCCGCCCGAACCTCGGAAAGACAAGCTTTCTAGAGATGACGCAAAGCGTGAGCCATCTGGAGGCAAAGGAATACGGTCAGGCGCCTGCCTTAAAAAAGTTGCAGGATAGCCTGGGGCGCCACGTTGGCCTGAGCGAGCGCCGCCACACCCGTCTGCTGCAAGATCTGCAGACGAGCCAGCTGCATTTGCTCAAGCGCGAAGTCGGCGTCGGCGATGCGACTGCGTGCAGCCTCGTAGTTGTTCTTGGCGGTGGCCAAGTTGTCCATCTTGAACGAAAGCCGCTTTTGGTAGTCACCGATGCGTCCCAGACGCGTGGCCAAGTCCTGAATGGCCGCTTCGATGCCAGCCAACGCCCGCGTCGCGTGCGCTACGGTGTCGAGCGTCCAGCTGGTGCCATTAAAGACCGAAGCACTCGAGACACTGGCAAACAACCCACCCCAGCTTGCAGCCGTACCATTCGAAATCGCATCAATCGTCACTGCAAAGTTGTCCTGGCTATCGGTGGAATCTCCCACTTGGAAGTTGAGGGTGACGTTTGCAGTGGCGAAGAGGGCGCGGCCGTTGAACTTGGTAGCGCTAAGGATGTCACCGATTTCGGCAGTCAGCTGGTTGAGCTGGTTTTCGATGGCATCGCGTTCTTCGGTGCCAAGCGTGTCGTTGGCAGCCTGGACGACTTTTTCTTTCATGGTTTGGAGGATGTCCATGATGGAGTTGAGGCTGCCTTCGGCGACAGTAAGCAGGGATTTGGCGTCGCCGATGTTGGCCAGGGCTTGTTCTTGGCCGCGGATTTTGGCTTTGAGTTTAGCGGCGATCGAGTAGCCGGCCGAGTCGTCTTCGGCGCGGTTGATGCGGCTGCCGG
>Ga0197142_1001586_pt1 | contig 20671 bp, 20 predicted proteins | sample GBS60_MetaG_FD_148614 | JGI IMG/M metagenome (GOLD analysis project Ga0197142, IMG submission 148614) | Sediment microbial communities from Great Boiling Springs, Gerlach, Nevada, United States - GBS 60_MetaG | ecosystem: Environmental > Aquatic > Thermal springs > Hot (42-90C) > Sediment... | reverse complement strand
GCCAAAACTGCTCGTCCACCCCAACCACCAAGATATACCTCATCCATTTGTATTGTTCCTTTAATCTTTTCTTTAATTGTTGGTAATTGTTTTCTTAAAAGATCAAACCAATGTCTTATTGCTTTTTCAGATAATCCAGTTAATGATTGAGATTGTTTTATTGGTATTTGATTAATAAAACACCAGATAATTAACCAAATTTTATTAAGCTTAACTTTCGTATTACTAAGAAAAAGTATTTGATAACAAAGAAAACCTTGTCCGGCAATTTCTACATCGATATCTTGTTTTGTCTTTTAAAACCTTAAAAGATCTACATTTTGGACAAAATATATTTTTTCCAAAAAGAGTTTTTTTTAAGAACTTTTTAATTTGACGGTTAGTGGGGATATTAGGATGATTACTCATCCTTAAATTATACCGTTTTGTGAAAATGGGTGGGATTAACCCATTTTTCTATAGGACATTATATTTGTTTTAGATTATTATAAAGCTATTTAAAAAAAATAAAAACTTCCTTTAAGACTTCCTTTAGTATTCTCTTAACAAATCTGCTAAAATTGTTTATCATTAATTTCAATGTTATACTTTTATCGTTTAATGTTTCTTTTAATTTTTGGTTGTTAGATGTTAGAAGTTAGATGATTTTTAACGTTCCACGTTACACGTTCAATTTTAAAAGTTATTTTTAAAAGTTATTTGTTAGTTGTTAGATGTTAGATGAGTTATGAACATTCACTATCAACCACCAGAGGATAATATCAACCCTTTGGAAAAATATACTATTAATTTGACGCAAAAAGCCAAGGCCGGAAAACTTGATCCGGTGATTGGTCGTGATGAGGAAATTCGCCGATTAATCCAAATTTTATCTCGTCGAATTAAAAACAATCCAGTTTTATTGGGCGACCCAGGTGTTGGAAAAACCGCTATCGTTGAAGGACTGGCGCAGCGGATTATTGCCGGTGATGTCCCAGATACTTTAAAACACAAAGAGATTTTAGCCTTAGATCTTGCCGGTCTTTTGGCAGGGGCCGCCTATCGTGGAGAATTTGAACAAAGACTTAAAAAACTTCTTGAGGCAATTGAAAAAAGTGAAGGAAAATATATTTTGTTTATCGATGAGCTTCACACCTTAGTTGGTGCTGGTGCAGCAGAGGGTGCTGTTGATGCCTCAAATATGTTAAAACCAGCCTTGGCAAGAGGCACTCTTCATGCCATTGGGGCAACAACGGTTAAAGAGTACCGCCAATATATTGAAAAAGATGCCGCTTTGGAACGTCGTTTTCAACCTGTTTTTGTTGACGAGCCAACCCCTGAGGACACTCTAACTATTCTTCGAGGTATCAAAGAAAAATATGAAGTTCATCATGGGATAAAAATCTCAGATGATGCTTTAATTGCCGCCGTTAACCTTTCCACCCGTTATATTACCGACCGCTTTCTTCCTGATAAAGCTATTGATTTAATCGATGAGGCGGCTGCCTCTGTTAAAATTGAAATTGATTCAATGCCCCAAGAACTTGATCAAATCAAAAGAAAAATCTTTCAACTTGAAATAGAACTTGCCGCCTTAAAAAAAGAAAAAGGACTAGAAACTCGAAAAAAAACACTTGAGAAGGAAAAACAAAAGCTGCAACAAAAATTTGACGAACTAAAAAAACATTGGGAAGAACAAAAAAAGATCGTTTCAAAGCTACAAAAACTAAGAATTGATATTGACCAACTTAAAAATGAGTTAGAAAAAGCAGAGCGCGAAGTTTTGCTTGATAAAGCAGCCGAAATTAAATATGGCAAACTTCCCCACCTTGAAAAACAACTAAAAGAAGAGGAAGAAAAATGGAAAAAAATCAAAAAAGAAGAAAGACTTTTAAAGGAAGAAGTAACTGACGATGATGTTGCCAAAATTGTCTCTCGCTGGACTGGGATTCCAGTAACCCGCTTACTTCGTCAGGAATCAGAAAAACTGGCTCATTTAGAGGAGGAGTTAAAACAACGGGTAGTTGGGCAGGATGAGGCTTTATTAAAAATTGCCAAAGCCATCCGTCGATCGCGTGCTGGCCTTTCTGAGGAAGGACGTCCGATTGGTTCGTTTTTGTTTTTGGGACCAACTGGAGTTGGCAAAACCGAAACCGCAAAAGCCTTAGCCTACTCCCTTTTTAACGACGAAAAAGCCTTAATTCGTATTGATATGAGTGAATACCAAGAAGCCCACACCGTTGCTCGTCTTATTGGCGCCCCACCCGGATATGTAGGCTATGAAGAAGGGGGGCAACTTACTGAAGCAGTACGTCGAAAACCATATTCTGTTATTCTTTTTGATGAGGTGGAAAAGGCCCACCCCCAGGTTTTTAACATATTTTTGCAGATTTTTGATGAAGGAAGATTAACTGATGGAAGGGGTAGAACGGTGAATTTTAAAAATACTATTATTATTTTAACCTCTAATTTAGGTTCAGAAATTTATCGAGAAGAAAAAGATGAGAAAAAAAGAGAAGAAAAAATCATAGAAAAAGCGCAAAAGTTCTTTCGACCAGAGATAATAAATCGCCTTGACGCGATAGTAATTTACCGCCCATTAAACTTAGAAATGATGAGAAAAATCGTTGATTTGCAACTTAATCTTTTAAAAGAACGGCTTAAAAAACAATCGCTTGATCTTGAGGTCTCAGAAAAAGTCAAAGACTATCTTTTAAAGATTGGTTTTGATGAAGTCTATGGCGCAAGGCCCTTAAAAAGAGTGATAAATGATCTTATCACCGATGAGATTGCTTTGCAAATAGTTGAAGGAAAAATAAAACCAAACGATAAAATTGGGGTTGATTTAAAAAATGGAAAGGTTGTAATATTGAAGTAAAAAAGCCAAATTAAAAAAATTATTTTAAATATCTTTTATACCTTCCAAAACAAAGCCTTGGACCAAAACCTTTAGGGTGAAGTTCTTCGATAGTTGCAATCATTACTTTTTTCTTATCTGAGTCAGATATAAGGATTTCAAAATTTCTTTTATAAAGCTCGGCAAATTCCCAAAGCATCTGCCGACAAATTCCGCAAGGACCAGAATGAATTTTTAATTTAAAATGATCACTTTTGGAGATAATTGCTATTTTTTTAATACCGTATTCACCATTAGAAACCATCGATGATAAGGCCGCTCTTTCTGCGCATAAGCCACCGTAAGCACAAGTATTGATATTAACACCTTTATATATATTTCCTTTTATTGTTAAAATAGCGCAAGATACATAAAACTGAGAATATGGATCATAGGCATAAGAAATTATTCTCTCTGCTTCATTAATCAGATTTTGATCTTCTTTTGAAAGTTTTTTAAAAGAGATGGTTTTCATAATTATTAAAATTCTCTTCTAATTGGTCTTCTTTTTCTTTGTTTTGCTTTGTTGAGTTGCGGTTCTAATGGTTTAAAAACTATATCTATATTTTCTCCAAATACAATTTGTAATAATTCTCTTAGATGACTAAAAGAAATTCTTTGTTTTTCTAAATCACTAAATAAGGATGGCTCTTTTAATCTTATCTCAAAATTATTAATTCCAGTTTGAATTATTTCAAATTCTTGAATATTAATCCCCACATCAAACATCCAGCGATAAGTGATATCTAAAATTGTTCCTGCGGGAACAGCGCTTCCATCCTCTTTAATAAAAGCATCATTTTGTCGACCCTCAATTTTTTTGATCTGACGCCATTTTAAAAGACAATCATTAGGTTCTCCCAAAGTAACATAGTCACCTTGAACGTATTTTATAAAAGGCATTGCTGTGTTAAGAAGATTTGTGCCGATTACCAATCCTGTTCCTTTTTGAATAGGTCTTAAAGTTTGTGGATCAACAACATCTATCCTAACCGTATCTTCACAAAGGTGACAATGACCACATGGTAATTCTAACGCTATTCTTGTTAATTCCTCCGAACTATACTCATCTAAAACTGGTACTCCTAACCGCTGTGACATTTCTATTCTTTCTTCTAAAGAAGACATTTCCGAGTGTACTACAGCTAAGATAAGTTTATTTTTTACTTCTTCTGAAAGAAAAGGAAGCAATGACTGAAGATTGGTCGGATATAAAGATAAGATATCCGGTTTAACTTCCTCCAAAATCTTAGCAATTTCTTTGGGATCAATCAAACTACTTATAAAAATACTTTGATAATCACCATTACCCAATGAATCAACCCACCAAGGCACAGTATACACATGCGCAATCACATGCTCTTTAGTGTATTGCCCCCCCCGCCTGCAACCAAAATTGTCTAATACCTTGTAGGGTATCGGTAATAACAGCTTCTGGATCAACATATATTCTTAAGGTTTTTCCCGATGAACCACTAGATCTGGTTGGAAATAAATCGGTTATTTGATAGTTTGGATTTAAACAATAATCAGGAAAAGCGGCTATTAATTCATCTTTAGTAATTACTGGTAATTTATAATAATCATCCCAACTTTTAAAATCTTTAGGATGAAATCTAACTTGTTCGTATTTTTCTCTATAAACCGGTATTTCATAAGCTAAAAATAAAAGCTGTCTGATTCTTTCCAATTGTTTTCTTTCTATTTCTTCAGGTGATAAAAAAGGTTCTTGAAATAATTGTCTTAAAACCCTCTCATTATAAGATAAATCTAATCTATTCCTGAATTCTGGTGAAGTTTTATGCATTTGAGGTAATCTTTGCGTCTCCCAATATTCAACTATTCTTTGGTTAGGACTTTCAGAAGTTATTGATATCATATAAAAATTATAACATATTCTAGTTCAAAAAATCAAATTAATAAAGTAAATTAATTATAATCCAACTGCTTTTTTTTATTAGCTTTTTTGTAAGCGCTTGGTAAAGAATTTTTTAGTTTTGAATGATAGTAATTGGTATGAATTATAAATCTAATTTGGATTAATACAAGCATCATCAGCCCATAAACCTTTTTTTTTGATTTTCTGCTTCTTTTTGGGCTTGTTTGTATTGTTTTTGATATTTGTAAGGGATATTGTAGGTATACTCATAAGCATAACCTTCTTTAATCATAAGCAAACCAAAATCAGTACCGTCTTCCAAAAAAACATAGCGAAGAAGTCGTCCATATTTATCAATATCACCTTGAGTTGGGTCTTTTTCCAAACGAACTTTTTTGCCAAGTAAAATTGATTTTGCTTTTTCTGATGCTTCTTTTCCAAAACATTCAACGGTTTTTCTTGGATCAACCACCTCTGGAGTGTTTATCCCAATTACTCTTATTCTTTTTGTTTGATTGTTAATATTTACATCTATCGTATCGCCATCAACTACTTTAACTACTGAATAAAAAATTGGTGTGGGAGTTGGGCTTGGAATCAAAGTTGGGGTCAGAGTCAAAGTAGAAGTCAGGGTTGGTGAAATAATTTTCTTTGGTTTACTGGTTTGATTGGTTTTATTAACTGCGTTTTGTTGATTTAGAGTATTGTTTTTTAATTCAGTTTTAGGAGTAAAAGCAACGGTAAGAAAAAGAAAAGAAATAACAATTAAAAACTTGGCTTTTTCAAGATTTATAAAAGTTATTTTTTCTCTTAAATAAGAAAATGTTTGGGGAATAAGAATAGGGAGATTAAAAAATAAAAAAAAGCTGGTAAAAATGATTCTGATAATAACCCTAAAGATACAAAAAAGAAAAAAAGGCCGAATATTAAAATCCAGTTAATTTTTTTTAATAGTTTATGCATTTATTAGGGGTATTTTATCAGTTTTGTAGATTAGAGGCAACAATATCAGTTTTAAAAAAGAGTGGTGGAGATGCCGGGAATTGAACCCGGGTCCAAGAAAAGCCTTTTAAAAATGTTTAGTTGGGGATAGGTTATTTTTTAGCTTTTTGCTTTTTGGTAAAATAACCAAAACCCAAAAAGCTTGTTGGTTGAAGATTTAAAGTTTCCCAAAAGCCAACCAAAAACTCCTTTGGGAAACTGCCTGGTTGGTTTTCCCTTCTTTAAGTTAAACCAGGTAAAACTTAAAGAAAGGGAGGCTTTACCGCTTAATTAACATATGCATATTGATATGCATAGTTTCTAGCGAGAAAAGCCTCAGCTGCTTCTTTTTCCTCAGCAGTTATTTTTTCCTATTTAACGCATAAGGTGCGCCCCAACCATTTTTAAAAGTGCCTTCTTGTCGAAACCAATCATCCCCATCTTTTAATCCATTCTTTTACTTCTTTTTCCCCCTCCCTTTCAATCTCTTTTTTCTTCTCCAACTTTCTTTTCTCAATCTCTTTTCTTCCTCTTGCCAAAGCAATCTCCAATTTTAAAAGCTTCCCCTTATTATAACAGGAAACAGGAACTACTGTCAAGCCCGATGCTGATTTTAACTTTGTTTTTAGACGAGTCATTTCTTTTTTATTCAAAAGAAGCTTTCTTGATCTTTTTGGATCATAGTCTTGACTGCTGGCAAAACGATAGGATGGAATTTCGGCATTTACAAGATATGCTCCATCATCTAAAAACTTCACATATGAATCTTCAAGTTTTAGTCTTCCCTCTTTTATTGATTTTACCTCTCCTCCAGTCAAAACTATGCCTGCCTCAAAACTTTCAATCGCTTGATAATCACGACTAAACTTTCTATTGATAATTTTCATCTCAAAGAAAATACAATTTTTAACTTTTAACTTATTTTATAATATCATTATGTCAATTATTGCCGATTTACATCTTCACTCCAAATATTCGCGAGCCGTCTCTCAAAAAATGAACTTAAAAGAAATTGGTTTTTGGGCCAAGAAAAAAGGGATTAATCTTGTTGCAACTGCCGATTGGACTCATCCTTTATGGTTTCGTGAAATTAAAGAAAATTTAACTGAAAAATCACCGGGAATTTTTAGATTAAAAGATGGCAGTTTTCCCGAAGTTTCCTTTATCCTCTCAACTGAGGTTTCATCGATATACAACCAAGATGGTAAAACAAGAAGAATTCATAATCTTATTTTTTCCCCCTCTTTGGAAACTGCCGAAAAAGTAATAAAAAAACTTCAAGAACAAGGAGTTAATCTTTTAGCCGATGGCCGACCAACAATGGGGATTTCTGCCAAAAATCTTTTGGAACTTCTTTTATCAATTGATGAAAACATCTTCTTAATCCCCTGTCATGTTTGGACTCCTTGGTTTTCTTTGTATGGCTCAAAATCAGGGTTTGACTCAATTGAAGAAGCTTTTGGCAACTATTCAAAGTATATCTATGCGGTTGAAACAGGACTTTCTTCTGATCCGGTAATGAACTGGCAGATTGAGGAGTTAGAAACTCGCGCCATTGTTTCTTTTTCCGATGCTCACTCTGGTCAAAAATTAGGCCGAGAAGCAACTGTTTTTGTAAAAAATAAAACCAATGCCTCAAATGAACTTTCCTATTTTGACATCATCGATGCTTTTAAACAAAAAAAAGGTGCCAATTTAAAAATTGGCTACACAATTGAGTTTTTTCCAGAAGAAGGAAAATATCATTGGTCAGGTCATCGCCTTTGCGGTGTGCGCTATTCACCCGAAGAAGTCTTAAAAAAAGGTGAAATTTGTCCCGTCTGCCGTAAACCACTCACTATTGGCGTTGAAAATCGGGTTTTAAAACTGGCCAAAAAAGTTTTTAAAAACGAGGATCTTTTTTTGGCAAAAAATAAATTTGATGTTACTTTTGTTTATGACAAAGAAAAAAAGAAAACTCCGTTTATCTCGCTGGTTCCCCTTTTGGAAATTTTAGAAGAAATCTATCAATCACCAAAAAAAGCCGAGGATGAATATCAAAGGTTAACAGAAAATTTAGGAAAAGAGTTTGAGATCTTGTTTAGAAAAAGTTATGAAGAAATTGAAAAAATAGGTGGTAAAAAATTAAAAGAAGCAATTGAGGTGGTAAGAGCAAGAAAAGTTTATGTTGATCCCGGTTTTGATGGAGTTTTTGGCGTGGTTAAAATTTTTAAACAGAAAGAAGAAAATGGATCATCAGAAAAACAAGAAAAAGAACAACTTAATCTTTTTTAAAATTAAAATTTTTTTACCTTATATTTTTACTTTTCTTTTACCCACTCAACTAGGTCGGCACTTCTTTTTCCCTTTCTCTTATCTTAATGGATTAAGAGTAGATTATTTAGCCCCAACTTTATATCTTATTGATGTTGTTTTTTTTCTAATCCTTATTTTCAATCTCCCTCTTTTTTTTTCTTTTCTAAGGCAAAAAAAAATACTTTTTTTATTTTTATTTTTAAGCCTCAATCTTTTATTTTCTTTATCAAAACCAATTGCCTTTTACTCAATCTTAAAAGTACTTCAGTTTTTGTTAATTTTTTACTTTTTTTACAAAATAAAACTCAATTCCAATTTTTTTCTTTTAAGTTTTTTATCAATAACGATGATTGAGTCTTTTTTGGCTTTATATCAATTAAAATTTGGAAAGTCGTTTGATGGTTTTTTTTATTTTTTAGGAGAAAGACACTTTAATCTCTCAACTCCAGGCATTGCCAAAACTTCTTTTTTTGGTCAAGAACTACTTCGCCCTTACGCTACTTTTTCTCATCCCAATTCCTTGGCTGGTTTTTATCTTCTTTTTTATGTCTTTCTTTTAACTTATAAAAACTTTAACCAATATTTTTGGTTGAAAAATGTACTTCTTTTTTTATCTTCACTTCTTATTCTTTTTTCTTTTTCCAAAGTGGCAATTATCAGTTTTTTAATAATTAATTTTATTTTCTATTTTCAAAAAATAAAATCTTGTCGGCTTTGTTTATTAGCAAAGATTAGTGTTTTTTTTAGTATTTCTTTAATTTTCCTTTTTACAAAAGGCGATCCTTTCACTTTAGAAAAAAGAAAAGAACTAATTTTAAATAGTTTAAATATCATTAAAAATTTTCCTCTTTTTGGAGTCGGATTGGGCAACTATCTTTTTGCTCAAAAAGATTTTTCTTCATCTTTTTCTTTATTTTTTAACCAACCAGTTCATAACATTTTTCTTCTTTTAATAGCTGAGGTGGGAATTCCTTTTTTTATTCTTCTTCTTTTTTTTATTATTAATTTTTTTAAAAAAAATGCTAAAAAAATCCCCCTTAATACTTACTACTTAATCCTTACTATTATATTTACTGGTTTTTTTGATCATTATTGGTTAACTTTAAAACAAAATTTTTTGCTTTTAGCAGTACTTTTTGGATTGAGTTTAAAAAGAAGTTAGCTTTTTTTTAATTTCCTCATTTATTTTTTTTATCTCAAGAAGATAAAAATTCTGGCCTTGACTAACCTTTTTGAAAAACTCATCAATTACCTCAGCGTGTTTTTCATTGGCGGTTTTTATTTCTTCAATTAACTCTTTCGGGAAAGTTTGGCCCTGTTTTTTAGCCTGTTCCATCAAAAAAGGAATTTCAAAAAAATATTTCTCACCCTTGGCCAAAGTATCTAAGGCCATTTTTTCTTTTCCTTTATCAAGAAGAAGTTGGGCCGAGGCGGCTCTTTTATTGGAATACAAAAGGTAAACCTCTGCTTTCTTTTTTAAATCACGAGTAGTAAAAAGATGTATCCGATCACGAATAGCTTTTAAAAAATACAAAGGGTGATCAGGTAAAATGCCAGGGTAAGGAAGGTTATAGACTACTTTATTATCAGCTTTTACTTCAACTACTTCGCTTAAATAAACTGTCAAAGGAATACTAATAACTAAGATAAAAAAACTTAAAAAAATTAGGGCTTTCTTAAGCATAAAAATATTATACCACTTATTCTTTAAAAACACAAATCCCACTTCCCCTTTCCCCACTTAACAATCAAAGCATGATAGTTTTGAAAAAGAAAAACATCAGAAGGCAAATTTTCCATAAAAAACTTTTGTAGTAAATCATAACTCTTTAAAACTTTGATACGCTCGTGTTGTTTTTTTAAAGAGTTAAAAAAATATTTTTCGGCAAATTTTTGCGTGTATTTATCAACAACAAAAATTGGTTTTTCCAAAGCATAAAGTAAAATGGTGTCGGCGGTTTCTTTTCCCACTCCTTTTTGTTTCAATAACTCTTCTTGCGCTTTTTGTAAAGAAAGTTTGGAAAAATTTTTAAGATTTTTATAATTTTCAATGATAAATTTGGCTATCAAAAACAACCTTTCTCCTTTTTGATTGTAAAATCCGGCTGGGCGGAGAAGTTTTTTTAAACCCTTAATATCTTTTTTTCCAAAAAGATAGATTGAGTTTAAAGTATTTAAATTTTCTCTTTTTAAATTTTTCATTGCTTTTTCAACATTTTTCCAAGAGGTATTTTGGGTTAAAATTGACTCAATAATAATTTCCTCTTTGGTTGAGGGTAATTCATTTTCAAACCAAGGCCAAGGGCCGGCAAAACCAAATTTCTTAAGAAGAAAAAGATAAAGTTTTAACACATCGTTTATCTGCCAAAGACTTTTTCCCAAATCAACCTTTATTCTATCTTGATCACGATCGTTTTCAAGATAGAACTTTACTCCTTCGCCTTTTAACTTAAGATATTGCCCTTTTAATCGACCAAAAGCATAATTTCGCGAAAGCCTACCATCGGCAAAAACTACCCGATGACAGGGAATTTTTTTTGGGTTTTTATTTTGATGAAGAATTTGGCCGATTAATCTTGATGATTTAATCGATAAAATTTCGGCTACCCGGCCATAAGTTAAAACCTTGCCTTTTGGAATTAAAGAGACAAGATGATAAACTAATTGGTAGTTAAAATCAAGATTTTTAGCTAGCATTTAAAAATCAAAGGTTTTTTCTTATTTTTTCAGCAAGTTTACTTAAAAAGTTGCGACTAATATTTTTAACCTCCGGTACAAATTCTTCTTCCCCTTTTTTTCGTGGCATTATATGAATATGAGCATGGGGTACTTGCAAACCATGAGTAACATATGTTATAAAATAAGGATTCAAAGCTTTTTGCATTGCTTGGGTGATTTTTAACGCCCTCTCCCAATAAGCACCAAAATTAGGCACATCATAAACAAAGCGGTAATGTTTTTTGGGAATAACTAAGGTATGCCCTTCAACGCGCGGATAAATATCCAAAAAAGCCAAAAAATCCTCATCTTCATAAACTTTAAAACAAGGCAGTTTTTTAGAAACAATTTGACAAAAAATACAGTTTTCTTCCATATTAAAATTTTAAACTATTAAGGCATCTTTTGCTAGTTTTTCTTTAATTATTATTTTAAAATCATCATCAAATGAAGCTAAATAATCTATTTTTTCTTCTTGAATAATCTTTAAATGAAATGCGTCTCTTGGTCTTAAACGATACTTTTTAATTAGTAAAAAAACTTCAAACATTGTCTTTTTACTCCAATTAATATTAACATATTGAGGTGAAAGAAGACTAATATTTTTTAAAGAAGATAAGATCTGATTAAAATCAGAAAAATATCTGGCTTTAAAATATTTTAAAATAATATACAAATACTCATCTAAAGCTAAAGGTGAAAGACAAAAAGTAAACTGCTTTTTAATTAATTTCTCAATTAATTTTTTTGCTTTTAAATAAAAAGGGTGATTTTCTATCTGATAAGCAACCAAAATATTACTATCAAGATAAACCTTGTTCATACAATTTCCTTTGCCTCTTTAAAAAGTTTTAACGCCTCACTTTCTTTTATTGGTTTTGAAAATCTAAAAGATGGCGGCGTGATTTTACTTTTTCCTTTTTTTTCTTCGTTTACCTCATTCTCTAAAAGAGAGAGTTTAGCAATTGGTTTTCCTTCTTTCACAAGAAGGAGAACTTTAGTCTTTTTTAATTTGTTGATTACCTCACCTGCATGACGACGAAAATAAGTTAAAGGAACAATTAATTTGGTTAATTCATTAATATTACCAACAATTTTCATAAGAAAATGATAACAAAAAAGTGTTCAATTTGTCAATCATTAAAATGTGTAAAAAAATTATTAATTTTTCATTTTCGCCTTATGATAAAATATAGTTATGCTCCCATAGTTCAATGGATAGAATAGGGGTTTGCGGAACCTCTGATGGCTGTTCGAATCAGCCTGGGAGCACATAAAAAATTTAAAGTTTGAAATGCAAATTTCAAAATTAATTTATTATAGTTTCGAATTTCGAATTTAAATTGGGGGTGTAGTTCAATGGTAGAATAGGGGTCTCCAATCCCGCCCTTCGCGAAGGGCGGGACGATTCCCTTTTACCTTTATTATGTTTTATGTCTATTTATTAAAAGACGAAAAAGGTAAAATCTATATTGGTTATACTTCAAATTTAAAAAAAAGAATACTAGAACATCTTCATAAAAAAGTTGATGCTACTAAAAAGATGAAAAACTTAAAATTAATTTATTACGAGGCCTATCTAGATAAAGAAAAAGCTCAAGAAAGAGAAAGAAAACTTAAACAATTTGGTTCATCGTATAAAGGATTAATAAAAAGATTAGAATTGTAAAAAGTTTTGATAAAATATTATCAAAACAAAAAGGGGGTGTAGTTCAATGGTAGAATAGGGGTCTCCAAAACCTCTGATGGGGGTTCGATTCCCTCCACCCCTGCTTGTTAAAATAGTGTAAGTTAAAAAAAATAAATCTATAATCTTTCCCTTATCAAAAAGAAACCATATTAACCAATTCCTAGCAAAATAAAAAAACTTAATTTATATAAATAAAATTATGTTATAATAAAATTAACTTTTTTACGGGGTAGTGTACGGTGGCACACGAGGCTCATAATCTCGTAGACCGGGTTCAACTCCCGGCCCCGTAACCAAAAAATGTTATAATAATCTTCATGACAAAAAATAACTTATTTCTTTCTATTGTTATTCCAGTTTTTAATGAAGAAAAAAATATTCAACCGCTTTTAAAACGACTTTTGCCGGTTGTTAAAAAATACAATTTTGAAATAATTTTCGTTAGCGATGGCTCAACTGACAAAACTGATGCGTTAATTAAAGATGAGGCAAAAAAGAATAAGCACATAAAACTTATTTCTTTCTTTCGAAACTTTGGTCATCAGATGGCGCTTTTTGCTGGGTATGAACATACAAAAGGAGATGTTGTCATATCATTGGATGCTGATCTTCAAGATCCGCCTGAAATAATTCCTAAAATGATTGAGGAGTGGCAAAAAGGTGCCAAAGTCGTTTATGCCAAAAGAGAAGAAAGAAGGGTGGACTCATTTTTTAAAAAAATTACCGCCCAAATTTTTTATAAATTAATAAACTTTATTTCAGATGTCCCCATTCACCAAGATGTTGGTGATTTTAGACTTCTTGATCGAAAGGTCGTTGATTTTTTAAAAAGTCTTTTTGAAAAACCAAGATTTTTAAGAGGTCTTGTTGCCTGGCCCAATTTTCCCTCAAGTTTTGTTTATTTTCAACGGGAAAAACGCTTTGCCGGAAAAACTCACTATCCATTATCGAAAATGATCAACTTCGCTTTCGATGGAATTACTGCTTTTTCGATTAAACCTTTACGTTTGGCAACCTACTTAGGCTTTTTTACCTCCTTTATGGCAATCTTAATTATTTTTTATAAATCTTTTCAGCACTTCATTTTAAAACAGGGTGAGTGGCTTCCTGGTTGGGCCTCACTTTTTTTTGCCATTGTATTTTTAGGTGGAGTTCAACTTATTACCATTGGGATTATTGGTGAGTATGTTGGAAAAATTTATCAAGAAATCCAAAAACGACCAAATTATCTGGTTAAGGAAAAAGTTAATCTTTAACACCTCGGAGGTGTTACAGATATAACACCCCGGGAAAAATTGGAAAAAATATGAAAAAAACCATCGGTTTAATTCTAATTGCCTTTGGTTTAGCCATCATTCTTTTTGTAATTTACAACCTTTGGCAAGAAAAAAACAAAATCCTCTCCCCTATTCCTGAAGAAAAAGGAATTAAAGTAATTTATATTTCGCCGACAAAATAAATTTGCAAACCTCATCACTTTTCTGCTAAATTAAAATTATGAGGGAAAAAAAATTATCTGTTTTTATTTTGATTATTTTTTTTATTTTTCTTTTCTTTCTTTTTCCTCTACCAAAAAAACAAGCACAAACAACTCTCCTCTCACCTCAACCAACCGTTATTGTTCCTTCAAACAACAATCAACTTAATATTTTAATTGAATTATTAAAAATAATCTTTATAATCTTTCAAAATAACAACAACAATTTATATAACAATCAACAAACCCAAACCAATCAACTTAAAACGATATTTCCTACCAATGGTGTTTCAGATGTTGAGATTACTCCTGATGTTAATGGTTTAGTTTATTATTCTCAATGTCAGGGACCCTATGATAATTATCCTCTTCCTCAGGGCGGAACAGTTTGCAAAGCCGGTTGCGGACCAACAACCGTTGCGATGATTGTGGCTTCTTATATTGATAAAAGTATTACTCCGCCAAAAATTGTTGAAGAGTATAAAAAAAGCGGTTATTATTTAGGCCCTGCTGGTTCTTATTACAGTCATGCCGAAAATGTTATAAAAAAACACAATTTAAAAACAACTTATATTTTTGCCGATAATCAAGCAAAAACCGTTGATCAGGTAATGAATCAGTTTGGCGGAATTATTAAAAATTATCAAAAGTCTGGCTGGACTTTTTTTGCTTTAGCCAATTTTTGTGATGGAGGATGCGGTCATTTTTTTTGGATTATCAAAATTGATGAAGGATTAAATATCTGGGCCTATGACCCGGCTTATGACATAAAATTACCAAAACCGATTAATCACAAGAAACGTTATCCATTTCCCAAATTACGAGTTATTTTTGGTGTTAAAAAATAAAAAAAATGTATTATAAATAATATGGAATTAAATCAAAATCGTTACCCAATTATAATTTTTTTTCTTTTTTCTTTAGTGATAGTTCTTTTGATTTTAACTTTCGTTATTCAAAATAGTAAAAAAACAATCAACCAACTTCCCCCAACCCCCACACCAACTCTTCCAATTCCCACCACTTATCAAAGAGTACAAACCCGACTTACTCCTATCCCTCCTTCTATTACCCCAACCACTTTTGCAACTATTACCCCCACTCTTACTCCAATAGAATTTACCGGTGTAAAAGATGAACCAATTTCTCAAGAAATAGTCGACTTTACCCAACAAAAACTCACTCTTATGCAAAAACTGCCTTTGAAAACAACTGATTTTACGATTGATTTTGATTATGATAATGACAAATTTATCGTTAAATTAAATCCACCCGAAGAAGATAATCAAAAAAAATTTGAAAATTGGCTGAAAGACAACTATCCCTCAATCCCCAAAGACCAATTTATTTTCCAATAAATTTGACTTTATCCTTTTAATTGTTATAAAATCATCCTATGATCTCTTTCTATCTTTTAGGCGCAAAAAAAATCCTTGGGTTTTTAAAAAAAGCCTTAATTGTCATCGCTATTTATTTTACCGTCATTTCTCTTTTTCTTCATTTTTTAAATAAAGATAAACCAAAAGTAACTTACGACCCAATTCAAAAAAACCGAGAAGAAATTTACAAAGTGATAAATGATCCAAAGCTTAAAAGCACTCAGGAAGGAAAAATAGCAATTGCCTTATACCGAACGATGCTTTGTGGTCTAATTGGTGAAGCTTGTACCGATAACCCAAAAGATGGCGATAAAAACTTTCATCACTCAGTTTTTGGGTTTATTACTAATTTAATAGCGCTTCCCTATGCCAATCCACCAGCCTCTGGTGTCTACTGGGTATATTCAGGGCTGCAAAACGCGGGATTTGTCCCAAAAACATATGCGGCTGAAGGGATCGGTTTTGCCGCGATAAAACCATTTATGAATATCTGGAAGGTTTTCCGTGATATTTCTTATATGCTTTTAGTTTTGGTGTTAATTGCCATTGGTTTTATGATTATGTTCCGCAGTAAAATAAACCCCCAAGCTGTAATCTCTGTTGAAAACTCTCTCCCCAAAATCGTTGTCGCCCTTCTTCTTATTACTTTTTCCTTTCCTATTGCTGGGTTTTTGATTGATTTGATGTATGTGGTAATCGCTTTATCAATTTCAGTTTTAGCCCAAGCTAATAGTAATCTTAATGTTGGACAGTTACAAAGAGATTATTTAACTGCTTCACCAGGTGTTCTTTTAGATAAACTATTTTTCTTAGATAATCAATGGGTAAATAATCATCCTGAGCTTAAATTATTTACTGATATTTTTAAACCATTAGGTCTTTTCACCGGCTTTATTAACTTCCTAGCTCAAATCATTAATATTGGCAATAATCTTTTAGTTATTTTACCCGACGCAACAAGAGGTTTATTAGATTTAGGTGCTCTAATCTTTAGCGGATGGGCTGGAGTAAAATTGGCGTTTTTCTTAGGTGAGGGAAGTAGCATTTTTAAAAACTTGGGGGTTGAAGCAGCTACCTTTGGCGCCAATATTGGAGAGTTAATACCAGGTCTTATAAAAATTTTAGGTTTTATAGTTGCCTTTTTTATAATGATTTTAATCAGTTTGCCTTTAATTATCGGTTTATTAGTTGCTTTTACTTTATTATTTCTATTTTTCCGCATTTTTTTTATCCTTTTAACCAGTTATATTAAAATCCTTCTTTATATTCTTCTTTCTCCTTTAGTTTTAATTCTTGAAGCTATACCAGGAAAAAATGCTTTTTCTTCATGGTTTAAAAACATGTTAGGAGAACTTGCTACTTTTCCGTTGGTAGTAATTGTTATTTTGCTTGGTAATTTAATCATAACAACTGTTAATCTTTATTCTTGGCCAGTGGTCGGGGTAAATCAAACTTGGTCCCCACCATTCTTATATAATCTTAATCAAGAAGCTTGGCAATTTCTAATCGGTTATGGAATCGTTTTAATTATTCCTGATTTAATTAAATTATTCAAAGAATCACTTGGGGCAAAAGGAATGGGCGTTGAAATTGGTCTTGGAACTTTCTTTGGTGGTCTTGGGGCGGCTTATGGTGGTGGAATGGGTGCATTACAACAGTTTAGTTCACTGCTTCAAGTGCCTGGAATTGGTAGTTTAATTGCAAAAACTGGGGCTGGTAGATGGTTAAAACAACAATTAATTCCACCAGCCGCTTCTGAGATTCAATTAGAATCTACGCTCACCCAGTTACAAGCCATGTTAGCCGGCGCGACCTCTGATCAAGAAAAACAAGAAATTGAAAAATTAATAAATAAAACTCAAGAAAGATTAAATACATTAAAAGGATTAAAATAACAATACCAATTAGTTTTTAAAATAATAAAGACATGAATTTATTGATAAAATTTAAAACCGATTTTTCTGTTTCTTTCCAAAAATCCTTTTAGTTGATAGGGGGAAATAAAATCAATTAAAGTGCTACCAAACTTCCTTTTTCCTTGACAAGAAAGATTAATCACTATTGCCTCTTTTGTGGTTGATAGGTTGTTGTAATATAAAAATAGCTAAAAATCTTTTCAAATATTTAATTTAACGATCTTTTTAAGTATATAAAGTAATTTCAACACGATTTTTTTACCAGTCAAGAGTTAAAATTATCGTCTTTACCTAAATCCAGGAATCTTTAAGATATTAACCCCAATTAATCTCAAAATAAACACAGAAAAAATAATAAGCATTAAACCCATAATACAAGAGGTTAAAAGTTCTTGGGCTTTTTTTACCTTTTCGGCATTGCCAGCTGAAGTTTGAATTTGAAAGGCGGCATAGATAATACAGAATAAAGAAATTATCCCCGCTAATCCCACTCCCCAACCAAAAACTTTTTCTTTTATAAATGAAGATAAACTATTAGGAATACAACCAATAGCGGTATAAATTCCACCATCACTAAATGAATTATTTTGTGGGGTATAACCTATGCATTTATAACAAGACTGACGTTCTTTTTCATTTGTTAAATCACAAAGAGGTTTTAAAGAGGCTAAATTAGATGGATTATTGAGTTTACAAAAACAATCCTTCCCTGGTGTTCCAATTGGAGTTGCATTAGACTCACACCTTTTTAAAGACATATAATCCTTTATCGCCGTTAAAATATACCCAACAGTAATTGGTCTATCGCCAGGAAAAGGCCAAATAATGAAAGGAAAATTACCAATTAAATTATTAATTATCCACCCAAAAATATCAGCGAATTTATCCAAGGGAAAAGGGGCTCCATCAAAAGGATTATTAAAAACTTCTTTAAATTGTTCTACATCTGAATAACAACAACGATATTTTTCATTTTCTGGTTTAGTTAAATCAACTGTTACCGAATCCGTTCCTATTCCACAAGATCCGGGAAGGGGTAATACAGTAAAAGCATGTATACTTTTAACACTAAAAATAAGAATTAAAAATAATAAAAAAACAAAAACCTTTCTCATACTTTAATTAAAATTAAAGTTTAATTTTTTTTCAATAATAAAATAATAAAAGCTACTTTTTCTTTCCTTCTGCTTCCTCCATTGCTTTTTTAATATAAACCAAAAGCATAAATATCAAAATAGACCAAACCACTTTAGGCGCCACGTCGCCAAAAATAAATTCCGGCATACTGGTCTCAAATACCCGATTTAATTGTTCCATTCCCCAAGGTCCTTCCGGTTCGACATTAATCAAATGGTCCTTTCTTAACATCTCAAAATAAGTCCGCAAAGCATTACTGTCCATTGAGAAAGCATGCCGATTGTTGGTTAATATTTTTGATAAAGAAGTGTTCTTCCCAATCCCCAATCTTACTAACCAACCCACAGGCCCAAGCCAAGCCCATTTTGGATCGCGCAAAACACTATGCTCAGCAAAGAAATTAGCCACAATTTGGGCTAAAATATAATTGGCTCGCCAAGCATATTCATTACCAACCAAACCCGAAAGAGTGCTATAAATTCCTTGATGAAGTTTCATTATTTCTGATAAATTACCAGTTTGCGAAGCATTCCATAAAAGTCCTTCTAATTTTCCCAACTTCGAAGCTACTTCTTTATAAGCAACTAAATTCGCCTCAAATGTCCTTTTAATCATATCCTCACCAGAAAAACCAATCGTTTTAAAAACCTCATAATAAGGTATATCAGCCGCAAATGGATTGATATCACCATTATTTAAAAACCAGTTGTGAGCCATATTAAAGAAAATATTCATTTCTCCTTCATCATCAACACCGCCAAATTTTTTAAAATATTTTTCAGCGTCTTCAAAGGCCAACCCAGTCATTGCTTCAAACAATCCAGCTTTTCCCGCAAAAATTTCCCACATCTCCTCAAACCCGACAAAATCCTCTTTACGAAGATAAGCCCGCATTCTTCCTGAAAGCACTTTTATGCGCTCTTTTTTTGCTTCTGAGGAAAGTTTCGGGTTGTTAAAAATTTCTTTTATTTCTTGAACAATTGGCTCGTTTTCTCTTTTCATCCGAGCGTAGGCAGTTGTTGAAGCCTCATAAAAAAAATCAATGAATTTTTCCTTACGAAATTTACCATCGGCGTCTAAGAAATTTTTATTTCCTGAAACCGCTATTTGGTTATACCACTCATGAACTCTTTTAAGCTCCTCATAACCTCCTTTCCATCTTTCCCAAAAAGTGCGATGTTTTTTAATGAAAACGTCGATGTCTTTTATCCCGTCCTTTTTTAATCGTCTCCTTAAAACTTCTTCAGAAATATCTGGTCCGTACTTAAAAAGAAGATTATGTTGATTTGGATCACCGGCTAAAGAGAAAACTTCTGGGCAAACTTGATGTAAAATCATCAAAAAATCACCTGGGTTGCGACGAAGATAACGAAAATAAAGTTCGCCTCGCCTTTGTCCTAATTTCAATTCCTCAAACTCTACATAGTTTAATTTTCTTCTTTGGCCATTAAAAGTGACTTCAATCAAGTTTTTTACCGCAAGCTTTCCTTTAATATCATCAATTTGCGCATCAGAAAAACCCAAAGCACTAAGCCGTCTATTAATCTCAAAAGTTAATCGACTAACATCACCTTTTATCGACCACCACAAAAAACTGGTGCCATGAAGATTGAAACCAAAATCAAAAATCATTTTCCAATCATCTCCGCTTAATAATTTTCCCAACTTTTTATCAATTTTTTTTCCTAAAATAAGATGAGTCAATTCAATAAACTCCTGAGGAATTTTTTGAATCCGCCAACCATCCCAACTATTAAAGGAATTAGGAAGATTAAACATAGACATAAGCTGCATATAAAGTCCGCTCGCATTAAAAATGTTGTCAATGATTTCTGCGCCTCTAACCTCAGTTAAAGCCTCAATTTCTTTTTTAATTTCTTCAGGAACAAATCTTTTTTTACTAAACAAACATTTTAAAAGACTTCGTCTTTTTGGATACATCTCAACGGTCATTCCCAAAAGATATTTATTAATTAAACCAGGAGCTAAACGCCCTCGACCAGTAAGCCAATTATGTTTAGACGAAAGAAGTGACATTAAAGGATGAACATTGCGAAAATGAGAAACCGGATCAGAAGTTGCCAAAACCTCCCCATCTAAAAGAGTCATCGCACCAATTGCTTCAGAATAGGTAGCTGCCATTTCAATTTTCCAGTCATTTTCCTCTAAATATTCAAGTTCTTTCTCATTTCCTTTGGCCAATTCTCTTAATCTTTTTTTTAAGCGCTCCCGATACTCCTTTTTAAACCACTCCTGCCAAAAAACACCTTCTCTTTGATACTGGCCAGAAAGAAGTGAACCATCATATTGATTACCCCGATCAA
>Ga0197142_1001585_pt1 | contig 20673 bp, 19 predicted proteins | sample GBS60_MetaG_FD_148614 | JGI IMG/M metagenome (GOLD analysis project Ga0197142, IMG submission 148614) | Sediment microbial communities from Great Boiling Springs, Gerlach, Nevada, United States - GBS 60_MetaG | ecosystem: Environmental > Aquatic > Thermal springs > Hot (42-90C) > Sediment... | reverse complement strand
TTTAACTCTCTCTTTAAATTTTTTATCATAAATTGCTTTTTTAATTGCTCTTTTTATTTCTTCTTTATTATAATCAACATCAATTACGTTTTCTGCCCTTTCTCTTCCTTCTTCTCTTTTACCAATATTGACTGCTGGCAAATGAAAAGAGGGGGCCTCAATAATTCCTGAGCTTGAATTTCCAACCATCACACTGGCTATTTTCATTAAACTTAAATATTCTTGATGGGGAATACTTTTGAAACTTTTAATGAAAGGGTATTTTTCATATTTTTTAATTACTCTTATCATTTTTCTCCCACCGGCATCGGCATTGGGATAAATGATAATTGCTTGATAAGCCAATTCTTTTATCGCTTCCATGGTTTCTTTCATTTGCCAACCGGCATTTTCAACCTCAGTTGTAACCGGGTGTTGAATGACCAGTAAAATTGGTTTTGATAAATTTAATTTATATTTTTTTGCTATTTCTTTAGGAGAAACTAATTTTTTATTAAGAATACTATCTAATCCTGGGGCACCAACGACAAACACTCGCCAAGGTTCTTCTCCCATTTTTATTATTCTTTTTGCTGAATTTTTTGTTGCAACTAAATGGACGTGGGATAACTTTGTAATTGCGTGACGAACTGGTTCATCAACTGTTGAAGTGACCTCCCCTCCGTGGATATGAAATGTTGGGATTGTTAAATAGGCACCAACAATAGCGCCCCCCAGCATTTCAGCTCTGTCTCCTAATAAAAGAATAATATTTGGGTTTATTTTTTTAATTTTTTGAACTAATAAAGTAATAAATTTCCCCAAAAATTTTGCCATTGATTCTTTATTATCTTCCTCATAAACTGCATTTATTTTATGAATTTTAAACCCGTCTTTTTTTATTTCATTTATTGTCTTGCCAAACTCTGGCATTAAATGCATTCCCGTAGCAACAATTTCTAAATCTAAATTTGGATGTTTTTTAATTTTAAATAAAGTTTCTCGCATTAAACCGTAATCAGCCCTGCTTCCAGAAATGTATAAAATTTTTCTCATTTTAGATCCTTAAATTTAATTAAAGAACCTTTTTTTATTTCTCTTCTTGCGATCTTGCCAATGACTTTATTAATATATTTTGGTTCAATCCCTATTCCTGGTCTTTTAATGATTAACATATCTTTTTTTATTTTTTCGCCCTTGGGGATATTTGTTTTAGCTATGATGCTTTTTCTGGCAAATTTTTTCATTTTTTCTTCACCTCTAGTGGGTTTTTTAACTTCAGAACCAAGTGCTCTTTCTGTATTACGAATTGCTTTTACCATTTCTTTAAACTCCTTTGGCTCTAAAGATGCTTTATGGTCTGGTCCTGGCAAATTCTTATCTAAAGTAAAATGCTTTTCAATCACTTTTGCTCCCATCGCTACTGCCATTATCGGAACCAAAATTCCTAAGGTATGGTCTGAATAGCCAACTGGTAAATTAAATTCTTTTTTTAATGTTAGCATAGCTCGCAAATTAACGTCTTCCAATGGACAAGGATAACTGGTCGTACAATGGAGTAAGATTATTTTATTATTTCCTGCTTTCTTTATTGTTTTCACTGCTTCTTTAATCTCCTTTAAATTAGCCATCCCGGTTGATAAAATTATTGGCTTTTTCTTTTTAGCAACCTTTTCTAAAAAAGGTAAATTAGTTAAATCGCCAGAACCAATTTTATAAGCCGGAACTAACGGTTCTAAAAAATCAATTGCGTCTTCAGTATGGGGGGTGGAAAGAAAAATTATTTTCTTTTTATTGCAATATCTTTTTAATTCTTTAAAATCTTCATGCCCTAATTCAACTTTTTTAAGCAATTTCAGTTGATTTTCTGAAGTAACTAAATTTTCGGTTTTGAATGTTTGAAATTTTACTGCATCTACTCCACTTTTTTTTGCAACATCAATTAATTGCTTGGCTAAATCAATTTTACCATTGTGATTAATCCCTATTTCCGCAATTACAAAGCAGAGTTCTTCCTCGCTTATTAATTTGTTGCCTATTTTAATTTTCTTCATTTTTTAAAATTAACTCTGCTAACTTGAGATCAATTTCATTATCTATATCAATACTTCTTACATCTGGCATAATGTATGGTAAAATCTTTTTAGAATAAAAACTTTTATACTTTAACAAAACTCTTGGTTTAGAGATATATATTGCTCCATTGGGAATATAAACCCTTGGCAAATCTTGTGTCCTCTGTTTTAAATATTTTCTGCTAAAAATAGGTTCTAAATATTTCTTTCCCATTTTAAAAGACCAATAAGGAGAGGGGCTAGATTCGCAAACGCTAATAACTGATTCACATCTATTTTTTAGAAAAATTTCTATAGCATTATCAGTATCACTTACGGTTCTTAAAGGAGAAGTAGCTTGTAAACAAACAATAACTTCTGGAATATACTTTTCTTTTCGCAAAACTTTTAAAAGGTGGAAAATTACATCTGTAGTTTTGGCACTATCTGCAGCCAAAATTTTAGGTCTTTTTATTACTTCGGCTCCATACTTTTTTGAGATTTCTGCAATTTTTTTATCGTCGGTGCTGACAATCAATTTATCAATATATTTACTTTTTTTTGCTTGCTCGATCGTCCAGGCAATCAATGGTTTTCCCAATAAATTTTTGATATTTTTACCTGGCAATCTTTTTGAACCGCCTCGAGCCGGGATTATTGCCAAAATTTTTTTATTTTTAAACATTAAAATAGTAAAAATTTCTTATTTAATTTAAAATTTTCATCTGCAGATCATCTTTTCAATCCATTGGTATGTCCTTTTTAAGCCCTCTTCCAAAGAAATTTTGGGTTCCCAGCCAAGAACTTTTTTACAAAGAGTGTTGTCAGAATTTCTTCCTCTAACTCCCTGAGGGGCTGAGAGATTGTATCTTTTTTTAATTTTCTTTCCGGAAATTTTTATAACCATATCGGCTAATTCGTCAATGGTTACTAATCTATCTGAACCGATGTTCAATGGTTCCTTCCAATCAGATTCCATTAATCTAAAACTTCCTTCTAGGCAATCATCAATATAACAAAAACTCCTTGTCTGCTTTCCATCTCCCCAGATTTCAATTTCTCCTCCGTCTTTGGCTAAGGCAACTTTTCGACACAAAGCGGCCGGTGCCTTTTCCCTCCCACCTTCAAAAGTTCCTTCTGGACCATAAATGTTGTGATATCTGGCAATTCTAACATCCAATCCGAAATTTTCATAATAGGCCTGATAAATTCTTTCTGAAAATAGTTTTTCCCAACCGTATTCAGTATCTGGATTGGCTGGGTAAGCATCGCTTTCTTTCAAGGGAATGACTTTAGTACTTTCTTGCTTAAAAAGAGGATAAACACAAGCTGAAGAAGAAAAGAAAATTCTTTTTACTCCAGCCAATCTTGAGGCCTCTGCCATATTCACATTTATCAAAACATTGTCTCTCATTATCTCTGCCTTTGCTGAAGTAATATAACCTATGCCACCCATGTTGGCAGCCAATGTGTAAACTTTATCTATTCCCTTCACTGCCTCCATCGCATTTCTAAAATCTCTCAAATCTAAAAGTAAAAACTCATCAGCTTCATCGGGAGGGGAAAATTCAGGATATTTAATATCAACTCCCCTCACCCAACATCCTTTCTTCTTTAAAAATCTAACCAAATGGTGTCCAATAAAACCCCCGGCTCCAGTAACTAAAATTTTTTCTTGTTTTTCCATTTTTAGTTTTTTAAATTAATTACAGATATTTCTTTAAACCTTGGGATTTTAAAAGCTTATCGTTATAATCGTTTGCTGCTTGACGGACCGGCATTTCCACTCCATATTGTTTGGCAAATTCCAAGAAAGCCTTCATATCTTTGGGCAAACACTTCCCCCAATATCCTCTTTTCCCCTTGTGCATTATTTCAAGATGACTACGGCCCACTCTCTTATCTGCGGCTAATCCACTGACCACGGCTTCCCACTCCTGTTCAGAAAAACCAATCTTTTTAGCTAAATCATAAAGTTCATTATTCATAGCCACCTTTACAGCAAACCAAGTATTAGTAGCATATTTTATCATTTCAGCCACTCTTGCAGGAACTATTGCTTCATAAGGAGCGAGGGGGAGTTGCCTTAAAATTTCTTTGGCTAAATTATAGCTTCTTTTAGTATAACCAACAATCTGTCTATCAGGATTAAACATATCGTATTCAGCAGTAGCTTCAGTTAAAAACTCAGGGTTGAATAGAAATCTGTGTTGAGAATATTTTTTTTGCAACCTATCGGTTGTTCCTGGAATAACTGTGGATTTTATTATTATAACCTTTTTCCCCGAGAGTTGCCTGATACCTTCCTCAACAATTGAAGTATCACAACCCTTTCCTGGAACATAGGGTGTAGGGAGACAAATATAGATAAACTCCGCTCTATTAACTTCCTCTAAAGAACCTAATAACTTTTTGTCATAAAGAAAGAGTTGCACATTGCTTTTGCTTTCAAAATATTTTTTCAAAGCACCCCCGGTTACACCCACTCCATATATACCAATTTTTAATTTTTGAGAATTCTTGCTTTTCATTTTAGAAAACTTTTCTAAACCATTCTTCGGTTTTTTGAATACCTTCTTTAAAATCTATTTTAGGACTCCAATTTAAAAGTCTTCTTGCCAAAGTTATATCTGCTCTTGTATGAAGAGGATCCCCTTTTCTGGGCGCTAAATACTTTTTTTTACCACCCAAAAGTTGGGCTAAATAATTTATTGAGTACGATTCCTCGCCTCCAATGTTTATTACTTCCCCTCCTTTTATTTTTTTGCTCTCCATTGCCCTAATATTTGCTTCAATCACATCGTCAATATAACAGAATCCTCTTGTCTGCTTGCCGTCACCAAAAATGGTTAAAGGCTTTCCTTCTTTTTTAAGCCGTAAAAATTTCCCAATCACCAAGCTATAATCTGATCTAAAATCAATCCGAGGACCATAAACATTAAAATAACGCAAGGAAATAATGGGAATTTTATAAAGTTGAGTGAAAAGTTGAGCAAATTTTTCACCAACAAGCTTCTGCAAGCCATAAGGACTAATTGGATTTGGCACCATTTCTTCTTTAAGGGGTAACTTCTTTTGATTTCCGTAAACCGAGGAGGAGGAAGCAAAAATGATTCTTTTCACTTTACTGTCAATTGCTGCTTTAAAAACATTTAGCGTTCCCATTGTGTTTACCTGGGAGGTTTTAATTGGATCTTCGACAGACAAGGGAACACTGGGAATAGCTGCCAAATGAAAAACACATTCAATACCTTTAAAAATTGGTTTGATTTTCTTAAAATCCCGAATATCCAGACAAAAAAAATCTGCCTTTGGGTTTAAATTCTCTTTCTTCCCAGTTGATAAGTTATCAATTACAACAACCCCCTGTCCTCTCTCTATCAATCTGTCAACCAAATGAGAACCGATAAATCCTGCCCCGCCTGTAACTAAAATTTTCATTCTTAGTTATTTCTTGTTAATTTTATTAGATTGTTTAATAGCCACGAGGAGCTTTGTATCTTTCCTCCTCCAACTCCCTCCACAATCTCTATATTGAATTCCCTGCAAACTTCTACTTCTGGGATATTTCCTTTGTGCCTATCACCTCCCTTGGCAAATATCAAATAATCATTAGGGTAATTTTTGGCAATCATTTTTAAGCTCTCGATCACTGTTCCGTCTCTATCAATAGATAAAACAACCTCATCAACATATTTAATTGCTTTAATAATCTCTAATCGTTCTCCTTCTGGCATAAAAGGGAAAGAACCTTTGACTTTTACTTGTCCATCATTATTGACAATAACAATCAATTTATCTCCTAATTGTTTAGCTGCTTTTAATAAATGAATGTGGCCTATATGAAGGGGATTAAAATATCCTGAGGTGATTACTATTTTCATTTGTTTTTTGTATAATCTTCTTATATCATAAAAGAAGAAAAAAATGAAGAAGATAAAAACAAACCTCTACCCTTTCTATCTTTTTGTCTATTTCTGCCTTCTTGCCACTCCCCTCATTAGTATTCCACCAGCCTTAGAACCTCCCGCTTGGGGCCAAGCGATTGTTTTTAGGTCTCTTTTTGCGGTTCTTTTTTTTATCTTAATTGTCAGGAATGAAATAGATTTTAAAAAAATAAAAAATTATCTTCAAATCTCTTCGCCTGTCTTTTTTCCTCTTTCTTGTCTGTTGATTTATTTTGGATTTTATGTCATCTCAACCCTTTTCTCTCTGGATATTCATAAAAGCCTCTGGTCAACACCCGAAAGAGGAGGGGGCGGATTAGTTAATTTTTCTTTCTTTTTTCTCTTCTTCCTAACAACCTTTCTTTTTATTAAAAAAGAGGATTATCCCAAACTTCTTAATTTTTCTCTTTTCATTGCCTTCTTAATTGTCTTATTGGCTTATTTTCAAAAATTTAAAATCTTGTCAATTTTTTTAATTCCGGAAGAAAGGACTTCTGCAACCCTGGGCAATCCTATTTTGTTTAATCATTTTCTCATTCCCTTCTTCTTTATCTCTCTTTCTCTCTTTTTTATAGAAAGAAGAATAATTAAAAAATATTTTTATCTCTCAATTTCTCTTTTAGTTTCTTTTGCTCTCATTTTCTTGGGTCATGGACGAGCCGGATTTTTGGGATTAACTATAGGTATCTTATGGTTCTTTTTTACCCTTCCCTTTCCTTCTGAAAATCCTCTCATAAAAAGAAGATTGATATTATTAAAAATAATTGTTCTTATCCTAATTCTGGTAATTATAGGTTTAATCTTTTTCTTTGCCCAGAAACCATCCCTTTACCAAAAATGGTCCCCCTTTTTTAAAGAACCTATTTGGAGGCTCACAAGTCTTACCAAAGGAATCCAAGCTGATGCCAGTCGTATCTCAGCTTGGAAAATTGGCATCAGAGCCTCTCTGGAAAGGCCATGGTTGGGTTATGGTCCTGAAAATTTTATAATCGCCTTCTACAGACATTACGATCCTCTTCTTCCCCAAATAAAATTAGCCAACTTTGACAAGGCTCATAATTTTTTGATTGAAAATCTTGTTGCCTCCGGCATTTTTGCTCTTTTCTTCTATCTCCTTTTTATCTTTTCTCTTCTCTTGAAACTTCAAAAAATTAAGAAAAATTTTCCCCTCGCTCATGGCATCCAATCAGGCCTTATCGCCTATTTTATTGTTGCTCTTTTTAGTATTGAAGAAACCGCTCACTTTCTCATCCTTTTTTTTCTTGTCTCTTACTCATTTCATCTTATTATTCAAGCATCACAACCACAAGAATTAAAAGAAGCTAAAAAATCTTTGTTCCCCCAAAAAACAAACCCCTTAAGAATTCTTTTCTTTTCTTTTCTTTTTCTTGGCTTAATTCTCTTTTTATGGCAATACAACCTCCTCCCCCTAAAAGTAAATTCAAAAATAAATCTCGCCCAATACCTCATTTCTAAAGAATTTGGAGAAAGATGGGATGAATCTTTCAAAATTTTAGAAAAAGAATCAAAAAGAAAAACCATTTTAACTCCTTATCTCAATTCTTTTTGTATAAATCAACTAATTTATAAAATTTATTCCAACCAGAAAAAAGACAAAGCCTTAATAGAAAGGTTGATTATGATCGCTCAAAAAAATACTCAAATACAACCCTCTTCTGCCTATAACTGGCTAAGATTGGGTGAAGGACTCACTATGTTGGCCGAAATGACCAACGATCAGGAAAAAATTAAAGAAGCTCAACAGGTTTTCCAAAAAGCCTTATCATTGAGCCCAAAAAACGAGGTCTTTCTTCAATCCGCTTTCTCTGCTGATATTATTATTAAAGACTTTGAAGCAGCCAAAAAAAAGACAGATTTTTGTCTTAAAAATTTCCCACAAGTGCCAGAATGTCTCTGGATTTCGGGGCTTTTAAATATCTATCTTAATAACATCAAAAAAGGAGAAGAATTTATAGAAAAAGCCAAAAAACAGGGCTATTTTAGCTCTTCCCAATTGCCTAAACTTGAAGCAATCCCCAAAGAGGTCTCTCTTAATCAATTAGTCAAAGCTTATGCTGAAAATAAAAATTATGAAAAACTCATCCCCCTTTATCAAGAACTCATCCAACTTTCTCCCAATGAACCCCAATACTGGGCTTCTCTTGCTTTTGTCTACAAGGAACTAAAAAACTATCAAAAAGCAAAAGAAACCGCTCAAAAGTTAATAGAACTTCTGCCTGAGTCAAAACCTCAAGTTGAAGACTTTTTAAAAAATCTGCCAAAATAAATATCTTTCTTAAAAACCAAAAAGCCCTGCTGTGCAGGGCTTTTTGGTGTCTCACAAGAAACAAATTAGTGAGCATTCACATAAACTGTCTTAAAGTCATCCAAACCCCACGTTTGATCATTCACACTGGTAGTACCAACTGTCCAATCAATGCTATTAATCTTAAAGTAAACCAATCCCAATGCACTTGCTCCTCTTGTTTCTGTTGCAGTTACAGTTACAGTCGCCTCATTTCCATCAGGAATATCTGAATCTGGAGAAACAGTCACAGCCACTGAATCTGCAGTATTAGTGCAATTTCCAGCTGAAGTGCACACTCTTACATCAAAGTGAGCAGTTGTGGGCTTTGTCATTGTTCCTCCCTCTGCTCTTACCTTAAAGGTGATTACACCTGTCACAGCACTGGCTGATGGAGTTTGTGAGTTATAGCTGTAACTCGCTGTCCCAAGAGAAGAAATAGTAAAGATAGCAGCCTTTTCATCAAAAACATACATATAATAACCATCAATGTTCGAAGTAGGTCCTGTTGCTGTTGAAAGGTTTGGTTTTTCATAAGTTACAGCATTGCTAAGCAATCTTAACAGAACCTTCCTTTCACTGGTTACACCAGCTGCAAAATCAACCTTAGCAGTCAATGTCTTGGTTGTGTCTTTTGGCACATAAATCTCCAAATCACTAAAGGTAGCTGTATTACTACTGACAGAAGCAGAACCCAACAGATTATAGCCATCATAGAGTTTGACAGCATTAATCTTGTCAGCTGCCCCTGTTTCTCCTGAAACTGTCAATACAACCTGAGTAACCTTTGAAGTTCCGGTTGTTGACTTCAGATCAAAAGCCAACATTGGAACATCAGTTGCTCCATCAGTGTCATCAACTCTCACAGTTGTGGACTTGGGTGTGTTAATGTTCCTGGTAATTGTTAAGGTTGAGGTCCCAATTGTTCCATATTTTACAACATGGGTTCTTGATGTAGACAGACCACCCCAGCTATTTATTCCCAGAGTGTCTACGCCGCGAATACCCTGATTTCCATAAACCTGTACAGTAAGATTTCTATCTGCCTCTAAATTCTCATAGAAATCTGCTGTAATTGTCAGAACCTTTGTTTGATCCTTGGGAACATTAAAATTAATACCACCCAATCTCACATAATAATTGTTAAGAGAATCTTTCAAGACATCAGAGGAAGTGATGGCTTTTTGAACCAAGAGCGTGCTTCCATCGTAAGCGTAAAGATTCTTTATGAGAGTTGCTGGATGAAGAGTGCCTGATGTGTAACTTACTCCTAACTGCAAATCCACTCTTTCAATTTTGATATTAGAACCAACGGCTTTTATCTGAATTCCATAAATAGGAACATTGCTGGTGCTGGTGATATTGGCATTTGAAGCTGGCGAAGCTGCGATTGTAGCAGTAAAGCTTCCCTCAGCCGGTGTTCCCTGAGCAGGTTGAGAGGTTCCCTCAGATGGTGTTGTGGTTGAGGCCAATTGAGAAAGCCTTGCATTCAACGCTGCGATTGTCTTTGGTCCTACTTGATTGGCAGGAGTCCATCCTTGCTGAGCTTGATATTTTTGAACAGCTGCCAATGTTTTGGGACCAAAATAAGTTGTCTCATTCCCAGGAGAACCCGGCCCTGTCTCAGCTACACGAGTAGTCGGAGAGAGATTCAAAAGTGCCTGAAGACACTTTACATCTGCTCCAGTTGAACCAACTGTCAAATACCGAGTGAAAGTAATTCCCACGCAAGCGCTTGGGACACCTCCTCCCTGTTGAGCTTGCAACTGAGCTAATTGAGCTTGTAATTGAGCAATTTGAGCCAAAAGCTCTTCCACAGTCACAGCTCCAACAGTAAGAGGAAGAATAGAAGCAGCTACTGTTGTAGCTACAATTGATGCAATAATTTTTTTCCTGATACTCATTTTTTAATTTTATTTAATTTTAATTAAATTAATTTTTCGACCATTTTTCTTCCATCGCGTCGACCTTTTAATTCGTGGCTTTACGTATTAACCACGAATTGCGATTTCTCTTTATTTCAAAATTATGATTGTTAATTCTCTTTTGTCATCCAGAGAATTGATTCCAACGCCTGCACATACTTTCCTTCTCGGTACAATTCTTTCACCTCTTCTAATTTTTGTTTTTGCTCAGAAGTTAAGCTTCTTTTTTCTAAATCTGCTATTTGGGTTTCAACAATGGTCTGGTACAAGGCTTGAATTTCTGGAAGATTAGTTAAATCAGCACCTGGAATATAAGCCAAACTCTGCAAAGAAGAAGCAATCTCTTGAATGGTTTGACTATCTTTAACTTTATTATCCCTCAAACCTTTTGTTAATTCAAGGGCTTGGTTTTTCACTTCTCCAATAGCAGGCGGTAAATTCATTTTCTTTCCCTCATTTACAACCCTTTGTAGTTCATTGACTCTATTGTTAAAACTTTTCACCAAATCGTTCTCATTCTTCAAGAATATCTCAGAGTTCTCCACCACCTTTTTAATAGGGAAAAGCAAGTCGCCTGGTACAGTCTCCTCCACAAACCCTAACAACCCAACAGCGACTATTGCCACCAAAACAACAAAATAGGCAAAAGAATAAACAAAACCCCTTCTTGGCGCTAAAATTTCTTTTACAGCCTCAATCCAACCAATCTCTCTTTTCTCTTGCAGAATTTGAAATTTCAAAGCCTCGCGCCATTCCTGCTTAGGTTCAATCTTTCTCAATTTTCGCAATTCATTAATTAATTGTTTCTCTTCAATTCTCATTTTTTCGTATTTTTATTATATAAGACGAAAAAAACCCTGATTTGTTACAAAGACTTTTAAATTTCTTCAATTAAATTTCTTCAATTATTTTTTTGAGTTCTTTTATTCCTCGATGAATCATTACCCGTATGTTAGTAGGGGTGAGCCCTGTCAACTCTGCTATTTCTTTTACCGGCATCTCTTCAAGATAATACAAAATAATTACATCCTGATAAACAGGCGAGAGTTTGGAAAGAGCTTGTCTTACAACGCCCGACTCTAAATCAGGGATAGTATTTTGATGGGACAAATTCTCTATTTCCTGAAAGAGAACTCTTTTTGTCCTCTCTTCTTTTCGATAATAATCAATAACCGAATTTCTAGCTATTTGATATAGAAACCCTGCTGTATTTTTAATTTTTCCTTTGTTTTCTTTATAATTTTCCCAAGCTTTTAGGAAAACATTAGAGGTAATATCTTCAGCTATTTCTCGAGAATTCACCTTTAAGTAAACAAATCTATAGATCCTATCGATGTATTGATCGTAAATTCTGCCGAATTGTTTTTTTAAATCGTCCATTTTTTAGATATTATAAAACAAAATAAAATTATAAAACAAATTTAATAAAAAAGCAAGGTATATATAATAGTAGGACACAATGATGTCCTATCTATCTTTTTCTGTCCCAACTCCTGTCCCATTTTTTTCTACTAAAGAATAAAATATTTTGTTAAATTCTCCTTCTCTTTTAACTATCTTTAACTTTAATAAATCTTCCAAATCTCTTCGAATTGTTCTTTTGCTAACCTTTCCTAAAATATTCTGAAAATCCCGAACTGCCGCCTTTTGATGATTCTTCAAAAAATCAATAATTTTTTCTTGTCTTTTGTTAAATAAAAAAGAGTTCTTGGTCTGAAGGTTTTCTCTCTTGTTGTTCTCCCCAAAAATTTTTTCACAAAAATTCTCTCTTTGCAAAGATGATTTCCTCAACCACTTTTCAACCTCTCCTTTTATCTCTTGATAATAATACAAAAGAATTAAATAATTCCAAGTGCTTAGCCATCCCTCTTTCTTGGCTATCTTCAAATACTCCAAAAAGGTCTCGATGTCTATCTTTATTTTCTCTGCCAAAGAATAATTCATCTTCTCCTCCCAAAAAAGAAACAAATTTTCTGTCAAATCTAAAATTTTTTCTCGCGTTTTCTTTTTTAAAGGGTCTGATTCTGGAAAAAAATCTAATAAGAGATAGGTGACCTCTGTTAATTTTAGAAAATCCTTTTTTTCCATCTTTTAATATCTTTCTAAAATTAACAGAAAAATTGTTAAAAATCAATTTTATCTCAATAAGAAATTCTATCTCTCCCCTCTTGGCCAATCAGAGGAAGGCGGGGCAACACCCAACCAAACTGCTCCTATTAACAAATTGGTGTTTTCCTTTCCCTCGCTCCTTCGATGTTGAATACGAAACGAACCTTTTTCCCCTTCTCTTTTGTCTTTTGTAACCTGATAATCAATTTTTTCCCATTCTTGGGTGTCAATAGTTTGCCAGTTGCTGTATTCATAAGTATTATAACCTGGCCGACGAATTCCAATTCGAAGATCTCCATACCCCCTTACCCATATCTGAGCGTAATAAATAACTTCAGATCCATCTGCTTCCAAATGCGTAAATTCCTGATCATTATTTTTCCCTTCTGCGTATTTAAAATTATGAAAAATATTAAACGAGGCATCTCCTACCAATGCATCATCTGATTTTTTAATGCTTGATACGCTATAATCCATTGTCCAATATTTTGGTTTATTGTCTTCCCACTCTTGAAAAAACTCATTAAGAAGGAGGTTTTTGGTTTGTGGTACTTGTTGTTCTTCTTCGAAATTAGCAAAAATTGTTTGCTCTGTTTCTCCACAGATAAAACTTATTTCACTATTTTCCACTTCTGCTGGTATAGTGGCTGTCCATTCTTTAAATTTCCATCCTTGCTCAGCCAGGGCTTTAATCACCACCTCTTCTCCTTCCTTGCATTGATAAGTGCCAGGCAAAGGATCAGTAAAACCTTGACCATTAACCAAAATCGTAAAAGAAAAAAGGGGTGGATCTATTATTGTTATATTTCTTTTTTGCTCCAAAACAACTTTCTTTGAATCTGTTTCTCTAATTTTAACTATTAAATCCGTCTCGCCTCTTATTTCTTTTTTGGACGCTTTAATCCTCAAAGTAAACTCCTCTTCAAAAGAATCTCCCTGCGCCACGCTACTTAGGTAAAGATAGGAATCTTGCCATTTCTGTTCTTTTTCGTTGTAAATCTCAGATAACACATCATCTTTTTCAATAGAAATTTTAATGTCATAAAAAATCCTGTTTAAAAAAGAGGCTTTTAACGAAATTTTAATTTCATTGGTGGGAATTACGGTGGCTGGAAAAGAAAGCTCAAGGACCGGCAAAGGAGCGCTACTTCCTCCTCCACTCCCTGAAACAACCGAAGAAAAGGATGTAATAACTAATTCTCCTTGGCTATTTTCCTTTTTTGGGGTTCCTCCTTCTTGGCTTGTCTGCCAACTAAAATCGCCCTTTCTTTCCATTGTTTTCTTTGAAAAATTATCACCAGCAGGCCAAGAAGGAAACGCCTCAACCTTGTCTTCCAATTGACAATCAGGACCAAACAAATAAAGGGCTTCATCTTTATTGCTCAAACGACCTGTATAAATTTTGTCTGATTGTACAGCCGGGACAGTCTCTTCTTTTGATCTTTCTAACAAATAAAAACCGTTCGGAGAAATTACATCTTTTTTGCTAAAAATTATTTTTATTTGTTGATCTTTGTCTTGCAATTGCCATCCCTCTAAATTAATTTCCTTGGCTGTGATATTTTTTAATTCAATCCATTCGTTATCGCTAGAAACCAAAGTTCCCATCCAAGCAACTTCATTGATAATGATTTTATTCATCAAAGGAGCAACCGATGTTAAAGGCGAACACCAACTTATTTCTTGTTCTGATTCTCTTTCCTCTTCATCTTTTGCTTTGCTTTCATTCCTCTCGCTCTCAGTCAATTTCTTTTCCATCTCCTTTATTTTAGATTCTAAAGTCAGAAAACCCTGTCTTAGAATCTCCCGTTCTTCAGCCATATCATCTAACAAATCATTATAGTTTTGATAATTATTTATTTTTTCCTTCAACATCTCAATTTCGTCTTTCAAAGAAAGAATATCTTTCTGGGATACAGAAATCCTGTCTCCAAGAAGAGACGCCAAAAGATATTCTGGTTTTAAAAACTTAAACGTCAAAATCAAAAGAACCAAGAAAAGAAGTAAAAAAACAGAGGTAAGAACAATTACATTTTTTCTCATTTTCTACTACAATCACATCTTTGTGGATTTGTATTTTTAAAAATTTAAAAAATCAGACAATCTTTAACCTATTTTTCACCAAAGAAACAATTGTTTCCAGGTTTATATCCGATTTAATAAGGTAATCAGCATCTTCTGTCTCAAGGGCTTTACTTATCTCATCTTCGTCTTTTACATTGGTTAAAAAAAACAAGGGTATTTTTACCCCTGCCTCTCTAATTTTCCGAGCCACTTGCAAACCATACACATCTGGTAAAAGAAGATCAATAATCGCAAGATCCGGTTTCTCTTTAAGAGCCAAATCTATCCCTTCCCCTCCTTTCTCAGCCGTTACCACGACAAACCCTTCTCTTATAAAATTTGTCTTGAGAAGAAAAAGATAGTTTTTATCATCTTCTATAATTAGAATTTTTTTAACCTTTTGGTTCATTAAAAAGTTTTTTTTAAAATAATTTTTAAAATTTATAATTGACAAAAAGATATAAAAAAGATTATAATAAGAATATCACAAACAAAAATAAAAGAAAAGCATCTATTAGTCTTACTTTTTTATTTTTTTATTAATGAAAAAAACAAAACGCTTTATTCTATCAATTTTACCTGAGAAACTTGCAATTTGCCACTTTTCAAAAAATAATCCTATCCCTGAATGGGCAAAAGATATTAGTTTTTGCTCTATTACTCGCACAAATGATGAGCTCTCTATTATCTGTCCGCAAGATAAAATTCCAGCTGGTGTTTTGTGTGAAAAGAACTGGCGAAGCTTTAAAGTCCAAGGGCCCTTGGGTTTTTCGTTAACTGGAATTGTTTCTTCTCTCTCCACACCCCTTGCAAAAGCTGGAATTAGCATTTTATATATCTCTACTTATGAGACCGATTACCTCTTGGTAGAAGAAAAAAACCTCCAAAGCGCTAAACGACTATTGGGAAAATTCTGTCAGATTAAGAAATGAATATCTGGAGATATTTAAAAAAAGAAATAGTAAAAAGAAAAATCTGGAACGAAATAAAATCTCTTAAAGATAAAAGAGGATTCCTTAAAGCAGGTTTACCTCTTTTTAATCAACTTTTCGCAAGAGACGCTTTGATTTCTGCCTGGCAGTTATTAAATTATAATCCAGGAATCTGCCAGGCAACCTTGGAAATTCTCTCTCGTTATCAGGGAAAAGTTTTTAACCAGGATAGAGAAGAAGAGCCTGGAAAAATTCTTCATCAATTTGATTTCAAGATCACAGACCCCAAAAAGGCTCGTCTTGTTTCATACTATTACGGATCTATTGATTCTACTCCTCTTTTTCTGATCATCTTTTCTTTTTATTTTGAAAAAACCAAAGATATTAAATTTTTAAATCGACATTGGGAAACCATTCTAAAAGCAGTCAATTGGATGGAGGAAAACACACGACCCTTTAAAGATTTTTTCTTAAGATATGAACAAAAAAATCCTCAGGGATTATTCCATCAAGGATGGAAGGACTCAAAAACAAATCATTTAAACATTGACCCGCCTGTTGCCTTGGTAGAGGTTCAGGGATATCAGTACCTTGCGCTTGTTCAAATCGCTAATTTAGCAAAAGAAAAAGGGGATGAAGAATTAAACAAAAAGCTTCTCCAAAGAGCGGATCATCTAAAAAGAGATTTTAATGAAAAGTTTTGGATGGAAGATAAAAATTTCTACTGTCTTGCGTTAAATGGAAAAGGAGACCAACGAAGAGCTATTACTTCAAATCCAGGCCATCTTCTCTTTACCGGAATAGTAAATGAAGACAAAATTGAATTAGTTGTCAATCGCCTTTTTCAAGACGATCTTTACACCCATTTTGGTATCAGAACTCACTCTTGTTTAGAACCTGATTTTAACCCCAGAAGCTATCATTTAGGATCCATCTGGCCTCATGATAATTGGATTATCGCCCAGGGGCTTAAAAAAATAGGGAAAATAGAAGCTTATCAAAAAATAAAAAACGCTCTCTTTTTAGTTTTTAAAAAATTAGGATACCTACCTGAATTCTATGGCGTCATTGATGGAAAAATCACCCTTGAAATGGAAAAACCACCCTCTTATCCCCAAGCTTGGAGCTCGGCTGCTCTTTTTAATTTTCTCTCTGATGAGATTCAATGATTTGATAAAATAATTTTTCGTAAGCGTCAACCATTTTTTCAACAGTAAAATTATTCTCTACCCATTTTCTGCATTCTCTTCTATCAATCCGATCCACCATCTTCATTGCCTTAATCATCTCATTCACGTCTTTTACTACAAAGCCTGTTTTTCCATCCTTTATTATCTCTCTAACTGATCCTCTATCAAAAGCAATTACCGGCGTCCCACAAGCCATTGCTTCCACCATTACAAGTCCAAACGGCTCTTCCCATTCAATTGGATAAAGACATGCCCTTGCCTGACCATAAAAATTAGATAGCTGGGAATGAGAAATTTCTCCTATATATTTAATTTTGTCTGTCAAGCGGGGTTGAATTTCTTTTTTAAAATAATCCTCCAGCATCGGCTGGATCTGACCGGCAAGTAATAGTTCTGAATTTGTTTTTTCAGCAGCCAAAATTGCATTCTCAATACCTTTTGCCTTTGAAACGCGGGCAATCCAAATAAAATGATTTTTAGGATGGGGATTAAATTTAAATTCCTCCACTGGAATGCCATTGTAAATCACCCAACTTTTTTTAATATCCAAGGGACAGTTTCTCTTTTCGGCGTGAGAGATAAAAACCGCGTTCAAATCCTCTTTGTAATATTCAAAAATCTTCCAACGACAATCTTTTTTAGAAGGAATATTGTGGAAAGTATGCAAAACAGGTGTTTTTACAAATCTCTGGAAATTAGCACCCAAAATATTCCAATGACAATGCAAAAGATCAAAATTATTGGCTTTCTCAAATGCTACTGAAAAATTAAAATTATTCCACCACCAATCGTGCCAGGGGATTCCCTTTTCAATTAACCCCTTTTCTATCACTGAAACCAATTTTGCCTTTGTTCTTGAATCGCCAGAAGCAAAAAGAGTCACCTGATGGCCCTTGAGGGTTAAACCTTCTGTAAGATAGGAAATAATTCTTTCTGTCCCACCATATTTTCTAGGAGGAATAGAAAACCACAAAGGGGCAATTTGAGCAATTTTAAGTTTCTTTCTCATGTTTGGCTACAATTTTTTTATAAAGCTTTTCATATCTGTTGACCATTCGGTGGAGATTAAAATTCTTTTTTACATGTTCTCGACAATACTCTCTTGAAATGTTACCAATTTTTTTTAACGCCCGACAAGCTTCTTCAACCGAATTAACCAAAAAACCCGTCTTTCCATCCTCGATTAACTCTGGCATAGAACCCTCCCTAAAAGCAATTACCGGTGTTCCACAAGCCATTGCTTCTATTACCACCAAACCAAAGGGCTCGGGTCTTTGAACTGGAAAAATAAAAGCTTTTGCGTTCTTCAATAGCTCTACCTTTTTAGAAAAATCAGCTGCGCCTACAAATTGTATATTTTTACCATCAATCAGGGGTTTAATTCGAAAATCAAAATAATCGCCGTATTGAGGAGGAATATTGCCTGAAATAATCAGTTTTTCACCGTTCAATTTAGCGATATCAATCGCTTCTGCCAATCCTTTTTCCGGCATTATTTTAGAAAGCCAAAGAAGATAGTTTTTAGGAGAGGGGTTAAATTCATATTTTTCAACTGGCAAACCATTGTAGATTGTTCTTACAATGTTGATACCAGGTGCCGACTTTTTTTGATTTTTTGAAATCGCTACGAAATTGATATTGGGGAACTTTTTATAAAGAATAATACTCTCTTCGCTGAGGGGGTGATGAAGGGTGGTGACTATCGGAACTTTTAAAAATCTCGAATAGGCAGTCGTGTAGAATTCACAATGATCATGAATAATATCAAACTCATCTTGAAGAGAGAGAAGTCTTTCATAAAGCAACGAAAAAACAGCATGGGGGGTCCTTAATTTTGCCTGCCACAACGAACGAGGCCAAATAGGCACTAATTTTGCCTTTGTTCTTGAATCGCCAGAAGCAAAAAGAGTCACCTGATGGCCCCTTCGAACCAATTCGTCGCACAACCAAGAAACAACCAATTCGGTTCCGCCGTAGGTAACAGGCGGTACCGGAATCCAAAGGGGTGCAATTTGAGCTATTCTCATATCTTTCTATTTTACCATAATCTCCTCTCTTTTTTCCATATTCGTGTATCCAATATACAGAAACCCAACAAAAGCGACATCAGATATAACTTAAGCGATATAACTAACACCAACTTTTCAACCCCCCTCTTTTAAGCCCTTTATTGTAAAATAATAGCCATGGCTGTTATTTTACAATAGATTATGGTAAAATAAGTTTAATCAACGTAAAGGCACCATTATGTTTTCTTATAGATAGAACTCCTTTATGGGATTAAAAAAATACAAATATTATTTTAAAAAACCAAGATCAGAAATTGTTAAAGATTTTCTCTATTGGTTAACTATAGGTGGAATTGTCTGTATCGCAGCCTCCTCTCCTTATTTCATCAAGAACTTAATAAAAGCCTATCAAAGAAGAAAATATTATCCCAAAAAGAAAATTGTTGACGCCTTTTATAATTTAAAAAGGAGGGGGTTGATAGAATTTGAAATAAAAAATAAACAGATTTATATTAAACTAACTGAAAAGGGAAGGGAGGTAGCAAATTGGATGCAGATTAATGATCTAAAAATAAAAAGACCGAGAAAATGGGATGGATGGTGGCGATTAGTGATTTTTGATGTTGCTCAACTTAAAAAAATTTATCGAGAAGCTTTAAGGGGCAAATTAAGGGCGCTCGGTTTTCATCAGCTTCAAAAAAGTATCTGGGTCCATGCCTTTAATTGTCAACCCGAGATTGAGTTATTAAAAAATTTTTTTGGTTTTTCTGATAAAGAAATTAGATTGGTATTAGCAAAAAATATAGGAGATGATGAAGAATTAAGAAAAATTTTCAAATTAGAACAATGAAAACAAAAAATTCAAAATAAAAGAGGTAATTAAAGAGATAATTAAAAAAGGATAAGGATGAGAATGAAAAATAATTGTCAAATAATTGCCATGGCAATTATTTGACAATTAATGATAACTAAAAATGATAACTAAAAAAGATTAAAACAGACCCAATACAGAAACCCAATACAGAAAATTTTGGTTAAATCTTTCTCGGTATTTTTTATTGACAAAGAAATTTTTATGTGGTAATATATTTAATAACCCCATTAAATTCGGGGGTTTTAATTAAATCTCGAACTTATGAGTAGACTCAAAAGAATAATAAATCGTACTTGCTCTTTAATTCAAAAAGCCCTCAAACTAATCTCCAGCCAAAAAACAGGCTCCTTAACGCTTACTGTCTCCTTTTTTGCAACCTTAATAGCGGGCGCTTTGCTATTTACTACAATCCCTTTAAATTCTACCTTGGCTGATGCTATTAAACAGCCCGGTTCTCTTAAAATAGAAAATGAAAATCAGGAAGAAAAAAACGAAATTACAGCTGAACCATCTTCACCCCGTGTTGTTAAACGAATAAAAATGATTATCACCGGCTATTCAAGCACACCCGATCAAACAGACAATACCCCTTTTATTACTGCCTCTGGTAAAATGGTGCAAGACGGAATTGTAGCCAATAATCTATTATCTTTTGGAACAAAAATTAAAATTCCAGAACTATATCCTGATAAAATTTTCGTGGTTGAAGATAGAATGAATAGAAGAAAGGGTTGTTATCATGTTGACATCTGGTTCCCTACCCGCGAGGAGGCAAAAAATTTTGGGGTAAAAATAGCAGAGGTTGAAGTTTTAGAGGAATAAAATCTAATCTTCTCCTCGCTTTAAAAATTCCTCGTCTACAAAGAAAAAACCTGCGTTAACGCAGGTTTTTTCTTTTTTAATTTTGAGGTTAAAATAAAGAGTAGAAAAAAATGAAGGTTTTTGTGGGAACATCGGGTTGGCAGTACTCTCACTGGAAAGAAAAATTTTATCCTCAAAACTTAAAATCAGAGGATTTCTTAATTTTTTACTCAAAAAATTTTCCAACCGTTGAAATAAATTGTTCTTTTTATCATTTTGTTAAAAAAGAAACCTTTGAAAAATGGCAAAAAAAGATCTTTGATAAAAACTTTGTTTTTGCTTTAAAATTACACCGGATATTTACCCACATTCGCAAATTAAAACTCAGAAAAGAAGACGAAAGATTATTGAAAGAATTTTTAAGAAACTCGTCTTTTTTGAGAAAGAATTTGGGTCCTTTCTTGATTCAACTGCCTCCGGGTTT
>Ga0197142_1001584_pt1 | contig 20695 bp, 20 predicted proteins | sample GBS60_MetaG_FD_148614 | JGI IMG/M metagenome (GOLD analysis project Ga0197142, IMG submission 148614) | Sediment microbial communities from Great Boiling Springs, Gerlach, Nevada, United States - GBS 60_MetaG | ecosystem: Environmental > Aquatic > Thermal springs > Hot (42-90C) > Sediment... | reverse complement strand
CGCCATCTTTTCCATAGGGATGGATGATCGCCGCCAACATCCGCATCTGGCCGCTGGTCAGGATCCCATTGGGCAGGCGCAGCCGCAGCATGAACTGGCCAGGGGTGCGCTTGCGAAAGAAGATCCCCAGCCACTTGAGGCGGTGATCCCGGTCGTCTTCAGGGATGTTCTCCCAACCCAGGCGGGCAAACGCTTCCAGCTCGGCTTTGACCGCCAGCCCGTCCTTTTCGCTTTTGAGGCGCTCAAATTGGTTTGCCATCGTCGCTGCCGTAGGGGAACACCGGCTACCTTAGCGATGGCCAACCGTTAACTTTGGTATTTGCCGTTACACTTTGTAACAAGCTATGCCGTTTTGTCATAATTCACTTGCGACGAGCGCATAGCGGATCCGCCTGGCTTGCCCCCAGGGTGTCTCCGGGTCAACTCCCGATGACGGTGCTTGGCCCCCATCGCAAACCTCCTACTGTCCTTGGCCACAGGCAGTTTGCCCTCACCGCCCTGCCCAGGGAGAGGGGGAAGATCATAAATGGCCGAAGCCGACTAGCTTGGGTTGGAAGAGCCGTCTTGAAGCAGTGGCGCTATGACTTCTTCCGCTGCCCCTGAGCCCACTTGGGATGCCCTGCAGGTGGATCCCGCCTTGCTCACCCCCATGATGCAGCACTACGTAGAGCTGAAGCGGCAATACCCCCACGCCATCCTGCTCTACCGCCTGGGGGATTTCTACGAGATGTTTTTCCAGGACGCGCAACTGGTGTCGCGGGAGCTGGAGCTGGTGCTCACCGGGCGAGAAGCAGGGGCCATCGGCCGGGTGCCCATGTGCGGGATCCCTTACCACGCCTTTGACCGCTATGCCGCCCAGTTGGTGGCCAAAGGGTATGCCCTAGCCGTCTGCGACCAGATGGAGCCGGCAGATCAAGCCAAAGGCCTGGTGCGGCGGGAAGTGACGCGGGTGATCACCCCCGGCACGGTTATCGAAGAAGAGCTGCTGCAGGCGCGGAAGAACAACTACTTGGCCGCCGTAGTTTGCCTGCGAGGCTCCAAACAAACCGCCTGGGGCCTGGCCTACGCCGACATTTCCACCGGCGAGTTCTGGGTCTGCCAGAGCGAGGGGCAAGAGCAGCTAGAACAGGAGCTGGCGCGGCTGCAGCCGGCGGAGATCCTGCTGCCCACCGAAGAGGGGCTAGGCCTGGGCTTGATGCGGCCTGGAGATTCCCACGCTCCCCTGGGCCTGCCCGGCCAGTACACCTATACCCTGCGCCCGGCGGGGCCCTTTGAGCTGGCAGTGGCGCGGGACAACCTGCTGCAGACCTATGGCCTGCGCTCGTTGGAGGGCTTGGGCTGCGAGGGGCTGCCTCTAGCCATTCGGGCGGCGGGGGGATTGCTCCACTATCTGGAAGAGACGCAAAAGAACCTGGTGCAGCCCTCTCCCCAAGGGGGCCATCCGCTCCTGCGCCCGCCCCGCACCTACCAGCTCACCGACTACCTAATATTGGACGCCCAAACCCGCCGCAACCTGGAGCTCACCCAGACCATCCGCGAGGGGGCCTTTGTCGGATCCCTGCTCTGGGTCTTGGATCACAGCCGCACCGCCATGGGGGGACGCACCCTGCGCCGCTGGCTGCTGCAGCCTTTGCGGGATCCAGAGCAAATCCGCCTTCGCCAGGACACCATCCAGGAGCTGTTGGAAAACCCCTCCCTGCGCACCCGCCTGGGATCCCTTCTAGACTCTCTCTACGACCTGGAGCGCTTGGCCAACCGCGTCGCCTCCGGCACCGCCAACCCGCGCGAGCTGGTGGCCCTGGGATCCTCCCTGGGCAAACTGCCCCAACTGGCCGAGCTGGTGGCCGAAGCCCAAACCCCCCTCCTGCAGAGCCTGCAGCAAGTGGATCCCGCCCTAGTTGACCTGGGCCGGCGCATTGAGCAGACTCTCTTGCCCTCGCCCCCGCCCATCCTCACCGAAGGGGGGTTGATCCGGCCCGGCGTGGATCCGGAGCTGGACAGGCTGCGGCAGCAGGTGGAGCAAGACCGGCAGTGGATTGCCCAGTTGGAGAAAACCGAGCGCGAGCGCACCGGCATCCCCACCCTCAAAGTCGGCTTCAACAAGGCCTTTGGCTACTACCTCAGCATCAGCCGCGCCAAGGCCCAGCAGGTGCCCAAGGAGTACATCCGCAAGCAGACGCTCACCAACGAAGAGCGCTTCATCACCCCGGAGCTCAAAGAAAAAGAAGCCCGCATCCTCACCGCCCAGACCGAGATCAACCAGCGGGAATACGAGCTGTTTGTGCAGTTGCGCCAAGAGGCGGGATCCCAGGCTGCCGCCATCCGCCAGGTGGCCCAGACCCTGGCCGCTGTCGACGCTCTGTTTGGCCTGGCCGAGGTGGCCGTGCAGCAGGGCTACACCCGCCCGGTGATTACTGCAGATCGCCGTTTAATCATCGAGGAGGGGCGCCACCCAGTGGTGGAGAAATCTTTGCCCCAGGGCCTGTTTGTCCCCAACTCGGTGCGGCTGGGATCCCCCCACGGCCCCGATCTCATTGTCCTCACTGGCCCCAACATGTCCGGCAAGTCCACCTACCTGCGCCAGATTGGGCTCATCCAGATCCTGGCCCAGATGGGCAGCTTTGTCCCGGCGCGGCGGGCGGAGTTGGGCCTGTGCGACCGCGTGTTTACCCGCATTGGCGCCGTGGATGATCTGGCCACAGGACAGTCCACCTTCATGGTGGAGATGAACGAGACGGCCAACATCCTCAACCACGCCGGCGAGCGCTCCCTGGTGCTCTTGGACGAGATTGGCCGCGGCACCGCCACCTTCGACGGCCTCTCCATCGCCTGGGCCGTGGCCGAATACCTGGCCACCCAAGTGCGCGCCCGCACCATCTTTGCCACCCACTACCACGAGCTCAACCAACTGGAGACGCTGCTGCCCAACGTGGCCAACTTCCAGGTGGTGGTCAAAGAGCTGCCGGATCGCATCATCTTTTTGCACCAGGTGCAGCCGGGGGGAGCCGACCGCTCCTATGGCATCGAGGTAGGGCGCATGGCCGGCCTGCCCCAGCCGGTCATCGAGCGGGCCAAACAGGTGCTGGCTCTGGTGGAAAAACACAGCCGCATTGGCCTGGGCCTGCGCAACCAAGGGAAAAGCCGCCCTTCTTCAAACAACCCCAAAAAACAGCCCAAGCAAGAATCCCATTCCAGCGAGATCCCCGACTGCGATGCCACAGCTGGGGATCAACTGTCCTTTTTCCCCAAAGAGCTCTAGGGCTACTCTCAAGCTGGATCCCGTTCTTGCAGCCCCAAGGTAGTGGCCAGCACCTCCAGCTCCTCCCGCTGCCCCTCTACCCACAGGAGGGATCCGGGGGGCGGATCGGCCTCTTGCAACCTTAGGCGGAGCTGCTGCGGGCGGTGATTGCACCGCCAGTAGTACCAGCCTGCCCAAGGGGAGACCAACAGCAGTGTCCAGGGCCAAACTCCCCAACCCGGCTCCAGCACCTGCAGCACCAAAGCCAGACAGGCCAGCCCCGCTCCCGCCAGCCCCGTCAAAAAAACGGCCAGTCCCACGCTAGGCCGCGCCTGACCCACAAAGGTGGCGATCCCCTCCGGGTCGGCAGATTGCAAGCGATAGGCGCGCCCCTCCAGGTGCTTGCGAAGGAGGGATCCCATTTCCTCCAGGTTGCGGCTGCTAGAATAGAAGCGGGTTTCAATGCGAGCTCTACCCGAGGCTCGTAGGAAGAAGAATAGGCCAATCCCGAGGATCAGCGTCAGCGTCAACGTGGAAATGGACTCTCCTTTCCAGGAGAGGAAAGAAGGTGCAGCAGCCCAATTCATGGGAACAAGACCTGTCCTTAGCTTGTCAAGGGGCTTGATCTGAGCCGGTGGCCCCTCCACCCCACCGGCAAAGAGACGACTCATGGCAATTGACGGGCTACTTGGATAGTTTAGACCTTGCAAGAGGGTTGGTTACCCCTGGGAGCCGTCACTCTCCCCAGTTGCCCCCGCCAGCAGGAGCAATGCGCTTCCTAGCAATAGCGACGACGGCTCAAGGGGAGAGGACTCTGCGCCAGATCTCATGCACCTAGGCCGGGAGAGGCGACTATAACTATAATGATTGTTGAGGTTATGATAAGGAACTTAGGCTTTACCAAGGAGCGGATCCCTGGGCAGCTACCTTTCCCTAGAAAGTTGGACTAAGCAAGAGGGGAACGCTGACGATAGCGTGAGCCAGTGTCAGTGAAGAACCCTCAAGTTAGCCTTCTCTAATACTCCCTCTGCGTGACTGTCTCTGTAGCTATTTCATCCAACAGCACCTACATGTCTAGCTACGAACCTGAAGCCAACGACACTTTGTTTGAAACCCCCCTCGATCTCCTCGATCTAACGGAGGAGCAGGAGGAGGAGGAGTTTGCCGAAAGCGAGTACGTAGAGGAGGCGCCAGCTCGCCCCTCTACGGACCTGGTGCGCCTTTACCTCCAAGAGATTGGTCGTGTTCCCCTGCTGGGACGCGACGAAGAGGTGGCGTTGGCCCAAAAAGTCCAAGATTACATGAAGCTCTTGGAGGTACGCCTGCGCTTGCAGAAAGAGCTGGGGCGGGAGCCTACTCTAGAGGAATGGGTGGCCAGGGCCAACCAGTTCCCCGAGTGGGCTAACCTTACGCCTGAAAAGCTGCAACAGATCCAGCGCCTTGGCAAGCGGGCCAAGGAGCAGATGATCAAGGCCAACCTGCGCCTGGTGGTATCGGTGGCGAAAAAATACCAAAACCGCGGCCTGGAGCTGCTGGATTTGATCCAGGAAGGCACGCTGGGCCTGGAGCGAGCGGTGGAGAAGTTTGATCCCAAAAAGGGTTATCGCTTCAGCACCTATGCCTACTGGTGGATCCGGCAGGGTATTACCCGGGCTATTGCCACCCAAAGCCGTACCATCCGCTTGCCTGTCCACATTACCGAGAAGCTAAACAAGATCAAAAAAGCCCAGCGCAAGCTTTCCCAAGAAAAAGGCCGCACCCCCACCATTGAGGACATTGCTTCCGAGCTGGAGATGACGGTGCCCCAGGTCAGGGAGCTGCTGGTACGGGTGCCGCGCTCAGTTTCTCTAGAAACCAAGGTAGGCAAAGACAAGGACACCGAGCTGGGAGACCTGCTGGAGACCGACGACATCTCCCCAGAGGAGATGATGATGCGCGAGGCCCTACAGCGGGATCTGCAGCAGCTACTGGAGGATCTCACCAGCCGCGAGCGGGATGTTATTCGCATGCGCTTTGGCTTGGGGGATGGCCGCACCTACTCGCTGGCAGAAATTGGCCGCGCCCTGGATCTGTCACGGGAGCGGGTACGGCAAATCGAGGCCAAAGCCTTGCAGAAGCTGCGGCAGCCGAAGCGACGCAACCGAGTGCGGGACTACCTAGAGGCCATTAGCTAGCCGGGCCGACTTAGGGTCTGGGTAGGGATCGCCGGCTGGCAATCTTGGGCAGGCGGGTCTGAAGCTGGGCTGCTAGCCACTCCACTTCCGGGATCCGTAGATACAGGGCCCCTGCTGCAAACAAGCTGAGGCCTAGGCTGGCGGCTAGACTAGCCCCCAGGACGGCAGTAAGCAGCGGGGATCCCAGGATCTCCTGGGAGCGCAGTTGTGTCCACAGCCAGGAACTGAGGCCCCCGGCCAAGGTGGTGATCCCCAGCAACGGCAGCAGGGCCTGCCCCATCTCCCCCCAAGGGAGCCCCGGCAGGCGCTGGTGGAGGCGGATCCCTAGCCCAATCAGCGCCATGAAGTTAACACCTACCGTAGCCAGAGCAATGCCTGGCGCCCCAAAGGCTGGCAAAAGCAGGAAGTCCAGTAGGGCATTGAGGCCAATGGACAAGCCACTAATGCGCAGGGGCGTAGCTCCGTCCTCCAGGGCGTAAAAGATGCGCACCAGTACATCCCGCAGCAAGTAAAAACTTATCCCCAGACCATAGGCCCTCAGCAGGGCCGCCACCTCTTGGGTCACCTCTGCCGTGAAGCGACCCCGCTGGTAGGCGATCTGGACGATGGGTTCAGCCAGGGCCACCAACAGCATGGCCAGGGGCAGGGTGAGGATGGCCGTAACCATCAGCCCTTGGCGGATGCGCTGGCGCAGCTCCGGCCAGCGGGATCCATCCCCCGCCAACTGGGCGTAGAGGGGCATCAAGGGCACCAGCACCATGTTGGAGAGGATCCCCAGGGGGGTTTGCACCAAAAGCTGGGCATAGCCTAAGTTGCCGATGGTGCGATCCCCAGGTACGAAGGAGGCAAAAAAGAGATCCACGTAGACATTGATGTGGATCATGCCGGAGGAGACTACTGCCGGCAGCAGCAGCAGGCCCACCGCCCGTACCGGCGGGGATCCCCACTCAAAGCGCAGCCGCAGCCGCCCCAGCCCTAGTCGCATCTGCAAAGGCACCTGCGCCAGCCACTGGGCGAGGGCCCCAATCAGCACGCCCCAGGCCAGCAACGTCGGGATCCCCGTCCACCCCAGGGTGACCAGGATCCCAATCACTGCCAGGCTGGAGATGAGGGGGCTAAGGGCGGGCAAGAGATAGTGCTCGGCCGCATTGAGTGCCCCAAAGCCAATGCCAATCCAGCCCGAAAGCAGGGCCAGCGGCGCCATGATCCGCAGTTGCTGGGCAGCGAGGGCATGCACTTCAGGGCTGGCCCCTGGGGCACTTAGGCGCACCACCCAGTCGGCTCCCCACCAAAGGCCCAAGGTTACCGCCAAAAGCAGGCAGCCCACCAGGGTAGAGATGGACTCTAGCCAGCGGGCCGGATCCTCTCTTCCCGGCTGCTGCTTTTTGAGCACGCTGACGATAGCGCTGTGGAAGGGTCCGTTGATCCCGCCCAGCAAGATCAACAAAAAGCCAGGCAGGACGTAGGCTATGCCAAAAGCGCTGTACTCCGGCCCCGAGCCGTAGACCGCTGCGATCAGGGCCTGCCGGACAAACCCCATGCCCTTGCTGAGCAGCGTGGCCACCGCCACTAGCCCCGCCACCGAGAGCAAGGAACGGGGTGGAGAAGACGCAGCGGATGGGATTCGGGTGGCAGACTCTTTCATGCCCCTAGCTCCCCACCGCCGCCTTGGCAATGGGCAACTGTCGGGATGCCCCAATCGGTTCCTTCCCAGGATTCACCGCTACCCCCCTCGCTTCGGCATAGGGCAGCACCATTATCCCGAATTCTCCCGACCTCTGGAGGGAGGGCAAGGCAGAGCTCAGGCCAGCAGTTGTCGCTCCTGCTCCAGTTGCTGCAACAGATGCTCGTCGCCGCGGGCCTGGGCAGCGCGAATGCGCTCTTGTAGTCGCCGCAGCAGGTTTTGCCGATGGGTTTCTTCGACCAAGGTTATAAAGTCCTTGCGCGGGGAAATAGCCGCCGGCACCCTGCTCGCTGCCTTCACCGCCGGATTGAGGACAAGGCCTCGATACCTCAAGGCAGAAGACTGCGGCAGCGACACAACCGCCGATTGAGCTGACCAGCTCCACGCCAAGCCCCGGTAGCGCGCTGGCACCTCCTGCCGCTGGCAGGTTGCGGGGGCAGAAGGGACAAAGTCGTGGGCAATGCCCCGGTAGGTCAGTTGCATAGGAAGACTCCCCCAAATGGACTGCGGCAATCCTTAAAGAGCTGACGAAGAAAGTAACGCCCCTGAGCCACCCTGTTGAGAGCCGTTAGACAACAGCTTCGGCTTCCTCGGCGCAGCTCAGAGGGTAAAACCCAATTTTATTCTGTATCAGCTTTAACAAAATAAGCACTTGGGTGTCAACTTTAGGTCGAGGTCGTCTTCCTGCCCAGAGAGTTAGAGCAGCTCGTCGATTAGCCGTAGCACCTGGTGCAGGTCGGTGCCGGCCTCTTTTCCCCGTCTAAGGTTCATCTCCACCAACTGCTTGAGAGCGAGCAGCTTGATATTGGCCTCGACCGCTGCCGCTGCTATTGCTTGGGCCGCCGGCAGATAGCCGCTAGCCCCCAAATCCAGAAGGGCAGCCCGCCGCAGATGGATGTTGGGGTGGCCCAAAGCCGCCAGTAGCGGCTGGACAAAAGTGGGATCCCCCGTCAAGCAGTAACAGGCCCGCGCTGCCGCCCACTGTAGGCGCATCGAGGGGTGCTCCAGATAGGGGCGGATCTGCCCCAGGGCAGCAGCCACCTGCAGATGTCCAAGAGCCTCAATCAAAGCCTCCAAGGCAGCAGGCGCTTCTGTCTGCAAACCTTGCTCTACCCAGCGCAGCCCCTCGAGCAAAGCGGATCCCAGCTCTTCAGCTTGCCTGGGATCCCGGTCAAGGTTATTGGCCAGGGCAATCTCCACCAAGGCCTGGGCGGCTGCCGCCACCACTTGGCCATCGGAGCAGCGTAAAGCCTCTTTCAGAGCCGGGATCCCCGCAGGGGAGGCTATTTTGCCAAGAGCACGGGCGGCATTGCGCCGCAGGGGATATCCTCCCTGCAAGGTGCGATCGGTCTCGTCAGCCAAAGCCTCGATGAGGGCCGGGATCCCCTCCACAACCCGCATGCGCCCCAGCCACCACGCCGCATAGTAGCGCTCCCCCGGATCCCCGTGGCGCAGCTTGGCGATCTGGCCAGCTGGGGTGAGATCGGTGGCTAAAGGGGGATCCGGAGGAACAGCCATGGCCTCAACAAGCCAAATTGCATGACCTACCCCCGCCCTCCTGCTAAGGCATGCTTCAGCGGGATCTTGGAGTCCCCCCACGAAGAGACAGCGGACGTCCCGCCGCCTGGTTGGAGAGCACCCTACCCTATCTTGGCGGGGGTGTCTGAGTTTAGGGCGGGGCTTATCCACCCCCGCACCCCCAGCAGCTAACAGGGACCTCAAGCGCTATGGACGCTGACGATCTTGGCGCCCGCCTTGAGGAGCCGCTGCATCGTTGCCGAGAGTTGATCGGCAGAGACAAAGATCTGCTGGTTGGATTTGCGCACTCGGCTGGAGGTGGCCAGGGCCGAGGGCGGGTTAAGCAGCCGCGTCACCTCAATGCAGAACATGCGGTCGGACTGGCCCGTTGGCGGCCCCAAGTGTTTGGTAATGGGGCTGGGCGGCAGCAGCCCCCGCACCCCGATGCGGCGGATGGCCGGGGTAAAGCCAGTGGCAAGGGGCACCATCAGGCGCGGCCTGCGCCCCTGGGAGCGGTCGTTGTTGGCGTAGCCCCCGTAGAGGGCAAAGAGGTTGGTGAAGTCGCGGGTAGTATGGGCCTTGCGGTATTCAAACCCGCGCGGATAGGGGACAATGTTGTCGCCAAAGGCTTCCAGGTATTCTGGGCTATCGATATAGGAATCAATCTCCGCGCTGTGGCCCCCGGTGTGGTAAATGTCCAGGTGTCGGGCAATATCCTTGGGGCTGGTGGGAGCCCGCCCCAGCAGGTGCTTGAAGTTGAGCTCGATAGCTCGAGTCTGGGAGTTAGGGTACAGAAACCGCCTCTTATAGGCTTCGGACTTGGCAATTAAGCGCACAAACTCCCGCACCGTCAGGCTGCCTTGGCGTAGCAATGACTCCGCACTGGCCAGCTCCTTCCTGTCCGCCCCAAACAGGTGATCGTTGCCCAGCACCTGGCGATAGATGGCCCGCAGGATCGCATTGAGCTGATCCTGGCTGGCATTGGGGCGCAATTCCAAGGGAGTCGTCTCTGTGAGGCCCCGGATCCCCATTCGGCTTGCCGCTGTGATTCCACTCATGCTAATTCCTCATGATGAAACTGGCTGGACTGAAAAAAAGCTTAAAAGGGCTGCCTTGGCCCGCCTCTTAACCCCCCTCAGCAGCCTATGGGGTTGAAGCGAGAGCAACAGCAGCGCTTTCCCCCTCGCGAGAGAGCTCCCTGCAGGCTGGGGGGTCTCTTTCCCGCCACCGTTGCCCTCGCTATCCCCCGCAGGCGCTAGACTGGCTGCCTTGTCGAGGGATCCCAAGCTGCAGAGCTTAGCTGAGCGCGTTGATGGCGTAGTCGATGTAGGTGTTGGCTTCGGTGGCCGCTTGCCCCGTCAGGCCATGGTTGGCTTTGATGTAGCGTAGCGCTTCGATAAACCAACTGGGGGAGAGCTCAAAAGCGGTGTTGATCTCGCGGATCCCGGCCAACATACACTCGTCCAGGGGGCCAGTGCCACCGGCAACCAAGCAGTAGGTGATATAGCGCAGGTAGTGGCGCACATCGCGGGCGCACTTGTCTTTACCCGCTTGGGTGTGGCATTGTCCCCCCGGCTGAGTGGTGTAGGGGAACTTGGCATAGACGGCCTCCGTAGCGCCACGCACCAGCTCCTCAGCACGGCTGCTCAGGACCCGAGCTGCCTCCATGCTGGCGGCTGCCCGCTGAAAGCGGCCGCTGATAGCCTGCAATTCGCTGTTGCTGAGATAGCGTCCTTGGCTATCGGCAGTGGCAATGGCATCAACAATTGGGGTTTGCATGGTTCAAAACACTCCTTTACCTCGCCTCAAAAAATTAGTGCAGCCAATAACCCAAAAGATTCAAAGCCTAGCCTGCAAAATCCCTGCAGAAAAAAGTCAAGCAAGACTCTCGTCTACTAGACCACTGCAGCGGCAGCGCGATCGAAGTAGGACTCGATTTCAGCAATCAAAGCACTGCAGTCACCGCGGGTGATGCCATTGGGATCGTTTACCACTGCCACTGCCGCTTTTTTCATTTTCTGGATGCCCTTGGCCACAGAGCTGCCAGGAGTGCCAAGAGCTTGGTAGGTTTCCCGCAAGCCATTCAGGCAGCGCTCATCCAGCACGCTTGGATCCCCGGCCGCCACGGCGTAGGTAATGTAGCGGAGGATGATGTCCATATCCCGCAAACAGGCAGCCACGTTGCGGCTTGGGTAGGCAGGGCCCCCCGGAGCATTCAAGTGAGGCTCCTCGGCAAACAATTCGCGGACAGCATCGGTCACGATTTTAGAGGCGTTGCTGGTGAGGCGGTTCACTGCGTCCAAACGCTTGTTTCCCTCAGCAATCACCTGCTGCAGCGCTGCAAACTCGTTTTCTCCCAGAAAAGCGCCCTTAGCGTCGGCTTGGGCAACAACTTTGCTAAATACGTCGTTCATGGTTTTCCATCTCCTAGTGAAAGCAAAAGAGGTTATGAATTGACGCTTCCCACGCGAGGGGAACCCAGTAGCTTTTTGCAGCTTCTCTGCCAAAGAGCCCTATTAGCGCAAGCCCTTGCCCCAATAGGACCCTTGACAGGATAAGGTTTATAAGACCAGTAAGCCCCTTCCCATCTTCCTCTGCTCAGCTAACTCCAAAAATGAAGCCGCTTGCGAGCAGGCTTTGTGGGATCCGGGCGAAGCAAGGATTCTTCTACCCCTGACTACCTGCACTGGGTAAGTGAGGAAAAGCCAGCTTACCTTGCTTCAGTTCTTACTTCTACCGCGAGGGCGGGGAATCTTTGAATCAAAAAATGTAAAGAAGCTTCACTGAATGCAAACAGCTCTAGATCCTGGAGTTCTAGGGATTAGCCTGGGCCTTTTTGTCCACCTCTTCCAGCTCTTGCTTTTACAAAAAACAATGTTACTTTACACAAGTTCGCAACATAAAGAACAGTAGCAACCCTACTTATGGCCTGCGGTCGGGAGGGCAGCCCGCTTCAGTATCCGAGTAAACCTTCTCATAAAGTACACATAATTTAACATTTATGCCCGTCTCCTAGGAGGAGCAAAGCCGAGGGAAAATCTAAGCAGGCTTTCATCCCTGCCTGAAGTGTTGGTATTGGCTCCCACCCTAGCTTTGAGGTTATGGTGATCCAGTCGCAACCCACCTTCTCCCCTGAGCTGCTGCAAATGGCGCGGTGGCTGGCGGGAGACTTCAGCAACCAAGAGCAAGCTTGGGAGAACCCCCCCTTTTTTGCCTCCATCCGGGTGGCCTATCGCCCCTTGCCAGCCACTGTGCTGGCCGGGATCAGCTTCTATGTGGAGCAGGCCTACAGCGGCCATCTGGAGGATCCCTATCGTCAGGCGGTGGTGGAGTTGATCCAGGTGGGGGCTGAGATCGTGATTCGCAACTACCGTCCTCTGCAGCCGCAGCGGTGGCGGGGGTGCGCTCGAGAGAGAGCAGAGCAACTTAGCCAACTGAGCGCTGCCGATCTGGCCTACCTGCCAGGGTGTGATGTGCACGTGAGAAGAGAGGGATCCCTTTTTGTCGGCAGCACGGAGCCGGGGTGCCGCTGTTGGGTGGTGCGCAATGGCCAAACTACCTATTTGCAGACCACCTTGCAGCTAAGCGAAAGCGAGTTCTGCAGCCACGACCGAGGCCTGGATCCAGTTACCCACCGCCAGGTTTGGGGAGCTTTGGCGGGCCCTTTTCGCTTTCGCAAGGTCGTCGACTGGCAGAGGGAGCTACTGCAGTAGCTGGGCAGAGAACCCCTTGTCGGCGCGGCGGGCAAAAGATGATACGGTGGGAAAGGCAAATCTGGCCTGCAGCGGCAGGGATCCCTCTTGCTGCTTGGCTGGGCTAGCACGAGTGTCTTAACTGGCTCCATGCAAGACGAACAGGACATCCTTCGCCAACAGCTGCTGACTCTCCAGGAAGAGGCCCTGACCCAAGTGGCGCAGGCCCCCGATCTGGACGCGCTGGAGCAGATTCGCATCGAGTATCTGGGCAAAAAGGGGAAGCTCTCGAAGATCCTGGGGGGAATGGGAAAGCTGCCGCCAGCAGCAAGGCCAGCTATTGGAGCTTTGGCCAACAGCTTCAAAGAAGCCCTGCAATCCAGCCTGGAGGAGCGCAAACGGGCCCTGGCCGAAGCCCAGCTCCAAGCCCGCCTAGAGGCAGAGCGTTTGGATGTTACTATGCCAGGGCCGCGCCGGCCCCTGGGCCGGATTCACCCCCTGCAGGCCACCATCGACCGCATACTCGATATCCTTGTGGGGATGGGCTACACGGTAGTCCATGGGCCGGAGATCGAGACGGAGTACTACAACTTTGAAGCCCTCAACACCCCTGCCGATCACCCGGCCCGGGACATGCAGGATACCCTCTACCTTGAAAACGGCTACCTCCTGCGCACCCAAACTTCTTCGGTGCAGGTGCGCTACATGGAGCAACACCAGCCGCCTTTTCGCATTGTCCATGCCGGGCGGGTGATGCGCCGCGACAGTGTCGATGCCACCCACTCTGCCGTGTTTCACCAAGTGGAGATTTTGGCTGTAGGGGAGAACCTCACTTTCACGGACCTCAAGGGCACGCTCAAAGAGTTCGTCCGCCGCTTATTGGGCCAGCGAGAAACCCGCTTCCGGCCTAGCTACTTTCCCTTCACAGAACCCTCTGCTGAAATGGACGTGCGCTTTGGCTCCAAGTGGCTGGAGATTTTTGGCTGTGGCATGGTGGATCCCAATGTATTCCAGGCAGTTGGCTACGACCCGGAGCGCTATACCGGCTTTGCGGCCGGGATTGGCGTCGAGCGGGTGGCCATGCTCCTGCACGGTATTCCGGATATCCGGCTGTTCTACAGCAGCGACCTGCGCTTTTTGTCGCAATTTTAGAGAGGCTGGGAGAAAGTGCGTTTATAAATCAGCTGCAGATGCTCCAACTTGTCCTTGCAGTTGGCGCGGCGCAGCAAGCGCATTTGTTCTTCGAGAATTTGGCGAGCTTCGTTGCGGCTAATTGGGTCAAAAACCAATTCTTCCACAGCAGACGGATCAGCATTGGGATCGGGAGTTTTGAAGTAAACGCGGAAAAATAGCCTTTGAGCATAAAGGGTGGTGAAGATAGCTTCACCTTCATTAATCTGACACAAGGCGTAGAGCAGACCAAAGGTCGGGTGGTTGAGATAGAGTTCACTCATACCCGGTAGCGTACCCTCGGTTATGGCTTTGCGTTTTTAATTGATTTCAACTCTTCATCTACTTCAAGATGCCGAAATGCTTCCTCCAATTTGTCCTCAGCAAATAGCCAGGGGTTGCAGTTTCCAGCCCACTTGCTGTCCTTCAGGGCTTGGGCAGCCTTGACCTCCAGCAGCTTGGCTTGCACCTCCTGCCGACGCTGGGCAATTTGCGGCAGCAGAGCTTCCAGTTGTTGAATTCTCTGCGTCAGCGCCTTCATTTGGTTCCACAGCTGGCTGCCTTTCTCGAGGAGCTGGGCTTCGCGTCGGCGGGCCCCCTCGGCTAGATCTGGGCGATTGGCTCTCTCAGCTTTCTCGATACGAAAGTGCCAGGTCTTGATTTCCTCTGCCAACTGGAGGATGCTTTGGCGCAGAGCTTGCTCCTGAAGGCGGCTTTCTTGCAGTAGCTGTCGCGTCTCAGCTTCCTGCTGCTGCAATTCCTCGGCAAGGAGCTGCAGCTCGATCTCCGGATGGGCCCTGAGGAATTCCTCAAGGCGGGTTTCTAAAAAGCGAATGATATCCTCAATCAGTCTCATAAGTTCGCGCTCAGGGGATTGTGTTTAGACTAGCGCAAGCTGGCGGGTTCTCTAGCTAGTCCTGCAGAGCCCAATTGCTGCAGCCAGATCCCTGGCTAGGGTAGCAAACGCCCGTCCCCCATGCGGATGAGGCGCTGGGCAGCTTGGGCAACCGCCAGGTCGTGGGTAACCACCACCAGGGTGATGCCCTGGTGATGAAGCTCGGCAAAAAGGTTGAGCACTTCCTGACCAGTCTGGCTGTCCAGAGCTCCTGTGGGCTCGTCAGCCAACAACAGTTGGGGTCGATTGACGATGGCGCGGGCAATGGCCACCCGCTGCTGCTGGCCGCCGGAGAGCTGGGCCGGGCGCTGGTGGAGTTTGCTCCCTAAGCCTACTTGTTCTAGGGCTTGCTTGGCCCGCCGGCGCTGTTCTGGCTCCGGAACCCCGGCGTAGGCCAAGGGTAGCATGACGTTTTCCAGGGCTGTTAGAACGGGCAGGAGATGGAACTGCTGAAAGACAAAGCCAATCTTTTGGTTGCGAATCCGGGCCAGCTCCTGATCCGTGAGGGTAGAGACTTCTATACCATCTAGCCAGTACCGCCCTGAGCTGGGCCGATCCAAACAGCCCATGAGGTTCATGAGGGTGGACTTGCCGGAGCCAGAGGGCCCCATGATGGCGCAATACTCTCCCGGCCAGATTGTTAGGTTAATGTCGTAGAGGGCCTGAAAGCTGCCTTCCGGCAGCGGGTAGACCTTGTTAATCCCCACCATTTGCACCACGGGCGGGCGGGGTGGGATCAAGGCATTGGCTGCTCGCTCCAGGGATCCCCCTGGACCTTGACGGCGAGCTGCCCAGGGTTGGGGCTCAAGCATGGTGGGTACCGCAACTGGCCCCATTCTAGCCTTTGGGCTGCTGGAGCTTCGGGGACCGACTAACCGGAAGAGCGGATTTCTAGGGGCTGATGGTAAGGACAGCTCCCCTGGGGATCCACCTGGAGGCGGTAGAGGGGGGAGCGCTCTTGGTCGCAGCGCAGGATCTGGGTCTGGGCGGTCAAGATCTGGCGGGCAAAGCGGCAGCTGTGGCACTTCATGTTTCCTGGTAGGGGAGCCTGGTGGGGGCGAGGCACCCCAGTTGCGGGGGTGGTGGTCTTGGCCGGGCGAATTAGCTCCCGCGGCGAAAGGCCGCGCAACACCAGTTCAGATCCCTGCCAGCGGGCCTCCACCAAGCCAGTCTCCGCCCAGGCGGCCCAGCGGGGATCCTCGGTAATCTGGGGTGGTAGGCGCACCTGCACCCCGGCCAAGGTGCGGGGCGAGCCATGTTCCTGCCAGATCTCTTCCACTTCCCCCTCGTAGCGCAAGGCGGGATTGCTAGGGAACGGGGACGGCTTGACCAGGGTTTGTAGGCGGCTGTCGGCCAGCTCTAGCCAATGGCCAGGCTGGGGGCAGTGGACATGGTAGCGGTTGCACAGCTCCGGCAGATCTGCTAAGTCCTGGGCCTGCTGGGGGTTGGCGTGCACCAGGACCAAATGTTGGGGGCGAAAAGTGTGAATGATCTGGGTGAGATGCCCAACGTCGTTGTGGCTGTGCCAGGTTAGCCACTCCACTTCTAGACGAGAGCGCAGGGGTAGTGGCCACTGGTCAAGGGGAGTGGCTAGCTTCACTTCCGGCAGCTGCACCAGCAGGCAGGAGCGCTGCGGCTGGGCTAACAATTCCGACCAGATGGGATCCCAGGCTTCAGGCCCGGCGTCGGCATCGCACAGCAACAGACCCTGGGGCAGGGGCTCCGCCTCCGTCAGAGGTTGCACCCGCGGCTGCAGGCGGTCTTCCCAAAACAAAGCCTGATAGGTGGCGAAATTGCGCACTGGCCCTGGGAGGTAGGGGAGCAAGCGTTCGTAAAGGTTGCAGCCTGCCGCCAGCCCTGGCGCCACCCACACTGTCAGTTCTTGGGAAGCTTGGGTAAAGCGGTGGTGGGCTTTGAGGAGAAAAATCAACTCCTGGCCTAGTCCTAGCACTGGCAGCGGGAACAGCACCGTCTGTCCTGCTGCCAAGGCGCTGAACAACCGCTCCACCAGCCGATTTTCCAGCTGACGACGGGGCGGGTGGTGGGTGGCTCCCAAGGAGGCTTCGATGAGCAGCACATCCAGCTGCCAATGGCGCAAGGCACCGAGATCTAGGCCAGGGGCAAAGCGGGTTGAGGCCAGGGAACAGTCGCCAGTGTACAGGCAGGTTTGAGCTGGAGTGGTCTGGGTATTTTGCAGCAGGGTTGCCGCTGCCCCCGGCAGGTGCCCCGCAGCAAAGAAGGTGAGCATCAAGTGGGGCAAGATCTCCCGCGCCTGGCCGAAGGGCAGCGCCCGAAAAGGAGGAAAGCGAATCTCCCGGTCGTAGGCTGGCCAGATACCTCGCTCCCATAGACCGCTGGCCAAATGAGCCGTTACCGGGGTGGCGTAGATGGGCACCTGCGGATAGCGACGATAGAAGCCCGGTAGCCCCTGCACATGGTCAAAGTGGGCGTGGCTGCAGATAACAGCATCCGGGATCCCTGGCAGGGCCTTCAGGAGGGCGGAAGCAGGCAAGCCACAATCAAGAAGCAAACGGTAGGATCCTATCTCCAGCCAGTAGGCACAGCCTTGCTGCCGAGGATCCGTGCCCAGAGGGAACAGTCGAAGGGGGGGTCTTTTTGACTCCACAGGTGGGTTGTCTTTACCGTGAGATCATCCCCGCGCCCAGAGGAGGAGCTTCATGGCTTACGCCACGCTCTGCAAACGCTTCAGGGGAATCTGGCAGATACGGGAAGTGCCCGATTCCGGTACCGCCGTTTTGTATAGCCACGATCGTTGTAACACATCCTTGCGAGGGTGGCTGTATCCCGACACTGAGCTTACTGCTACAGGGCGGGGCCCCCGCCAGCTAAAAAGCCCGCTCCATCTTGCAAACTCTGTCAAAGCCAAAGGGGCTCAGGCAGGGATCCCGGGGACTCTGGGGCAGTCTCCAGCATAGCCTTTGGCCCCTAGGCTGAGCTTTCGCAGGTTTTAAGCATCACCCCGGCGGCAGGCTTAGGGGCTGGGGAGCGCCTTTGAGGTCTCTTCTCCTGCCGCGCTGCTGTCCGGGGTAAAGCCGGCAAAATCGTGATCGTGGGGGCGCACTGACAGGATCAGCAGGTTGTAGACAGCCCAGGCCAAACCAAAGATCAGCTCCGACCACGTCGGATCCCAGTTGCCGGCAAAGCGCAGGGATCCCACCCCCATAGCTAGCAATGTCAACACAATAGCCAGCGCCTGCGGGCCGAGGGAAAGCTGGGAGGGCTGTTCAGGATAGGGGGGCACCCCTCGCAACGCCTGCACCAGCGCCTGAATGGACTGGAAAAACTGGCTACCTGTCTGTCGCTCTGACTGCCAGGCGGCCCCCCACAGAGAGGGAGGAAAAGCCAACAGCCAGGTAAGCCGCCCCAACAGGGCATAGGGCAAAAACCAGGCAAAAAAGGCCCTGTCAAAGGCCGGCACCGGCATCCAGCCCGTGCAGAGAAAGAGGATGGGCACTGCTAGATAGGCCAGCTCCGCCACCCCGCCAGCAGCCCAGAGGGTTAGCCAGAGGTACTGAAAGCGCTGCTGCTGCGTAGTTGGCTTGCCCCAAAAGGGGTTTTCTCGCAAGGCCGAAAAAATTGCTAGCAGAGCGACGCGGCGGTTGCGCAAGGGCAACAAAACGCCGGTGACCTGGGCCTGGCGCACTAGATGAGACTGCCAACCACGGCAGTGCAGCTGACACCCCAACTGCACAGGGCGGCGAATGTCAATTTGCGGGATCCCCTCCAAAGCTGCCCGCCGAATGAGACAGCCGGATCCCAGCAGCGGCGCCGCCTGGTAGCCTTGGGATCCCACCGCCAAAAGCTGCTGCAGCGGGTGAACGGCCTGGGGCCGGCCCAGGGTGCGCAGCATCGCCTGCACAAAGCCGGTGGCATTGGCGAGGGGAGCCCGCTCCGGTGAGTCATAAAACAGGGGCAACGTCTGCCACAAAAAATCCGGCTCGACAAAATGGCCCGGCTGCAACAGCAGCAGGTACTCTCCCTGCAGCTGGCCAGAGCCCAGCAGGTAGGCTAGGGGATCGGTCGTGGGGGTGGGGCAAGGCCAGTACTCGCAGGGGATGGCCCGCGCCACTTTAGCCATCTCCGCATCTTCCACCCGATCCACAATATGGACAAACAGTCGCTCCCAGGGGTAATCCAGGCGCAGGGCCGAGAGTACCGTCTGCCGGGTCGCTTCCACAGAATCCCGCTGGCGTATCACCAGCACATCCACCCGCGGCAGTTGAAAAAATGCCCGCTGCAGCACCTCTGGTGTCGGCACTTCTTCTTGCGCCTCCTGGGGATAGCGGCTGAGGATAAAGCCCACTGCCGCCAGCCAGACGTACAGCTCTGCCCCCCAAAACAGAAGGGATCCCAGACCGGTCAGCCCGTCGGTGATGCGCCAGTAAAGATACGCCACGCCAGCGATAAGGTGGAGCAACCCCACTCCCCGAAACAAAGACACCCGCATAGCCGCAGATCTCACAGGCGCTCCACACACTGCTGGGCGTTGGGCCGGATCTGCCCCCTTTGCCCACAGGCAGGCCAGGGGATGTGACAAACTGGGCTGTCTTGGGCAGTCGTCCGACCAGAACAGGAAGGTCGCTGCCTATTGGGCAGCCGCCTCAACCGGGTAAACGCTCACCTTCTGCCGCCGTTTGCCGTAGCGCTCAAAGGTAACAATGCCTGTGGCTACTGCAAACAGCGTGTCATCCCTACCAATGCGCACGTTCACCCCTGGGTGGAACTTGGTGCCCCGTTGTCTTACCAGGATGTAGCCGGGATGCACCAGCTCGCCGCCAAAGCACTTCACCCCTAGGCGCTTGGAATTGGAGTCACGACCGTTGCGAGTGCTGCCGGTTCCTTTTTTGTGAGCCATAACACCTCCTAGGCAGTTGTCGCTAAAAACAGTCTACTTCTCCGCCACAGGGCTCCCTGTTGCTTCAGGAACTGGCTCTGGAGTGGTCTGGGAAGCTGCTGGGGCAGTGGCTAGAGTCGTCCCGTTGAGTTCAATGGACTCAATCAGGACACGGGTCAGAAGCTGACGGTGGCCTCTTTTCTTGCGGGTTCCTTTCTTCGGCCTCATCTTGTAGACAATGATTTTGTTGCCGCGGCGGTGCTGCAAAACCCGCGCCCTCACCACCGCCTCGGGAACATAGGGACGCCCCAGGGTTACTTGTCCCTCGTGGTTAATCAATAAGACCTGGGAGAGGGCCAAAGGGCTGTTTTCCTCTGTGCCGGGCAGGCGATCGATGTCGTAAAAGCGCCCCGGCTCTACCCAAAGCTGCTTGCCACTGGTTTCCACAATCGCGTAGGTCATGCCTTTCCCTTGCCGTACAGGTGCCCTCGCGGGTCTTGAAACCTGATCCGAGCATTAACAGCGGTTTCTAATGCTAGCGCAAAGAACTGCCTCCTGTCAGCAAGGGCCCAGGAGGAGTGTTCCTCCGTCCCTTATTCAGTCAGCTTCTCCCAGGCGGCCTGGAGAGCAGCTTGCATGCGCTGGGCGGCCCGTTTGAGGCGCTGCTGCCAGGTTGTCCATTTTTGCTGCAAAAACTCTGCCGCCTCATCCAGCAGGGAGAGGTCGAACTTGCCCCCTTTGGCCAGCTCGTCGCGCACCTGCTTGACCTTGACGCGCACCACCTCCGGCGGGTCCTGCGGTCCAATCAAAGCCTTGAGGCGATCCCCCATGCGCTGGATGAGCTGCTTGACTTGGCGAGACTTTTCGCTCCAAAAGTTCTTTAGGCCCTCAGTCTCCGATTTGAGGCGCTGGGGAGCATCTTCCTTGACCACCACCGCATCCACGTCGATGGCCTCTACGTCCTCAGGTAAGAGGACGGCGCGCCCTCCCCAGGGCTCAGCAATGCTGCCCCCCAGAATATAGGCAGCAATAGATCCAGTCTCCCAGTCGAAGAGAAAATCCTCAATCCAGCCCACCGGCTGATCCCCAATGCGCACGGTTCGCCGGTAGAGGGAGCTGAGCGGCATTGTCGGGGTAGTGAAAAGGCTGGAGTAGGTTAGCAGCGCATCCGGCCCGATAAGCGAGATCTGCTCTAGGGGGGTGTAGCCTTGCTGGCTGCTGAAGTAGCAGACCCGTCCTTGAGAATCGACCCAGATTTCTTCGACAGTGCCCAAGGCCGTGGCGGTGCTGCCATCCAGGGCCAGCAGGCCCACCACTTGGCTGCGTCGGACGATCTGATCCATGAGGGTTTCTCCTGAAGGTGAAGGGGTTCAGTTGATTGACATACTCCCCGGCCTAAAGGCCGGGGATTCTTGTTCTTGGTTCCACGAGCGCACTTACTTCAAAGGACTCCGTCCCGCTATCGCGAA
>Ga0197142_1001583_pt1 | contig 20700 bp, 26 predicted proteins | sample GBS60_MetaG_FD_148614 | JGI IMG/M metagenome (GOLD analysis project Ga0197142, IMG submission 148614) | Sediment microbial communities from Great Boiling Springs, Gerlach, Nevada, United States - GBS 60_MetaG | ecosystem: Environmental > Aquatic > Thermal springs > Hot (42-90C) > Sediment... | reverse complement strand
ATAAGCAGGCCCGATTATGGGAGAGGGTTTTACTTCTGTTCAGTATGTGGTAGGGGTTTTTATGATGCTGATAAATGTCCGAGCTGTGGGACTAAGACGAGGAAGGAAGGTAGGAAGGGCGGGAATAATGGAGGGAAGGGCGGGAATAATGGAGACAAACCACGGGTAAACCTCGATTTTGAGGATAAGCCTGAATAGGTTATATGTATGGGAGATAGGGGGTATGGGGTATGAAGTTGCGCGATTTAATCCACGAGATAAAGGGGAAGGTTAGGCTTATCTAATCTCCTTGGCTGTTGGTATGGATGATAGGCATTTTGAGGCTGGTTATTTTCGGGCCATACAGCGGTAGAGTGGCATACGAGACAGATAAGCTGTGCAACCTCAACCTTATACAGGAAGAAATATCACCTTTAGGCGATGGAAGAGTCATACACACGTATAGCCTGACTTATGGGGGTAGGGCTATATGAGATGGGCTTATGAAGGCATACCCGCAAGAGTGTGAGAGAATCCAGAATATTACGGTAAAAATCAACCAAATTCCAGATGAGGAGCTTATAAAAGCTACGAAAGCATGCTATATCTTGAGGACTTTCCTTGTAGATGTTGGGGAAAAAGTGAAATCCGAAGGCTGGCAACCTTTCACTATAAATGTTGAGGAAAGGGCGAAATCCTATGGCTGGCAATTATCCAGAGAAAAGGTTAAACCGTTATGCTCAACCCGTTGACTACTATCTTGGTGCCGGCTGGCAGTATGTCTGTCTGGAGTTTGGTCTCGACAACGCCTAAGCATTGGATGCATATTTCGGAGGTGGCCTCCAATCCCAAGGTTATGTGTAATGTGGGCGGGTAGCTTGTGGTGAGAAAAGACTCTATTACATGGTGGCGATAGCAGGGGTTTGGAACATTTTCACGATAGACGAGTGTCACTATGAATCCATCACCCTTCTTCTCTATTCCAACCACCTTTAGGGATGGGCTCTCCACCTGACCGCATCTACCCACACTCTCTACTATGGTTATCCCTAAAGCACCATCTCGGTCAACGGTCTTGGTCACAGTGGTTGTGTAGGTCCTACCGTCAGAGACGCTGTACAGTGCTATCTGGAACGATGCGACAGACAAGGCCAGCGCCGCCACAGCTATTGCCACAACTATAGCCGACTTGTCCATGCCTTAACACGGAAATAGGCCATAATAAGCCTAAGTATTAGAACAGATCGTTTAAAGAGCTGGAGAGTAAAAGCAAGGGATGCTACCATGTTGTAAAGTTAATAACTGTCGATGGAGCTGTGATACTATGGTTGATGGGATTCTGGTAGCTGTTGATGGCTCCCCACATTCTCACAAAGTTCTTGAGACGGGTGTTAAGCTGGCTAAAAGCCTTGGGGCTAAAATATTCCTAGTCCATGTTGTCCATAAGTTGGAGACTCCGGAGGAGTTCAACCAATATGTTAAGACCGAGAGGCTTGACGTAGATCCTGAATTCTACTATAGGAGGCTTGTTGGCGAAACAATCCTCGAAAAATTAGGTGCTAAGGTTTTGCAAGAAGGTGTCCAGCTGGAGAAAGTGCTGGAATTCGGAGACCCTGCAGATAAGATACTGGAGGTAGCTGAGGCGAAGAAGCCAGCGTATATAGTGGTGGGTATAGTTGGATTAAGGGGTCTTAGGAAGGTTGCCGCCTTAGGGAGTGTGGCTAGAAGGGTTATCGAGAACTCCAAGGCCCCGGTTATTACGGTGCCTTAACTCGCCCGGAGATCAATCGCCGTTGGTTGCCGTCCGTGCATATGCGGTGATGACAGGATGGGGTCCTTTGAATCTAGCGGCCTCATCCGACGGCATAGTTGGAGTTAGTCTGGGTGAGCCCTATAGAAAATTCCTCAGATGGCTTACTTCAAGAGGGTATGATGTCGTCCACGGTTCTAATGATATCATACTTGATGGCCTTAGTCAATTGAATGAATACTTTTCAGGAGTTAGGCGGGAGTTCAGGCTTCCACTCGATCTGAGGGGAACACCCTTTCAGCTGGGAATATGGGAGACCGTTGGAAGGATACCCTATGGCAAGGTGTGGTCCTATCGCATGGTGGCCGAGGAGGCGGGCCGTCCCCACGCCTACAGGGCTGCGGGAAATGCTGTTGGAGAAAATCCAGTAATGATAATTATACCCTGCCATAGGGTTGTTAGGAGCGACTGCACTCTCGGAGGATATGGTGGGAGAGAATATCTAAAGAAGAAGCTTTTAACACTTGAAGGCTCAATAGGTAAAATAAAAATTAGGGGGACGGCTAGAACTCTGGGACCTCGCCCTCGCCTGGCTTCTTCTTCTCCTCCTTCTTCTTTGATGCCGCCACGACGTCATCGATCCGAAGGATCATAGATGCAGCTTCGAACGCCGACTTTATCGCGTGTGACTTGACCTTCGCAGGCTCTATAACACCGTTCTCCCACATATCCGCTGTTCCGCCGCCGAATATGTTGACACCCGCCGTATTCCTACCTGTCTCATGAGCATGCCTCAGCTGAGCCATTATCTCCACCGGCTCAAGTCCAGCGTTCTCAGCTAGAGTTCTCGGGATAACCTCGATGGCGTCGGCGAAGGCTAGGAATGACATCTGCTCCTTACCTGAGAATTTTCCAGCGTTCTGCCTCAGGTATCTGGCGACCTCTGCTTCAAACGCTCCTCCGCCTGCAACAGCCCTAGCATCATCAACGATGTCTATCATGTTCATTAACGCGTCGTTTAACGCCCTCTCAGCCTCATCCAGCTGTCTCTCCAGTCCCGCCCTTATCAAAATAGCCACCGACTTGGGATTCTCACACTTCTCCACAAAGACCATCCTGTCCTCTCCTATCTTCCTCTCCTCAACCAGCCCAGCCTTGCCAAGGTCCTTGCTGGAGAGATCTTCGAAATTCGTCACTATCCTAGCCCCCGTCGCCTTGGAAAGTTTCTCCATGTCGCTCTTCTTCACACGCCTCACAGCCAAAATGCCCTCCTTCGCCATGAAGAACTGTGCCGCATCATCTATCCCCTTCTGGCAAAAGACAACATTGGCCCCGGCAGCCTTCACCTTATCCACCATCCCCTTCAGAATATTGGTCTCCTCATCAAGGAACTCCTTGATCTTCAGCGGATCCCTTATACGTATCTCCGCACTGAACTCCGTCTTCTCGATCTCAAAGGGTGTGTCAAGGAGTGCAATCCTCGCATTCTCCACCTTCTTCGGCATGGCAGCGTGAACAACCTCCTTATCGACGACTATTCCCTTTACAAGCTCGGTCTCCAGCAGACTCTTACCTATCTTCTTCACTATCTGTATGTCATCCTTATCAGCCTTGAGCTTTCCATCAACCTCCTTCACAACATTCAAGACTGCGTCTATTGCTATGTCGGCTATGTGGTCCAGTGCAAAGCCGAGCGATTTGCTGCCCAGCGATGTCTTCACAATCTTCCTTAGGGTTTCCTTATCCTTCAGATCGATTTTCCTAGCGTTCTGGTCGAGGACCTGTAATGACATGTCAAGGGCCTTCTTATAGCCTGATATGATTGTGCTTGCGTGTATCTTCTGGTCTATCAGCTCCTCAGCTTTCCTCAACAGTTCGCCAGCTATGACAACGGCCGATGTAGTCCCATCCCCCACAGCATGATCCTGTGTCTTCGCCACCTCAATTATCATCTTGGCGGCAGGATGCTCAACATCAATCTTCTCCAAGATCGTCGCTCCGTCATTCGTCACAATCACGTCGCCTATGTTGTCTACGAGGAGCTTATCCATACCCTTCGGCCCGAGAGTTGTCTTGACTATTTCCGAGATTATCTTCGCAGCGGCGATGTTATTCCTCTGGGCTATCCTTCCCTGCGTCCTTGTAGACCCCTCCTTAAGGACTATTACAGGCTGACCTGCAGCTAAAGCCATACTCCATCTCCCGAGTTTAAGACTCTAACATGAGTTGCTTTTAAGGTTAATCAGATCTCAGCTGGGGTATATGCCACGTAAAACGGTTCTGGCCGCCCTATCTATATCCTCTCTCTTAACTGTACGTCTTCCCGCATACTGGGCCAATCCGATGGCCTCCTTGGCTATGATCTGCCCAACCGTCTCTAAAACCCTTTTAAGCTCTTCTGCCGCATCCTCGCTGACCCTAGTGGCGCCTGCTTTCTTTATTATACGGTGGATTGGTGCTGAGGAGAGCTCGTTCTGGCGTATTGACATGCTTTACCCACCCCTATGGGTTTTCTTGGTTGCTTAAAGGGTTTAATGGGAGTTGATTGTAAATATGACCCAGATAGGACCTGGATAAGGCCCAAGACCCTGCCTTAAAGCCCGCTAAGCCCAAATACCCGGAAGAATACTCTTAAAGTAATACATGGACACCGCCTAGTTATGTTTTAGGGCCAATCAGCCTATTTCAAGGGGTTAATTTTTAATATCAAGCAGTCTCTTCACGTATGTCGTGAATTGAATGTCATCTACAAGGGTCACATGTCCTAATTGCGGCCGGTCCACCATTAGAGGTAAGTTCTGCATATATTGCGGCTATACTCTGGAGCCGGCTGTCCAGATGGGAGAGATTGCCGAGGAGGTTGTGAAGCCTGAAGAGCCGGCGGAAGTAGTCCCTACACCAACGGTTGAGACCAAGCCTGTCGAGCAAGCCACTCCTGTTGAGGAGGCGCCGGTGGAGGAGAAGAGACTTGTTGACCAGGTGGCCAGCATCTATAACTGGTGGTTCCGGCTCGTCGACTTGCTGCTTAACCGGGAGGCTGATGCCGAGATTTTCTCGGAACTACATAAAGAATACAAGTCTAGGCTGGACGCCCTTAATCAAAAGAGAGAGGATGAGATTAGGAGGGCTGAGGAGAGGATGAATGAGCTCAATAGAAGTCTCGAGAAGCTTAAGGTTGAGCATGAGATTGGAAAGGTTCCAGACAGGGTGTATATCACCCAGAAGCTTGAGATTGACCGTGAGATGAGCAGGCTGAGGCCCAAGCTTGGGATTCTTCAAAACCCCTTCAGCATTAAGCTCGGCGACCTGCCTACATTCAAAAGCAAGTTGGAGGAAAGACTGAATAAGCTTCGGTCCAGTTTAGATGGCCTTGGCGTTTCCCGTGACGTCGGTGAAGAGGTTGTGCTTGAGATGGAGAAGACTCTTAAGATGCTGGAGGTGTTGATGAGCCAGCATAGGAAGATAAGTAGGGAGCTTGAGAAGCTTGAGATAAGATACAAGATCGGCGAGCTGAAGCAGAGTGAATATCTCTCACAGAAGCAGAAGCTTGAAAGGCAGCTAGAGCTTACCGCTGGAAGCATCTAGTCTCCTATGGACTGTAATCCTGTTATGGCTTTCTGCAAGGGTGGACTGTAGGGGATAGAGCCTAAACCCACAGGGTTTAAGAACTGGGCTAAAGCTGGAAAACCCGACTTATCTTGTCCAACCATAAGGTCTTCGTAGTAGCACTGCCCGGCTCGGGAAAAACTACAGTCCTCAAGAAGCTGGCCGAGATCATGCCAGAAGCCAAAATAGTGAATTTCGGTGACCTGATGTTCTTAGAGGCTTCGAGGATCTTCGGTGTGAAACATCGTGATGAGATGCGTCATGTTTTGGGCCTTGAGGAGTATCGTCGGCTGCAGGTTGAGGCTGCGAAGAGAATTGCTGAGATGGATGGGCTGGTGATAGTGGACACCCATGCGGTTGTCAAAACTGGGCTAGGGCTTTATCCAGGTCTTCCCAGCGAGGTTGTGAGGCTTGTCCGACCATCGATCATATTCCTCATAGAGAGCAGGCCTGAGGATGTCTTGGAGAGAAGGATGAAGGATGTAGGGCCATCAAGCGGGCGTGTCAGGGAGATCGGGACTATTGAGGAAGTGATCCGAGACCAGGAGTTGAGCAGGGATTACGCCATATCCTCGGCTAATGAGGCGATGTGCTATCTCAAGATAATCCGTCAGAACTACCTCCAGGAGAGGCCCTACCAGCATGCGGAGGATGCTGCTAGGGAGATGGTGGAGGCTATCAAGGCTCTGGTCCAGACCGGCTCCAGGCGAGCATGATTATTATGGCGATGAGGAGGATCAGGAGGCCGGTGAGGGTTGAATATGGCTGGCCTAGGCCTGAACGCCATGACAGGTAGCCTACTACTGGTGCGATGGCCGCCATTAAAGCAAATACAATATACAGCATCTTACCTGGGATCATGTTTTCTCAAGCTACTAGGGTTAATATATTATTAGCGTCGGTAGTAGGCCAACCGTATCATGTAAGAATCTTCCGGGCTGACACGATATAAGCTGTATGCCCGTGCATCAGGAATTCAGGCCTTGTCATCCCCCTCTTTACTCTAATATTCCGCATAAGCAGTTCAACACATGATACATCATCAAATCCCTTACTTCTCAGAGTCTCAACAGTTTCAACTATCTGCTCGACAGTGGGACTTATCGACAAAAGCCTGCCGCTAGGCTTCAACGCCTTCCATACATTCTCGACAGCCTTCCACGGCTCCGGCACATCTAAGAAAACAGCGTCTATCCCCGTCTCCCTTATCTCCTTAGACACGTCACCATGCTTCAGCTCAACATACTCCCTAAGCCCTAGTCTCTCAAGGGTGTAGTGGGCGGCTTCGAGATACTCTTGGTTAACATCGTAGCTGTAGACCCTCCCAGTGGGCTTTACAAAATGTGCTAGCGTTGCTGTGAGGACTCCTGTCCCAGTCCCGGCCTCCAGAACTCTGCTGCCCGGCCCGATCCCCGACTCTATCAACATGTAGCCTATGTCCTTGGGGTAGATTATCTGGGTGACCCGCTTAACCTTTGATAGCATGTCGGTGAGAAGAGGCCTGTGAACAGACATCCTAACACCTGTGTTGCTCTCAATTATGCATCCATACTCCATCCCCACCAACTCCCCCACATCAACATAGCCTTCACTACAGTGGAACCTCTTACCACGCCTCACACCAACCAAGTATCTCTTCCCACCCTCAGTCAGTATGAGGACCGTGGCCCCCTCCTCTATCGTGGCCAAACCAGTTAAACCCCCGGATCTTAGTGCTATAAACCTATTATCTGCCGCTGAAGGTAATGCTTAAGAATACTCCTACCATGGGGTTATATGCGGCGGTGATGTCTCGGAGTTACGAGGATATGGTGAATTGAAGGCATTTGACTGAGCCGCAGAACATGTTTTGGGGTTATGCTTTTAAAGTATCTTGACATGGCATGACGTTGATGAGAGCCGGCGTAGTCCTAGTTTTCCTAATTCTCTCAACCACGCTATGGCCGGCCATAGTATCCCAGTCTCATATAGAGTTTAGCGTCTACGTCTCGGCAGAGGGTGAAAGTCTACAGCAAAACGCCTCCATGGAGATCCTGGGAGCTTGGGATAAAACAAGTTTACAGGTTTACTTCACCCCCTCAGGTGAGGCAGGCCTTGACGAGGCAGCTAGAAATGGTGTGGAGATATGGTATGCTGCCATAAGAGAGTTCACGGGTAAGTATGGGTTCACATATCTAACATCCCTATCCTACAGTTTGGCGGACTCTTCAAGCGATGCTGATGTCACCGTTAGATATGTCTCAAGTATTGAGGAGGGCGCCTGTGGTGTAGCTAGATACCGACTTAATCTCCTGACGCGGGCCCTGTCAAATGTCCGTATAGAAATTTCAAGGGAGTGTGTTGGTTCTAATACTGATCTGGCCTTCAAGGTTGTTGCCCATGAGTATGGCCATGCTCTGGGGCTTGGTCACAGCACCTACAGTAGGGATCTAATGTATCCCTATGTTAACTCCGCTGACAAGCCTTCTACTCTTAATCTGTATGGGCTGGCCGTTGTTTACCAGTGGTTGGTCGGCGGATCTTTCAGGGGCCCGCCAGTGTCTGAAGTAAGCCTTCCCTCCCATATACCGTATGAGTATATCGTAGGGTTCATTCAGAGACATGTGGTGAGGGTTTTTATGGATACTGGGATCGGTGGTTTGTTGCTTTTGTCCGAGGAGGTTGTGGAGCGTGGGACTATGGTGACATATTCCGTGAATGCTGCCATTAGCTATGGTAATGGGACTGAGTTCAGGTTTGTGGGATGGTTTAAGGATGGTCGTCTGATCAGTCCACTGACCGATCTTATTATAGCCATCAACTCAGACACCATAATTGTTGCAAGATATGATACCTACTACAGGGCTATAATCAACTTGGGAGGTGGGGAGATTCTTGAGAGATGGGTTAAGCGTGGTGATCTCTTCACCTTCTCGGTGCAATTGACGGTCATGGTCGGGGTTGGTGAGAGACGGATATTCATTGGATGGAGCGACGGGGTGAACGAGACTACACGGGTAGTTGAGATATCTAGACCGCTTGAGCTGGAAGCCCTGTGGAAGACACAATACTACCTTGATGTAGAGTCTGATTATGATGCTGTAAGAGGTGTCGGATGGTATGATGCGGGCTCTTGGGCTACTTTAGAATTTTCAGTTGTAAGCCTCGGTGATGATGTTAGGCTCATTATTAGGGAGTTGTCGGCAGATCCAGGGGTTTTAGTTGAAAGGGTATCTGACAACATTTATAGGGTTTATATTGACCAACCCTCTATTTTGAGGGCTTACTGGGCTAGGGAGTTTTACGTGGATGTGGTGGCAACCCACGGCCCAACAGTCATATATAGGGGATGGGTGGAGGAGAACACATCCATCCAATTACATGCAAAGGAGCTGATCATCTGGGACAACGGCACTAGGGCTGTTTTCTCACAATGGGACGACATTAGAGAGGCCGCAAACCCCCTCAACATAACAGTGGACAGACCCCTGCATCTGAGGGCTGCCTACAAGATATCCTATTTTGTGAGAATAATCTCACTTCTTCCAACAGGATCTGTAGGCGGCTGGGTTGAAAGGGGTTCAGCATATATTCTCAACGCAGGGCCCATCATCAGACCTCAAGAGGATGGTGGGAGATACCGTTTTCTAGGATGGGAAGGAGCTGTATACGTTGAATCATCCACCGCAAACATAAAGGCAGTGAACGCCCCCATCACTGTGCGGGCAATATGGGTCCACGAGTATCCAGTGGTCTTAGAAACACCTGAGGGAGCTTTACAAGACTGGGCCGTAGATGGGAGCTGGTTCACCTATAGCGCGAAACCACTAATCCAAGAAGCATCTGACCGTCGCCTAGTATTTGACTCATGGAAAGGGGATCTGACCTCCGCGGATGGGCTTTACGTAATGGTGCATGTTAACGGCCCTAAGCGTTTAGAGGCCACTTACATACCTGAGGTCCTAATCGTACCGCGATTCAAAACGATGAATGGCTTGGGTGCAGTTAATGCGGAGGCCGAGATCTCAACTGGATCTTCGTTGCATAAACTAACTGCGGGTAGGGAGTATTGGCTTCCAGTTGGACGTCACAGGATAGAGGGTGTATTCTTTAAGGGTGTGGATGTCACGGATGTTGATTTTCTTGAAGTCCGGGATCCTGGGGTTTATGAGATTCCCGTAAGGGTTTTCAACGTGAAGCTAAGGGTGACGGATCTGCTTGGGTTGCCGTTCGTGGATGCTGTATTGACTGTGGATGATGGTGCTGGTGTGGCTGTTGTGACAAGGCTGGATGAGAATGGTGAATCGCCCGCCATGCAACTCACATGGGCGGCGGAGAAGGCGACAGTAGAGTCAACACCCTTCAGATATGAGATACCCATTAAACCAGAGTCGGGTGAAATACAGGCAACTCTCCCCCTCTCACCTAGATCCCTATATCTTATCCTAGCACTATCAACCGTGGCCATCGTCAACCTAATAGCACTATTCCGCAGGGCTAGGAGATGAATCCGGCCCTAAGCGCATGGTCGGCTAATACGATAGCCACAATCGACTCGACTACGGGGACCGCCCTAGGCACTACGGTCGGGTCATGTCTTCCAGGAACTTGTAGCTCGGTCTCGGACATCGTGGATAGATCTACGGTTTTCTGTTTCTTGCCTATGGAGGAGGCTGGTTTGAAGGCCACCCTCAACACTAGCGGCGACCCGGTGGATATGCCGCCGATTATACCGCCCGACCTGTTTGTAGCCTGCCTTAACATGCCTTTTGAGAGTATGTAGGGGTCGTTATGCTCTGAGCCCCTCATCCTCACCGCCCCAAATCCTTCCCCAAACTCCACACCCTTCACGGCGGGGATGGAGAAGAGGGCCCTGCTCAGATCCGAGTCTAACGAGCTGAAGACCGGCTCACCAAGGCCAAGGGGTATGTTCAAGCCGATACACTCTACGATGCCGCCTACACTGTCGCCCTTTCCCCTCTCCTCGATTATCCTCCTGCGCATCTCCTCGGCAGCCTTGGGGTCTGGACATCTCACCTCATTGCTATATCGTAGCTCCCTGATCTGCTCAATAGTTAGCGGCCCTGCTCTCACACCACCTATCTCCAGCGAGTAGGCTAGAATCTCAACACCCAGCCTCTCCATCAAGAGCTTTTTAGCAAGAGCCCCGGCCATAACAAAACCCGCCGTTATCCGGCCTGAAAACCTTCCACCACCTCTCCAATCATTAAACCCCCTATACTTGATCCGTGCAACATAATCAGCATGCCCAGGCCTAGGTGTATTGACTATACGCTTATACGGCGTAGAGTCTACATCCTTATTCCATATCAGCATTAATATCGGAGCACCAGTCGTGTAGCCTTCAAAAACACCCGAGAGTATCTCAACCCTATCCTCCTCAGCCCTAGTAGTGGTCACTATCGACTGGCCCGGCCTCCTACGATCCAGCTCAACCTGTATATCGCTCTCGGAAATAGCCAGGCCCGGCGGACAGCCGTCCACCAGCACCCCAACACACCGACCATGGCTCTCGCCAAAACTGGCCACGACAAACCTCTCACCAAGAATATTTCCCGTCAAGCCCGATCCAAGAGACCATTACCACGCTTTAACTATGCCATATGAGACACCATCGAATATCGGCTTGATATATTAACCGCCGCCTCCGAAATATCCTCAGCATACTCGGCAATCCTCTTTATATTCTCTAGGGCTAAGCGGGTAGGGTGGGCCAGCGATACTGCAGCCTCATTTACCGCACTTGCAAGAATAGCAGCCTCGTTTATGGTCTTATGGGCTTTCTTAGCGTCTAGATTAAGGAGAGAGGCAATGCTGTCCCTGAAAACCGCGTTAATACTCTTAACAAAATCCTTCACCTGTGGCTGGATCTTCAACGCCTTGACCTGGCCTACCAGCCTGCATATAGAGACGGCGTGGTCTGCAGCCCTCTCAATACTTTTCGCCGCCAGCATGTAGCCTAGACAGTCTTGGCTGCTTGAGAGATCCAGTGTATGTAGCAGCATAGGTTTAGCGACCGCTAGGTTAAGTTGTCTAATGATGAAATGGTAGAATCTATCCACATCATCATCCCTGGCGATAACCTCTGCGGCGAGGGAGACATCGCCCGTTAGCATCGCAGTGAAAGCGTCCATCTGCATGTTAGAGGCGATCCCGCCCATCCTCTCCACCGCTCTCTTGAGTGGAAGACTTGTATGTATTGGGAGGCACTGTATCTCCATATACATGGCCGACTCCTCAACAACCTCCACTCCTATAAGCCATCTTCTCACTTTTTCCTTCACCTCAGCTGCAAGTTGGGGAGCTGGTGACGAGAACTCCAGCTTTATCCTGTCAAAGCCTGAGAGATATCTTGAGAAAAGCTCTCTTATCACGATTTCGGGAGTATCCTCTGACCCGACCTCAACCCTCGCATCCTTCTGCCCACTCTCCTCGAGCTGGATTAACAGGGATCTATCGTCTAAGGGAATGAGTGTGATTTCATCAAGCCTCTTAAGGCCCGCCTTTTCCGCCCATGTCTTTGGGAGAGAAACTATTAGGGTAGAATTTCCCGACAACTGAACACGTCTTTTCACAATCTCAGGCATGGCCTATATTAATAAGAGTCAGTATATAGACTTTATTTTAGCTATATAGTAGCAACTTATGACTATATATTGTCGTTTTCTGATCGCCTAAGCGACATGAAAATAGCAAACCTCTTGGTCGTAGTAGCCCTTGTGGTAGGCCTCGTAGGAGGCTTTTTCGCCGGCTCATTAACCGGAACTGGAGGAGCAGCAGCCACAGCGACAACAACCGTGACAGTAGGCGCCGGAGCAACCGTGACATCCACCACAACAGTAGTTCAACAGAACACAGTGACGACCACCGTAGTCTCCACCACAACTACAACTGTAGGCATGCAGGAAAAACCGATTGAGCTCTCTGGTTCTATAACTATTGACGGTTCAAGCACAGTCTATCCTATTACAGAGGCTGCGGCTGAAGATTTCATGAAGCTATATCCGAAGGTTAGCGTGACTGTTGGCATCTCGGGGACAGGCGGCGGTTTCAAGAGATTCATAATTGGAGAAACTGATATCAATGATGCTTCGAGGCCAATATTGAAAACTGAAGCCGAGACAGCCACCAAGAATGGCATCAAATGGATCGAGGTTCCAGTGGCGATAGATGGACTAGTAGTGGTGGTGAATAGAGCTAACACATGGGTGGACTGTATTACGATCAGCGAGCTAAAGGAGCTTTGGAAGCCCGACAGCACTATCAGGACGTGGAGGGATCTTCGTCCACAATGGCCAGCCGAGCCGATAGTACTCTATGGACCTGGGCCTGACTCCGGTACATTCGACTACTTCACGGAAAGAGTTGTGGGGAAGCTCAAGGCCAGCAGGACCGACTACGTCGCCTCTGAAGATGATAATGTTCTGGTGGCGGGTGTCGAGGGTGAGCGGAACGCTCTAGGATACTTCGGCTATGCATACTATCCCGAGGCTAAGGACAAGATAAAGATCGTCCCGGTGAGGGATGACGCAGTACAAGGAGCCCAATGTCTCATACCCACCGATGAGACAGTATCAACCTATGTGTATCCGCTGTCGAGACCTCTCTTCATATACGTTAACGAGCAGGCCTACAAGACTAGGCCTGAGCTAAAGGCCTTTGTAATACACTATGTGAAAAACGGTGCGACTTTCGCGAGCAAGGTCGCGTACACGCCACTGCCAGAAAAATACTATGCCACTGCTGCTTTGCTCCTAGAGGCGGGGATATACGGAGGACTTTACCAGCTAAGCCAAATAGCATGGCGTGACGCAGGTCCACCACAATAGGGCGGAAAAATGATGACTGAAGACGTTATACGGTCGCTTCGCAGGAGGCGGCTGTATAACAAAGTTTTTTCCCTCCTTTTTATGGCTTCAGCTCTAGTGGCTACAATCACACTCGTAGTAATCTATTCAACCCTAATCTACGAGTCAGCAGGCTTTTTCCAGCATGTAAGCATTGTGGAGTTTCTCACAAGCCCCAAGTGGACAGTATTATTTGATGAGAAGCACTTTGGCGTCCTGCCCATTTTCAACGCCACACTGCTCACATCAGTTATTGCGATCGCGCTAGCTGCACCAGCCGGACTGGCCGCAGCCATATTTTTAAGCGAGTATGCCAGTTTAAGGATTAGGAGTGTGATCAAACCAGTCATAGAGACGCTGTCAGGAATCCCAACTGTAGTTTATGGATACTTTGCCCTCTACTTTCTCACCCCCGAATTCCTACGACTCGTAGTACCCGACCTAGGCATACATAACGCATTAGCCACAGGACTTATGATAGGCGTTTTAATACTGCCTATTGTTGCATCTATAAGCGATGACGCCTTACTGGCGGTCCCCTCTGATCTCAGGTTAGGAGCCTATGCTCTAGGTGCGAGAAAAATTGACGTCACTTTGCGGATAGTTGTTCCAGCCGCCCTCTCAGGTATCACCGCCTCAATTATCCTAGCCTTCGCAAGGGCCATGGGTGAGACAATGATAGCCGCTATCGCAGGCGGCTTCAGGCCAATACTGACAATCGATGTTAAGCAGTCTATGGAGACTATGACAGCCTTTATAGCTCAGGTTGCGACAGGGGACGCACCACAAGGGACTATTGAGTATCAGTCACTCTTCGCCGTGGGTCTTTTCCTGTTATTGACGACGGCAGTTCTCAACTTTGTGGGATTGAGGGTGGTTAAAAGATGGGCGATCAGGTATTAAGAAGAAGACGGGTTAAGATAATAATGGACAAAGCCCTGCCTATTTTGCTAAGTATTGGAGTTTTCATAGGGGTCGCGACAGTAGCCGCCCTACTTATAGATGTGGTCTTAGGTGGCTGGCATAGGCTCTCACCAGAGCTTGTGATGAACTACCCTTCGGCAAGGCCGACTGAAGCAGGCATGAGGTCAGCTATTCTCGGGACGATATATACGGTCGGACTTGCAGCAGTCATCTGCATCCCCCTCAGCATAGCCACAGCCTTTTATCTCACCGAATTCTCTGGGACGGGCAGATTGCCCAGCATACTCAGATATAACATAGCAAATTTAGCAGGAGTCCCCTCGATCATCTTCGGGGTTGTTGGCCTGGGATTCTTGGTTTATGGACTTGGATTAGGAAGATCCATAATTGCAGGAGCCTTCACACTGGCAATTCTAACACTGCCACTAGTCACCGTCACATGCATAGAGGCGATCAAAACAGTCCCTGATGATTTGAGATTTGGCGCCTATGCTCTCGGAGCAACTAAGCTACAAGTGGCTCGTAGAATACTACTGCCCAGGGCATTACCGATGATGCTGACGGGAGGCATACTCGGGGTCAGTAGGGCCATAGGTGAGGCCGCCCCCATCCTAGTAATCAGTGGCCTGCTCTTCATCCGTGAGGATCCTGCCTCCCTTTTCGATAGATTCACAGTAATGCCACTACAGCTCTTCAACTGGATAAGCAGGCCGCAAATGGCCTTTAGGGAGCTGGCTTCTGCAGGTATAATCGTTCTACTCCTTATCCTTCTAGCCTTAAATGCTACAGCCATCATATTAAGACATAAATTAACAAAGAGGTTGACAGAATAATGGAGAGAGTTGAAGAGATGATGAAAGGCGTTGAAACGTCGGAAGAATCATTTTTGTCCAGTAAAGAGTATGTAGTTTATACGAAAGGTCTACGCGTCCTTTATAACTCTAGAGTAGCTATCAGTGATATAACTCTGGGATTTCGTGGGAAAACCATAACGGCCATAATCGGCCCGTCGGGCTGTGGAAAATCCACACTCCTCAGATGCATCAACAGGATGAATGATCTAATCCCGGGAGCGAGGGTAGAGGGCAAGGTTTACTTCAACAACGAGGACATTTACGCTGACGGTGTCGACCCGTTCTTCATAAGATATAGGATTGGAATGGTCTTTCAGAGACCAAACCCATTCCCCATGAGTATATTTGACAATGTGGCCTTTGGATTAAGGGTTAACGGTATTAAATTAACCAAGGATGAGCTTAGGCAAAGAGTGAAGGAGGCCCTAGTAAAGGCCGCCTTATGGGATGAAGTGAAGGATCGGCTCGACGCCAACGGTTATGCATTATCAGGAGGTCAGCAGCAGAGACTCTGCATAGCTAGGTCCTTGGCTGTTGAGCCCGAAGTCCTGCTCCTGGACGAGCCTACAGTATCCCTTGACCCTGTCTCCACAGCCAAGATAGAGCAGCTCCTGAGGAATATCGTGGAGGAGTATACGATAATAATAGTGACTCATAACATGCAGCAGGCGGCCCGTGTTTCTGACTATACTGCTGTTTTGATGCCAGACCAGGATAATATTGGCCGCCTGATAGAATATGGTTCAACTGGTGATATATTCACAAACCCAAGGGACAAGAGGACGGAGGATTATATTCGGGGCAAGGTTGGATGAGCTCTAAACCGACACGTCTAATGGATATGGGGTTGGATCGGCTGGCCAAAATGATTTATGAAATGGGCAGGCTTAGCGAAGTGGCTGTATCCAAGGCTATAGACGGATATGTTAGAGCAGTTAATATCGTGGATGAGGTTTACGAGCTATCACAGCAGCTGAGATACTTGGAGGACGAGGTCGCAGACCTTGCTGTGGAGATCATAGCGAGATATCAGCCGGTGGCTAAGGATCTGCGGTTTATCAGATCATGCATGGAGATAGCCTATGGCTTCTCGAGGTTCGGGAGATATGCCTATGACATATCAATGCTGATAGAGGAGGTAGGTGGGATAGGCGACTGCCAGAATCAGCAGGTATTGGAAACAGCTGAGAAGGTGAAGAACATGATTAGAATAAGTGTCTCATCCTTCAGAGATAGGGATTTGAATGCTGCTGCAAAGCTTGAGGAGCTTGACGATGAGATAGACGAAGCATATAGGATACATTTGAGACGTGCTATAAACGACCCATTATCTAACAAGAGATGCGATATGGCTATGACCCTAGTCCTAAGATATCTCGAGAGGATTGCCGACCACGCCACCTACATCGGAGAAGCGGTCCAGTATGTGGCTACTGGTGAAAGGTCTCCTCGAAAGTGAGGGAAATAGTATTCAAACGAGACGCGTTTATATAGGGCTCTAAAGCCAAGACTCTGAGGCGAATTTGTCGGTAAGCTTCGGCGGAAAGTTCCTCCCAACCAAGCTTGAGATGATTAGGATAAAGAGGTCACTTCAAGTCGCAAAAAGCGTTTACCGCATCCTAGAGGACAAGCGTGACGTGCTTGTGAGGAGACTTAACGACCTCATAGACATTGCCGAGGCTGAGAGGGAGAAGCTGGTCGAACCCCTCTCGGAGGCTTACTCAGCCCTTTTCGGAGCCTACGCCTCGATGGGGCCCATGAAGGTTGAAGCATTAGCCGAGACCACGCCTGAGACAGCCAACATAAAGGTGAGTGAGACTACAGTCTTGGGTATCAGGATACCGAAGGTCGAGGTGGGTGAGTGGAAGCTTGGACTGACATATGGTTTTCTAGACACCTCCTCATCATTCGACGAGGCTGTGACTAGGTTTAGGGAGATTCTCACGCCTATATGTAGGATAGCTGAGACTGAGAACGCCATCTTCAGACTCGCCGAAGAGCTTAAGAAGACCCAGAGACTCCTCAACGCCCTAGAGCATCTCATCATACCCCGCTATCAGGAAGCCGTCAGATTCATCGCTGCAACCCTCGAGGAGAGGGAGAGGGAGGACTTTGTAAAGTTAAAACATGTTAAGAGGCTCTTCGAGAAGAGGAGGGTGGAGTGATGGAGGAGAAGGTAAGGGTAGAGTTTGAGGGGTTGAAGGAGAGGACTAGGAGAAAGTTTGAGGAGATTTTATCAGAGCTTTCCCGGCGGGCGGCAAATATCAAGCCCTAATTTTAGGGAAATACTTATGGCATGCTGGCCGGCCCGTTGTGGAGGTGTGAAAGAAGCCGCCACAGCGATAACCTTTACCGCCATCTTAGCTTCATCCCTTTTCATCCTAACCGTCCTCAACCCCATAGTCTACGGGCTGGAGCTAACCAACCTCTTCTTCTACATGGACATAGGCCCGTTTATCCTAGGGCTAGCAGGATACTCTGCTGCTAAACTGACCCATTTGGCCCTAAGCTATGTGGGGAAAGGTGATCTGAAGACGAGAAAGCTGGAAGTAGGAGTTCCCAGCCTAGTCCTAGCCTCTACAATAGTGGGCTATTGGCATATCCCAGTCGGCGCACCACTGGGCTTCGGAGTCTGCCCAGCCGACCTCTCAAACCCATCCCTATACGTCCTACGGAGATGGAGCTACTTCCTAGCAGGTGTATTACTTTTCCTCGGGCTTAAGCAATTCTCAAATATCTTCAGAGAAGCCTTCGCAATAGGAGTGGGCAAGGTAATGGGATGGTATGGACTCTACCTCACACTCCTCGACAAGCCGATATACATAGCCCCTCCAGTCTATTTCTCACTCAGCCAGCATCATAGTATGGGCTTCGCAATGCTCTTAATGATGATCTTCCTCGACTTCATAGCAGTCACATTTCTAGTCAGACATTTCTTTAAGCCCTCAACTCGAAGCAAACTACCCTACCCTATGATAGAGGCCTGACTGGAGCCAACTTTAAATTATACCCTAACACTGGCGGCTCCGAGAAGAAGATGATGAGCAAAATACTGTTCACGGCCATACTTCTCGCCCTACCCCTTCTGGTGGAATCCGCCTATGGAGCTGAGGCGACAACCGACGGTTTATTCGGAGAGGTGGGATCGAGGACCTTCGCAGCCGCAATAGCCTTCAGTACAGCTGTCATATCGGCTGGATTTGGCATAGCCAGGGCAGGGTCAGCCGGCCTTGCAGCATCAGCCGAGAGGCCTGAGATAAGGACAGTGGCTATCATTATCTCCGCCTTCGCTGAGGCGCTGGCTATCTATGGTATTGTGATAGCCTTCTTCATATTGGGCGCCTGATTCATCTCAGGAAGAGTCCGAGCCCGTGGGAGAGGTAGAAGTAGGCGAGTGCTACGGCCAGCCCTGTCTGCCATCTCACCTTCTTCCCATAAGCGACCGCGGCTCCCAGCAGTATGACTGTGATGGTTTGGGATAGTACTAGAACGGCGTCACGGAAGATGATTCCGCCAGACTCTAGGATTCCTAGGGTGAAGATTCTGTCGATGATGTTGATGCCGGGTAGGAGTCCCAGCGGTAGGAAGGATACGAGGAGGGTTGAAATGAATTTCATCTGCTCCCTTGCGAAGCCCCTAGCCCCGCCTGCCTTGAACTGCGACCATAGAAATGATATGTTTCTTACCCTGCCTGACATGATGATGGATATGAGCGTAAGTATAAGATAGCTTAAGAGTATTGTGAAGACCGTCTCTAGCAATATGTCTAGGATGGATATTCTATTCATCCGTGTTATGTTTAGGAGAAATATGTTGTGGCGGCCGGCTATTAACACGAAGAGGAGGACGAAGAGTGAGAGTCCACCCAATACGGATGCCACAACCTTACTCTCATATATGGGGGCGTAGAGCCATACTGGGAAGACTATATTGCCCAGCTTGCTGAGGAAGCCCTCACCCCGCTGTAGTGAAACCGCATCCTCCGTCTGCTCCGTTAAAATCCTATAAACCCTCTTCCCATCATCAGTGAGATAGTATACACGTTTACGGTCTTGGGCTATGAGGGGTGTGAGCTGCCTCAGGTTGTAGTAGAGTGAGCCAGTGCTTATACCCAGCTTCTGCTTGAGGGATGATGCGTTTATCCTCCCTTCACCTCCTACCGTCAGCAGTATCCTCCTTCTGACGTTATGCCTGACTAGTGAGAGTAGCTCCTCATCGGACAACTTGACAGGCTGCTGATCCAATTCATCCCGGATCTCGTCCATCAAGGCTCAAAACCTGCAGCTGGGTGCTGCAACCACTTCACAAGATATGACAGTATATTAAGTCTTAATCCCTCTGTTTTCTTCAAGTATTACTAAGGACCGGCTCATAGCTTAAATGGGGCATGAGTAGATACGGTATGAGCTATCGATGTCATGGGTAGAGGATACAGTTAGTTTTAGGGGTGTGGTGAGGCGAAGTGGGAACAGCCTCATAGCCACTATCCCCCTAGAACTCTCCCAGAGATTCCTCATAAGAGAGGGGCAGGAATTTACGATAGTGGGCATGAGTAGATACTCTCCCGACTTTGAAGGCGCTCTCCAGATATATCTGGGCTTCTTCAAGGTGCTGGAGAAGGCGGTGACACTATCTGTTAAAGTGGATGGTGGCTATGACGCTTTTGAGAAGGTGGAGGATGTGGGGAAGAGATATGGAGCCACTAGAGTGGTCAAATCTTTCATGGATGATGGGATGGCTGAGATCAAGATAATTTTCGGGACTGTTGAAAAGAGTAAGACTCGGATGCCGAGAAAAATTGAGGAAGTCAGAGCTTTAGAGCCTAACATTAGACATGATTTGGAGGCTAAGGGTGTAAGGGTTCTATCGTCATCGATCTCGGAGGAAATATATGAGCTGCGGGACATAGACCCGGCTGTAATTCCAAGACTCTATCAAAGCTTGAGGGCTCTCTGACTTGGAAGTGGGAGATCTAGGCTAACCATTAGCTTTGAGCTTTTCCAAGGCCATAACAACATCATCGAGATCCTCCCTCTCACCCAGAAGAACATTCTGGGGTAGCCAGACCGCCTCACCATATGAAGCCCTCTCAGTGTTGGGTAGAGGGGTGGCTGGACGTCCACTCCTCTCCATTATAAACGGGTAGCTGTAGACCGGCCTGTAGCCGCTGCTGCAGGGTATCCCTTCAGCCTTCAACGCCTTCACAAACTCCTCCTTGTCTTTGAATCCAAAGGCCTCGGGACTGACTCTGAAGATGTATAGGTGATAGCTGTGGCTGGTCACCTCCTCGGGCCGTCTGAGCGGTCTCACGCCTTCTAAGTGGTTGAGCTTTGATGTGAGGTAGGCGGCGGATCTCTCCCTCTTCTCCATGAGCTCAGGCATTCTCCCCAACTGTGCATGTAGGAGTGCGGCTTGGAAGGCTGTCATCCTGAAGTTCCAGCCATATCTAACATGCTCATACCATCCGGCCTTCAGATCCCTACCAACATTCTGGAGAGACCTGGCCAACTCGGCCAGTCTATCATCATTAGTTGTAATGCACCCACCCTCACCTGCGGTCATATTCTTGCTTTGGTAAAAGCTGAAAACACCCATGTCACCGATAGCTCCAACCCTTCTCCCATTCCACTCCGCCCCATGAGCTTGGGCCGCGTCCTCGAGAACAGCTATTCCATTCTTTCTTGCGATGTTAATTATCCTGTCCATGCTGGCCGGACAGCCTGCCATGTGAACTGGAACT
>Ga0197142_1001582_pt1 | contig 20715 bp, 22 predicted proteins | sample GBS60_MetaG_FD_148614 | JGI IMG/M metagenome (GOLD analysis project Ga0197142, IMG submission 148614) | Sediment microbial communities from Great Boiling Springs, Gerlach, Nevada, United States - GBS 60_MetaG | ecosystem: Environmental > Aquatic > Thermal springs > Hot (42-90C) > Sediment... | reverse complement strand
TGGCATATATGTCAAGAAAATAAGCATAAAAAAACCATTTAAATCTTTCTATCGGAGAAGGTGCAGATTTGCGATTCTTACATTCTTAAGACCTTCTGATATTGCTATTCTCATGCACTCGTAGGCCTCTGTTTTACTTATAAGTGGCAGGTCCTGCATATAGAAATGGGGATAGAAGGCAAGAAGACTGTAAGGAATATCTGGATTTATAGATGCAATAAATCTCGCCAGGCTTCTGATCTCTTCAGTATCAATATATCCTGGCACAAGAAGAGTGCTTGCAATCAGAAGGGGTGGTTCAGGTCTTTTGGAAATATATGTGCCAGCATACTCAAAATTCTCGAGGGTCCTTTTGTTTGTAATACCTGTTAAGGCAATGTGAAGAGCCTCATCCCATGCCTTCAGGTCAAATTTTATACACCCTCCTGAATCCAGACTCAGTTCAATTATCTCCTTCAGAAGATTTTTATGCATTGATCCATTTGTCTCCCAGCATATCCTGAGTATCCTTCCGCCTGATACCTGAATAGCCCTTCTTGATGCCTCTATAGCAAAGGGAAGCTGAGGTGTAGGGTCTCCACCAAAGTAGCATATACATGTTGTAAGATCGTTGATGTCAGCAAGAAGTGTATCTATCCTTGTTACTTCTGGCTTTAATGTCTCATGTCTGAAATGCCAGTTCTGACAGTAAAGACAATTGAAGCCACAAGCATGAAAGAATACTGCAAGGTTGTAATAACCATATTCAGGGCCATTTCTAACAGCATATTCTGGATAACCTCGCCCTGTCCCGCCAGGGCAAACCCAGTCAGCAACACAGTTAGTAGGAAGGGGGTCAAGATACCATGAGAGCTTCCCTTCTTCTCTGCTTATACCTGTGAGCTTACCTCCTTCATTTCTTCTTAGGCCACAATAACCGAGGCCTCCTTCAGGTATTTTACATTCATTAACACAAATACTGCAGGGTATACCTTCAGGATCCTTTGGTGGTCTTTCTGGAAGGCCGAATCTCTTTCTGGTTCTGGCATGGGTCTCCATTGCAAGTGGTATTGCCTCTTCAGGTCTTTTCTTTATGCATCCTGAGCAGAGGGATAACTCCCTGGATATAAAGGGAGATTCAGCTCCACAGAGCCTGCATTTACCCATAGTTTAAGTATAACAGGATATGGTATTTTTTAAATAGAAATGCCTCTTCTTCAATTAGCCATTGACCTTATTGATCCTCAGAGGGCAATAGATATTGCCATAAAAGTGGAAGGGTATTTTGAGATCATAGAGGCAGGCACACCACTAATAAAATCCTCCGGGGTTAATATAATAAAAAGACTAAGAGAAGCATTTCCATCAAAAATCCTCTTTGCTGATCTGAAGATTATGGATGCAGGAAGACTTGAGGCAGAAATGGCCTATAATGCAGGTGCTGATATGGTGAGTGTTTGTGGACAGGCACCCTTTGAAACAATTAAAGAGACCGTTGAAGAGGCCCGAAAGGAGGGCAAAAAGGTCATGATAGACCTTATAGGTGCAAGGGACATGATCTCAAGGGCATCAGAATTAAAAGAACTAAAGCCCGATTATTTCTGTATTCACACAGGTCTTGATGAACAGAGAAAGGGTAAGAGGCCTTCAGAATTTCTTGAGGAATATCTTAAAAAGGTTAACTATCCCTATGCAATAGCAGGAGGCATTAGACCAGAGGATATTCCGTTGTTAATAGAATTTTTACCCGAGATTATAATTGTTGGCGGGTATGTAACCAAGGCCCCGGATCCAGTAATTGCAGCAAAAACCCTGAAGGATACCATGAGGAGGGCATGATTATGTCCTATTATTCATTCATACTTAACAAGATAAAAGATATAACCGAAAAGATCTCGCCATCTGAATTTAATGCCTTTATAGATTTTGTCCTCAGGTCTCCAAGACTCTATTTGATAGGTGCTGGAAGGTCAGGCCTTGTATCAAAGGCCTTCGGGATGAGACTCGTGCATCTTAAAAAGAAGGTCTTTATTGTTGGTGAAACAATAACACCAGCTATGAGGAAAGGGGATGGTCTGATAGCCGTCTCAGGTTCAGGAAAAACCACATGGGTTGTGGAGACAGCAAAAACTGCAAAGAGTCTTGGTGGAAAGATTGCAGGTATCACCTGGGACAGGAATTCTGAGCTTGCAAACCTTTCGGACCTAATTGTCCAGATTCCATCAGAGGCAATACCGAGGGAGATTAAAGGATATACAGAAAGGGAGCTAAGGGGAATCCCCATGCCTCCCATGGGTTCACTCTTTGAGATTTCCTGCCTTATATTCTTTGAGGCCTGCGTGCTTGAACTAATGACAAGACTCGGAATACAGGAAGAAGAGATGAAAAAGATTCACGCAAATCTATAATCAATTTATTGAAATCTCCTCAGACCATGCTAAAATAAAATATGTGGACTCTCTTTTTTCTAATATTCCTTGCCCTATGCCTCGGGATTGCTACATGGCTGTTCTTCCTCTGGGCTGTAAAGAGCGGTCAATACGAAGATCCTGAAAGACCAAAATTCAGGATGCTTGAGGATGAAGAGGATAAAAAAGGGAAATAATATAATTTCATAGTTTATCTATCAGATACCTTACATTATACTTCAACAGTGCATATGCCTCAGAGGTTAGGTGTTTTCCGGGTGGACAGTTCTCATAAGTCTCACATCCCTGCGCCTCAACCTCGTTAATAAAGGCATTTAAGATATTCTTTGCTGCCCCTGTATTGCCCTCTGCAATCTTCTTTTTTGCACTCTCAAGTTTTGCATCAAGGCTCTCCTCTATGCCCTTGTCCTTTATCCAGCCAAGAGAGAATGCCTGATGTTTAAGGTCTATGATGTAGTTAAGAAAATCAAGAGGCTTGAAATCTGCTGGAGGGGCTGTGGGACCAATGGTCTTGGTGTGATATTCTAAGCTGTCTTGAAGTTGTTTAGTTAGTTCTACATTCTCATAATATTCTTCCGGAAGATTGTCATAATCAATAAAGGGGGACATAATAGCATCTCTTATTCCTGGCAAACCATACGATGTCAATACAAAGCCTCCAACTGTCTGACCTGGCAAGATTAGGCTTTGTTCGCTGCCACCCCACATAACTGTTCCCATAACTGTAATATCGGCAGTCCAACCCGGAAATGAATATCCTAAAGGTGGAATGGCACCGACTGGAATTACGAGTTTTTCTAATGTTTCTTTCATCCTTGCCACCTCTTCTTCAAAACTTCTAATCATCATTTTCCCTTGAATATTCATTCCCCGTTGAATTACAAGACCTGCAGAATTTAATTCTTTACCGTTCAATGGTTTCGAAATGTCAATCTGAAAAATAAATATTTTGCCATCATTAGTGGGAGGATTAAATATCGAATAACGATATTCGTAGAGACCCGTTGCACTATCTAATTTTACCGCAGCTGCAACTTTTACATCCTTAAGTGGTGAAGGAATATGGGCAAAAGATGTTAAAGTCAAAAAAGCAATTATCATTAAACTAAAAATCCACCTATTTTTCATTACCACACCTCCTTATTATTGTGGAAACTCGCAGTGGATTGTAGGTTCAGGAATAAGATGCCCACTATACTTTCTACAAATTTTTTCTATACTATTTCTATCCACTGGTATATACCCATTAGGACCTTGGGCATTTCTATCAATATCCACACTCGTTCCCTTTCTGTGGGAACTGTGCGGTGGTGACCAGTTACCATAAATGTCAAACAACCCTCCCCACTCTAAACTCATATCATTTATCCCAAGGGTTGCATTGAATTGCCTGTAAAAATCTTCAGCCACGGCATGCGTATTTACTACTGTATAGTATGTCCCATAGTGATTATCAGGATGGGCTGTCCTTTGTCCTGTCAAACGATAATCTCCACCCGGCATAGGATATAGCCCAGGCACCCTCACCTTTATCGTTGCCTCTCCTACCTTCTTTTCTCCTACCTTCGCTATTATCCTCTCCTCCCCTGATACCTCTGAACTCCTGTATTCTGCCTTGCCTTCAATGGCATTAATAGGAATTGTAACAGAATTAACTGTTCCTTTTGGTCTTATGACAGTATGGCCATTGTCTATATGCCCGCCTGAATCTGTTACTGGCTCTACCTCAAAATTTATATCACATCCACCAGGTGGGGCGGGTTTGGTTAATGATATTGTGATTGTTGATTTAGTCCAATCCTCGCTATAGCCTGATGGTCTCTGAGCTTCTGGCATAAATGGCCAGACCTCTGAAGGATAAACACTCACGCTCCCTTCACAGCATCCCTCATCTGGAACCTTATTGCAATTATTGTCCTTTCCATCACAGACCTCTGGTGCACCTGGATAAACCTTTGCATCACTGTCATTACAATCATCTCCCTGGGGGCATCTCGGACTTATGGCATAATGCCCGTCTCCATCTTTATCCTCACATACATCACAGCCCTCATCTATCTGACCATTGCAATTATTATCTATCCCATCACATACCTCTTCAGATGAAGTAACTGTAAGGTTTACATTCACCTCCTTTGTCATGGACTTGTTTTTTACATATATTGTCCCACTATAATTGCCAGGGGATAAGCCATAGGTGGATACATTTACCCACACCTCTCCACTCTCACCTGCCCCAAGAGGACAGCCCCACCAACCACAGGGCCATCTTGCACTTTGTGATAGCCATGGTTGATCATCCTGCATGGTAAAGGCCTGACCGCATGGCGCCAGGTTTGTAATTGTAGAACTCTGGTGCTCTACCCTGCAGCTTTTACCAGCCTGAAATGCTAAAGTAGAAGGAGAGGCATCAAAATCTGCAGGAAAGATTGTAAGGGTAGCCTTCTCAGTAAAACTACCTCTTTCCATACATTCATCTGAGACAATCCATGGGCCATACCTTACAGTTATCGTGCCATTATAAGTGCCAGGTTCTATATTAGTATAAAATATTACTCTTACCCATCCGACTCCTCCAGGTTTAAGAAGAGGGATACAATAACCTGAAATATTTGCACACTCAAAACCTCCTTCGTTGTAATATGTCATGGCACCCGCCATCATCCATGGCTGATCAGTAGAGAAACTATATACTCTGTAGCAATTGGAAGGATTTGTAACAGAAAAATAATCTTTCGGTGCCATACATCCAATTACAGCTGAAGACGAGACTGCATTGCTATTAGATGGGATTATTAATAGAATAGAATAGAATAGAATAGAATCAAAAAACCTGTTACCCTTTTAAAACAAAACTTTAAATATTCCCTCCACACCAAAACACCCCTATTATTTTATTACATTTTTTGGGGGCGGATAACCACCCCCAAATCTTATCAATGATGGGCTGATTCTCCAACCTCTTCCTTTACAGTAGTTGCAATCTTATAAAGGAGAGTAAGTATTAAGAATCCTGTTGCCCACACACCAATTGTAATGATCGTCTCAGGTCCTGTTGGCCAGTATTCAAAGACCTTCTCAAAGGGATTAGGAACAAATCCTCCGATTATGAGGCCAAAGCCCTTCTCTATCCAGAGGCTTATAAATACTGCGGCTGCCGCAACTGCAAGGGTTCTTTCATTCTTCCTTGTTGCTGGATTAAGAAGAAGCACAAGGGAAAGAACAGCAAGGATCGCAAAAATCCACATTAAAGGCACAAGTCTTCCATAACCCTCGAGGCCGACAAATAGGTATTCAAAGGAATGTTTATGCCCTGGGATTCCACTATAGAAGGCTGTAAAGAGCTCAAGGCCAATGAAAAAGACTGTTGTTAGCATAAAATATGTCACTATTTTCCCAAGGGCTTGTATTGCCTCTTTGCCAGGGTCAAACTTTGTGAATCTTCTGACAATCATTGCAAGTATAATAAGGAGTGCAGGACCAGATGCAAAGGCAGAGGCAAGAAACTTTGCTGCCATTATGGCTGTAAGCCAGAAGTGTCTTCCAGGAAGTCCAGCATAAATGAAAGCTGTAACAGTATGGATGGAGGGAGCCCAGATTATAGATAAGTAGATGAAGGGCTTTATCCACTTTGGTGGTGCTATCTCCTTCTTTTCAGCATGAAGGACTGTCCATCCAACAAGAAGATTCAAAAAAAGATATCCGCTGAGGACCACGGAATCCCAGAAAAGGATTGACCTTGGTGTTGGATGAAGAAGGACATTCAATATCCTCATGGGCTGACCCATGTCAACGAAAATAAACAGAAGACACATTATAACAGAGGGTATGGCAAGGAATTCTCCAAGGATGGTAATCCTTCCAAAGACCTTATAGTTATGGAGATAATAGGGAAGGACCACCATAACAGCAGAAGCAGCAACTCCAACGAGGAATGTGAACTGACCTATATAGAGTCCCCAGGAGACATCCCTGCTGAGGCCTGTTAGACCCAATCCATACTGGAGCTGTTTGAGATAGTAAAGTGTCCCTATTCCTGATATAATAGCAAGGGCTATCAGCCATAACCAGTAACGCCTGCTTCCTTCAAGGGCCTTCTCAAACATTTTCACTACCTCCTATTATGTAGAAGACACTGGGATCTGTGCCCAGCTCTGCCTTCCTTCTTACAGTGAATTCCTTTCTCAGAACCTGCCTTACCTCTGACTTCGAATCCAGAAGGTCACCAAATATAAGAGCACCCTTAGATTCCTCAACACAGGCTGGTTTCAGTCCTTTTGCAAGTCTCTCTGTGCAGAAGTTGCACTTCTCCACAACACCCTTTGTTCTGGTAGGAAACTCCTGATTTACCTCTTTTATGAAAGGACGTGGGTCTCTCCAGTTAAAACTCCTTGCTCCAAAGGGACAGGCTGCCATGCAGAATCTGCATCCAATACATCTGTGATAATCCTGCTGGGTAATGCCATCAGGGCTCTTGAATGTTGCCTTAACAGGACAGACCCTCACGCAAGGAGGATTTGCACAGTGATTGCATAGAAGGGGTATGAATTTTGACTCAAGCCATTCAGGCAGAAAGGCGTGTTCTTGTCCAGGAAAGGCATGACGATAAGTATCTGTCCATATCCATTTTATCTCATCCTTGGGATTACCAAAATCAGGGACATTGTGGATCCTGTGGCATGCCTTTATGAGTCTCTGATAGTCCTCCTCTGTCTTTAACTTCCTCAGGTCAACAACCATTGCCCATCTCTTTGCATTCAGGCCAGAGGGATCCTTTTTATATCTTTCGACTGCTGCCTCTATATCCTTTTCTGTTACCCTTTCAAAGAGACTAAGTCCTGCAAGGCTCATTAGTGTGCCTGCACCTGCAATTTTAAGGAATTCTCTTCTATCCATGCTCATATCTGACCCTCCTCTTCCTTTGGTGCGACATGACAATCCCAGCAATAGGGGGTCACACCCGCATAAGTATGACACTCATCACAGAACTTCTTTTTATTGGAATGGCATTTCATGCAGGTATTCTGGAGACTGATTGTGAAGGTCTTACCCTCACTGTTTACATAGACCCTTTTGCCCTCCCTAAGGGCTGCGTCCCTCCATTCATTAAGGAGCTTCATGTGCTCACGCTTTATGAACTCCTTTGGCTCAACACACTTTTTTTCTACGAGCTTCTGTATCTCAGGTGTATCAAGTTTTGGCTCTGGCTTTTTGAGGGCCTTTCCAGAGACACTCCAGAAAGGATAGGTCACTATCACAAGAAAGACCGCTATTCCTATGTAAACATATTTCTTCATTCTTCCTTTGCCTCCTTTCCTGGAAGAGGCTCACCGCGCATATCCAGAGTCCTCTCTTTCTCACCCTTCATAACAAGGGCATTGCCAACGAGCTCGTGAACTCCCGCCACTGTTACCCCAGGAACCCAGTAATCCATAAGGGGCTGTAGTGCTGCCCTGTCTATGGCACACATGTTTGCAAGGACATTCACTCCGTATTTTTCATTCACATGTTTTACTGCCATTGCCCTTGGAAATCCTCCGCGCATCCTTAGTTCCATATTCTCTGAGGCATTGAGTCCCGAACCACTTCCACAACAGAAGGTCCTCTCCCGAATGGTATTGTCGGGCATCTCGTAGAAATTCCTTGCCACATTCTTTATAACAAACCTCGGCTCCTCAAACATCCCCATTCCACGAGAGGTATTACAGGAATCATGCCATGTAATAACAAGATGGTCATTCCTGCTCGGGTCGAGATTGAGTTTTCCATGCTTTATAAGGTCTGCCGTAAACTCAACAACATGGACAAGTTTTGAGTATCTCGCATGCTCAAACCTTGTCCCTGTAATAGGTGATACAGGCACCTGAAGATTATCAGCAGGTTCCCAGAATGTGGGAAGGTACTGATTCCATACCCTCCACATGTGACCGCACTCACCGCCAAGGATCCACTTCACTCCAAGTCTCTTTGCCTCTGCATAAATTTTGTAAGTAAGCCTCTTTGCCATCTCCATTGATGTGAAGAATCCAAAATTACCTCCCTCAGAGGCATAGGTGCTCCAGGTGTAGTCAAGGCCGAGCTCATGGAAAAGCATAAGATAGCCCATACAGGTATAGACACCAGGTACTCCAAAAAGGTCTCCCGAAGGTGTGACAAAGAGGATCTCTGCTCCCTTTCTGTTGAAGGAAGGCTCTATCCTTATTCCTGTAATATTCTCTATATCATCAAGCATAAATTCAATATTGCTTTTTATTGTATGGGGTTCAAGACCAAGGTGGTTACCCTTCCAGTAGCAATTTGCAACAGGCCCGGCAATCCAGCCAAGCTGAAGCCCGAGGAGATTAAGAATCTCTCTCGCTATTATGGTAACCTCTGCCGTATCTATACCATAAGGGCAATAAAGGGAACATCTCCTGCATTCAGTGCACTGATAAAAGTAATACCACCATTCCTTTATTACATCCTCTGTAAGTTCTCTTGCACCGGCGATACTTCCAAGAATTTTTCCTGAGGGCGTGAAGTATCTCCTGTAGATGGACCGCATAAGCTCAGCCCTTAAGACAGGCATATTCTTGGGGTCACCTGAGCCGAGGAAGAAATGGCATTTGTCTGCACAGGCACCACATCTCACACATATATCCATAAATACATGAAAGCTCCTGAATCTTATGAGCCTCTGCCTTATTGCCTCAAGGACCTGCTCCTTCCAGTCAGCCGGGAGTTTCCAATCCTCATCCTTTGGTGACCATTCCCTTATATAGGGATAATCAACAGCCTCAAGGTCTTTCTTCTTAGCAGGATGGCAATACATCCCCTCTCTAAGTTCAACCTTAGGGTTCCTCCAGTCTGTCTTAGGAGGTCTGTAGTCTATTGTCTTTATTAACTCCTGTGGTTTTGGTGGCTTTGCCATAGTCTCACTCCTTTTCTACCGGGATTCCTGAGGCCTTCATCTTCTCACGGAATTCTTCTTCATATTCTTCATAAGTATGGACCTTTACAGGATAATCCCAGGGATTTACATGTCTCTTTACCCTCAGATTGTTTGCCATATTCCTTGTAGGACTCATAAAGATACCTCCAAGGTGCATTAGTTTGCTGAAGGGGAAATATACAAGAAGGGTACTTACAAGAAAGAGGTGAACATAAAATATCGTGTCTATCTTTTCCTTTTCAGGTATTGCAGGACTGAAGGACATGAGACCAAGCAGCAAGGTCTTTACTGCAACTACATCGGTCTTCGTGAAATATCTCATTAAGACACCGGTCGTTGCAATGGCTATTATGAGAAACAGTGGAAAGTAATCAGCAGGAAGGGAGATGTAACGCACCTGTGGTATATACCATCTTCTTAAGAAGAGATAAAGACCTGCACCAATCAATATTATGCCTGTGAGCATAAGCCTGGGTGTTCCTATCTGGAAAAAACCATCAAGACTCTCAAGGAAGTGGACATAACCTGGTACAGGATCAATAAAGAGCCTCATGTGTCTAAGCAATACAATAAAGAAGGCCCAGTGAAATGCCATAGCTCCCATCCAGAGCCACTTTGAAGAGCCATGAACGAGCCTTGAGCCCACAAGCTCACTGCGGGTGTTTCTGAAGAGGGAACGCATAAGGAATATCTCAAGGGCCATCCTGCCAACAACACCAGCACCTGTTGAAGGATTATCAAGCTTACTCCATTTTATCCATGGTAAGGACCTCTGCTGGCCTCCTGTGGTTGGAATCCTGAAGGGCACATAGGAACGACCCCATTTAATGAGTTTGTAAAGAAAACCAAGAATAAATACAGCCAGAGCTATGTAGGGGATAACTATACCGAAAAGGGGCTTCAATCCAGCAGGTCCAGCTCCAAGATAGGCAATGAAAATGAGAGCTAAAACCAGCAAAAGAGAACTTACTATCCTCATCTTTCCTACCTCTTTCTAAATTTTTGTTTTTTTATTTTTTAAGAGCCTTATTCAGAATATTCTTTTAATATGTTTATCTTCCTGAGCATCCAGCCTGTAAGGTTCCTGAGTTCATTCAGCTTCACCTCATTTAACCGCTCCCTTGACTCCATGTAGAAATCAAACATCTTCAGGGCAATCTCGTCAATCTCTGAAGAGAGATAAAAAAACTCCTCCATCATATCTCTGTCATGTAGAACATCGGATAACTCTCTACGAATTATCTCTTTCAGATGCAATATAAAACCTATTGCATCAGAAGGTTTAAAGTCCTGAACAGCCCTCAATCTGATAAATGTTTCTATTGAACCATTCAGTCCTTTTTCTTTATAGAGGAGATACTCAAAGAGACCCTCTAATCCTTCAAATAGGGTGGAACCCATTGGATTTTCAAATCTATCCTTCTTGATGTTACCAATGAATCTTCTTCCTTCAGTAGGATAACCTTCTAACAAAGACTTAAACCACCCCTCAAGGATTATGGGCCTCCTCTCTTCAAGGATTCTTTTTAGTTCCATTCAATAGCACCTCTTTGACAGAGGCCTACCTTGAATTACACGCAACCTGTTGGTTTTGGAAGTCCTGCGTATCTACAGGCCTGCTTTGCAGGTCCATCAGGGAAGAGTTGATAGAGGTATTTTGTATTTCCTTTATCTGGTCCCATAACCTTTCCAACTTCTTTAACAAGTATCTTAATCATGGGTGCAATCTGGTACTTCTGGTAATAGTCCCTCAGAAAATTGATTATCTCCCAATGGGCATCTGTGAGTGTAATACCATCTTTACTAGCCATGTACTCAGCAAGCTCTTTACTCCAGTCATCAAGGTTAACAAGATAACCATCCTCATCAACCTCAATTTGCTTACCCTGAAATTCTATCGTAGGCATACCCTACCTCCTTTTTGTTTTTTTTGACAGTAATACTGTCTTTTCAAATCTAAAATTCTAAATTTAGGTTACCCTCTTAAAAGCTGATGTTTAATTTTGTGTCATAGTATATACACTATATATCGCAAACTCGTCAAATTAAAAAAATTTATTTATACATATCTCTTGTTTATTTCATTTATTATAATAAAACCTTAATAAAGATCAACCGCCTCGCACTTACAGAACCACTATATCCTGAAAGACGATTCAGATAGGGCTCGTACATAAAATCTCTAATCAGATAGTCTTTACCCTCTTCGAGACTGATTGCTTTATTATAATCACCATTACACAAAATGGCAAGGCTGTCCATGATGACCTCTCCAAGGGCCCTTCCTGAAGGATCATAGGCGTAAAGGGCGCCGCATCTACATCTACCACCAAGGACATCCGCCATACCTTTTTTAAGTTCTTCAGGTCTCTGTACAGGCGAGTTGCAGAAAGGACACCTGAGAGAGCTCTCTTCAGCAAAGAGAGCCTCTTTATAAATATAAGCTCCCTCTTTTTTATCGGAAGGATTTCCCTCAGGTACTATTCTTCTGCAACCTCTTAGCTCGTTAGAGAACATCTCTCTTAACTTGCCATTATCATATATTGTTGCCTTAATAATATTTTCCGGTTCTTCATATTCACCAGAAATCTTACATATTGCCCATAGAGCATAAAATCTAATCTCGCCGTCATTATCATTTTTTGAAATAAGGTGCAAAAATGGTAATGAAAATTCAACAAGTCCCGGCTCTATCTCTCCTATCCTTCCCATTGCCCATATTATGCCCTTTCTGAGAAATTCCTCATCCATAAAGGACCATAAAACTCTGGGAATATCCTGGTATCTTAATGGATCATTTCTGACAATTTCACCGATGATCTCAGGGGAGCTCCAGCCAATTCCACCTGCCTCATCCCTGATGCTCCATAGAAGTCTCCTTATAATCTCATGCCCGAATTCTGGCCTATTCTTTGAGACTAAATACACAATCCTTCCGATTGCCTCTATGCTTTTCCAGGCAATCTCTTCTGTCTTGTCATAAGAAAGGGATATGAGGATTCTTATAATCTTACCGGCTTCTCCAAGCCCAAGAATACCGTCAAAGTTACCTTGAAGAAGATATCTCTTTATAAGGTTCTTCAAGAGGTCTCCTACGGTTTTATATAGGCAAATCCCTCTGCCTGTCTCTTTATTAGCTCTGTCATGCCTGCTGGTATAACCTCAACAAAGGAAGGAAGGCTCTTTTCGTCAATATTGTTTGCTCTTAAGGCATTCCTGCAGGCAAGGAACCTCACACCCCTCTTTGAAAGCTCCTCCATTTTTTTTAATGTATCAACTCCTCCTGGAATGCATACTTCCTGACTCTCTTCAGAACAGGTTACATATCCCTTCACACCAGCTCCATTGCTGACAACTATTACAGTCACATTAGTATCACCAACATCATTTAAGAGATTAATGATATTCCCTATAGCTACAGGCCATCTGTCAGGCTCGTTTACATGAATCAATGTCCTAAGCATGCCTTTCCCTCCATCTTGCTCCTCTTTTTATCAAACCTTCTGCCCATTCCTTTGCTCCATAGGCATGAACATGGGTATAGGTAGCAAGAAGATTTTTATAGCAAATCCCATCCTTTTTATTAATTATACCATCACCCCTTTTCATAGTAAAGGAGAGCCTCAATTCACCTATATTAACAGGTCTTGAATAATGAAATTCGTGACCTCTAAGGACTGTTCCAATGGGGTAAAAAGGATTTTCTTCTGTAACCTCAACTACGGTATAACCATGAGAAACAGGCCTCTCCTCCATATAAAAACTCACAGGTATAACCCCTGCCATGGGATATCTTTTGTCCTTAAAAATAATCTCTCTTCCGAGATACATCATCCCACCACATTCTGCATAAACAGGAAGACCTTCTTCGATAGCTATCCTCAGGGATTCCATAAATTCTCTGTTCTCTGAAAGACCTATGGCATTTGTCTCAGGAAATCCTCCACCAATATAAAGGCAGTTTACAGCTGGGAGCTCTCTGTCCTGAAGGGCATTAATTTCAACAAGCTCAGCCCCCAGATTTCTCAATTCCTCAAGGTTTTCTTCATAATAAAATTGAAAGGCCGAATCTTTTACTATACCAACCCTTATTGAAGAACCATATCCTGGAGTAACACTTTTTCCTTCATTATCTAAAAGATTTCCTGGAATATTTATTTCCGAATGATTCTCTGCTATCTTCAAAAGCGAATCAATGTCAAGATATCTCTCTGCTATGCTTAATGCCAATTCTATTACCCTCTGTCTATGGGAATGCTCATGCCATGGAAGAAGACCCATATGCCTCTCTGGAAGTTCCTCCACATCAAGTCTCGGTATAGCACCCACTACAGGCAGAGAGCAGTACCTCTCTATAGAATCCCTTATAACAGATTCATGCCTTTTGCCCGAGACCTGATTGAGGACAACTCCCTCAATCTTCAACTCCCTGTCGAATTCCCTTGCCCCGAGGACAAAGGCAGCAGCCGTCCTTGTGACCTTTGTACAATCGATAATAAGTATTACAGGAGTATCAAGAAGTTTTGAAAGCCTTGCGGTGCTGTAGGTACCTTCTACATCCATTCCATCATAAAGCCCCCTGTTACCTTCTATAACCGATATGTCTCCTTTTGAGTGTTTCAAAAAGTTTTTAATAAGCCCCTCTTCAGGAATTATAAAGGAGTCGAGATTATAACAGGGGGTTCCTGCTCCAAAGGCAAGCCAACCAGCATCTATATAGTCAGGTCCTTTTTTAAAAGGTACCACCCTGAGCCCTTTCTTGATATTCAGATAGGAGATAATCGCAAGGGTAGTAAGGGTCTTTCCACTACCACCTCTAAGACCTGAGATCAGGAGTCTCGGGATCTTCCTTTTCATAGCCTTAGAAGTTCTATCCTCAAGGCCTCTCTTGCAACACTAAGGAGACTCTCCCTGTCAAAGGCCTTGAGGTAAGGTATTATTCCAATTACAGGTACATCTGTAAGTCTTGAGATCACATCAGGATTCGTCTCCTCGGCAAGGGTGCCCTCAGGTGGAAAGGAATAATTAAATATAATGCCCCGAATAGTTATATCCCTCCTCTGAAGCTCTCGTAATGTCAGAAGGGTATGATTAATTGTACCGAGAGAAGGTCTTGATACGACAATAACAGGAAGACCGAAGTCCTTTATAAGATCAGCCACAAAGTACGAAGGTGTAATCGGTACCAGCAGTCCTCCAACTCCTTCAATTACCATATAATCATATCTTTTCTTTAGAATCTCGAAGGACTTCCAGACCTGTGCCATATCTATCCTCAGTCCATCTATCTCTGCAGCGACCATTGGGGCAAGGGGCTTTTCAAGACAGACAGGCACAATCATATTCAAAGACTCCTCCATTGATGTTAAATCCTTAAGGAACATTCCATCAGAAGGGACAAGGACACCACCTTCTCTTAAACAGCCTGTCTCAAAAGGCTTCATAGCACCAACCCTGTAGCCCTGAGCCCTAAGAATAGTAATAAGTATTCCTGAGACAATTGTCTTTCCGACTCCTGTGTCTGTACCTGTCACAAAAAAGCCTTTCATCCTTAATCGTTACCTCGTTACAGACTCCTCAAAAAGTCTTCCATCAACCATCCTCAAGACCCTGCTGCACCTTTGAGAAAGATCCATGTTATGAGTAACTATAACAAAGGTTATCCCTTTTTTCTTATTCAGTTCCAGAAGGAGCTCAAAAAGCTCTTCACCTGTCTTTGTATCCAGATTGCCCGTGGGCTCATCAGCAAGGACAACCCCTGGCTCAAGTATAAGGGCCCTTGCAACAGCAACCCTCTGCTGTTCACCACCTGAAAGTTCTCCTGGTCTGTGGTCCTTTCTATCGTATATCCCGAGATATTTCATGAGTTCTATTGCCCTTTCATAAAAGGCATCAGAATCTTTATTATCACGGGAAAAACTTTTGTAAATCATGGCTGGCATAAGGATATTTTCAAGGGCGGTAAACTCTGGCAGAAGATAATGAAATTGAAAAACAAAACCAATGTGTCTATTTCTGAAACTCGAAAGCTCTAGATCTGGAAGGCTGAAAAGGTCTATCCCTTCGAAAAAGACTTTTCCTCCTGTTGGTTTATCAAGGGTACCGAGGATGTGAAGGAATGTGCTCTTTCCAACACCTGAGGCACCAACAATAGCAACCATCTCTCCCTGCTTTATCTCAATATCAATACCCTTCAGGACATTGAGCTCACCAGCAGGTGTGAAAAAGGATTTTCTGAGATTATTTGTCTCGATCAGTTTTTTCCTTTCTGTCACCATCAGAGTTAAACATCCCCTTTATCTTTTTATGAAGACTGTCACAGAATTTCTCTGTCTCTTTTCTGCAATTATAAATCTTGTCTGCCTCATGACCTGCTGTCTGAGATATCTTATATACGAATTCACCAGATGATCTTATCCAGTTTCCGCCCTTCCAGAGAGAGACAGCAATAAAAATTATACAGCTCAATAAGATTATCCATAAAAGCCTAAAAACAAACTTCACCATTACTCATACCTCAAGGGCTCCACAGGGTTGAGTCTTGCTGCCTGATATGCTGGATAGAGGGTAGAAAAAAGACTTATGAGCATGGAGGCAACAGGAACTACAATGTAATCAAAAAGTTTTATCTTTACTGGAAGGTGGCTAAGATAATAAACATCAGGTGGAAGTTTTATTATCTCGTAGTTGTTTATAATGTACCCGAGTAAAAGGGAGCCTACCACTCCGATAACTGTGCCTGTAAAGCCTATAATCAGTCCCTGAAGCATGAAGATAAACATAATACCTTTATCAGGGGCACCCATTGCCTTAAGAATCGCTATCTCCTTTTCCTTTTCTATCACACTCATGCTGAGGGTGCTTACGATGTTGAAAGAGGCCACAAGGACTATCAGAATGAGTATAACAAACATGGCAAATTTTTCAAGCTTCAGAGCTGAAAAGAGCGTCCTGTTCATCCTCATCCAGTCCATGCCATAATAGGGATAGCCAAGGTCCTTCTGGAGAGCCTCAATAACCCTGTCAGCCCTGTATATATCCTTTACCTTTATCTCTATACCTGTAACAGCATCTCCGAGCTTAAAGAAATCCTGTGCCTCCTTCAGTGATACAAGGGCAAGGTTGCTGTCGTATTCAAACATCCCTATCTCAAATATACCAGCTATCCTGAACTGTCTCACCCTCGGGATAAGACCGAGAGGTCCTATCTCACCCATGGGAGATATGAGATTCACCCTGTCGCCCCTATAAACACCCAGATACCTTGATAGTTCTTTACCAATAATTATTCCTGGAAGGTCATCACCATTCCGAGAAAGATCCTCTAATCTTCCTTCCTTTATGTGCCTTTGAAGCTCAGAGACCCTGCTCTCCTCTTCAGGAAGGACGCCCTTAAGGACAACCCCCCTTGACCTATCCTGTGCAGAGATCATGACCTGACCGATAATAAAGGGAGAGGAAGAAAGGACATCACCATTTCTGTCTATCACTTCTTTTACAATCTTATAATTGTCTATTGTACCCTTATAATGAAGGATCACACCATGGGCATTCACACCGAGTATCTTTTTCTGAAGGTCTTCGTGAAAACCACTCATAACTGAAAGGACTGTAAGGAGGGCCATAACACCAAGGCTTACCCCACCTATTGAGATGAAGGTATTGAGGGAGATACCTTTATGCCTCTTCTTGGACTTCAGATACCTCAGGGCAATAAATAGTGGATAAGGTAAGGCCTTTTTCTTCATGCTTCAGGCTTCAACTGAGGAAATAATATTACATCCCTTATAGATTGAGAATTGGTAAGAAGCATCACGAGCCTGTCTATCCCGATCCCCTCGCCAGCTGCAGGAGGCATTCCGTACTCAAGGGCCCTTATAAAGTCCTCATCCATCTGATGGGCCTCCTCATCACCACGCATTCTTGCCTCTACCTGTTTGAGAAATCTCTCCTTCTGGTCAATGGGGTCATTGAGCTCGGAAAAGGCATTGGCTATCTCTCTGCCAACAACAAAGAGTTCAAATCTCTCAACAAGTTCTGGCTCCTCCTTCTTCCTCTTTGCAAGGGGTGAAAGTTCCACAGGATAGTCTATTATAAATGTAGGCTGTATCAGATCAGGTTCCACAACCTCTTTGAATATCTCATCAAGGACTTTTCCATGAGAAAGCCCTTCTTTAAGTTCAATCCCCCTTGAAAAAGCCCATTTCCTGGCAGACTCCAAACTTGATAAAACCTCCGCTGGCACACCCTTTTCAAGAAGGGCCTCCTTCCAGGTAAGTCTCTTCCAGGGAGGACTTAAATCGATCTCGTACTGGCTGTAAGGTATCTTAAGACTGCCACAGACCTTCAGGGCAACCTCTGTTATAAGCCTTTCGGTGAACTCCATAAGGAATCTATAATCTTTATAGGCAATATAGAACTCGAGCATGGTGAATTCAGGATTGTGCTTTGTTGATATTCCCTCGTTCCTGAAATTCTTATTAAGCTCATAGACCCTCTCATAACCTCCAACGAGTAATCTCTTTAAATAAAGCTCAGGGGCTATCCTTAAATATAGATCAATGCCAAGGGCAATATGATGGGTCTTAAAAGGTTTTGCTGCGGCACCTCCAGGTATGGGATGCATCATAGGTGTTTCTACCTCAATAAATCCTTCAGTCTCAAGAAAATCTCTTATGGCCTTTATAATAGCGCTCCTTTTTTGAAAAACCTCTTTTACCTGAGGATTGACGATGAGGTCCACATACCTCTGTCTGTACCTGAGTTCGATATCCTTCAGACCATGCCATTTCTCAGGAAGGGGTCTCAGGGATTTTGTAAGGAGTGTAAAATCCTTTACCTCAACAGTAAGCTCATTAGTCTTCGTCCTGAAGAGCCTACCTTTAATACCAAGGATATCACCTATATCAATCTTTTTTAAAAGAGAAAACTTCTCACCCAGTATATCCTTTCGGAAATAGACCTGAATCCTTCCAGAAGAATCCTGGATATGGGCAAAGGAGGCCTTACCAAAATCCCTGAACATGATAATCCTGCCTGCAATAGAGACCTCGTGGTTATTCTGTTCGAGATAGTCCTTATCCTTATCTCCAAAAATCCTGTGGATCTCAGCACTTGAATGGGTCAGATCATAGGGACCACCATAGGGATCAATACCAAGGGCCCTCAGTTCTTTTAATTTATTCAACCTTTGCTCTATAAGGACATTTATCTCATCAATCATAGAAATTGATTATAAAATACTCAGCAGGTATAGTCAAGGAAAGCCATTCTGGAATTTAACAGATCCTTACCTCGAGTATCCTTTCTACATTAAAGACCCTTTCATCATTTCTCATAACACAGAAGGCCCTCAGGCCCTTGAAGGTCTTTCCGTTGAACTCCATATCACCTGATTCAATGGGAATTATTATCCTCCTTGATTTCTCATCCTTTGCCTTGAGATATACAATCTCAAGGGGTCTCCCCTCTTTTATCGCCTTCTCTATAATGGAAAGTTTTTCTGTTAATGGCTGGAACTTCTGAGAAAGTCTGTACTGGTAGCCTGTAATAAAATTTACCACCCTTCTGTCCATCAATAGGTGCCTCCTCGATATAGGTTGTTTCAGGACAAGGCCATCAAGGCTTCTGCATCTTGAGAGGGCCACATAAAGCTGTCCATGGGAAAAGGTCCCCCTGCCAATATCGAGTATTACTTTATCGAAGGTGAGCCCCTGACTCTTATGTATGGTAATTGCCCAGGCAAGCCTTAAAGGATACTGTTCATAAGTTCCAACTACCTCTGATAAAATTGTCTTTGAACTCCTGTCATAAGCAAACTCATACATCTCCCATTTATAAGGAGTCACATCTACCGTATCCCCATTTTCAAGCTCTACCCAGATAATATCTGGTTCATTTCTATATTTTTCTATATCAACTATCTTCCCCATGCTCCCATTGATCCATCTACCCATAGAATCGTTATTGAGAAGCATTACCTGTGCACCAATCTTCAGGGTAAGTTCAAGGGGAGCTGGAAGGTCCTGCTCTGTAAATTTCCCATCATAATAGCCATGGTAGAGATATTCCTTACCTTTCAGGTTATCGAGTCTATCTATGTTTATCTTATTCGCAAGATCATTCGTTGTGGTAAGATAAATGTAGAATTGATTTTTTGGTACAAAATCAGGTCTGTATTTACGATTCAATTCCTCAAGCTCCTCTTCTGAAATAGTATTGTTTCTTATGCCATTAAGAATCTTTAAAAACCTCTCATCCTTCTGGCGATAGACCTTTTCAAGCTCTATGAATTCCATATCAATATCCTCAAAGACCTTTGAATCAAAGAAATAGGGACTTCTGTAATGCTCACTGAAAAGGCTCTTCTCCCTTGATGTCACAACAGGTGGGAGCTGGTAAAGATCACCTATGAATATAGTCTGAATTCCTCCAAAGGTGGTTTTCTTTTTTCCATGGAGTTTCAAAAACTCATTTATACAGTCAAGTAGATCTGCCCTCACCATTGAGATCTCATCAATGATAATGGTGTCGAGTTTTTTGTAAAGCTCTCTGTTTCTGGGTTTTATTTCCTTTACATTATGAGGGGTAATGTCGGGCCTGAAATTAAAAAATGAATGGATTGTCTGGCCTTTTATGTTTACAGCAGCAACTCCAGTTGGAGCAAGAACAGCTATATTCTTTTTTGTTCGCTCTCTAAAATAATTCAAAAGGGTTGACTTTCCAGTTCCAGCCCTTCCTGTTATAAAGACATGCCTTTTAGTCTCCTCCATCAATTGAAGGGCCTTCACAAATTGCTCATTCAGCTCAATTTCCTTGTCTCGAACCATTTTATGGGAAGTAGAGTTAGCTTGACACAAGATTAAAATTTCAATTATTATTTTAGCATATACATCTCTTTATCATGTCATCAATTAGAAAAAGGACACTCTTCTTGGATGTGGATATAGACCAGCTCTCTCCTGAAAGAGACTGGTTTTTTTATTCTTGAGCGGATACCGGAATATGGTGATATTGATGATTTTGAATGGATGAAAAAATTTTTTTCAGAAGAAAAGATTAAGACTGTATTAAAAAAAGCAGAAACATCTCCAAAAAGACCCTCTCTCTCTTTGCAGGGGTCTCGGATATGAAAATTGAGGCAATAAGCCAAGAAATGTAAGAACTGAGCAAAAAACTCGGTTTTATTAAAAAAATTCTTTTTATCTCGCTGGTGGCCCAGGTCTTGCCCTGCAATTAGGAAATAGAATATCTTTTGATATGGATTTCTTTACTCCAAAAAAGTTTTCTCCTTCGCATATATAATCTAAGGTGATTACTCAAAATATTCCACTGTGTATAATTCATTCGTGAGGTGGAAGGCAAGGTAAAGTAGTA
>Ga0197142_1001581_pt1 | contig 20724 bp, 14 predicted proteins | sample GBS60_MetaG_FD_148614 | JGI IMG/M metagenome (GOLD analysis project Ga0197142, IMG submission 148614) | Sediment microbial communities from Great Boiling Springs, Gerlach, Nevada, United States - GBS 60_MetaG | ecosystem: Environmental > Aquatic > Thermal springs > Hot (42-90C) > Sediment... | reverse complement strand
CCCACCAAGATCCCGTTCCATCACCGCAGCCGCTGGATGGGCGACCGGGACCCGTTCGGCGAGCTGTTTGAGGCGGCGAAGAAGATGGGCCTCATCGTGGTGGCGCGCACGGACCCGCATTCGATCCTGAGCGACGCCGCCGCCGCCCATCCGGAATGGGTGCAGATAACCGCTGAGGGCGCCCCGCGCCGCCATTGGGCCACCCCGGGCCGCTGGGTGACCTGCGCGCTCGGCCCCTATAACTTCGAGTTCATGACCGAAGTGCACCGGGAGATCGCCACCCTCTACGCCGTCGACGGCATCTTCGCCAACCGCTGGGCCGGACACGGCATCTGCTACTGCGAACACTGTCGGCGCAACTTCTTTGACGCACATCGGCTCGAGCTGCCGCGCTCGGAGGACCCGCGCGAAGCGGCCTGGCGGGCCTACAACGAGTGGCGGCAGGCGCGCCTGTTCGAGCTGTGGCGGCTCTGGGACGCCGAGATTCGCAAGATCCGACCGGGCGCGCGCTTCATCGCCAACTCGGGCGGCGGCGCCTTGAGCGATCTCGATATGAAAACCATCGGCGAGCTCGCCGACACGCTCTTTGCCGACCGGCAGGCGCGCCGCGGCTTGATGCCGCCGTGGGCGGCCGGCAAAAACGCGAAGGAGTTCCGCGCCACGCTCGGCCGCAAGCCCATCGCCGGCATCACCAGCGTGGGTCTGGAGGAGCCTTATCGCTGGAAAGACTCCGTTCAGACGCCCGAGGAGATCCGGTTGTGGATGGCCGACGGCGTCGCCCACGGCCTGCGGCCGTGGTTCATCAAGTTTTGCGGCGTCATTTACGATCGCCGCTGGCTCAAACCTGTTGAAGAGTTCTACGTCTGGCACTGGCGCAACCAGCGCTACCTGCGAAACGAAGAGCCGCTGGCGCGCGTCGGCCTGGTCTACTCGCAGCAGACGGCCTGGTATTACGGGGGACGCGAGGCCCGCGCCAAGGTGGAGGATCCGATCCTGGGCGTCTACCATGCTCTGGTGGAGGCGCGCATCCCCTTCGAAATGGTTCACGATCGCCTCCTCGGCGAGGCGCCAACGGCGAATTTCAAGACGCTCATCCTGCCTAACATCGCCGCCCTTTCCGACGCCCAGTGCGAGGCGCTCCGCCAATTTGTCCGGCGCGGGGGAAGCCTGGTGGCGACGCTTGAGACCTCCCTGTATGACGAACGCGGAGAGCCGCGCCAAGACTTCGGCCTGCGCGATCTGTTCGGCGTACGCTACACGGGGCGATTCACGGCACGCATGCAAAACTCCTATCTCACGGTGCGGCCGCCGCATCCGATCCTGCGCGGCCTGGAGGAGGCCGGACGCATCATCAACGGGGTCCAGCGGGTGGACGTCGAGCCGGTGGAGCGTTTCGAGCAGCGGCCGCTGACGCTGGTGCCGAGCTATCCGGACCTTCCCATGGAGGAGGTCTATCCGCGACAGGCCGAGACCGACATCGCCGAGGTCTACCTGCGGGAGCTCGGAACGAGCCGCATCGTGTATTTTCCCTGGGACATCGACCGTACGTTCTGGGAGGTGCAGTGCGCCGACCACGGCCGCCTGCTCGCCAACGCCGTCGAGTGGGCCACCAACGAGGAACCTCCGGTGACGGTGAGCGGCCCCGGCATGCTTGACATCGCCGTCTGGCGTCAGCGCGAGTCGATCACCGTTCACCTGGTGAACCTCACCAACCCGATGATGATGAAGGGTCCTTACCGGGAGGTCATCCCGCTCGCCGCCCAAACGGTGCGCCTGCGCCTGCCTGAAGGCCGCCGCCCGCGCCGCGTGCAACTCCTGGTCAGCGGCGCGGCGCCGCGAGTGGAAGTTGCCGGCAGCCTGCTCAGCGTAACCGTGCCGTCAATCGGCATTCATGAAGTCGTCGCCGTGGATCTGTCAGGGTAGAGGTATGAATCGGGACAGGCTGCGCCTGCTGATGGGTTTTGTCTTTGTCGGGCTGCTGGTGGCTGCGCTCACCGGCCAGGGGGGCGGCGTCGTCGCCGTCGAGATCGGCAAGCACAACACCGATTTATTGCCGCGCGGCAAGGAGGCCGACGGCATCGTCGGAGACTTCGTGCTCAAGAATGATAAGGTCGTCGCCCTCGTCTCGGGCAATCTGCCGGGTCGGCGGGCCAACATGACCACCGAGTATCGTTTTCCGACTCCCGGCTGCCTCTATGATCTGGACCTGGCGGGCGCGGCGAACGACCAGCTCACGGCCTTCCGGCCGGGCGACCTTGGAGGCGAGCTGAGCTGGGTACGCGTCACGAGCGACGGAAAAGACGGCTCGGCGCGCGTCGAGGCGGTGCGGACGGCCGCCAAAGGCGACGGCCTCTACCTCCGCCACGAGTATCGTCTGGATCGCGGCTGGCAGTACGTGCTGGTCACATCCACCTACAGGAATGAGTCGAACGAGCCGGTGAAGATCACGCCCCGGCCGGTCTGGAAGGGTTTCTCCCGCGAATGGAAGGTCGGCGACATTCATGTGGCCGACGCCATCGACCCGTTCGACAAGCGCGCCTACGCCTGGGGCCCGGCCGCGGGAGGCTCGATCGAAAAAGAGTTGGAACTGGCACCGGGCGCCGAGCGCACCTACGCGATCGCGCTGGCCGTGGCCGATTCGCCGGCGGCCGCCTACGGCGTCATCGCCCAGTTGAGAGAGCCCACCGGCCGCCTCTCGGGCGTTGCGCGCGATCGGGACGGCAATCCGGCCGTCCATGCGGCCATTGAATTTCCGATCGGCGGCGAAAGGCTGCCCGCCTATCCGGACGCCAACGGCCGTTTCGAGCTCACGCTTCCGCTCGGGACCTACCCGGCTCGTCTGGTCGACCTCGGGCGCGACCCGGTCGAGCGCACCGTTACCGTGAGCAAAGCAAACCAGGCGCGACTCGACTTCACGCTGGAGCGGGCCTCCGCGGTGCGCTTTGAAGTGAACGACGAGTACGGCCGGCCCTCGCCCGCCAAGGTCCAGTTTCTCGGCCGCGACGGCACCGCGACGCCCAATTTCGGCACCGACTACCGCGCCCGCGGCAACAATCACCAGTACCAGACGCACGACGGCCGCTTCACCCAGCAGGTCCCCCCGGGCAAGTACCTGGTGCGCATTACGCGCGGTCCCGAGTACGACCTGGTGGAGCGCGAAATCGAGGTCGCAAAAGGCGAGCTCGTGACGGTCACGGCGACCTTGCGCCGCACGGTAAACACCGCCGGCTGGATCGCCACCGACTTTCATGCGCACTCGACGCCGAGCGGCGACAACTACTGCAACACCGACGACCGGATCACGAATTTCGCCGCCGAAGGCCTCGAGTTCATCCCCACCACCGAGCACAACCGCTTCTACGACTGGACGCCGCACATCGAGAAGCTAGGGCTGACGCGCGAGCTCAAAACGATCGTCGGTATCGAGCTGACCGGACCGGGGCAGCACTTCAATGCCTTCCCGCTCCAGGTGATCCCGTATGCCCAGGACGGCGGAGCGCCCCAGTGGCAGTATGACCCGCGCATCAACGCCATCGTCCTGCGCAATCTCTTCGAAGGCGGCCCCGAGCGCTGGGTGCAAGCCAACCACCCCACGGTCGGCTGGGTGTTCAACGACGCCAACCAGGACGGCATCGCCGACGGCGGCTTCGTCGGCCTGGAACAACTGGTGGACGCCGCCGAGGTCTGGAGCACGGAGATTCTCAACCTGAATCCCTATTACGAGCTCAAGCTGCCCGACCAGCCCGCGCGCGTCATTGAGAACCGCACCTTCGGCTGGCTCCAGATGCTCAATCAGGGCAGGCACGTCTGGTGCGTGGCGGTGAGCGACGCACACCGGATCTTCGGCAACGGCGTCGGCTCCTGGCGAACCTACGTGCCGAGCTCGACCGATATCCCCGGCGAGGTCGACTACCGCGAGATCATCCGCAACGCCAAGGCCGGCCGCATGATGATCACCAACGGGCCGTTCCTGGAAGTGAAGACCGAGGACGGGCTGCCCATCGGCTCGAGCGTCATTTCGGCCGGCTCGATCCGGCTGAAGGTGCGCGTCCAGGCGCCGAACTGGTTCGAGGTCGACCGCGTGCAGGTGCTGGTCAACGGCCGGCCGCGGCCGCAGGACAACTACACGCGGCGCAGCCACCCGCAGATGTTCAAGAACGGGGTGGTGAAGTTCGACGAGACGCTGACGGTGGCGCTCCAGCAAGACGCCCACCTGATCGTCGTGGCCACCGGCGAAAACTCGAACCTCGAGAAAGGCTGGGGCCTAAGCTGGGAGTCCGGCATGCGGCCGGTGGCCTTCACCAACCCGATCTACGTCGACGTCGACGGTAAGGGCTTCCAACCCAACGGCGACACGCTCGGCCATCCGCTGCTCGTGGCGCGACGCTAAGCGCCTCGGAGCGGGCACGCCCGTCCGCGTTCGTTTTTTTCTGACATCCCTCCCAATTCGCGGCGCGCCGCCTGCCTTGCGGCGCGCCGCCACGAGACGATGCTGTGGCTTGGCTCTGCCCGTGCACTGTTGGGCGGGCGCGCCGCCGCAAGCTCCTCTTCTCAGTTTTAGTCAGCCTCCTGTTCTCGTCCCGTAGCCCCAGCTCGAGGAGCGACGTTTCTTGAAAATGCATGGCCAGTGAACCGGCCTCGAAGGGGCGGTGTCGTCGGGGTGTCGGCGATGACGTGCGCTGAAGGCGAATATAAAGCGAAATGGAATAGAATGGCAAAAATTTGCTCAGTACCTCGCCACTTTCTATTGACTTCTGGCATAAATCGGCCGATAATGGACCAGGAGGCGTCGCTCTGGACGACCGGATTGACAGGGAGGAGATTCCCCGGGGCACCTTCCCGGCCAAGATCGGTCCGAATGGCCGGTTAAAGCTCCCCGCAGAGGTTTACCGGTATCTGATCCGGGTCTCAAACGAGGGAAGCAAGCTCTTTGTGACCACCACGGATATGCAGTCGATCCGCATCTACACGGTCGAGGCGTGGCGCCGAAACCAGGAGCTGCTGTCAAGTTTCCGCGAGGATCCGCAAGCGGCTCAGAACCTGCTCTTCGTCGCCAACCTCTTCGGCCGCGACTCGGACCTGGACGATCAGGGTCGTGTCGTGATCCACGCCGAGCTCAGGCGACGCTTGGGTTTCGAAAATGAGGACGTTCGGCTTCAGTGCCACAAAGGGCGCGTGAGCCTGTATTCGGAGAAGCTCATCGAGGAGCTGCTGGCGCAGGCGATTCCGAACCTGCCGGCGGCGTCGGCGAAGCTCGAACAGGCCGGATTGTTGTAGGACCGCCATGTATGAAGCATTTCCCGGTCATGTGCGAGCAGGTGCTGAGCTACCTCGCCGTGCGGGCCGATGGCTTCTACCTGGACGCCACCTGCGGACTTGGCGGACACACGCGGGCGATCGCCGAGCGGCTGACGTCGGGCCGGGTGATCGCCTGCGACCGCGATGCCGAATCGCTCGAGCTGGCGGCGCGGAACCTGGAGCCGTGCAGGGATCGAGTGATTTTGCGCAAGGCGCTGTTTTCGGGACTGGAGAGCCTGATGGCCGAGCTGCGCCTGCCGCGGTTGGACGGGCTGCTTGCCGACCTGGGCGCCAGCTATTACCAGCTCACCACGCCCGAACGGGGTTTCACTCTGTCGGCGGCCACGGCGCCGCTCGACATGCGCTTGGACCGCGAGCAGCCGACGACGGCTGCCGATCTGGTCAATCGACTCACCGAAGACGAGCTCGCCGACCTGTTCTACCGGTTGGCGGGAGAAAGGAGGTCCCGGAGCGTCGCCAGAGCACTTGTCCGGGCGCGGCCGCTCCGCACGATGGGCGACTTGGCCCGCGTCGTGGAGTCGGTCGCGCCGCGGGGCAAGAGCCGCCTGCATCCGGCCACGCGCGTGACGATGGCGCTGCGCATGGCGGTGAATCGCGAGTTGGAGGAGCTCGAGGCGCTCCTGGAGGCATTGCCGCGATTGCTTGCGCCGGCCGGCCGCGTCGTCATTTTGGCGTTTCACTCCACCGAGGACGCACTCGTCAAGCACAAGTTTCGCGAACTGGCACGCCGGGGCTTGCTCCGGCTGCTGACAAAGCACGTAGTTCGGCCGGAGCCCGAGGAGGTTCGAGAGAACCCTCCCTCCCGAAGCGCCCGGCTGCGTGCCGCAGAGAGAACTCAGGCCGAAGCGGAGTACGACGATGGCGACATTAGCAACACTGATTGACTGGATATTCGGGGTGCGGGCCGCCGAGGGCGCGGTGCGCGAGACGGCCATAGAGGACTACCTGAGCCGGCCGCTTCCTAACGAGCACCTCTACTTCTGGGTCCGCCCCATCGACAATTCAAAGCTCAAAGCCCAGGCCGCGCCGGAGGCGTCCCGGGCCTGCGTGCGTTCGATCGTGGCCTCCCTGCTGGCGGTCATCGCGCTCGTGCTGGCGCTTGCGCCGTTCGCCTACAATCTGCTGGCCGGCTATCAGATCCGCACGCTCGAGGCGGAGCTCGAAGGAATCCGCCAGGAGCTCGCCTTGCTGGAAAAAGAGGAGGCGGAGCTGTCGAGCGCGGCGCGGCTGGCCGCGGCGGCCGAGGCCCGGCGCTATGTCGACCCGGAACCGGCGCAGTTGGTGCCGCTGGCGCCCGCGCCGGACGGCGCGGTGGCAAGGACCTGGTGAAGGCGCCGTGAGACGGGGGGCCGGAGGTGGGTCCGCACCTGGAGTCGCACAGGGATCGTCGCGTCACCTACCTGAGCTGGGCGTTCCTGCTCTGGGCCCTGATCCTCGCCTGCAAGCTGGTCTATCTGCAAGTCTGGCGACACCAGGAGCTGGCGGCACTCGCCCGCGAGCAGCATAACGGCACGGAGACGATCCCCGCGCCGCGCGGCAAGATTCTGGATCGAACCGGACAGACGTTGGCCCTGAGCGTACCGGTCGAATCCGCGTTCGTCGATCCCCGCTCTGTCGATGACATTGACCATGCGGCGGAGCTGCTCGGCTCGCTCCTCGAACTCGACGCGCGACGTCTCCACGAACGGCTGGCTTGGGGGGTGGAAAACAACAAGGCGTTCGTATGGGTGAAGCGCAAGCTGCGCGAAGAGGAGGCGATGCGACTGAAGGCTCTCGGGCTGGAGTGGATTCAGTTCCGTCGCGAAAGCCGGCGGGCGTATCCGAAGGGGTCGACCGCCGCCCACGTCGTCGGCACGGTGGACTCCGAGGAAAACGGCAACGGCGGATTGGAACTGAGCCTGAATGAGGAGCTCCGGGGCAAGCCCGGGTTGGTAACCTTTTTGCGGGACGCCCGCAAGCGCGGCGTCGAATTTCACGTGCTGGTGGAGCCGCGTGCGGGCACCGACATCCGGCTTTCGATCGACGAGCGCATCCAGTACGTGGCCGACCGGGAGCTCGAGCGGGCCGCCCGCGCCTTCCATTGTCCGACCGGCAGCCTTGTCGTCATCAATCCGCACAACGGCGAGATCCTGGCGATGTCCAGTTATCCGCCGTTCGACCCCAATGAGCCGGTGCGGCGGCCGGAGGATCTGGCCTCGCGCACCAACCAGGCCATATCGGTGCCGTTCGAGCCAGGCTCGGTCTTCAAAGTGGTCACGCTGGCCAGCGCGCTGGAAACCACGGATCTGAAGCCGGACAGCCCGATCGATTGCGGGCCGGGCCGGCTAGTGCTCTACGGACGGCCGATTCGCGACATTCACGCCTACGGCGTTCTTCCGATGCAAAAGGTGCTGGCCAAATCGAGCAACGTCGGCACGATCCGAGCGGCTCTGCGGGTGGGCGAAGCGCAGCTTTATGAATACATCCGGCGCTTCGGCTTCGGCGAGCGTACGGGGATTCCCTTGCCGGCGGAGTCGCCCGGCGTGGTGCATCCGCTGGGACGCTGGCACAGGACGTCGATCGGCTCGGTGGCCATGGGCCATGAGCTCAGCGCCACCACGCTGCAACTGGCGCTTGCCGTCTCGGCGATCGCCAACGGCGGCGTGTTGCCGAAACCGCGACTCATCATCGGACGACAAGCGCCCGACGGGGTCTATCGCCCGGAGCCGGCGGCAGCCGGCCGGCGCATTTTGAAGCCGGAGACGGCGGTGCTGATGCGCCGGATGATGGAAAGCGTCGTGCTCGAGGGCACCGGCAGACAGGCGCGGCTGGCGGGATTCACCTCGGGCGGCAAGACCGGTTCGGCTCAGATCCCCGACCCTGTGACGCGGCGCTACACGCACCGCTATCACGCCTCGTTCGTGGGCTTTGCGCCGGTGCAGAATCCGGTCATTGTCGTCGCCGTCACGCTGAACGGGGCGCCGAGGTATGGGGGCGTCGTCGCCGCGCCGGTCTTTCAGCGCGTGGCGCAAGAGGCCTTGCGGATCCTGGGAGCGGTGCCGGACATACCGGTCGAGGAGATCGATCCCGATGCGCCCCCGCCCGGGCAGGAGGAGCTGGCCGACGTCGCCGATGCCGGCGAGGAGGTTGTTGCGCCGCTGCCCGAGCTGCCGCCCGTGGGTGAGGCTCCCTCTAGGGAGACGGCGAGCGGGCCGGACGTTTTCATCGGCCCCCGGGTGCCCGATTTCCGCGGCAAGCCGTTGCGAGCGGTGCTTGCCGAGTCGGCGCGCAGCGGGATCCCGGTCCAGCTTGAAGGCAGCGGGCTGGCGCGAAGACAACAGCCGGCGCCGGGCGCGGTGCTGGCGGCCGGCCAGAGGGTGCGGATCGAGCTGGCGCCGTGAAGCCGGAAAGCGCCGGCGGGGCGGCAGGGAGAGGACAGGAATGAAGCTGGCTGAATTGCTGGCGGGCGCCGGGCTCCGGTCGGAGCCGGCGCCGGAGCTGGCTCGCGTCGAGGTGAGCGGGCTCGCGTACGACTCGCGGCGCGTTCGGCCGGGCTACCTGTTCTTCGCGTTTGCCGGTTCGCGCCGGGATGGACGCGAGTTTGCCGGGGAGGCGCTCGAGCGACCCGCAGTCGCGGTGGTGAGCGAGCTCGAGCCGCCGCCCGACTTTCGCGGCGCCTGGCTGCGGGTCGAGCACGGCAGAAGGGCGCTCGCTGTTGCGGCGCGCCAGCTTTTCGGGGACGCCCTCAGCCGGTTGACGCTCACCGGCATTACCGGCACCAACGGCAAGACCACAACGAGCTATCTCATCGACGCCATTTTGCGGGCGGCCGGCAAGACGACGGCTCTGATCGGGACCATTCAACATGTACTGGCCGGCCGCCCGCTGGCGGCGGTGAACACCACGCCTGAATCGATCGACCTGTACGAGCTCTTCGCCGAGCTGGATCGCCTCGGCGGCACTCATGTCACAATGGAGGTGTCCTCCCACGCGCTGGCGCTCGGGAGGGTGCACGGCATCCCGTTCCACACTGCGGTCTTCACGAACCTCACGCGCGACCACCTGGATTTTCACGGAACGATGGAAAACTATTTTGAGGCCAAGCGCCTCCTGTTCCACGATCGCGATGCGCCGCCGCCCGCCTTCGCCGTGCTGAACTACGATGACCCGTGGGCGCACCGGATCGAGCCGGACGCGCGGACACGCACCATCTGGTTCGGGCTCAAAAAAGGCGCTGCGCTGAGCGCCCGGAAGGTCGCCGCAGGCTTCGAGGGCGTGAGATTGGAGGTTTGCTACGAGGGCGAGCCGTTCCAGGTCCGCTCCCCGCTGCTCGGCCGGATGAACGTCTATAACATCCTGGCGGCGATCGGCGCGGGTCTTGCCCTGGGGGTGGCGCCGGGGACGATCGTGCAAGGTGTCGAAAGCTGCCGCAGCGTCAGCGGGCGTTTTGAGCCCGTTGACGAGGGCCAGCCGTTTCTGGTGATCGTCGACTACGCCCACACCGACGATGCGCTCCGCAACGCCATCGCCGCCGCCCGGGACCTGGGTCCGAAACGCGTGATCACGGTGTTCGGCTGCGGCGGGGACCGGGACCGTTCCAAGCGCCCTTTAATGGGGCAGGCGGCGGGCGAAGCCAGCGACTTCGTCGTGCTGACATCGGACAACCCGCGCTCGGAGGATCCGCGGGCGATCATCAACGACGCCCTGGTCGGGCTGCGCCGCACCGACACCCCGCATCGGGTCGAGCCGGACCGGGAGCAGGCCATCCGCCTCGCACTGATGGAGGCCAAGGCGGGCGACATCGTGCTGATCGCCGGCAAAGGGCACGAGACCTACCAGGTTCTGCGGGACCGGATTGTCGAATTCGACGACCGGGAGGTGGCGAGGCGAATTCTAAGAAGCTTCGGTTACGGGAGGAAGAGGGAGTGACGCTGGAGTTGACAGAGGCCGCTCAGGCGATCGGGGCGCGCGAGGCGCCGCCGGAGGGCCGCGCGACGGGCTTCAGCGTCGATTCGCGCACGCTCGAGCCGGGCGACCTGTTTTTCGCCCTGCGCGGAGTCAACCATGACGGCCACGACTTCGTCCCCCAGGCTTTTGAGAAAGGCGCCGTGGCAGCCGTCGTCGAAAGGCCGGTTGCCGCGGGGGGGCCTCTGCTCAGGGTGCCCGACACCTATCGCGCGCTGAAGGATCTGGCCGCCTATGCGCGCCGCCGCTGGACGGGCACGATGATCGGCGTGACGGGAAGCGCCGGAAAGACGACGACCAAGGAGGCGATCGCCCACCTGCTCAGGACGCGTCTGGCGGTCGGCAAGAGCGAGGGCAACTACAACAATCACGTGGGTGTGCCGCTGTCGATTCTGCGCCTGCCCGGGGACTGCCGGGCCGCGGTGATCGAGATCGCCATGAATCACGCCGGCGAGATCGCCGAACTGGCCGCCATCGCGCGGCCCGAGATCGGGGTGGTGACCAACGTCGGCCACGCTCATGTGGAGTTCTTCGACTCCATTGAAGGGATCGCGCGCGCCAAGCGGGAGCTCATCGAGGCGTTGCCCGCCGACGGCACCGCCGTGCTCAACGCCGACGACCCGCGGGTGCTGGCGTTCCGCGAAGTTCACCCCGGCCCGGTGATCACCTATGGCTTTTCCGAGGGCGCCGACGTCCGCGCCGACCGCCTCGAGCCGCTCGAGGGCGGCTCGCGCTTTCACCTGGCGGACGGCGGCTGGCTCGAAACCCCGCTTGAAGGGCGGCATGCGATCCGCAACCTGTTGGCGGCGCTGGCCGTGGCGCGCCTGTTCGGCCTGGGGGCGCAGGAGCTGGCGGGCGCGGTGCGCAGCTTCGACGTGCCCGCAATGCGCGGGCGGCGCTTCCGCCGCGAAGGAGTCACCATCCTAGACGACTGCTATAACGCCAGCCCGGAAGCGATGTGCGCCATGCTCGACACCCTCCGCCGGACGCCGGGACAGCGCAAGGTGGCAGTGCTCGGCCAGATGCTCGAGCTCGGCCGGCACAGCGAGGCGCTCCACCGCCAGGTGGGCCGCGATGCCGCCGCGGGCGGCGTTAACCTGCTGATCGGTGTCAAAGGGGATGCGCGCCACCTGGTGGAGGCGGCTGTCGAAGCCGGTCTCCCGCGCGAGGCGGCCTATTTCCTCGAAGATCCCGAGGAGGCGGGCGAGCTGCTGCGGCGCCTGGCGCAACCGGGCGACGTCATCCTGTTCAAGGCCTCGCGGGGAACACGGATCGAGAGGGCTCTCCAGAGGTTTCTCGGATAGCGCGGAATGTTCTACTGGCTGTTTTACGAGATCCTGTATCACTACTACAGCCCGTTCCGGCTGTTCGGATACGTCACCTTCCGGACGGCGCTGGCCAGCCTGACGGCGCTGGCCATCTCGATCGTGCTCGGGCCGTGGCTGATCGCCCGCCTGCGCCGGTTCCAGATCGGCCAGCACATCCGCGAGGACGGCCCGGCAACGCACTTCAAGAAAGCCGGCACGCCGACCATGGGCGGGATCCTGATCCTCATTTCCGTCGTGGTGCCGACGCTGGCGTTCGCCAACCTGCAAAATCCCCACGTCTGGGTGGCTCTGTTCGGCATGCTTTCCTTCGGCGCCATCGGCTTCTGGGACGATTACCTGAAAGTGAAACACAGGCGGAACCTGGGCCTGAAGGCGCGCCACAAACTGGGACTTCAGCTCGTGGCTTCGCTCGCCGTGGGCGCCCTGTTGCTGGTGCTCTATGCCGAGGGGCGGTACAACACCGCCATGAACGTGCCCTTCCTCAAAGGCTTCAAGCCGAACCTGCTGATCGATGCCTGGCTCGATCATCCCTACGCCTATCCTCTGGCGTTTCTCTTCTTCTTTCTGTTCGTCGCGCTGGTGCTCATCGGCTCGGCCAACGCGGTGAATCTGACCGACGGCCTCGACGGGCTGGCAATCGGTTTGATGATCATCGCCGCCGGCGCCATGACGGTGCTGACTTACACCAGCGGCCATGCCGTCTTCGCCAACTACCTTGCGCTCGTGCGCATGGCCGACGCGGCCGAGCTGACCATCTTCTGCGGCGCGCTCACCGGGGCCTCGCTCGGCTTTCTGTGGTACAACGCGCACCCGGCGGAGATCTTCATGGGCGATGTCGGCTCGTTGGCGCTCGGGGGCGCCCTGGGCGTTGTGGCGGTGCTGATCAAGCAGGAGATCCTGCTTTTTTTCATCGGGGGCATTTTCGTCATCGAGGCGCTGTCGGTGATTCTCCAGGTGGCGAGCTTCAAGCTGCGCGGCAAGCGGATTTTCAAGATGGCGCCGCTGCACCATCATTTCGAGCAGATCGGCTGGCCGGAGTCGAAGATCATCACCCGGTTCTGGATCGCCGGGCTGGTGATGGCGCTGTTTGCGTTGACCACGCTGAAGTTGAGGTGACGGGCAATGAAGCTCGAGGGCGCCAGGGTGTTGGTCATCGGCATGGGTCGCTCGGGCCTGGCTGCGGTGGAGCTGGCGCGCGAGCGGGGCGCCGTGGTGGAGGCGGTCGATGAGCGCTCCCTCGAGGAGCTCCCCGCCGCCTCCGAGCGGCTGGCGGCGCTCGGGGTGAGCTTCCGGCGGCAGAGTGAAGCCGATTGGGAGGGTTGGGACCTTATCGTCGTCTCGCCGGGCGTTCCCGCCGATCTTGCCCCGCTCGAGGCGGCGCGCCGGCGCGGCACGCACGTCATCGGAGATCTGGAGCTGGCGAGCTGGTTTCTCCAAGGCCCGGTCATCGCCATCACGGGATCGAACGGCAAGACGACCACCACGGCGCTCGCCGGTCACATCCTGCACGAGGCGCGAATCCCCGCCCAGGTGGGCGGCAATATCGGCTGGGCGCCGTGCGCCATGGTGGCAACCAGCCGGCCCGGGCAGTGGAATGTGCTGGAAGTCTCCAGTTTCCAGCTTGAAACCATTGAGCGCTTCCGGGCCGAGGTGGGCGCCGTGCTCAACATCACGCCCGATCATCTGGACCGCCACCGCACCTTCGAGCGGTACGCGGCGGCCAAGCGGCGCCTGCTCGAGACCCAGACGGCGGCCGACGTGAAGATCCTCAACCGCGACGATCCGACCTGCCGCGCTTTTGCCGGCCTTGGCGGGCGCACCGTCTGGTTCAGCTCGAGAGAGCGGCTCGAGCAGGGCGCCTGGCTCGAGGAGGGCCACATTTGGCTGGACGGCGCGCCGTTGCTTGCCGCCGGAGAGGTGCCGCTGCGGGGGCGACACAATCTGGAGAACGTCATGGCGGCGGCGCTCGCGGCGCACCAGGCGGGCGCCGGCCGGGAGGCGATTGCCGCGGCGGTACGCTCCTTTGCCGGAGTCGAGCACCGGCTGGAGTTTGTTCGAAGGGTTCGGGGCGTCGACTACTACAACGATTCGAAAGCCACCAACGTCGACGCGGCGCTCAAAGCGCTGGAGTCGTTCGCCGGTCCGCTCTGGGTCATTCTCGGCGGAAAGGACAAGGACGGCGATTATGCGCCTCTGCGCGCCGCGCTCGCCGAAAAAGCCCGCGGGGCGCTGCTGATCGGCGCGGCGGCGGAGAAGATCGGGCGTGCACTCCAGGGTGCGGTCCCGCTTGTGGAGTGCGGCACGCTCGAAGCGGCGGTCGAGGAGGCGGCGCGCCGCGCCAGGCCGGGCGACACCGTCCTGCTGGCGCCGGCCTGCGCCAGCTTCGATCAGTTTGAAAACTTCGAGCACCGGGGCCGCGTCTTCAAAGCCGCCGTCGCGCGCCTGGTGGAGGAGGACGGATGCGCCTGAAAATGGACTGGCCGCTGTTTCTGAGTATTCTCTTTCTGGTCTCCCTCGGATTGGTGTTCGTCTTCAGCGCCTCCGCCGTGGTCGCCGAGTCCCGCTACGCAAGCAGCAGCCACTTTTTCTTTCTGCGGCAGACCGGTTCGGCGGTGCTCGCCTTCGGTCTGCTGCTGGCGTTGAGCCGATGGGACTATCGCAAGCTGATGTCGGAACGGTGGGCGTTCATGGGTCTTGGCCTGGTCATAGGCCTGCTCGTGGCCGTCTATTTCCTCGATCGGGAGCATCACCGCTGGCTGCGCTTCGGGCCCTTGAGCTTTCAGCCGTCGGAGCTGGCCAAACCGGCGCTGATCCTGTTTTTGGCCTACTACGTGACCGCGCGCGCCGACGAGATCAACAGCGGGCGGACGCTGGCGGCGCCGGCGCTGGCCATCGCGCTGCTGGCGGGCCTGGTGGTAAAGGCGGACCTCGGCACCGGCGTCGTGCTGATGGGCATCGCCGGCGCGATCTTCTTCGTGGCGGGCATGAGGCGCCGTTACTTCCAGATCGCCACCGTGCTCATGGGGGTTGCCGTCCTGGCAGCCGTCGCCTCCGAGCCGTACCGCCTGCTGCGGGTGATTCAAAAATTTGACCCCGACCACAAGATCCTCAACCGGATCGACCCGAACGGCAGGATCAAAGCGTACGCCGTGAGCGGCAATGCGCCGCCGGACACTCGCTACCAGGCCGAGCAGGCGGTGCTGGCCATCGGCGCCGGAGGGGCGTTCGGCGCCGGTCTGATGCAGGGCAATCAGAAGCTCGGCTTTCTTCCCGAGGCCCATACCGATTTCATCTTCGCCATCATCGGGGAGGAGCTGGGCCTGGTGGGGACGCTGGCGGTGCTGGCGGCCTTTGTGATCATCTTGCTGCGGGGGCTGCGGCTGTATTGGAGCGCGCTCGACGAGTTCGGGCGGTATCTGGCAGTCGGCATCACGGTCTCGATTGTCCTTCAAGCCTTCATCAACATCAGCGTGGCGGTGGATCTCGGACCGACGAAAGGGATACCGCTTCCGCTGGTCAGCTACGGGGGCAGCTCGCTGGTAAGCAGCATGCTCATGCTCGGGCTTTTGCTGAACGTAAGTCAACGTGCGCGATGAGAGGAGCCAGGTGTTTGTGATGGCCGCCGGCGGCACCGGCGGCCACGTCATCCCCGCGCTGGCGGTGGCCCGCGAGCTGCGCCGCCGCGGCCACCGGCCGATCTTTGTGGGGACGCGGAGGGGTCTGGAGTCCCGCCTGGTATCGCCGGAGGGTTTCCCGGTGGAATTCATTGAGATCGGACCCCTCAAACGCGTCGGCGCGCTGCGTGCTGCGCGGACGCTCGCCGAGTTGCCGCTGCGCGTGCTCGAGGCGCGGGCGCTGCTGAAGCGCTGGAGCCCGGCGGCCGTCTTCAGCATGGGCGGCTTCGCCGCCGGACCCGTGGCGCTGGCCGCCTGCCTCGGCCGGACGCCCCTGGTGGTAATGGAGCCGAACGTCATGCCGGGTTTCACCCACCGCTGGCTTGCGCGGCACCTGACGCGAGCGCTCGTGAGCTTTCCCGAAGCGGGACGCTACTTTCCCCCCTCCAAATGGGAGGTGACGGGTCTGCCGGTGCGCCAGGAGTTCTTCGAGCTTCCGGTAAAACCGCGCGAGGAGGTGCTGACGGTGCTGATCACCGGCGGCAGCCAGGGCTCGCGCACCCTCAATGAGGCGGCGCGCGAAAGCTGGCCGCTGTTCCGGCGCGGGCCGGTGGCGGTGCGGCTGCTGCATCAGACGGGCTGGCAGGCCTTCGCCGATCTTAGCGAGGCGTTTCGCTCGAGCGGGCTGGAAGGCGAGATCGTTGCGTTCATCGACGACATGCCCGGCGCGTTCGCCCGAAGCGATCTGGTGGTTTCGCGCAGCGGGGCGGGCGCGGTGGCGGAGCTGGCGGCGGCGGGCAAGCCGTCGATTCTGGTTCCGTTTCCGTATGCGGCCGACGAGCACCAGCTCCGCAACGCCGAGGCGATGGCGGCGGCCGGGGCGGCGCGGCTGGTGCCGGACCGGGAGATGACGGGAGCGCGCCTGTATGAGGAGGTGACGCGGCTGGCCCTGGAGCCGGGGCGCCTGGAGGCGATGGGACAGGCAGCGCGGCGGCTGGGCCGGCCGCAGGCGGCGGTGCGAGCGGCGGACGTGCTGGAGGAGGTGGCCGGAGGCGGGCGAAAAGGATTGACCGGGGGGTCGGGCGAGGAGAACAATACCGTATGAAAATGTTTTTTAAGCCCCAGCCCCTTCACTTCCTCGGCATCGGCGGCATCGGCATGAGCGGCCTCGCCGAGGTCCTCCTCAACCTCGGCTACCCGGTCTCCGGCTGCGACCTCCGCCGGTCGGCCGCCACCGAACGGCTGGCCTCCCTCGGCGCCCGCATCTATCAGGGGCACGACCCGGCGCACCTGGCCCAGGCCAGAGTGCTCGTCGTCTCCAGCGCGGTGGCGCCCTCCAATCCCGAGATCGAGGAGGCCCGGCGCCGCCAGATTCCCGTCATCCCGCGCGGCGAGTTGCTGGCCGAGCTCATGCGGCTGAAGTTCGGCATCGCCGTGGCGGGCAGCCACGGCAAGACCACGACGACCTCGATGATCGCCACCGTGCTCAACCGTGCCGGGCTCGATCCCACGGTGGTGGTCGGCGGCCGCGTCCGCGCCATGGGGGGCGCCAACGCGCGCGTCGGCTCGAGCGACTTCCTCGTGGTGGAATCGGATGAGAGCGACGGCTCGTTTCTGAAGCTGGCGCCGATCATCGGCGTCATCACTAACATCGACCGCGAGCATCTGGACCACTACGGCTCCCTGGAGCGGATTCTCGACGCTTTCGCCGAGTTCGCCAACAAGATCCCGTTCTACGGCGCCTGCGTGCTGTGCCTGGATGACGAACAGGTGCAGCGGCTGGTGCCGCGTATCGGCCGCCGCACGATCACCTACGGCACGAGCGCGCAAGCCGATCTTCTCGTTCGCGACCTCGAGGCCGGCCCGTCGGGATCGGAATTTCAGCTGCGGTTCCGCGACCGGGACCTCGGGGCGTTCCGGCTGAACATTGCCGGCGCCCACAACGCGCTGAACGCCGCGGCGGCCGCCGTCGTCGCGCTCGAGCTCGATGTCGACGTCGAGCAGATCCGGCAAGCACTGGCCGAATTCGGAGGCGTGGAGCGCCGCTTTCAGCTCAAGGGCGTCCGGGGCGGCGTTGCCGTCATCGACGACTACGGACACCATCCCACGGAGATCCGCGCCACGCTGGAGACGGCCCGGCGAGCCGGTTATGCCCGCATCCTGGTGGTGTTCGAGCCGCACCGCTACACGCGCACCCACCTGCTGATGGACGATTTCGCGCGCTCGTTCCACCAGGCCGACGCGGTCTTTGTGCTGGAGATCTACCCGGCCTCGGAGAATCCGATCGAAGGCGTGACGGGGGAAGCCCTGGCCGAGCGGCTGCGCCAGTTCGGCCACCGGAATGTCACCTATGTCGGAACGCTCGAGCGCGGCGTGGCCGCGGCCGCGGCCGAGGCGCGGCCCGGCGACGTCATTCTGACGCTGGGTGCGGGCAGCGTCTCGCAGGCCTCGGACATGCTGCTCGAGGCGCTTGGGGAGAAGGGCTGAGTGGCGAAACGCGACCGTGGAGAGGACAACCGCGGCGCCCGCCTGTGGGCGGTCGCCAAGCTGCTGGTCTCGATTCTGGGGGCGGCCGCCTCGCTGGTGGCGGCGCACGAGCTGTACCGGGGCATCGAGCGGCAGTTGATCGAGGACCCGCGGTTTGCCCTGCGCCCGCTCAATGAGGATCCCGGCTCCGGCCCGGATCTCTGCCTCGAGGGACTTCGCCACGCCCCCCGTGATCGCATCCTGGAGGTTTTTGCCGAGGACATCGGGCGGAGCGTGTACCGGGTGCCGCTCGCCGAGCGGCGCCGCCGCTTGCTGGAGGTGAACTGGGTGCGAGAGGCTTCGGTGGCGCGCCTGTGGCCGAACCGCCTCAAGGTGCGCATCGAAGAGCGGGAGCCGGTGGCGTTCGTGCGGCTGGAGCCCCGCGCACCGGGCGCGCCAAGCCACGCCGCGCTGATCGACGCCGAAGGAGTGTTGCTGGAGATCCCCCCGGGCAGTGCGTATGACCTGCCGGTGATCACCGGTCTGCGGGAGGACCAGCCGCCGGAGGCGCGCGCGCTGCGCGTGCGCAAGATGCAGGGCCTGCTCGAGGAGATCGGCGAGCTCCGCGAGCGCATCTCGGAAGTCAACGCCGAGAATCCGAACAACCTGCGGGTCAGGATCCAGGCGGGCGGCAGCCTGGTGGAGGTCTGGCTGGGCCGGGAACGCTACAAGGCGCGCTTGAGCCGCTTCTTGCAATACCTGCCCGAGGTGCGCCGGCGCTATCCGGAGGCCGGCCGTTTCGATCTCCGGCTCGACGATCGCGTCACCGTCTTGGATGGAGTCAATCGATGAGAACTTCCACACAGGAGAGCGCGCCGCCCAAACTGAAGACCGCCGCTGCCGGCGCTCTTCTGGCAGCCGGAATCGACGCGGGGAGCTGGCGGACCCGCTGCGTCATCCTGGCGCTCGAGGGCAACTATTTGCGTTACCTCGGCCACGGCGAGGCGGCCTCCTCGGGCTGGCACCGCGGCCGTGTGGCGGACCAGAAACGGGTCTCCGAGTCGATTCGGGACGCCGTGCGGGCTGCCGAGCAGGCGGCCGGTCTGGCTGTCGAGTCGGCGGTGGTCGGCGTGGGCGGCCCGACGATCCGGGGTTTCGACAGCCACTGGGCCTACCGGTTTGCCCGCCCCCGGGCGGTCTCGGGCGACGAAATGGCGTTTGCGATCGAGCGGGCGGCCCAGGTCAGCCTCGAGCACGACCGGATGATTCTGCACATCTGCCCGCAGTTTTTCACCGTGGACGGCCGGCCCGGCGTGAGTGACCCGACCGGGATGGAGTGCACGCGCCTGGAGGCCAACGTGCACCTGGTGACCACCGTAACCCAGGAGACGCAGAACGTGGTGGCGGCGATGCACCAGGCGGCCCTGGCGGTCGAGGAGACCGTGTACGAACCGCTTGCCGCCGCTTATGCCGCCGTCCTGCCTGAGGAGCGCAGCCGTGGGGTGGCCGTGGTCGATATCGGGATGCAGTCGACCGATCTGGTGATCTACGACGGCGATGCTCTGGTGCAGGCCGTCAGCTTGCCCGTTTCCGGCGATCATCTGACCAAAGACGTCGCCTGGGGCCTGTGCGTCGCCTATGAAGACGCCGAAGAGCTCAAGTGCGAGTACGGCTGTGTGCCGCACACGCGGTCGGCCGATACGAGCACGATCGTCGTGCCGTCCCGCCCGCAGCGGGAAGGGCGAGAGGTCTCCCGGCGCGAGCTGAATCGGATTCTGGACGCACGCAGCGAGGAGCTGTTCGCTTTCGTTGCGCAGGAGATCGCCCGCGCGGGCATGGACCGGTCGCTGCTGGAGGGCGTGGTTCTCACCGGCGCGGTCACGCTGCTCGACGGCATGCTGGACATGGCCGAACACGTGCTGCGCTGCCAGGCCCGCAAGGGCCTGCCCATCGGAGTCAAGGATCTGCCGGGCCGCCTCCAGAGCCCGGAGTGGACCACCGCGGTGGGCCTGGCCATGTACTCGGCGCGGTTGAAACTTCGGCGCCAGATGCGGCGCCGCCCACCGGGCCTTTTAGGACTCATTATGCGCTGACAACAAGCGAGGACACCCATGTCACAGGCAAGGCAACCCTTACGGGAGTTGAAATTCGAGATCGCCGACGCAGAAGCCCTGCCGGCCACCCGGATCAAAGTGATCGGGGTGGGCGGCGGCGGCTCCAATGCCGTCGCGCGAATGATGGACCGCGGGCTCGGCGGCGTGGAGTTCTATGTCATCAACACCGATCAGCAGGCGCTCCAGGCCTCCCCGGTGCCCAACAAGTTAGCGATCGGCGCCCGCATCACCGGCGGCCTCGGCGCCGGCGCGGATCCGGCCGTCGGCCGGCAGGCGGCTCTGGACGAAACGGAGCGGATCAGCGAGATTTTGGAGGGCGCGGAGATGGTCTTCGTCACTGCCGGCCTGGGCGGTGGGACCGGGACCGGCGCCGCGCCGGTGGTGGCGACACTGGCCAAGGGGCTCGGCGCCCTCACCGTCGCCGTCGTCACCAAGCCGTTCTCCTTCGAAGGACCGCAGCGGAAACGTATGGCCGAAGAGGGGCTCGCCGCTTTGGCCTCGACGGTCGATACGGTCATCCCCATCCCCAACGACCGGTTGCTCGAGCTGCTGCCGCGCGGCACCACGTTCGTGGAGGCCTTTCGCACCGCCGACGACGTGCTCCGCCAGGGCGTGCAGGGCATCAGCGACATCATCACCACGCCGGGGCTGATCAACCGCGACTTCTCCGACGTGCGGGCGATCATGCTGGGGATGGGCTACGCGATGATGGGCACCGCCTCGGCCAGGGGCGAGGGCGCGGCGGTGGAGGCGGCGCGCAAGGCCATCGGCTGTCCGCTGCTCGAGGAGGGCGGCGTGGTCGGCGCCCGCGGCGTGCTGATCAACATCACCGCCAGCAGCCGCCTGGGCATTCACGACGTGCATGAGGCCTGCACGCTCATCCGTGAGGCGACCGAAAATCCGGATGTGCAGCTCAGCTTCGGCGTGGTGCTCGAAGAG
>Ga0197142_1001579_pt1 | contig 20731 bp, 18 predicted proteins | sample GBS60_MetaG_FD_148614 | JGI IMG/M metagenome (GOLD analysis project Ga0197142, IMG submission 148614) | Sediment microbial communities from Great Boiling Springs, Gerlach, Nevada, United States - GBS 60_MetaG | ecosystem: Environmental > Aquatic > Thermal springs > Hot (42-90C) > Sediment... | reverse complement strand
TTTTTGCAGGAAACGCAGATGACCGTCTCACGAACGCAGGGAGACTGAAAAAGGTTACCAGAGGCGAGGTCGGCGCTTCTTGAACAACGATGCCGCAATGAGTGCGATAATGAGGGGCGCCCAGAACAGTCTGCGGCTGAAGAAAAATCCGACGGCGACCGCCAGGGCTGCGGCTGCAACCATTCTGCGTACCGCGATGCTGCGCAAGACGCTGAGCAACAGTCCAACAACGCCAACGGCGATGATAATGAACGTCATGAATCGCGGGAGCGAGACCATCGCTACCGCAGCGGTGATCAGCAGCAGCGGAATCATCAGGTCGTCGTACCATTCGGTCTGCGACGGCGTCGGCGGCTGCGGTGCAGGAACAGGGACAGGCGCAGAGTCAGAAGGGCGCGCTGGCAGTTGCACCGTCGGTCCGGTCGCAGGCGGCGCCTGCTCGATGACCAGGTTGTCCATTGGCGCGCCGCAATCGATGCAGTACCGGGCGTCAGCAGGGACGCTGGCACGGCAATGCGGACAAACAACGGTTGTTTCGGTCATGGGTTTGTCCCTTTCAGGCGTCCGACGCGCAGATGTGTGCCACATATCGCTTCTGTTATGATACGCATGCGGTGCGCGTAAAGTTGCAATACTTCACTTTCGTGCATAACAATGAGCATATCGAACAAACTTTTTCGGCGACAGATGATTGAAGCGGTACGGTCGGGAGCGTCGGTTTTGCCGCGTTGCCCGCACGCCCCGCCGACCGGTCAGTGCGGCGGGTGCGCATTCCAGGATCGTGAGTATCCGGCGCAGGTGGCAGCAAAGCGCACGGCGCTTCGTCATCTCTGGGAAGGCGATCTACCGGAAACGCTCCTCACCACGCTTGATGTCGTCGCTTCGCCCAATCCCTTCGCTTATCGCACGCGCATGGACTTTGTGGCGAGCAAGGAGCGTTTTGGTCTGCGACGCAGCGGCAGGTTCAACTATATTATCGACCTGAAGGAATGCCATCTCATACCGGCGCGCGCATTCGCTGCCGCGCGCGCAATGTACGATCACGCGATGCGTCTGGGTTTGCCCGACTACGACCTGCGCGCGCATGCCGGTTTTCTGCGGTACGTGGCAGTGCGGCGCAGCCCTGACGACGAAGTGCTGCTGGCGCTGATCACTGCCGCTCCCGACGAGGCGGGGACGTATGCCGGGAAGGTGGAACAGGTGGCGCAGGCGGCGCTCGAGTACGATGGCGTGGTCGGCGTTCACTGGTTGATCAACCCCACCCGTACTGATATATCGTTTGGGGAAACGGCGCGTTTCTGGGGGCGCGCAACGTTGCCGATGCGTGTGGGGGCGCATACGCTCGACATCGGACCGAACACCTTCTTTCAGAATAATGTCTGGTTGCTTATGCCCCTGCTCGAGGCGGTGCGTGATGCGGTTGCCGGGGAAGGCGAACGTGCGCGTGCGCTTGCCGATCTGTATGGCGGGGTTGGCACAATAGCGCTGTTTGTCGCCGATCTTGCCGATCAGATTGTCTGTGTCGAATCGGTTGAGGAAAGTGTGCGTCTGGCGCGAGAAAACATTGCGCGCGCCGGCTTTGAGCATATCGCCATTGTTAAGGCGGATGTCGCCGATGCGCTCCGCGAACGAACACGGGGCGCGTTCGATATCGTTATCGCCGATCCGCCGCGCACCGGTTTGGGTCCCGACGTATGCCGCGAATTGCTGCGGCTGCGCCCGCAACGCATTGTGTATATCTCGTGCAACCCGCTCACCCAGCGCGACGATGTGCGTATGCTGACGGAGGCGTATCGCCTGACATCGCTGCGAGGGTACGATATGTTTCCCCATACGCCGCATCTCGAGTCGCTGGCAGTACTGGACGTTATCCGCTGATCGCCACTTCTCAATCCCCGCAACTCTTACCCGCTCTGGTGCGTAGTACGTAACGGATAGATCAGTTGCCGTTTCCGCGCAGGTGTGCTACCCTACCAGAGAGGCGCCAATGATGCCTGTCGCACTCAGTGCAGGTCCGCCTATGACCGACGTACAGCAGATCCTCTGCCCCAAGTGTCACAAGCCGAACCTCCGTCGCGCCCGGTTCTGCCAGCATTGCGGTCACGATGTTATTTTGAACAACGCCGGACCGCGCTATTACATCACGCGCGTCATCAAAGAAGGCGGGCAGGGGGCGGTCTTCGAGGCAATCGGTGATGATGGGCGCATCTATGCGATCAAGCAGATGCTTGATCGGTTCACCGATCCACGTGAACGTGACGAGGCGATTGCGCGCTTCGAGGCGGAGGCGAAAATACTGGAGCGCCTGCGGCATCCGCGTATTCCGCGTGTCTATGCCGATTTCAAAGACGAAGGGTATCACTACCTGGCGATGGACTTCGTGCGCGGATCCGACCTTGAAGACATCATCCGGCGCGAGCGGTACATTCCCGAAGAGCGTGCGCTGCAATGGGCGGATCAGATCTGCGATGTGCTGGAGTATCTCCATCAACAGAAGCCGCCAATTATCTTCCGCGACATGAAACCGTCGAACATCATGATCGAGCCGGATGGCAACGTCAAACTGATCGATTTCGGCATCGCCAAAGTGCTTCAGCCATCGCAGCGCGGCACCCAGATCGGCACGCCCGGCTACGCGCCGCCAGAACAGTACCAGGGCATTGCCACTCCGGAGTCGGACATCTTTTCGCTCGGCGCTACGTTGCACCACATGCTTACCGGGCGCGATCCGCGCGACGAGCCACCCTTTTCGTTCCCGCCGGTCTATGCCCTGCGCCCCAATATCTCGAAGCGCACATCCGACGCAATCCAGAAAGCGTTGCAGATGAAACCGGAGGAGCGCTACAAAAGCGTGGCGGAGTTTCGGCGCGCGCTGTTGCCGGAACGCGCGCCAGCGCAGGTGCGGGTCGTACCGGCGACTCAGGCGATCCCGGCACAGGTGGCTGCGTCGGCGCCATCCCAACCGGTCGCAACAACCGCCGCGCCTTCCGGTTCGGTTGCGCCATCGTCGAAGCGCGTGACCCCCGTTGTTCCGCCGCCGCCAGCATCCGTTCCTGCGGCGAAGCCGGGCGCTCAACCGCCAGCGCCGCCGAAGGCGCGTCGCTCACGTGGTTTCGGAAATGTTGTGTTTGTCCTTATCGTTCTTGCACTGCTGACGGCGACGTTCGCGCTGGCGTTTCCCAACCTTACGATGCGGGTTCTTCAGAGTATTCCCGCGCTGGCGACACCGACGCCTCAGCGCCTGATCCAGCAACCCTTCACCGTCGAAAACATCGAGGTGATCGTTCCGCCAGGCGGTGATGTCCGGCAGGCATTCGTCGCCGCGTATACGCGCATCGTACAGGAACAGTTCGGTCCGGAAGCGCGCATCCACACAAGTGTGCCGTTATCGTACATCGGCGGTGAACCGGTGAAGATCGGCGAGGATGCCAGCGGGGTCAAGTATCGCGCCTCGATAACCGGGTTCGTCCTGGTTCCGGCGCCGACCACGCCGTAGCCAGCAATCTTCGCGCGTACAGGTTACCGGTGCGCCGGGCATACGCCGGTTGCAGCGGCTGGTTATCAGGGAAACACAGCGCGTTCGTGCGCTATCGTTTGCGCTCAACGATATTGATGGCGATCGCGGCGACGATCGCGGCGATCAGGACAATGATCAGGGCGATCGTGACGACGCTCCAACCGGTTTGCCAGGCATTCACGAAGAGCGCGCTCAGCGCAACGATGCCAATGCCAATGCACCCGCGCGTCACGCGTCGTTCAGGCTGATCGGACATGGAACCTCGTTTGTGACAATCAGGCTTCCTGCTATGATACAGGATGCATCGGGAGGAAGACAATGGGTTTTCTGGATGAACTGAGCCGCAAGCTTGCCGAAGGGGTTGATCGCGCCAGGTTCGAAGCCGAAAAGTTCCAACGTGTCACTGCCATTCAGGGTGAGATCAGCACGCTGCGGCGACAGATCGATGGCAAGCGATTGGAGTTTGGTGATCGGGCGCTCGAACTGTTCAAAGCTGGCGCCATTCAGTCGCCAACGCTGGCGGCAATTCTGCGAGAGATCGAAGCATTGCAGGCCAGCCTGACATTGAAAGAAGAAGAGTTGCGTCATGTTCAGGGACAGGTTTTTATCGAGCCGACGACAACACGCGCGCAGAACGTTCCGATAAGCGTCGAACCGCCCCGTCCGCCAGCGCCGGCGCCGCCGCCGCCAGCGCCGCCCGTTGCCGGGAGCAAAACCTGCCCTTCGTGCGGCTTCCAGATGCCGCAGACCGCCGTCTTTTGCCCGAACTGCGGTCTGCGGATTGGGTGAACCGTAAGCGTTTTACCGACGTGTCAATGCGCGTGTGTCATTATCGGGCAACCAGTGGATGGTGACATCATCGCGCGCATCCCACTCATCGTCAGGATGGTCGTCTTCTTCGTCGGGATGAATGACAATCGGACCCTGGTTGTACACCCATGCTATCAGGTCATCGATCGAGTACCATCCGGCGCGGTATGACTCCTGATCGACCGGATTGAGCCAGAACTTGATCTCACCGTCCATCCACTGCCAGCGTTCAAGCGAGCGCCATTCGCGGTGATGCTCGGCGAGGATGGCTTTTGTTTCCTCGAAGAGACGCAACAGTTCGGGCAGCGTTAACCCTTTCGTGCGCCGCTTCAGCAGAATGCGGCGATTAATGGCATCGCGCAGACGTTCGAGTTCCGGAACATCGAGCGCGTCCAGGTCGATATCGATGGGCGTTCCCATAGCGATGCGTCCTTTCCAGGAGCGGTCGCGCACTTCGCGTTTATCGGCGCCATGCATCATTGCGAGACGACATCCGCCCTTCTCATGTTGTGGCAGATGCCTGCCACAACGGTTGATACACCACTGGCGCGTGGGTCGCTTCCCGGCGAACCCACCCTCATGATAGCAGGGATTGTTACCACCAACGTGAACGATTGTGTGACAGTATATTCACAATTCGATGATATCCTGTCATCGAGCCAGTGCATGCCTCATACTACGCAATGACCGGAAGAGCTGGATGGTACGATGTTGTCGGTCATCAGGCACGCTGGAGCCGTCGCGCTCCCGTTGCGCGAGTCTCCCGGCTTCGTGGCAGTCGATTTAAGTTACGCCTGGCAAGGGACAACCGGAAAATCTCCAGGCAGGTTATGCCACTGCCTGGCGTTGCAGCGTCGTCGCCTTCGTGCGCTCTTGCAGGTGTACGGCGCACGTTCTGTGTGCTGGCGGGATGGGCGTGGACTGACAGGTTCTTTGCCAGCGCCACGCAGAATGATGGAGGCGACGACCGGATTCGAACCGGTGAATGGGGGTTTTGCAGACCCCTGCCTTACCACTTGGCTACGTCGCCGTCTATGCCGATTCTAGCATAGCCGACGTTTGCTGTCAAAGGGTTGGTCAGGCGCGGTCACACGTCACCGACCTCGTCGTGCACCTGCGCCAGCAGCGCGCGTTCCACCGGCGGCATACCGTCCCACGAACGCGCCATCCAGGCGACTGCGGCGAGAAACGCCTGCGCGCGATCAGTATCAGGGCAGACGCTGCGGAGGAGACGCCAGAATGCTGGCGAATGGTTGGGATGGAAGGCATGCGCGATTTCGTGGGCGGCAACCGCTTCGAGCACCCAGCGCGGCATGCGCAGGAGCGCCGCGTTCAAGCGCACGGCGCCGGTAGCGGCGCTGTAGCTTCCCCAGCGCGATTCGGTGAGAGTAAACGTTGCATGCTTGATGACCGGCGGGTTGGGAAAGCGCGCAGCAACCCGGCGCACCAGCGCCAGCGCATCTTCTTCGTTGTTGATCTGCCGCTTATGAACGCGCTGAATCAGGCGGCGCGCGAGTTCGATGATTGCCCGATCAAGCGCCGTATCGTCGACCGAGTGCGGTGCGCTGATGTGCAGCGTTGTATCACGGAGGCGGGCATTGATGTTCTTGACTGCTTTGCGTTCGATAAGCACTGTCAGCGTTATCCCTGCGACGGTAATCTGGCGCCGATCTGCCATTGTGATCTCCTCATGCAGTCTGCACCGCGCGTGGACGCTCGGAAGTGACTCCAACGCCTAACCATACAAAAAGGATCGCGCCGGCAAGACGGAATGCAGCTCCGGTGAGCAGCGCCGGCGTGTATCCGAACAGGTCTGCCAGGAGGGTGCCGACCAGCGGCGCTACCAGTGTTGCGATGTAGGTCGTCAACTGGTACAGTGCGATATATGCCGCTGTGCGCTCAGGCGGCGCAGTGGAAAGTGAAATATCGAACAGCACCAGGTTCAATCCCGCGCCGAAGATGCCCGCCAGCGCCGCGTAGAACACCAGCGGTTCGACTCGCGGCGTCAGTGCGGTCAACAGCGGATAGAGCACCAGTCCAAACACGCAGATTCGGAGCGCCAGCACATTCCCCTTGCGACGGGTGAGCGCCGTCCAGATAAAATAGGCGACCAGCAACACGCCGTTGTTGGTGGTATTGATCAGGCCGATCCAGAAATCGGAGGCGTTCAACTGGCGCACCCAGTAGAGCGGAAAAAGCGGCAACGCCATCATCATGCCCAGGTTGAACACGAATGCGCTGATGACAAACCGGCTGAACGGCGATGGTTCACGCAACACTGCCAGCATATCGCTGAGATACGCGCTTAACGATTGCTGGACAACATCACGTTGGGGCGGCGGATTGTCCGGAATCGTCAATCGTCGGGAGAAAAAGAAACTCAGCGCCCCGCCGACAAACGATGCGATAAAGACGATCTGGTAGTTGAGCGGGAATGGGACGTTGTCGAGAAACGCGCCGATCGCAGCGACAGTGATCGCCGTAGTTGCGCCAAGCACCGACCAGCGGCGACTCATCAGATACTGACGTCGGCGGGGTCCTGCAACCGCGCCCATGACCACGGTGAAAGTAATATTGACAATCGTCTGCGGGATCGTGACCAGCGCCCAGATGACAATGACAGCATACACCGTGATCTGCTGGCTGACGAAGAAGGGAATCAACCCCATCAAGACGAACGATCCCTGCACCATTGCGCGGGGCCACGAGTACCAGGGCGCCATGTTGCGCTGGCGTTCAAGGAACCGCCCGGCAGGAATGGCGAGGAGCATGCCGGTCAGCGCGGGGAGTGCGGTGAGCAGTCCGACGAGGAACGGTGATGCGCCCAGGCGGGTCAGGAAGACGCTGAGAAAGGTTGAAACGCCGGTGACGATGCCGACCCCCAGGCCATCGATCAGGACGCTCCGTTCATTCTGCTTCTGGATGTCTGCTGGCTGAGCATGTCCGGTGCGCCAGCGGGACAGCGTGGGCATGTCTGATGCGCCTCCAGATCGAGGGGCGAATGAGAGTGGTATTATATCATTATTGAGGCGAGCGGGGCGAGTAGGGGCGCCGCAGCGCTGTGCCCGTACCGGCAGCGGGGGGAATGGCGGCGGCAGCGGCGGGAGGCGCGAGTAGGGGCGCCGCAGCGCTGCGCCCGTACCGGCAGCGGGGGGAATGGCGGCGGCAGGCGGTTGCCGCCGAAGAAAAACATTGGAAAGGGTGAAGCGTATGTTCATGCATCGGGTAACGCGCGGCTATATGGTGTTGATCGCTGGCCTGATAGCGTTCTTTGGTCGTCGATTGCTGGCAGGGGACGCGCTGTGGTCTCCGGGGATGCTGGATGCTGAGATTCTGAGCGAAACAGAGATGTGGATTGTCATCTCGACGGCGTTGCTGATCGGTCCGGCGGTGGCGCTTGGGCGTCTGCGCGCCATGCTGATCGCGCTTCCCTTCTCTCTGCCGCCGGTGATGCTGTACCTGACGTTCTATCCGCTGCTGATCGTCTTTCTGCTGCTGGCGATGGTTCCCTGGCTCGTGCATGCTGCGTTGAGCGCATGGATGCCCGAACAGCGGCGGGAAACGTGAGTCGCGCATTCCCTCAGTCGTGTTTACCGGCAGAGCGTGCGACCAGCACTGCCATGGCGCATGCAGCCAGGACGCTCTGCGGGTTGCCGCTGGGTTCGGGCAGCGCCACCGGTACACGCCCGCCAACCACAATGCCAGCCGACTGTGCGTTCGCCAGACGGTCGAGTTGCTGCACCAGCATTGTTCCTGCTTCCAGGTCTGGCGCAACGAGAATGTCGGCCTGCCCGGCGACCGGTGAGGTCAGTTTCGCCTGACGCACCGCTTCGGGCGAGACGGCGTTCTCGAAGGTCAGCGGACCATCCACCAGACCGCCGACGATCTGCCCGCGGTCGACCATTTTGCACAGCGCGGCTGCATCGAGCGTTGAGCGCAATCTGGGGTTGATCGTTTCCACCGCTGCGAGAATGGCGACTTTTGGCTGTTCCACGCCGAGCGCCAGCGCCAGGTCTATGGCGTTCTGCACGATTGCCCGCTTTTCTTCGAGGGTCGGGTCGGTATTCATACCTGCGTCGGTGATGAACAGCAGACGCGGATAATTGGGCACGTCCATAGCATAGACGTGGCTCAATCGTCGATGATCGACGATGCCGGTTTCGTGAGCGACCAGTTCGTGCAACAGCCCGTAATAGCGCACTCCAGGATCGACGATTGCCTCAACTTTGCCGGTGCGCGCCATGGCGACAGCGCGTGCGGCTGCGGTGCGTCCATCGCTGGTTGGTTCAAGATGGAAGGCGTCGAGGTTGATATCCAGCGTTTCTGCAACACGACGCAGCGGCATCTCCGGACCAATGATGATCGGGTCGATCAGGTTTGCCTGAGTTGCCTCAACGATGCCGTGGAACGCAATCGGCTCCGAGGGAAACACAACCGCCGCCCGCACCGGTCCGAGCGATGATGCGCGTTTGATGATTGCTTCGTAGTTCGCCCCTGGTTTGTGCAGCAGCACCTCTGGCAGGCTGACACGCTGACGCTTGACTTTCTCGGTTGGCGCGAGCACTTCAGCGTTACCGCTGATCACAACTTCGCCGTGCTGGTTGATGCACTGGCAGTCGAGGGTCACGCGGCGTTTCTCCGGGTCTTTTGCCGTCACAGTCACTGCCACTGTGATTGTGTCGCCGATGGTCACCGGACGACGGAAGCGCAAGGTCTGGCTCAGGTAGATCGTGCCTGGACCGGGGAGCATCGTGCCGAGAACCGTCGAAATCAGGGCGCCGCCCCACATGCCGTGGGCGATGATCTTGTGGAAGATGTCGCTGCGCGCGTATTCCTCGTCCAGATGTGCCGGATTGACGTCGCCCGACATAACCGCGAACAGTTCGATATCGGCTTTGGTCAGGGTGCGCGTCAGCGATGCCCGATCACCGATCTTGATTTCGTCGAAGGTGCGATTTTCAATGTATTCCGTCATTGCACAGCCTCCCTTCCGCATGTTCAGCATACGTGTGAGAGTTACAGCAGGCATCCCCGGCATGTACGACAGTGGATGCTGAATCCGGGAATGCTACAAAATTGTTGCCAGATCGTATCGATTTTGTGGCTGTTTTCCGTTGCAAACCGACTATAATGTGGGTGAAAAGCATGACACCGTGCAGTGCGTTCATGGATCGTTTGCGCCGTTTCTTTCTGATACTCATCCTGATGTATGCTGTCATGCCGGTGATGTCGGCAGGTGCGCAGCAGGAGCCCTCTCCACCAGGCGCTGGCGACAATGCCGATGTAGGAGAGACCTCTTCGGTAGCGCCGGTTGATGCCTCCGATCAGGCAATGACTGTCGATACGCAGTCGTCAACATACCTTGCTTTTCTCCCGTTCATCAGCATACCGACGCCACCCAGCCCTTTTGGTTTCGATGTGCGCACCTATGCGCCGGATAGCGTCATGCCGCTGGTGGCGGAAGCCAGTCCACGCTGGTCGCGCGCAGGTGATGTGCTGTGGGCGCTGGTGGAGCCGGTGCGTGGCGGCGGGTATCGCTGGGAGGCAATTGCTGATGTCGAGCGCAATGTGCGGCGCCTGCGCGCAAGGGGGATCGAGCCAACGCTGGTCGTTCAGTGGTCGCCCTCGTGGGCGCAGAGCATCCCCGGCAAATTGTGCAGTGCGCCGCGTCCAGACGCCATCCCTGAATTTGCGGCATTCATGCGGGCGGCCGCTCAGCGATTCTCCAGCGGCGATCTGCGTGTGGATCACTGGGAGATCTGGAACGAACCTGATTTTCGTCCAGACGAGGTGGTCGGCAATGAGGGGTTTGGCTGCTGGGCGACGTATAACGCTCCGTACTACGGCGGCGACTACTACGGTCAGGTGCTGCGTGCGGTCTATCCTGCGGTCAAGGCGGGCAATCCAAATGCGCAGGTGTGGGGCGGGGCGTTGATGCATCGCTGGCCCGATGACACGCACACGCTCGGATTCGTGCGTGGTATGCTGGCGGCCGGTGCGGCACAGTCATTCGATGCGCTCAGTTTCCACGCCTATGGCGAGTGGGGCGCCGGTGATCGTCTCCTGTTCAAGTACTGGCGCCTGCGACGCCTGCTCGATGAGCATGGGCTGCGTGCAAAACCGATGGTGGCGACCGAAATTGCTGCGACCTGCCCTGCTCCATCGCAGTGCCCGCCGGATTTTCTCCGCCGCCAGGCAAACTACGCGGCGCGGATCTATGCACAGGCGCTGGCGCTCAACCTGCTGGGAGCATTCTGGTACCCGATTTCGTTCCGCGGCGAAGGCTTTCTGCAGAGCCACCTGGTTGATGAAACCGACAATGGATTGGTGCCGCGCCCATCGTTCTATGCCTTCCGCAATTCGGCGCGTTTGCTCGCCGGGGCGCGCTACATCGGTTCGCCGCCGGTTGAACCGCCTCCCGATCAGATCGGGAGTGTTCAGGTGCTGACGTTCGAGAAGGGGCGCAACCGCTTGTACGTTCTCTGGGTGCCCCGCGCTGATTTCCCGGTACTCTACAATCTCCAGGTTCCGCCGGGTGCAACGGCTATCTGCACTGACCAGTTAAACCTGACAAAGCCAGCAACGTACTACTGCTCCGATGACAATCGCGATGGTTTCATTCCGCGTGCTGTGAATGAGTTGCCGCAGTATGTCGAGGTGGTGATGCCATAGGTGCGGAGGATGCGCCTTTGCCCTTCATCCCCCCAACCCCCTTCTTCCGCGAAGGGAGAAGGGGGGTCGGGTGTCCTGATGCCTGAAACGGGAGTAGGTCATAGCGCTGTGTGCGGGCGGGACGCCCGCGCACCCAGGCGGTGCGTACCTTTGTGCTGCTGCGTGCGGGCGGGACGCCCGCGCACCCAGGCGGTGCGTACCTTTGTGCTACTGCATGCGGGCGGAATGCCCGCGCACCCAGGCGGTGCGCTCTCAAGTGTAGAGTGTTTGGGAGAGATGAGCGATGTTCTGCATTCCCGTGCGCTGTTGCCCCTCATCCCCCCAACCCCCTTCTCCCACAAGGGGAGAAGGGGGAGTCTGGGCTTTCTGATGCCTGAAACGGGAGATGGCACGCAGGGGCTTGCCAAAACATCTATCCCTGTGAGCAGGTAGTGCGAGGGTGCGCACTGTTCCGGTACGCCGGGAACGTCCCACCAACGACCATTCCGCGATCAGAGCAAACCTTCAATCCCGGACTGTCTCCTGCTCCACTCCTGCTGCGCCTGCGCGTATGCCGCCGGTGTGCCGATGTCGAGCAGGTAGCCGCGCAGCGGGCGACCGTACACTGGCGCGCCAGCGCGCAGCATGGCAGGAATAATGTCGTGCCCAAAGTCGCTGAATCCGGGCGGCGTCCACTCCACAACTTCGGGCTCGCAGACGTAGACGCCAGCATTTGCCGTATCGTCGCCATCCCACACGACCGGTTTTTCGACGAAGCGCACCACGCGACCGGTGGCGTCAACTTCGACCATCCCCTGGGATTGGGGATGATTGGTGCATTTGAGCGCCAGGGTCATGAGGGCGCGACGCTGTCGGTGAAACCGGATCAGATCATTAAGGTCGATGTCGAGCAGCAGGTCGCCGTAGATCACGAGAAAGGGTTGGTCGAAAAAACCGGGGAAATTGTGCAGTGCGCCGGCTGTGCCGCGCAATTCTGTTTCTACAGCGTAGTGGAGCTGCATGCCGAAATGAGCGCCGTCTCCCAGCCCTTCGCGCACAACATCCGGCAGATGGTGGAGGTTCAGGGCTGCTTCGGCGATACCATAGCGCCGCAACCACTCCAGCGTCCAGGCAAGGAGCGGTCTCCCGGCGATCGGCGCCATCGGCTTGGGGCAGGTATCGGTGAGCGGGCGGAGGCGTGTGCCAGCGCCTGCCGCCAGGATCAACGCTTTCATCGACGTTCGTTCTCCATTGTGCAGCCTGTTGCCCGGCGGTTTGCCCCTTCCTGCCGCGGGTTCTCATTCGGCGGGCTTCACGCCGTGCATCCGTCATCGCCATTATGCGCCCCCCTGATGACATTTCGATGAATCACCCGCGCCATGTTTTTTTCAAAACACGCACCCAGTTTTCGTGCGCCAGTTTGCGCAATGATGCTTCATCGAACCCGTGACGGCGCAACGTCTCCAGCAGGCGCGGCAGTCCGGCGACGTCTCCTAGCGCCTGCGGCATCAGCGCGCCGTCGAAATCCGAGCCGAACCCGACCCGATCAATTCCCAACCGTTCGACCAGATAGATGACGTGCTCTGCCACAACATCCAGCGGCGTCGCAGCATCGCGCCTGCCATCGCGACGGAGAAAGCCGACGTGGAAATTGACGCCGACCATTCCGTCCGACTCGCGGATCGCGTCGAGCTGGCGGTCGGTCAGGTTGCGTGGCGAGGGACAGAGGGCATATGCGTTCGAGTGGGTTGCGACCAGCGGTGCGCTGCTCAGGCGCGCCACATCCCAGAAGCCGGCTTCGTTCAGATGCGACAGATCGATCATGATGCCGAGATGGTTGCATATTCGCACCAGTTCGCGTCCGGCTTCGGTCAGACCAGGACCAATATCGGGAGTGTGCGGGAAACGAAACGGCACGCCCCATCCGAATGCGTTCGGACGACTCCAGACGATCCCCAGGGAGCGGAGACCAGCCCGGTAGAGCACTTCGAGTGTGTGAAACTCAGGATCGATCGCGTCGGCGCCCTCGAAATGCAGGATCGCGCTCAGCGTGTTGGTTCGGATGCCGTGCTTGATGTCGTCAACCGTGCGTGCGACCTGCACCTGACCGGCGGATTGCGCTTCGATCCGGAAGAGCAGAGCGGTCATTGCCAGCGCTGTTTCGAGCGCATAAGCGAACGGTAATTGCTCAGGAAGATCGTCATCGTTCGCTGGCTGTTCATCTGGCGCAGAAGGAACAAATACCGCGAAGAAGCCGCCAGCAAAACCGCCAGCGCGGGCGCGCGCCAGGTCGATGTGCCCCTGGGACGACTCAAAGAACGAATCATTGTGTTTCGATGCGAAGAGACGCAGAAGGGTATCGTTATGACCGTCGAAGATCGGAATGTGAAGGTTCACAAAAGCTCGCTTTCTTGTGCGTCTGCGTTCAGCAGGTGCGAATGTGAGTCTCCTGCAAAAAAGTCATGTCACCGCAGAGGCGCAGTGGACGCAGAGAGCGATTGATGGAAACCTCTGCGCTCTTTGCGTCTCGACGGTGCGTTTTTGCAGTGGGGTCATTTCATGTTTATTGTACAATAACGAATATGAGTGATTATGTGTTACGCTGGTTGCAGGTTATAAAGCGGGAGACGACCGCAGAGCGCAGTGGCGGCGATGGTGATGGCGTCGGTCCAGTGTGTATCGCCGAGGTCGAAGGATTGATCCGCGCGCAGATTATCCGCTCCTACCTGGAGGATGCCGGTATTCCGGCGCACCTTGCGGGTGAAGCGGTCGCTGGCGTCTATGGTCTGATCCAGGGACCGCTCAGTATGGTGAAGGTGTATGTTCCGGCAGCGCTGGCAACCGATGCGCGCGAACTGCTGGCGGATCTCGATTTCGACGATGAGCGTTAATCGCAAGCAGATGCTGGCGAGCGAACCATCATGCCGCGCCTGCCTGCCACACGGAACGCTCTGAAGACATGCACCTACGATCGGCGCCATAACGTCAACCCCTGGGCAAAGAGGGCAATCTGCGCCAGCGCAAACCAGAGCGCCAGGATCGCCAGCATTATCCGCGCGATGCCGAACCATACCGGCAGCGCAGCACGCAGCGCCGTCAGATCGGTGCGCAGATCGGTCACCAGCGTCTGGTACTGATCGATCACCCGGCGCGCATCGCGAAAACTGGCGTTGATCCGGGCAATCTGCTCAGCCACCTCTTCAGTATTCGCACCGATGCGGCGCAGGTTCGCGCCGGTGACTGTCAGGCGATCCCGCACGCTGCTGAGCGACGCTGGCAGCGGGCTGAGACTGTCGGAGACCTGCTGAATCGCCTGGTTGAGCGGCACTTCCGGGTTGTAGACATTGCCGAGCAGTCCGGTGCGGCTGATGGCGCCGAGGATGGCATCGGCGACACGCGCTGTTTCGCGTGCCGACTCCAGCGTCTGTCGGGTTGAGCGGATCGTGCGTGGGATGTCTTCGCCGATCAGGATGCCAATCCGATCAATGGTCGGCAGGGTATCGCTGATAGCCTGACCGGAACTGCGAACGGTTGTTTCGATGGCGGTGATGGTTCCTGCGGCGCCGGACAGCGAATCGTCAGCGATGCGAAGCCCGTCTGCCACAGCACTCAATGCCTGGTCGAGATCGGTCAACCGCCGATCCAGCGTCTGTTCGGCGGCGCCCAACGCTGGCAGCCCGACAATCAATCCCGCCAGGCTGAGACCCAATCCGATGATACCGGCGATGATCAGGAGAGCGCCTGCCAGGCGCGACACAAGGCGTCTCATGCGATGCCTGCTTTCTGATGTTCGTTCCCGATCTGCGCTGTTTGCCACGGCGCCAGAGTATTCCACCTGCGCACCCGGTGCGGGCGGGACGCCCGCGCCCCCAGGACGGCAGCGCACCTGCGCACCCGGTGCGGGCGGGACGCCCGCGCTCCCAGGACGGCACTCGATGCACCGCTGCCTGCGGGTGGGACGCCCGCGCACCCAGGACGGCAGCGCACCTGCGCACCCGGTGCGGGCGGGACGCTCGCACTCCCAGGACGGTACTCGATGCACCGCTGCCTGCGGGCGGGACGCTCGCACTCCCAGGACGGTACTCGATGCACCGCTGCCTGCGGGCGGGACGCCCGCGCACCCAGGGTCGCACCGTCTACGTCACGCGGGCGCGACGCCCGCGCACCCAGGGTCGCACCGTCTACGTCACGCGGGCGCGACGCCCGCGCACCCAGGAAGGTATCGTGTCAGTCGGAATTTGGTATTACTCTGTCTCGCGATCGAGCATTGCGGTCGCTTCCGCCGGTTCGAGCGCGTGTGCAAACAGCCATCCCTGCCCATACGCACACGACATCGAGCGGAGGCGGATCAGCTGATCTTCGGTTTCGGTTCCTTCAGCGATAACTGCCATTCCCAGCGAACGCGCCAGCGAGATGATGGAGCGGACAATTTCGGTGTTCTCGTGGCTGCGATGAATCTGACTGACGAAGGAACGATCTATTTTGATTGTTGCAATCGGGAAGCGGTGAAGATAACTGAGCGACGAATAGCCGGTGCCAAAGTCGTCGATGCAGATCTGCACCCCCAGCGCGCGCAGTTGCTGTAACACCCGACCGGCGGCATCCCCATGTTCGATGATCGCCGTCTCAGTAATTTCGAGGCGCAGCGCATCTGTATCGAGGCGATACTCATCGATCAGCGCTGCGGTGCGATGAACCAGATCAGGATCGGCAATCTGACGCGGCGACAGGTTGATGTTCATTGACAGGGTTCGTTCGGGATGCCGCTGCTTCCACGCGCTCAGTTGACGGCATGCTTCATGCAGCACCATCTGACCGATGGGCACGATCAATCCCGTCTCTTCGGCAATGGCGATGAACTCTGCAGGGGTCACAATGCCGCGTTGTGGATGCCGCCATCGCAGGAGCGCCTCAAAGCCGACCGTTCGCTGGGTGCTGAGTTCGACGATTGGCTGATAGACGACAAAGAACTCGTTGCGTTCGATGCCGCGACGCAGATCAGTCTCGATTTGCAGGCGGAGGCGCGCGCGATCATGCATGGTCGGATGGAAGACGGCATAGCGCGCCCGCCCTTCCATTTTCGCATGGTACATCGCCGTATCGGCGTCGCGCAGCATATCGGATGGTGAGTGGTAGCGCAGATCGTCGCTGAGCGCAATCCCGATGCTGGCGCTGCTGAATACCTCGTGCCCGTTCACATGAAACGGTTCTTCGAACAGATGCATGATGCGTTCTGCAACATTCACAGCGGCATGCGGCTCGCTCAGATCTTCGAGCAGCACGGCGAACTCATCGCCGCCAAGACGCGCCAGGGTGTCGCCCGGTCGCACGCTTTGCTCCAGACGACGGGCGATGGCGATCAGCAGTTGATCGCCGATGAGATGCCCCAGGCTGTCATTGATCAGTTTGAACCGGTCGAGATCGAGGATGAGAACGGCATAGATGGGGGAGGCGCTGCGTCGTGTGCGCGCGATCACATGCCCCAGACGATCCATGAAGCGCGCGCGGTTGGCGAGTCCGGTCAGGCTATCGTGGAAGGCATTGTGCCACAGACGTTGTTCCGCCAGTTTGCGATCGGTTATATCGGTTTGCGAGCCGACAATATGTGTTGCATTCCCGTTAACATCCCAGACTGCAATGCCACGACAGCGCATCCAGCGGTAGGCGCCATCACGGTGCAATATGCGATATTCATGCTCGAAACTGGTGATCAGCCGTCGGAGATAGGCGGTCAGGCGCACATCCAGTCCATCGCGATCATCGGGATGCACCCGGTCGAACCATTCTGACGGGCGGTTTCCGATTTCTTGATCCTGAAAGCCGAGCATTTCCTTCCAGCGCTGGGAGAATGTCATGGTTCCGGTGCGCAGTTCCCATTCCCATACACCGTCACCGGTTGCCTGCACGGTCAGCGCGTACCGTTCTTCACCTGCGCGTAATGCCTCCGCCATCTGAATCGACGCGGTGATGTCGTGGAAGATGGCGACTGCTCCGATCATGTCGCCATTGCTGTCGCGCAGCGGACGGGCAGTTGCCCTGATGCGGCGCACGGCATCAGGATCGACCGAAGCCAGCAGAAACTCGCTGCTATCGACCTCCACGCCGCGCAGCGCAATGGCAAGCGGCAGTTGATCGGTCGTACACGGAACACCGTCCGTGTCGAGCAGCGCTGGCGCGGTTGCCTGGGGCGTCACATCGAGAAGACGGTCGCCAAAGAGAGTATGCGCTGCCGGGTTGGCGTGCACCAGATTTCCTTCACGATCAATCATAACGACAGCATCGCTCAGACTCTCCAGAATCGCGTGGAGCGTGATTGTCTGGTGCCGGAGCGCGAGCGCAGTGTCCTCAACAGTCGCACTATATTCCGCGATCCGTGCTTCGAGCGTCTGGAGTTCGGTGGCGATGCGGCGTTGATCGCGCCAGGCGCGCCCCAGAGCATCGAGCAGCGCCAACAGCAGATCGCTGGCGAATGGCGCTACCCCTGTTGCTGCATCAGCAGGCGCACGCGGCGATTCCTCCGGCAACGCGCGCTGGCGGTCGCGCCACGCCTTTCGTTCGAGCAGAGCATGGACACGCGCACGCAGCAACGTCTCGTTGAACGGTTTGAGCAGATAATCATCTGCGCCAAGTTCAATGCATCGCGTAATCAGATCGAGATCGCCAGCGTCGGCGATGACTGCCACCGGTATGCTGTGAACCGTCGCGTACTGGCAGAGTTGTCGCAGCGTCTCGACCTCGCGCATATCTGGATCGGCGGCGTCAAGGTCGAGCAGGATCAGATCGAACACCTGACGGGAAAGGAGTTCCAGTGCTTCTTGCCCGTCGACGGCAACCGCCACCTGTTGCCCCTGGCTCTGCAAGAGGCGAATGAGCAGCGCCCGATTGTCATCATCGTCGGTAATAACCAGAATGTGTGGTGGCATGAATGTCCGGGTTGTCTGTGCATCGCAATCATTGTGTCGCTGGGGTCAGCACGAAAGACGTTTTCAGGAAGCGGCTTCGCGCTGTTCATACGTCCCTGTCAGGAGTCGCGCAATCTTTTGGAGCAACCGGTCAAAATCGATCGGCTTGGCTTCGAAGTCGTCGCAACCGATGTTCATCGCCCGATACCGATCTTCGTTCAGTGCATATGCGGTAAGGGCAATGATCGGAATATGGCGCGTTTCAGGACGCTTTTTGATCCGTTCGGTCGCCTGCCATCCATTCAGGATCGGCAATCCCATATCCATGAGGATCAGATCGGGTGCAGCCTGAACCGATGCCAGCAGTGCGCGGACGCCATCTTCAGCGAACACGGTTTCGTATCCAGCCATGCTTAACCGGCGCGCCAGCATGTCACGAATGGCGGTATCATCTTCAACAATCAGAATACGTGGCATGTGCTCAAACCTCCAGGGGGTATAACTGTGCATACGTGGCAATGGCTGCGCGCACCTCGCGCGCGAATTCGTGGCAGTGAAAGGAACCCTTGTAGAGAATGCGGGTGACTGAGTGACAGAGACGCTCGCGTTCATCAGCGGTCAGATCCTGGGCAGTGACAACGATAATTGGCGTCGAACATCCATTGGGAAGCGTGCGCAATGCTTCGATGAACTGCAAGCCATCGATACCGGGGATCATAAGGTCGAGCACAATAACGTCCGGCATGTTGGTTGTGCAGTGTTTCAGCGCCGTCTGACCGTCGGCGACTTCCGTGATAATCCACTCTTCACATTCGCGCTCCAGAGTGCGGCGGAGATACTGGCGCACTGTCTCATCATCCTCAACGATCAAAATCTGTTGGTTACCGGCTTCCACCTGTGCCGATCGCCCCCGGGTTAATGCACGAATGCGCTGATCAAGCCGATCAAGGTCTGCCGGTTTATGGATCATTTCGGCAGCTCCCAGAAGCATCCCGTGTTCTCTGTCGTCTGCTATCGTAAGTAGTATAACAGGGATGGCAGCGGTTTCGTTCGACGCCTTCAACTCACGGAGCACGGTCCACCCGTCCATCTCCGGCATCAGGATGTCCAGAATAATCAGGTCGGGCATGAGCAGGCGCGCCAGTTCCAGCCCGCTCGTTCCGTCCGCAGCAGTCTCGATATGGAGATCGGGGCGTTCCAGCATGCGCGGCAGCAGATCGCGCACAGCAGGATCATCGTCGATCAACAGCACCAGACGCCTGGTGTCCTCACTGTATTCAGGAGCAGGCGGCGTGTCTGATGCAGGCGCTGCATCGACCGGCGCTGGCTCGGATGCAGTTGCAGACGCCAGATGTTCGGGAAGTGTGACCACAAATGTCGTTCCAACGCCCGGCTGACTGGTGACCGTGATCTTACCGCCAAGCAGATGAGTCAGGCGCCGACACAGCGCAAGCCCCAGTCCAGTTCCGCCGTATTTGCGCGTTGTTGATGAGTCTGCCTGGGTAAACTCACGGAACAGACCGGCGATCTGATCGGCGGTCATCCCGATGCCGGTATCGCTGATAGTAAACACGAGGAGTGCGGCGTGATCATGGTCACTCACCGTGCGGGCGATATCGAGAGTCACGGCGCCATCTTCAGTAAATTTACACGCATTGTGCACCAGGTTGTACAGGATCTGCCGCACGCGCACGTCATCGGAGTGCATCATCTCGACGGTCGGGTCGATATTCAAGGTGAGATCATTGTTCCGTTTCTGCGCAAATACGCGCATGCTGGCAATCACTTCTTCTGCAAGCGCACGCACCGAAAATCGCTCGCTGTGGATTTCCATCCGTCCGGCTTCGATTTTCGACAGATCGAGCAGATCGTTGATAATCGCCAGCAGGTGTTTTCCTGCATCTCGTACCCGCGCAATATCGCTGGCAACCTGATCGAATTCCCCGTTGTGCACAGAGATCGTAATCAGGTCGGCATACCCGATAATCGTCGTCAGTGGTGTGCGGAGTTCGTGGCTCATATTCGCCAGGAAGCGACTTTTTGTGCGGTTTGCTTCTTCCGCCCATTCTTTTGCCTGTCGCAGCGCCTCCTCAGTTTGCTTCCGCGCCGTGATGTTGTGCGCAACGATCTGCCACGCGGGTTTACCTTCCGCCAGGAACGGGGCTGCGACAAGTTCAAGGGATATGCCTGTTCCATCAGCAAGGGTAAGATCGCGCTCATAGCGCATGACTCCCTCTGCTGTTTCCAGGTGCAGTGCGGGTGGCAAAAAGGGTGTGGCGTCAGCGCCGATCAACTGCGATGGGTCGGTGTGACCAACCAGGCGCGCACCTGCCTGGTTGGTGTAGATGATCCGTTTGCCGTCGTGGACGATGATCGCTTCAGGGGATATTTCGACCAGTTGCCGGTAGCGCGCTTCACTTTCCGCCAGGCGTCGGGCAGCCTGTGCAATGTCGTCGAGCATGGCGTTGATCGCTCTGCCGAGCTGCGCCACCTCATCGTTACCGATCACCGCCAGGCGCGCCTGCACGTCGCCAGTGCGCCCGATCCGCCCTGCCTGGAGACTGAGGGCGATGATGCGCGACAGGACGTTGCGTTCCAGGAGCAGGATCATGACGGCGGCGAATGCGCCAATGACCAGCAGCATGATCAGCATGTACAGGCGTGATGAAGACTGCCCATACTGAACAATATCGCGCGGGGCGTTGATGCGGAGGATGATGCCCTCGCCGCCGCGCAGATCGTTGATCTGTGCGTATGCGTACACCCGGTCGTCGGAGAATGACATCGGGCGCACAATGATCGGCGTGTCAGGAGTCATCAACCGGTATGCCAGATCGAAATCAGGCGCAAC
>Ga0197142_1001578_pt1 | contig 20734 bp, 15 predicted proteins | sample GBS60_MetaG_FD_148614 | JGI IMG/M metagenome (GOLD analysis project Ga0197142, IMG submission 148614) | Sediment microbial communities from Great Boiling Springs, Gerlach, Nevada, United States - GBS 60_MetaG | ecosystem: Environmental > Aquatic > Thermal springs > Hot (42-90C) > Sediment... | reverse complement strand
TGTTGAAGTAATAGAGAAAAGTTTTGAAGCGATAGAAAAAAGAGCGGAGGAGGTAGCTCTTCAGAAAAAGCTAGAAATTAAAGACGAGTTAACGAAAGAACTCGCTACAAAGGCTGATATTGTAAGGCTTGAAGGAGAACTTCAGTCCTTCAAGTCTGATATTGAAGGTAAAATTTCCAACTTAAGAACTGATATTGAAGGTAAGATCTCGGTTCTCAAGATGGAGTTCAGGGTTTATTTTGTGGTTCTTCTTGCGGTGATCATTTTATCGAGTCCTAGAGCTGTAGATCTTATTGGGAAAATTCTTGGGGTGGTAAAATGAGAATATTGCCATTGTGTGGTAGCGAATTTTTAGATAGATACGATGATGTGTGATCAAAACCTAGTTTATAGAAAGGATGTTTACTATGTATGATTGGCTTATTTTTATAGGGGTTGTTTGCTTTTGGATAATCTTGACCCGATGGATCTTTCCCAAGCTGGGATTGCCTTCATGAGGGGCTCAGGCTTGTTCGGTCGGTGACCGAAAAAAATCTCCTGAAAAGAATAAGTAAAAAATTCTGGCGTTATCATCTCACTATTTTGGGATTGTGTTTAAATTATCGCCTTCTAATAACACGCCGAGGAAAGGTGCTTCTCCTTCTTCTGCGTGCTATAATTTTTGTTACGATTACAAGAATAATAAAGGCTCCTAAAAGAACGCCCGCAATTTTTGCAAGATTTGAAATGTTAGTATATTCAACGGGTAACCACTTTGACCATTTCTTAACGCCTTCAGTTGATTCATCAAGTTTGGTTTTTTCCGCTTTGCTCTTGGATAAATCCTTAACCTGATCGGTGATTACCAAGGATTCCGGTTTTTCCGAGGCTCCAGCCATAAACCTTTTTATAGAATGCCATGTTCTTTTAAAGAAACCAGCTTCAGGAATATCTTCTCCTGCAATAAGAGGAACAGTTCCCAGCGGTTCATCTCCTTTGTAAAGATTTATCTGACCAACAATTTGCCCAGCCCTTACAGGCGCAACCAGTTCGGATACCATGTCCACAATTGGTTTGATTTTCTTTTCTTCTCCTCTGACCAAAAGCATGATTTTTGATTCGAGAGGATATACTGGCACCCAATCTTTCTCCCCTTTCCAAACTTTTAGTGTGCCAGCTATTTCTGAGGAGTTGACCGGTCTTATTAATACATAAGATCTGAAACCGTAATTTAAAAGTTGCATCGCTTCTTGCTCACGAATGCTCGGCTTTGCAGCTCCCAGCACAACAGCAATTAGCCTCATGTCATCCCGTTTTGCCGTAGCAATTAGATGATACCCTCCTGCTGAAACAAACCCTGTCTTGAGCCCATCGACAGAGGGATCCTTACTCAATAAACGGTTTCTATTGTATTGCACAATGTTGTTGTAAGTGAATTCTCTCATTGAATGATAAACAAGAGCCTGAGGGAAGCGGGTAATGTAAACTATGGAAAGTCGAGCCAGATCTCGAGCTGTAGAGTATTCCTGTGGGTCTGGCAATCCATGAGGATTAGCAAAGTGACTTTGGGTCATTCCCAATTCTTGAGCTTTTTGGTTCATTAGAGCCACAAAAGATTCCACCGTCCCGGCTATATGTTCAGCAACAGCTACACAAGCATCATTTCCAGAAACAGCAGCGATACCTTTGATGAGTTCTTCCAGGGGTACTTTATGTCCCACTTCGAGAAACATTTGCGATCCGCCGGTCTTCCAGGCACGGTGGCTTATGTAAACTTCATCATCTAGGTGAATAGCTTCTTTTTCCAGGGCTTCGAATACAATGTAGAGAGTAAGAATCTTTGTCAAAGAAGCCGGAGCTATTCGTAAGTCGGCGTTGTATTCGTAAAGAGTCGATCCGGTTTCTGGCTCTACAAGCATGGCAGCTCTAGATTCTATTGGAAGTAACTGGCTTTGAACTTGATCACGCTGAAAGCGTGATTGGGAAGTTTCTACAACAGGTGCGGCTTTTAAAGAACCCCCAAACAGAAGCAAAACTGTAATGAGAAGTCCCTTTGCAAACCACCGTGAGAAGTTCGCCTTTGCTTTCATGTTTATGTCTCCTTATCAGCTGTCTCTGCGCGTAATTTTTTCGAGACAACCTTTTATTTCTCACGCTTTATCAACTAGATTATTGATGTCCATGAGTTCTAATATTCTCTCCCATAATTCATGCCTTCCGGTCTTTTCCGTTGCGGAAAATAGAACGATGGACTCTGGAGAGATTGTCAGGATTCGGGCACATTCTCTACGAGATTTTTCCCATTCATTTCTGCTAAGCTTATCGATCTTTGTTAGCACAGGAATAACAACAAAAGACCTAGCCGACAACCAGTGATAGAGTTGTATATCGTTGGGCATAGCTGGATGCCGACTGTCCATAATCAGCACAACAGCTTTTAGAGTTTTTCTTTTTTGAAGATATCCTTCGATAAGGTGCTTCCACTTTGCCTGAACTCCCTTTGGCACTTTGGCGAAGCCATAGCCGGGGAGATCTACAAAGTAAAAGGCTTTGTTAATTATGAAAAAATTGATGCTCTGTGTTCGACCTGGCGTGTTGCTTGTCTTGACTAGTTTTTTCCTGAGAAGAAGAGCATTTATAAGAGAAGATTTGCCCACATTGGATCTTCCTGCAAAGGCTATTTCAGGCAGGCTCTCCTCAGGTAACTGCTGAACAGTAAAAGCGGACGTAAAAAATTCTGCAGATACAATTTTGATGGGATCCGTTTGAATATCACGGTTGAGCTTGCTCATGTAAATATCGTTTTATCCTCCGTAAGCCTTCTTCAATGCGTTCTAGAGAATTAGCATAGCTGAATCGTAAAAATCCCTCGCCGTTAGCTCCGAAGTCAATCCCTGGCGTGACCCCCACATGAGCATGTTCGAGAATATCAAAAGCCAGCCGGTACGAGTCCTGCCCGAACCTGGAAGCATTGGCAAACACGTAAAAAGCGCCCTTTGGTTCCTTCGCTATTCCAAAACCTATTTCTTTGAGAAGATTAACCATGAATCGCCTGCGTTCGTCGTAAACTTTAACCATCTTTTTTACATCTCTAGCCACTTCAGGATTTGTGAGAGCCTCGTAAGCAGCATACTGGGATACGGCATTGGCGGATATGAAGAAGTTCTGAACCATACATTTTACCGTTTTTATGAAGTTTTTCGGAACGATTACGTATCCGAGCCTCCACCCGGTCATCGCGTAAAGCTTAGAAAAGCCATTAAAAACGAAGCATCTGTCAGTAAATTCCAACGCAGAATGGGCTTTTACTCCATCGTAAACCAGCCCATGGTAGATTTCATCGCTGAAAACCCACAATCCTAGATTGGCAATAGCCTGGAGTCTTTCAGACTCGGTAATTTGTCCTGTGGGATTTGATGGGGAATTGATCATAATGGCTTTGGTTAGAGCAGTAATAAGCGATTTAACCGTATCCACATCGTATTGAAAACCGTTGCTTTCTTCTACTCGCACAAATCGAGGCACAGCACCGATAAATCGAGCAAAGTTCGGATAGCAAGCGTAACCTGGATCGCTCAAAATGATTTCGTCTTCTCGCGATAAAACTAGCGCAAGAGCTATGAGAAAAGCAGGAGATGTTCCTGATGTGACAACCACCTGGTCGGGATCAAGATCTTTCACACCATAGGTATCTTCGTAAAAATTACAAATCGCTTCACGGAGTTCAATAATGCCGAGACTGTGGGTGTAATGAGTTTTCCCATCCCGGAGCGCTCTAATAGCAGCTTCTTTTATTGCTTCCGGTGTTTCAAAGTCGGGTTCTCCCACTTCTAGATGCACCACGTCGTGCCCAGCTCGCTCAAGCTCCTGTGCCCTTTCCAGAACATCCATAACAATAAAGGGACGTATCTTGGTTAGATGTTCATTAACCATTAGCTATCTCCCGATCTTCTTTATTGTACCAAACGGCGAAGTGATTTTATTGAGATAATCTCGAGCAGCCTTAGCCAGCGGAGTATCGGGCGCAAGCTTGGTGACTCGCTCTAGATAATACTTTGCTACAACATAATCGCCTCGCTGGTAAAGCAACCTTCCGTATTCAAAATTGGCTTGAACAGAATCAGGATCATACTGCAGGGCTTCTTTGTATTCGTCTATAGCTTTGGCATGATCACCTAAAGCTTCAAGAGTTTTTGCAAGTCCTAGATGAGCGTCGGCGTAGTTCGGAGAAAGTTCTACGGCATACTGATAATATTTTTGGGCTTCCTTATAGTTACCCATTCGGAAAAAGAGGCTTCCCAGATTATAAGCCGCCAGCTGAGGGGTTTCATAATAGGGGTTATTGAATGCTTTTTCAAATGCACGGCGAGCCTCTTCAAATCTGCCATCTTCTGCAAGTAACGCTCCCAGGGCATTACTCGCTTCAGCATAATCCGGCTGGACAGCAAGAGCTTTCTCCAGATATGCCTTTGCTTGATCCCGAAAGCCTCTCCTGTTGTAGGCCATTGCGATCTCGTAGAGGAGTTGAGGATCTTTCGGACGGCGAGCTTCCGCCGCTTTGAGATACCTCAAAGCCATCCCGATGTTACCGGCAGCAAGGTAAGCTTCTCCCATAGCTTTGAGTTCTTCTGGTTTCCCCGAAAGACTTTGAGGTATGGACGCCGGCGCGGATTCTTCAATTTGTTCTGTTGGAGTCGGTAGCTTAGGAGGTGGTTGTGGCTTTTTGGGAGCTGGTTTGGATAGGGAAGAGGTTGCTTCCTCGCTTTGTGGTTTCTCGGGTTGCTGGACAGATTGTTGCTGTGTAGCACAGGACATTACGCTAGCTAAAAGAGCTAACAGAACGATTTTTCTTGAGAATGATCTATCCAGCATAGTTCCCCCTTTAATCCCCTAAATGTCCAAAAAGGATCGTAGGGGCGACCGGCCAGTCGCCCCTACCAAACTAAATCACTTTGTTCAAAGGATACTCAATAATGCCTTCCGCTCCTCTCTTTATAAGTTGAGGGATGAGATCCCTCACAATTTTTTTTGAAACCACCACTTCTACAGAAAACCAGTCGCTGTTGTATAGATTAGACACCGTGGGGGATGTAATGCTCGGCAGTATTTCCATCACCTGGATAATGTTCTTTTCAGGGACGTTCATCTTAAGCCCAACAAATTCATCAGCTTTTAATGCTCCTTGAAGAAGAGTGGATATCTGCTGGATTTTTTCGCGTTTCCATTCATCTTCCCACGCCTTTTTGTTGGCAATTAGCTGGGGATTCGATACCATAAGCTCTTTGATTATCCGCAAACCGTTGGCTCTCATGGTACTTCCAGTTTCGGTTACTTCGACAATGGCATCACATAAGCCGGCTATGACTTTTGCTTCCGTTGCTCCCCAGGAAAATTCCACTTCCACATTGATTCCAGCTTCTGCAAAATATCGTTTGGTGAACTGAAGAAGCTCTGTTGCTACTTTTTTGCCTTCCAGGTCTTTTATGTCTCGTATGGGCGAATCGAAAGGTACAGCGACTACCCACCGAGTTGGTTTGTTAGAAGTCTTGGAATAAACAAGATCAGCCACAACAACCACGTCGGAGTTGTTCTCAAGAATCCAATCCTTCCCAGTAATTCCAGCATCAAAGGTTCCATTTTCTACGTAACGAGACATTTCCTGAGCTCGGCAAATTGCACAACTGATCTCAGGATCGTTAATTTCGGGGAAGTAACTTCGTTCTGAGATGGTAATGTTCCAGCCTGAATTTCTAAAAAGTCGTAGAGTAGCTTCCTGCAAACTTCCTTTGGGTATACCCAAAACCAATTTCTTCACTTCTTGTAAACCTCCTCCGGATCGAATATGCGGGGTTCTACGATCACACACTGATTTCTGGTTATTTTCCTGTAGAAACAACTTCTATAACCTGTGTGACAGGCAGCACCTCCCCGCTGGTGCACCTTAAGAAGAATTGTATCTTCATCGCAATCTATCAATATTTCAACTACATCTTGAATATGTCCTGAAGTTTCGCCTTTAAGCCAGATTTTTTTTCGAGATCGGCTCCAGTAGTGAGCCTTTCCCGTCTCCAGCGTTTTCTTCCAGGCTTCTTCATTCATGTAAGCTAGCATAAGAACGGAATTAGTTTCAACATCCTGAACGATAACCGGAAGCAATCCTCCACCCTTGGCAAAATCAGGTTGAACCGTTTTTGCTTCACTCATTTGTCTTTTTCTCCTTTCTTAATTGACTTCACCACGAAGTGATCCAGCAAGCTGACCGCAGGCGGCGTGTATGTCCACTCCTCGGCTTTCTCTGACGGTTACGGTCATGTGAGCGCTTTGCAATATGGACTGGAATTCGGCAATAGCTTTATCAGAGGGTCTTTTATAGTGTGCACCTTCGTGTGGATTGTAAGGTATGAGGTTTATTTTGCACCGGATGGGACGAAGTAGTTCTATCAATTCCTGAGCTTCCCTGGGGCTGTCGTTTACGCCTTCAATAAGGATATATTCAAAGGTGATTCGTTTTCTTGGTGGAAGAGGAAAACTCACGCAAGCTTCAAGCACTTTTTCCAGAGGATAGGTAACGTTGATCGGCATGATAGAGTTGCGAAGATCGTTTCTAGGTGCATGTAAACTTATTGCAATGTTTACTGGATACCGACTGCCCAATCTCTCCATGGCTGGCACAATTCCGACCGTTGAAACTGTTATTCTCCTGTGGGAGAAGTTAACACCGTGAGGATCGAGCAGTATGGATAAAGCTCTGTACACTGCATCTTCATTAAGAAGCGGTTCTCCCATGCCCATAAAAACTATGTTTGTGATCCTCCTTTGTGAGCCGATTATTTTTTGCACCTGAACGTATTGATCAACTATTTCTCCTGCGGTGAGATTTCTCTTAAATCCCAGGCTTCCTGTATAGCAAAATCGGCACCTTAGGGGACATCCCACCTGGGAAGAAACGCAAAGAGTAAACCGAGGCGGATCTGGAATCAGCACGGTTTCTATTGCATGACCATCCTGTAGACGAAAAACAAACTTTTCTGTCCCGTCTGAAGAAACAATTCGTGATACAGGTGAAAGTGTGGTTATCTCACATTCCTGTTCCAGTTTTGTTCTGAAAGTCTTACTTAAATCAGTGCATTGATCCCAAGATGTAACGCGCCTTACATACAGATGATGGAAAATTTGTCTGGCTCGAAAAGGTTTTTCACCTATGGTTTGAACCCATTTTTCGAGTTCGCTCAAGGAGAAATCTTTCAAATACACTTTGCTCATTGTTTGTTTGCCTTATGGGACCATTTCTTTAACGAGTTTTTCTTCGAACTTTTCGTGAACTTTCGCCATTATCATTTCATAAGCCCATTGATCTCGCTCTTTAAATCCCTTTTGCTTTCCTTGATTGCTTCTTTTATAGACATTTCAAGAGCCTTTGCAAAGAGTGCACGGAAAATGGCTAAATTATAACCTCTCCCAAACAGTACCTTTGGGCGTATCGAGCAACTTAATACCTTTGGAAAAAAGCTCATTTCTTATTGTATCAGCCTGTTCCCATAAGCCTTCACGGCGTGCTTTTTCACGTTCTGCTATAAGTCTTCTTTCCTCTTCGGTCAACGGCTCTAGATCTCGTGAGAATATCCCGCCAAGAATCTGATCAATATTTCTAAGCACACCTAAAAGCTCATCTCTTTCGCTTTCGGACAATCCTTCTGAATCTAGTTTGGGATTTATTTTGCGAATAAAAGCGAACAATTTTGCCATGGCTTGCGGCACATTCAAGTCATCGGCAAGGGCTGAAAGAAAGCCTTGTTCAACGGCGTAAAGGTCATCAGCGATAGATTTAGCATCTTTATTTTGATGTGTAGGAGCATTGTGAACTCGAGCGATAAATCTTCTTATTCGTTGAAAACCTTTGATAGCTCCGTTGAGATCTTTTCGCGAAGCATGGAGAGGCTTACGGTAGTAAGTTGTGAGGATGAAGTATCGTATTTCTTCAGGTTTATATCCTTCCTGAATAAGTTCTTCAAGGGATGTATCTTCGCAGATTTCTTCCTTTGGGCAGTCTTTACTTGTCCAACATTGTTCGCAAATGAGCCATACCTGGGTAAGATCCTTTGCTCCCAAAGCTTCCACAATGGCTCTAACATTTTCAAGATGTGGGAAAAGAAATTCGACGCTACTTAAATATATGTCCACTGCCGCCTTTGATCCGCTTCTTCCCTGTTGCATTGCCGCCGTAGCTACAGCAATATGCCAGGTCGGAATAACGCTACCCCAAGGGGTTTTCATATAAACACCTCGTTTTAGCTCGGAAAGAGTAGCTCTTTTGAAAAGCGCAAAATCCTGAGGGTTGAGTTTTTCATACCTTGATAGATCAACGGTTTTTCCAGGATAAAGCCTGCTGATGTCAACGTGGGATAATTCCCCATAGTGAGAGACTTTAGAAACGTCAAAATAAACCGATCTAAGTTTTTCGTATGCTGACTTTTTGCTGATGAGTGTTTTTACATGTTCTATCATTGTTTCTTCTAGGTCAGACATTTTAACAAAACTATAGCTGGAATCCATCAAGAAGCGTTTGAAAAGATTTCCTAGCTCTTCTACTCGCTGCTTTACATATTGAGAAAGCTCTAATCCCGCATTTGCGGAACCCGCAATGGTTCGGCTATCGAAGTCAGGAAGAACAATCACAGGATAGACGGTAAACTGCTTGAGCTTCAGAAATCTTACCAGCAGATCCGCCACAAAGAACCGACGAGCTTCTTTGAGATTCAAAGGAACATCTAATGGTGGACCAGTGATAAACAGCCTGATCTTTCCTTCCTCTACAGGAACAATTCGCTTTTTTTCTCTGGATAGATAATCGTAAAAACTAAAGTCAGGCTCGATCATAATGGTGAACAGGTTGGTGCTCAGGTAACGATCGCCACCATCGGGAAGAATGGCTACGATAATACCGTCCTTTCGCTCTTTTGCAATCCTTACGGCAGCCGCCATCGCTGCTCCAGAACTCATTCCTGCAAAGATGCCCTCTTCTCGGGCAAGGCGTCTTGCCATTTCGAAAGCTTCGTCATCACCGATATGGATAATTCGATCAAGACACTTCGGATCATAAATACCGGGCACGTAAGATTCCTTCATGTTTTTAAGTCCCTGGATTTTGTGCCCCATGTAAGGTTCAACCCCAACAATTTCTATGTTTGGGTTTCTTTCCTTGAGCGCTCTCGCAATGCCCATAGCGGTTCCGGACGTGCCAAGCGTGGCCACGACCACGTTGACCTTACCGTCGGTTTGTTCGTAAATTTCAGGTCCAGTCCAGAGGTAATGAGCTTCGGGGTTGGCGGGGTTATTAAACTGATCAGGCAAAAAATATCTATCCGGATTTTCCCTTACCAATCGATATACTTCTTCTATCGCTCCGTCGGTTCCAAGATTTCCGGGTGTAAGTAGCAATTCAGCCCCGAGAGCTCTCAAGATCTTTTGCCTTTCCAGACTTGCCGTTTCAGGCATGGCAAGAACCAGTCGATAACCTTTAACCGCTGCAACAACAGCAAGACCAATTCCGGTGTTTCCGCTTGTGGCTTCGATGATAATCTTATCCGGCGTTAGAAGCCCTTTCCTTTCTGCGTCTTCTATCATAGATAAAGCTGCTCGATCTTTTATAGACCCTCCTGGATTTTTAGCCTCCCATTTGGCATAAATCGTTACGTTGGGATTGGGATTTAGCCGGTTTATCCTTATGAGAGGCGTATTGCCGATAGCTTCCAGCACGTTATTGAAAACGTTTTTTCCCATTGCCAGTTTCCCCTTTTTTATCCCTCGATCCGGGAGGTCATGCCAACCCCAATTCCTAAATTACTGATCCCCTTAGAGGAGGCTATTGTGTTGCCTTAAAAAACGATGCAGAAAGGGGAGGTAAGGTCATCCTCAGAGAATAAGGCAGTCCATGCCACGGCACTTCCTGTGCCATCAAGCCCCCTCCGTTTCCCATGTTGCTTCCTCCGTAATAACTGCTGTCGCTGTTCAAAAGTTCCCGCCAGAATCCTTTTTTCGGCACACCCACTATAAAAGGATCTCGTGGGACGGGAGTAAAGTTAAAAACGCAAAGAATGATGTCTTCTCTGTTTTTTGCTATACGAAGGAAACTTAAAGTGCTTTGATCGCTGTCGTTGCAGTCGATCCATCGGAAACCTTCATAGGAGCCGTCCAGTTCGTAAAAAGCCGGTTCCTGTTTGAGAAGATTGTTCAGATCCTTTAGCCAGAGCTGGATTCCACGGTGGGAAGGAAAATCTAAAAGGATCCAATCCAGCTCCCCATCGTGATTCCACTCATTCCACTGTGCCAGTTCTGCTCCCATGAAAAGAAGCTTTTTCCCAGGATGAGCATACATGTAGCCGTATAAGGCTCTAAGGTTTGCAAACTTCTGCCAGTAATCTCCAGGCATTTTGCCGATAAGAGATCCTTTGCCGTGAGTGACTTCGTCATGGGAAAAAGGAAGTATGAAGTTTTCGTGGAAAGCGTAGAGCAGGCTAAAGGTTAAGTTGTTGTGGTGATATTTCCGGTATATGGGATCTTTGGACATGTAAAGTAGCGTGTCGTGCATCCAACCCATATTCCACTTAAAACCAAAACCAAGCCCGCCAATATAGGTTGGACGAGAAACCATAGGCCAGGCAGTTGATTCCTCCGCAATGGTCATTATCCCATGGCAGTTGCTATAGAGGAGTTCGTTAAATTTCTTCAGAAAATCTATAGCTTCCAGATTTTCTCGTCCCCCGAACTGATTTGGAATCCATTCGCCATCTTTTCGTGAGTAGTCAAGATAAAGCATTGAGGCTACGGCATCCACTCTTAATCCATCTACATGATAGACTTCGCACCAGAAGAGAGCATTAGAAAGGAGAAAACTTCGGACTTCATTCCTGCCGTAGTTAAAAATAAAGGTGTTCCAGTCAGGATGGATGCCTTTTCTGGGATCGGCATGCTCGTAAAGATGCGTTCCATCGAAATAGCCTAACCCGTGTTCGTCTCGTGGGAAGTGAGCCGGTACCCAATCAATGATAACTCCTATGTTATGCTGATGGAGCACATCCACAAGATACATAAAATCCTGTGGTGTGCCGAATCGGCTTGTCGGTGCGAAATATCCGGTAACCTGGTAGCCCCAAGAGCCGGCAAAGGGATGTTCCATGGGTGGTAAGAATTCTACATGGGTGAATCCCATGGAAGAAACGTATTCGGCAAGCTCGTGAGCTAGCTCACGGTAAGAAAGACCTTTCTTCCATGACCCCAGATGAACTTCGTAAATGGATATAGGAGCTTCGTGATGATTTTTTAGATGACGTGTTGCCATCCATTCCTCATCATGCCACTCGTAGCCGGAAAGATTCCACACAACGGAAGCAGTTTTTGGAGGAGTTTCTGCGTAAAACGCGAAAGGATCTGCTTTCCATACCCTGTATCCGTTGTATCGTGACCGTATGGCGTATTTATAAATGTTTCCTGAGCGGACTCCCGGGATAAAACCTTCCCACACGCCGGAGTTTCCCCGGCAAGACAGAGGATTTGCCAGTTCGTCCCAGTTATTAAAATCTCCAACCACGGAAACATATTCGGCGTTGGGAGTCCATACAGCAAAACGGGTACCCGGTATGCCGTCTATTTCAATCTCATGAGCGCCCATCTTTTCCCAGGCTCTGTAGTAAGTTCCTTCACCGAAAAGATAAAGTTCATAGTCGGTTAGGAAAGTATTTATCTGATCCTGCTTCATGTTGCCTTATTCCTCTCTGAGTTTTTTGTATATAGCGTAGAAACTTCTACACTCGTTTGCCAACGGTCTCAATATACCTGAAAAGAGCAAAACTCATTGGAGAAAGTTTATAAGCTTGTCCGGTTTTCCACCATTTTTTATCTTCGGGAGGAATAACTTCGTAGGTTGTATCTAGCAAAAGTTCCCAAAAATGAGGCTTTCTGTGATCGTAAAAGGGCAAAGTGAAATAGGCACAAGCATTATGGTCAAAATGGAAAAGCATAAGAACCGTGTCACCTGTTATCGATTTTCCGCATTCGTCCGTTTCATCTATGGCATCACCGCCAAGAACAACTCCAATGGTTGTTGCTGTGCTAGTGTTAAGCCAGTCTTCCTGGAACATTTCACGTCCATCTGGAGTAAACCAGGTTATATCTTTCCATTTGGATGAGTGAATCGGTCTTCCACGGAAGAAATTTGATCTGAGAAAAACCGGCTGGCTTTTTCGGATTGCGATCACCTTTTTTACAAATTCGAGGAATTTTCTGTCTCGTTCGCTCAATTCCCAGGGATACCAGCTTATGATGTTATCCTGGCAGTAAGCATTATTGTTTCCCTGTTGAGTCCGACCGAGTTCATCTCCTCCCGAAAGCATAGGTACCCCGATGGAAAACATCAGAGTGGCTATCAGATTTCTTTTTTGACGATACCGTTTTTCGATGACTTCCGGATTAGTTGTCGGTCCTTCAACTCCAAAGTTATAGCTTAAGTTATTGTTATCCCCATCGCGATTTTCTTCTTTGTTGGCTTCGTTGTGTTTTCTGTTATAGCTTACCAGGTCTTGCAGAGTGAACCCATCGTGGCAGGTAACGTAGTTTATGCTTGCGTGAGGCTTACGACCGCTTTTGTCGTAGAGGTCGCAACTTCCCGTTATTCTAAGCGCCATCTCTTTCAATAAGGAAGAAGAAGGCGTATTCCAGATTGCTCTTATCGTGTCTCTATACTTTCCGTTCCATTCTACCCAGAGCGGAGGGAAGTTTCCCACCTGATACCCTCCAGGACCTACGTCCCATGGTTCTGCAATGAGCTTTACTCTGGATATGACGGGATCCTGCTGTATAAGAATAAAAAAAGTTGCAAGCTGATCGAATTCGTAAAGCTCTCTGGCAAGAGCGCTGGCAAGATCGAAGCGGAATCCATCAACGTGCATTTCAAGAACCCAGTAGCGAAGACTGTCCATGATCAACTGAAGAACTCGTGGGTGATTTACGTTAAGAGAATTTCCGCAACCTGTGAAATCTATGTAAAAGCGCTTGTTTTCTTCGTTTAGGCGGTAATAAGCCAGGTTGTCGATGCCTCGGTAGCAAAGGGTCGGTCCCAGATGATTTCCTTCCGCCGTGTGGTTGTAAACTACATCTAGTATGACTTCAATACCGTGAGCATGGAAGGTTTTAACCATGGTTTTGAATTCTCTTATGGGAGCGAGAATGTCTGGAAAGGCGCACCGGCAGGCGAAACGAGTGTCGGGAGCGAAGTAGGAAAGAGTATTATACCCCCAGTAGTTGGTAAGCCCAAGCTGAACCAGGCGATATTCGTCAACGTGTTGGTGTATGGGCATGAGTTCGATGGCTGTGATTCCCAGGGATTTGAGATGTTTGATGATCGGCTCAGAACAAAGTCCCAGGAAAGTTCCACGTAAGTCAGAGGTAATTTCTGGATGTAGCATGGTCATGCCTCGAACGTGAGCTTCGTAAATAACTGTTTGATTCCATGGGGTTCGGGGATGCTCATCACCTTCCCAATCGAATTCATCATCAACCACAACACTCAAAGGTGCGTAGGGAGCATTATCTCGATCATCCCGCACCAGGTCTGCATCGCTTATCCCAGGGCGATAACCAAACCAGGTTTCATGCCAGGAAGATGTTCGGAGAACCATCTTTGCGTATGGATCTACCAGGATTTTAGCCGGATTAAATCTAAGCCCCTTTGATGGATCGTAGGGGCCGTAAACTCTATACCCGTAAAGCTGACCTGGTTTTATACCCGGTAGGTAAACGTGCCATACTCCGTTGGTATATTCTGGCATTGCTATACGAACACATTCCTTAAAGGCGGTAATTGAATCGAAAAGACAGAGTTCCACCCTGTCGGCATGTTCAGAGAAGATGGCGAAGTTTACTCCTTCGCCGTCCCATGTTGCGCCTAGAGGACAAGGTCTGCCCTTGCATATAGTAAGGTCTTTAGGAATTTTTACGTGCAATTGTTACTCCTTCCCTATCAAAAGCGTAGGTTTTAAAACCGCCATATATCATGCAAGAACGATTTTTTCTCGCCCCTTTTTTACATGTTTTGTGGCGTTTCGAGTGTCAATTATAAGCTGAGCATTGTTTACGATCCACTGGTAGTCGTATGCCGAGTGATCGGTTATTATAACAACCGCATCGAAACCTTTTATGGTGTCTTCTGTAAGCTCGGTAGATATTAGGTCAAAAGAGTATTTTCTGGTTGGTTTGAGACAAGGAATAAAAGGATCATTATAAGCCACCAGGGCACCTCTTTCTCTTAGAAGTTCCATCAGAGGATAAGCCGGGGATTCTCTATCGTCATCTACATCCTTTTTGTAAGCAACCCCCAGGATGAGAATAGCGCTACCTTTTAGGCATTTCCCACGGTCGTTAAGAGCCTCTGTGATGCGCTGAAGCACATAGTTAGGCATTGCTACGTTGATTTCTCCAGCAAGCTCAATAAATCTAGCCGTGAGGTTATATTCCCTTGCTTTCCATGAGAGATAAAAAGGATCAATAGGAATGCAGTGCCCGCCTAGCCCCGGACCAGGATAAAAGGGAGTAAAACCGAAAGGTTTTGTGGCGGCAGCATCTATTACTTCCCATATATTGATGTTCATTCGTTGAGCGATCATTTTCATTTCGTTTACCAGGGCTATGTTGACGCTTCGATAGATATTTTCCAGCAACTTGGCGAATTCGGCGACTCTGGGCGACGAAACAGGCACCACTCTAACTGTTACGGTTTCATAGAAAGCGGTCGCTACATCCAGACATTTATCGGTAACACCTCCGACTATTTTAGGTGTATTGGCTGTGTTGTAGCAAGGGTTTCCTGGATCTTCTCTTTCCGGTGAGAAAGCTAGGAAAAAATCTTTTCCTACTTTAAGGCCTGTTTTTTCAAGAATGGGAAGTAGTATCTCTTCAGTTGTTCCAGGATAAGTAGTGCTTTCGAGAACTACAAGTTGTCCAGGGCGTAGTTTTCTAGATATACTCTCGGCAGTTGCTACAACAAACCGAAGATCTGGCTCGCGATGTTTCGTAAGAGGTGTAGGAACGCAAATGAGAAGGCAGTCCGGTTCTAACAGCCTGCCAAAATCCCATGTTGCTTCTAATTTGCCTTCTTCTGAAAGCTTACGGACTATTTCTTCAGGAACGTGTTTAATATAGCTTCGTCCCTTCAGAAGAGCTTCAACTTTTGTCTTGTCGGTATCGAATCCGAGAACAGAATAGCCTGCTCGAGCACAGTGAATAGACAAAGGAAGTCCCACATACCCAAGTCCTATGATGCCAACCTTAGCAGATCTGGTTTGGATTTTGTCTATCAGCAACTTTGCTTCCACTTTTTTACCCCTTTTTTATGCCAAGATTTTGCTTTACAGCTTCGCAAAAAATTCTTACTCTCTTTCCACAGGGAACAAAAGCATAAATAACCGTGAAATTAAGGAGGGAACCATGCCAGAGTTTGGACATCCATTTTCGGGCCTTGCCTATGATAGAAAATTGACGAAGGAAGAACTGATTAGAGCCATCAGATTCCTCATTGCGGCAGAGTACGAAGCCGTGCAGCTTTACATGCAGTTAGCCGAATCAACGGATGACGTGCTAGCTAAAGAAGTTCTGAAAGATATTGCTGATGAAGAACGGGTACATGCGGGCGAATTCCTGAGGCTTCTTAAGCATCTTGATCCTGAGGAAGAATCTTTCTACGCCAAGGGAGCCGAAGAAGTTGAAGAAATTATGCAAAAGCTTGGCATAATCAAGAAATGAGGGAGCATACGATGAATCGAGCATTGTTCAAGATTTTCGTGGGAGTGGTTTTATTTACCGTTTCTGTTTTGTTTGCTGGTTGTCACGGCGGCAAAGAAAGTAAGGAAGAAAAGATGGCAAAACAAGTAATTCCCTATGAAGCCAAAGATTTTTCCTACCTGATAGGAATGCCCGGGCTCAGCGAAGCTGCTCTCAAGCTTCACTTTACGCTTTATCAGGGTTACGTGAACAATACAAATCGCCTTCTAGATGAATTGAAAGCCCTTGCCGAGCAGGGGCAGTCTAACACGCCTCAGTATGCGGAGCTTAAACGACGGTTTGCCTTTGAATTTGACGGCATGAAGCTTCATGAGCTGTTTTTCGAAAATCTTGGGACTACTCCCTCATCGCCAGATCCCAAAAGCGCTTTCTATAAAGCTATTGAAGCCAACTTCGGGAGTTTCGATTCATGGCAGAACGATTTCATAGCCACGGCTCAAATGAGAGGCATCGGATGGGCGGTACTGTTCTACGATCCATCCACAGGACGTCTTATGAACGCATGGATTAACGAGCATCACAGTGGACTCCTTGCTCAGTGCGTGCCCTTGCTTGTGCTGGATGTCTTTGAACATGCTTTTGTTGTGGATTATCAGCTGGATCGCCCGTCCTATATTAAAGCAATGCTTCAGCAGATAGACTGGAAAGTGGTGGAAGCCCGGTTTGAGGGGAAGTCGATGCAAAAGGGAAAAGCCGTCGCTAGGTAAGGAATGACAGAAAGTGCTATCACTCCAAGCCCCCTCTTTTGTCATAACTGAGCGTTAGTGAGAGGGGGCACTCATGGGATGTCTTGCATTCGCTCGGTATGACAAGTTAAGACAGGAAGGAATGACAGAAAGAGCCGTCTGTTAAGACAGGAGAGGTGAGAAGGAACTAATGGTAGATTACGATTACATTGTCGAGTCGCTGAAAAAGCAGCGAGAACGCCTCGTTCAGGATTACAGCGAGGAAGGCTTTATAGCCCATACGAATCTTTTGGAAATCTCTATTATTTCTCTTTACAACAGAGTTGCAAACATACTGGAAGCCTCTTCGGAAAAATTTAGAACCGGTAGCGCCGTAATCGCTCTTGGCGATTTTGGAAAGGGGTTTGTCGGTCCCCATCAGGAAATAGCTCTGGTTTTTCTTGTGATGCCGGAAATTGCTGAAATGGAAGAGTGGTTTTACGAAGTCGTAAAGCCCCTTGAAGAAGCTGGATGGAAAATTAATGGGAATGTTGTTACTATTGAAAATTTTATCAGTAGAGCAGAGCGGGATTACGATTTCTTGAAAGATGCAATTTCGATGCGATACGTATCCGGTAATCGTTCTCTTGCTGAAGAATTAGAAACGGCTTTAAGAAGATGGATTCAGGATCGAGAAATAACGATCATTGGAGAATGCAAGAAAGCTTGGGTAGAACGTTTCGAAAAATCAATACGGGCTGAAGACTGGTTGGAACCGGATGTGTTTAACTTTTCTGGGGGGCTTGATGATATTCGATGTATCAGAACTGCTCTAGCACTGCTTGGAATGTCGCGGATGGATGATGCCGTAAAGGAGGGTATCCTAAGGCGACAGGAGATAGATAGACTGCAGCAAGCAGAGCGTTTTTATCTCAAGATCTTTAATGCTGCTCAAAGTTCATCTCTCTCCTACGGATTTCAGGAAGAAATTGCTTCGATGCTCGGTTACAGCGGGCGATCGGACTTCATGCCCGTGGATGTTTTTATGCAGGAAGTTTACCGATCTTTTCACGACGTTAATCGAATCTGTCAGCTTTTCTGGCAGGTGATAGAAGAAAAAAATGGTGCCAAGAAGGAAGAAAAATCCACGCCTAGAGAAGTCCGTCCGGGAGTGTTCATAAAAGAAGGGGCTCTCGATGTAGATTTCAACGTTTTTCCTCTAAACCCCGTGAATTTTATACGCGTTTTTCGATTAGCCAGCCAGTACGGTGTGCCGGTAGGGGCAAACACTCTTCGCTACCTTAGCGATCACGTAAACATCTTAGAGGTTTCTTCCGGGGATAGGTCGGTTTCTGAAGAACTTCTTCTCATGATTCATTCCGATTCTTCAAGACTTCTTTCATTTCGGCAATTTCACGATATGGGCTTTTTCTCGGCTCTTGTGCCTGAATGGAACTCCATCGTGGGTCTTTCTCAGCACGATTTCTTCCACGCTTTTCCTTTCCATGAACACGCTATAAGGACTTTGCAGGAAGTGAAGAAAGTGCTTAACGGCGATTATGCCAATGAGGAACCTGAAGTAACAAGAGTAGGTAATCGAGTGAGCGATCCTAGGTGGCTTTATCTTGCTGCACTTCTTCATGATATTGGTAAAAGTGGCGGAAGAGAACACGCTTTGAGAGGCGGGGAGATGATTCCTCCCATCGCAAAGCGTCTCGGCCTTCTGCCAGAAGAAAGCGATATGGTGCAGTTCCTCGTTGCTCAGCATACCCTTCTTATGGACAGCGCTTCCATGAGAGATATTGGGGACGAGGGAATGCTTTCTCAGTGTAGCCTGATTATTGGAAATCCCGTTAGGTTAGACCTTCTTCTCGTTTTGACCTTTGCGGACCTTAAGGCAACGGGCCCAATGGCTTTCGAAAAATGGCAAAGAAGCCCTATTGTCTTCCTGCATGATCGAATCGCTCAGATTATCGAAAAGGGAGAGCCCAATCCAAAGCTTATTCAGGATAGAATTGCTCACATTTCGAAGCTTGTAAGAGAAAAAGTTTCAGACCTGATGGATGAAGCCCAGCTCAAGAACCAGCTGGAAGAAATTTCGCCAAGATACCTTCTGTCTGTGACACCTGAAGATATTGCGGAACATCTTAGGCTCGAGTGGATCTTTTTCAATTCTCAGGAACCCTTTGTGTGGCGAGTTGTGCCTAAATCTTTCGGAAAATACGGTGGTATGGAAAAAGGCTGGAATCTCACGGTCGTAAGCAGAATGACACCAGGTTTGCTCTTCAAAGTCGCAGGGATTCTAACTCTTTACAATCTTGGTATCATCTCAGCTCAGGTTTTCGTGAAGAAAAACGATGTCGTGATCCTAGATTTTCAATGTGTTTCGAGAACTGTTGGTGTTGATCCTGAGTGGGATAATATCCAACGTGATCTTAAACGACTTCTTGAACATAAGCTTGCTCTCGACTACAGGATGGCACAAAGAGCCGTATTCCCTAGGGGATTCAGATCCGTAAAGACCGAAATAGTTGTGGATAACGATTCATCGGAAGATTACACCATCCTTGAAGTTTATACCAAAGACCGTCCCGGACTCCTTTATCTTATTACGAAAACGCTTGCTGGATTTGAAATTAGAGTCTATGTGGCAAAAATTACAACAAGAGGCGATCAGGTGGCTGACGTGTTTTACGTAAAAAATCACCTGGGTAATAAGCTAACCGATTCTGAACAAATTGAAGAAATTAAAGAAGCTTTGACCTTCTGGCTAGATAAGGCTTCAGGTATTGGCTAGAGAGCAGCGTCTCCATCCCACGCAGTTCTGAGTGGGATTCTTCCCGGAATCAAGTCGAATAGGAATTAAGAACACCCACAGTTCGCGTAAATGGACTGTGGGGTTCCTTAAAAACAAGGAGGAGGGAACACAAAATGACCAATTGCCTTCTTTGGAATCAGTATGAAGCTGTGGGGGTTATAACTTTAAACCGACCTGAAAAGCGTAACGCCTTGTCTCTTGAACTTATGGAGCAAATGATTGAGCTTTTAAAGCGCATCGCTTTGGAAGAAACCGTTAAAGTGGTTATCATCAAGGGGGCGGGATCTGTATTTTGTGCCGGGCATGATCTGGGTGATATGGTAAAGGAGGGAGCTGATATACACGATTTTCGGAGGATATTTAAAGTTTGTAGTGACATGATGTGGCAGATACACCAGCTTCCCCAGCCGGTTATTGCTCAGGTTCACGGTATAGCAACGGCTGCTGGATGTCAGCTTGTTGCCGCCTGTGATTTGGCTGTTGCAGAAACCGAAGCAAAATTCGCAACGCCTGGAGTAAAAATAGGGCTTTTCTGCACCACCCCGATGGTGCCTCTAATAAGAGTTATCGGAAGACGGCGAGCCATGGAGATGCTTTTAACAGGTAGGTTTGTTTCGGCTCAAGAAGCCCTTGCCTGGGGACTTGTGAACAAAGTCGTGGAAAAGGACAGGCTGGAAGAGGAAACTCTAAACTTGGCAAGAGAAATAACTCAGTATAGCCGTTTCACTCTTGGCCTTGGAAAGAAAGCCTTCTACGATCAGATTGATATGGATGAATATAGCGCCTATCGTTATGCTCAGGAAGTAATAGCCATGAACTGCACAGCAAGGGATGCCAGAGAAGGCATCTGCGCCTTTTTAGAGAAAAGATCACCCGTCTGGTGCAACAAATAAAAAATTTGGTGGAGGCGGCGGGAATCGAACCCGCGTCCGAGAGCCTTCAGCTTATGCTTCTACATGCTTATCTCAGGTGTTACTTTTCGCTTTCTCAGCTCCACCTGAGCGAAAGCTGGAGAAAGCTAGCCCACGAAAACTTCGCTTAGAGAACCGTAGGCTTATTCTCTAAGCTATCCCGCATCCCGACGCCCCTTACTGGCTCAGCGGGAGATTGCCAGAGGGACGGCAGCCGGTATTAGGCGGCTGCAGCGTAAGCGTAATCGTCTGCGTTTATGTTTAACCCCAGCAGGTTTAACGAGTTGCCAGGACACTCGGCATGCTACATAAGCCTCTTGACCCCCGTCGAACCCAGATCGCCCCCATTTTTAAGACGATTTGGTTTTCTCAGGAATCAACTTTATTATATCTCCTAATTTAAAGTAGTCAAGAAGCATGGAGGCTGTTCCAAATGTATTGAGTTATGTGATAAACTTATGGAGGACAGAGAAAGAGAAAGTTTACAAAATAGTTAGTGCACTCATTGTAAAATAGTGTTTACGTGATAA
>Ga0197142_1001574_pt1 | contig 20767 bp, 17 predicted proteins | sample GBS60_MetaG_FD_148614 | JGI IMG/M metagenome (GOLD analysis project Ga0197142, IMG submission 148614) | Sediment microbial communities from Great Boiling Springs, Gerlach, Nevada, United States - GBS 60_MetaG | ecosystem: Environmental > Aquatic > Thermal springs > Hot (42-90C) > Sediment... | reverse complement strand
AATGCCAAATGGTCCCAAAGTCGGTTCAGGCGGTTCACTCTCTCCGCGTGGCGACTGGCGGGCGCCAAGCGATTCCAGTGCCGCAACGTGGTTAGCCGAGATCGAGCGTTTGGAGGAGGAGGTGGGATTATCCGGAGGAGATATTTGAGAAAAGAGCGTTCTCGATCCGAGTGAGAGTTTCTTATTCGTTAGATGTGGACACGAGTTGTTACGAGTTGTTTGCCGAATCCTATTCGTTTAGCCACACGTAATACGTAGAAACAGTAGCCACTGGCTATAATGCACCAACGAGGTTCACTCAACTGTACTAGTGGAATCAAATCATCACTATTAGTGCCTACCCGAAAAGCTGGTATAATAATAGTGAGAGCTAAACTATAAATACCCGAGTGTAAGAGTGCACGTGTACTAAGCAACAGGACTACGACTGGTTTTCGCATCTTGGACGAACTGCAGTCCAGGTTGGAACCACTCCTGCTCGTCTGCGTTGACATCAATCGGTTTGGTGGTATCAGCCCATACGTTTCAGATCGCTGCTGCACCTGTACCATAATTTATGCTTTCTGTACTATATATCAATGAACGGCATTGAAAAAGAAGAATCTGTACGTCGAACCTATGGTGTATGAGCGATTTCGGTAATATGTTACCGCTGGCATATTCCTGAACCTGTGTCAGGTTAGTGTCGAGCGATTTGATGACGGAAGGGTACTGGCTGGGATTGGCTGAAAATAAGGTCATGATCAAGACGCTGCTAGAGAAAAAGCTGACCCAATCAATCAACCGTGGGGAACCAGCCGTCGAATGTTCTTTGCTGATAGAGACGTGTAGCATCCTGATTAGCAGATCGGTCAGTGGCGCCATCGCCACGATGTAACACCGGTAACACTGGTAACCCTGGTGCGTGAGACGATCAAATGTATGGTCGTGGAATGACCGGAGCCGACAGAGGAATGGTTCGCAGCGCATGTGGCTGAATCTAAGGCGATAATGATGCAAAATTTCGTAACTCTTGCACAGATATGGTTTAACCGCATACATTTACAGGCGCGGAAATTGAGTATGCGTGAAGCGAGAAGGTATGGTTAAGTGCTGTCATTGCAAGCGCAATTGGTTTCATTTCCCACTAATACCAAAGAGAAAGAACCCGAATATTTTGCCTTCCTTCAAGTCATCTGCGGATTCATTGTCTTGCATACCTTTAGGTTATTCAGATAGTTTATTTAAGGAAGGTCTTATAGTAATATTCTAGTGATCATTCCGATAGCAGGAGAACAGTTCATATGCGTATCCATACTCTAGTCATTGTTTGAAGTAATGGTTGAGTCTCTCCTTTTACTCAATTCACCTAATCAGTGGGTTTTAAAACAAGAAACACACACGCTTCTGGTAGCATCAATCACATGCATACACGAGATCGGTCGATTCTAAAAGATTTCTTCTGGAAACTTTCCCGATCATAAATTTCTTCAGGATAAATTTTGTAAGCGGATATCGATCTAAACAAGGTGATAACCTGATTTTGTTGGCTTGATATACATAGTATGGTGTTCACAAAATTGGTAGAAGCTAAAAAGTGGTTTTGGATCAAATGTTATGTGTTTGTTAGTGTAATTTGTGATTTGATTTGGTATAATCGATATTCGCTATCTGTTATATTGTAGATTACAAACTCGTAATATTACTCTAATCCTACATTTATTGAATTAAACATATTGTCTTAACAGCACTTGTAATCTGCTATTGCATAATATGGTCTTGACCGACTATAGGATTGAACCATGAGATCATTATCCATAGGAAACCATCATCTGATAATAGGATCATGTTTCTATTTTCGTTATATTCCGCTGTTGGTTGCTATCTTTTTTTTGTCAGGATGTTCTAGTCTCTTGAACCCTGACCAACTACACGTTACTCCAAGCATGATGATAACTTTAAAACCCGGTGATACAGTTGGTCAGACATTTGTAGCAAGACATGGAGGGCTGAATGGTATATTACTTTGGCTAGAGACTGACGATAATGCCGCAGGCCAGTTAACACTTCATGTACGTACCGATCCAGATGCTAGCCGGGATATAGACAGGGTTTCTATTCCTATCGAAGGAAAAATGAAAACTCCAGGTTTTTATCGCTTCCCTCTACTGGTCGATTATGACTCTCACGGTGCATATCGGTACATATTTCTAGAGATGGAAGGAAGTGGTACCGTAAGGATAGGTGCTGCATCAGGAGAGAATTACCTTGACGGCTCAGCGTATTATAACCACGAACCAAAAGACGCTCAACTGGCATTCCAGCTCAGCTACGATATGGGAGGGGTGATTTTAGAAGTTGTTCGGTCTTTCATCCGCGATTGGGTATTTGTTTTACTTACATCAATACTCTTGTATATAGTACCAGGATATGCTATTATCTTGGTTTCTTTCAGAAATGCGGATTTTCAGATGGTATCTAGTTCGGTAGATAAGAATATAAAGCACGAGAATATTCCATGGCCCGTATTTATAGGTATAGCGATAGGTATTAGTTTGTCATTATACCCTTTGCTAATTTTTTGGACGAGCTATTTTAATTTGAGATTAGGTTCTTTGTATGGGTGGCTACCTGTTATGGTTGGATTATCTATAATAGGATGGAATTATCGTAATCTGCGTTTTCAAAGTATGAGAGATATAATCTTTCAATGGATTCGATCCGACGATTTTTGGCCTGATCTGGCTTATGCAATAGTTGTTTTTTTGATTTGTGCTACGCGACTACTCGTTGTCCGTACCTTAGACGTTCCTATGTGGGGGGATTCGTATCAGCATACGATGATTGCCCAACTTATTGTAGATAATGGTGGATTATTTCAATCCTGGCAGCCCTACACGGAATTAGAAACTTTTACCTACCATTTCGGTTTTCACAGTGCTGTTGCAGTTTTCCACTGGATTAGTGGTTACGAACTACCTAAAGCAACTTTGCTGGTTGGTCAACTAATCAATATCTTTTCTGTATTATCCCTTTACTCACTAGTAATGTGGTCTGGAGGAAACCGTTGGGCTGGAGTGGTGACAGTAATGGTAGCAGGCTTATTGCTGCCAATTCCTATGCAATACACCAATTGGGGGCGTTATACTCAGCTGGCGGGACAAGTTATTCTCCTAGCAGTTGTTGTTGTTAGTGGAGTTTTTCTTCAGACCAGACAATCAAACGTTTCAATGGCAGCGATAGCATCGATAGTAATAGCTGGCTTGGCATTCACTCATTATCGGATACTAATATTCTATATCATTTTTGTGGGAATCTGGCTGGTTTTTAATGCAAGTATGTACTATTGGTTACAACAAGTAAAGAGATTACTCATTATCGGTTCTGTGGCCACGTTCCTATTTCTACCGCGTTTCATACAAACCTTTTCAGGAAGTATTACATATAACTTTCTTCAAAAACTAACAACCACTCCTGAAAGAGTATCTGAATTTACCCGTCAATATAATACAATTGGTGATATTTCAATATATATGCCTCCTATCATGTGGTTATGCGCCGCGATAGCTGCTATCGTAGCGTTATGGTTGCGACAGAAAGGTAGTCTACTAATACTAGTTTGGTGGTTCTTATTGCTGGTTTTGACTAACCCAGAATGGCTATCTTTACCAGGTACAGGTATCATTAGCAACTTTGCACTTTTCATTGCCGTCTATATTCCAGCGAGTTTGTTAATAGGTAACATATCTGGGGATTTACTAAAAAAGTGGACTAGAAAATTCCATAGCTCAGTACTAATAGTAATCTTAATAGTTGGAGTAAGTTTAATGAACTTTTCAGAACGGATGAAAGACATACAAGTAGCACGGTATGCACTGGTGACTCGACCAGATTTACACGCAATGGCTTGGATCAGAGAAAACTTACCAACTGATGCTCGCTTTCTCATTAACTCTTTCTTTGCCTATGGTGGAAGTGTGGTTGTTGGTTCAGACGCAGGATGGTGGATTCCAGTGCTAACTGGTCGTAGAAATACTGTCCCACCTCTGAACTACGGCACAGAACAAGGACCGTTTAAAGGTTATCGTGAATGGATCAATGAGTTAACTGCTCGAGTTCATAGCTCAGGGATAGATCATCCTGAAACGATAAATATGTTGCGACATAGGAACATTCGATACGTGTATATTGGTCAGCAACAAGGTAGTGTTAACTATTCCGGTCCAGGTCGGTTAAATCCGTATGATGTTTTGAATAGCAATCATTTCCGTTTATTGTACCATCGAGATCGGGTTTGGATTTTTGAGTTAATACAATGATGAACATCGTGATCTGTTTCCCTGGTGTTTGTAACGTTGTTTGCATTTCGAGGAATTGTTATTATATCATTGGGATAACAGCTGATGAATGTAATGAGAACAATAAGTAATATGTTCTTTTGTGTCGTCATAGTGTTCTTTATTTCAATATTCTTACTGGAGATAATTCGTTTTGTCGTAGGTTATCCTTTTTCATGGATTGATATAACCATTCGCTTAGGTTTTGTTACGAGTATTCTATGTGTAGCGATTATTACTTCTCTTCGAGTAGATAAAAGAGGAAATAATTTTTGGCTGCTCATTTTCTTTTTTATGAGTATCATGTTATTCTTGGCATACCGTATCAATAGTAATACTCACACTGCGTGGCTCTTTGTCGTTTGCATTTATGTCTTGCTTCTTCACCTTGAACAATGGATAACTTGCAGAAGATCGATGTTTGAGATATGGGGTTGGCGCTTACTACTATCTTTTATTGCTGGAGCGATTCCCCTCTCCATGGCTCAAGTAGAAATGAACTTCGCTGATGAAGAATTTTTCGTCGTCTTTGAGGTAATCGTTCTAGCTATATTTTGGCTTTCCATTCTCGCTTCTTATCGTTTCTCCATGTCTTACTTGAAAATAAAGCCTACAGTAGCGACACAAACATCTCAACGAATAGTTAGTATATGTATTGTGATTTTGGTAATCTTAGGTCTGCTTAGAATAATTTATTCGTACCACCGTAGCTTCTACCCTCCTTCTGCTCCAATGTTTCCAGGAGTATCAGAGGAGATGCCTTTTATTTGTGGTAGAATACCTCAGAGCACAGAATTCTATGATGGTAGAGAAGTATTTAATAGAATTTTAAAACTTTTAGAGTCGAATCCTCGCAAGAAACCACCGGAATACGGAATGCTAGCATTAGCTACAGGTAATTGGCATTGGGCGCAGAGATTTCGAGATTCTATTCTTCAGGAGGCTTATGTAAATCGGTATACCGAGCCTGCAAATAGCATAAAGGCGAAACAGTATGAAGCAGCGCTACGAGTTTACTACTATTCCCGTGTACAAAAGCGGTTTCCTGGGCTATTTTCTGAAGAAGAGGAACGAATTCTTCGAGATTGGTTTGCAGCGATAAATAGGCGAGCACTCACTGTTGAATGGGTGGATTTGATGTATAGTTTAGCCTTTTTTAATTGGCCTGATGGACCATTCGAAAATCAGGGAAGTGGTGCTGCTCTCCTATCTCTCCTGGAAACCGAAGCACTGAACGATACTGAATTATCGAGTGAAAATAGGAAATACCTGGAGTATAATATTCACAAACAGGGATGGGAGACTCTTTTCAGAGTCACGGATGATACTTTCATCTATCAACTACAGTGGATGTACAACGCTTATTTTCAGTCGCTTTATACAGGTGTTCGACCAGAAAAAAACGTTAGGCTATCTTTCGAGTGGATACTGCTTCAGTCCTTGTCAGATGGCTCATTTCTCAGATATAATCATCCGGGAAAGGGGGCTTCATCGTTAATAGCTTATTTGGGAGCAAAATTACTAGGCGATCCTCGTTATGTCTGGCTTGCTGGACGAGCAGTGGAGGCTTTAGAAAAGAATGAAGGCTTCACTTTTGCTATACCTGGGGTAGAGGAACCTGTCTTGCTTAAAGGTCACTCTCCAACCGAAGGCTCTTGCCTTATGTTCGGCAATTCAGGTATACCGAGCCAACAAGGTCCTCTTTCACCTGACAAAATTGTTTTTCGAGAGAGTTGGGATACTGATTCTTCGTACCTTTTAGTGAACTTAAGATTTACTGGTTGGCACCGCTACAAAGCGACTGGAACGATATCGCTAGTGTATCAGCGCAATCCTCTAGCAATAGAGGACTTAGACTTGCAACCCTTTCCTTGGTTGCCTGAGGGGCGCAGTCTATTTCGCGATAAGCGAATTCCTCGCGAGAACCTAAATGGATTAGCAGTAGAGGCCGTTGGTATAAGGCAGGTTCTCAATCGATTGATTGGCTTCGGTAGCCCGTGGGCACAAGATCCACCGTATTATGCCGATGTTATATCATTTGAAACCGGGGCAGATTTAGATTATGCTCATATTAGATTGGTAAATTGGCACGGATGGGATCATGATCGGTATATCTACTTTGTCCGAAATCAGAATTTATCTATTATTGTCGATACGGCGCAGAGTTTAAGAAATTCTCAAGCTGCACTATTTTGGCACTTCATCAATGGTGCGATAGTTGCTGAAAACCGTATTCGATTATCGACAGGTGCAGGTTTTACCGAAGTAGTCTTTCTCCCTATTAATAGTGATGGAAGGATTGTGATTGAAAATCGCATTCGGAATGGAAAGGCGCTGCTTGATTTTACATATTATAGTAAGACCGACCTAAAGATTGCTACGGTCTTCTTGTCAGAGGAATGGATTGGTTCACAAGTGGTCTGGAATGCGGGGAATAGTTCAATACAAATAGTATCATCAAGTAAAGAATTCGAAATAAAGATTGAAGCGGTCTCGGATTAATAATTATCAGTATTAATTTTGATGATGGTGAGAGTGTTGAATGTACTTTTGGTTAGTAAGCATTGTTAATACAATTGAAAAGATGTATATGCCGATATTATACATTGTCGACAGACTTAATTATTGTGTGCAGTAAGATCATGTTGTCATCCATGTATACTAATTTTTACCTTTCCTCGTCGTCGCCGAGATACTAGCTGCTGGAATGTTTTAGTTATCGACACCATATCGTTCTACCACACTCCGACTAGCATCTAGAACTATTCTAGAGAAGGTAATTTGGCTTGCTTGTGTCTCTAACAATGTTCTCATCGTGTAATCAAGATGGAATTCAAGACAAATTGAAGACTCCAAATTTGTCAGTTTGTGATAGTTATATGGAGGTAGTTCAATGCTCGAGATCTGTGTGGTAACTCAACAGTACAAGAATGTCATTAGCGGTATCGGCTTATATACTCGTAATCTAGTATCATCGCTTAGAAACGCAGGACACCAAGTCACTGTTATTGCTCCCCGTGACCAAAATATCTCTCATCAGAATGCTGTCCGCTTTATCGGAGTTGCTACACCTTTACTAAAAAGTAGTCAGGCCCGTTGGATTTTTTTAGCTTTGTCTTTCGCTCAGACATTAAGCTACTTAAAATCTAGGGAACATTTTGATTTAATCCATTTCACAGATGCTCGAGAAGCTTTACTCTGCCCCCAAATTGCTCCATTCGTAGGTAACATAAACGACACTTACGCTGCCGAGGTACAAAATATTCGTTACTACCTACGGTACTACTTGGATGGGACGATACGATGGAGTTATTATCAGTTCACTAAAATTTTCGAATCAAGAGCGCTTCGTCGATTACAAGCTGTAATAGCAAATAGTCAGTATACTGCATCAGTTATAGGTTCAAAGTATCATATCTCGAAGGAACGATTGTATATCTGTTATAAAAGCATTGATCCAACACTGTATTCTGCAGTAGATCGGCGGAAGGAACGATCTTCATCATACCGTATCCTATTTGTGGGTGGGAACATGCAAAGAAAAGGCTTACCTACTTTAATACGAGCAGCTCCCAAAGTTTTGTCTATATTACCAAATACAGAATTCTGGATCGTTGGAAAAGATGTGGTTTTACCTCGTATGATTAGTCTATCTCAAAGCTTAGGAGTTTATTCAAATTTCTGCTTTTGGGGATGGATGTCACATAGCAATTTATTAGATCTGTATTCACAGTCAGATATTTTTGTTATGCCCTCACTCATTGAAGCATTCGGTGTGACATTTTTGGAAGCTATGGCGTGTGGTGTACCTGTCATCGGCACTCGGGTAGGGGGAATCCCAGAAATCATACAGCATGAATATAACGGCTTACTTGTAGAACCAAATAATGTCGATGAACTAGCAAATGCGATAATTCGATTATTACTGGAGGATGGATTAAGGCAGCGACTAATAGTTGGAGGTTTGGAAACAGTTGACCGGTTTAGCGTGAGTCGTATGATGGAATGTACCTACAAAATATATGAGCACGTTATCAATCCCTGTATTAGGAATGATTTAGAATAAGATCAGGTAAAGCGATACTTACTTAATATTTTGTCTGGATTTTTGGAAAATAATTATGAATGTGGTTTTTGAGCAACATATAACAAGGAGAAAGATAGATTGAGTCTCCGTAATAGAAAGTAAACTGGAGCAGCCGAGAGCCGAACTATGCTCGAATTTGCGATCCTCAAGAGGAAACTCCCTAGTTTCTCTTGATTGTTTGAACGTAACCATTGTCCCATGCTCTTAAATATCGTTGAAACATTTCCTGCAAAACTCCCCACGTGGATGACTTTAAAGCCTATATCTCCCAAATAATGAGTTAAAACAGGACGTGGAAACATGAACAGATGTCTTGGTGCATCAAATCCTATCCAATACGATTTGAAGAGTCTTGCTTCCCAACAATATGGATCGGGTGTTTGTATAAAGACCCAGCCACCTGGTTTGAGGATACGCAATATCTCTTTAAGAGAATCACTTGGATCTGATACATGCTCTAGGACATCCCACAAGGTGACCACACTGAAAAAATTATCAGGGAACTTACTTTCCAACAAGGTTCCCGGGAATATCTCAAGATGATGTTGATCTCGCGCTATGTTTGCAACTGCCAGCACAGGCTCAATACCGTAGAGTTCCCATCCCTGGTATCTTTGCATTGCTTTAAGGAACATTCCAGTGCCACATCCAATATCCAATAAACGGCCATAGGATTGATAGCGACGTATGAGATTGCATCGGCGATTAAGTCCGCCTTGAGAAAGAATAGGTACACTAGGTTCAATTGAAAGGTAGTTGTGATACTGTTTATAGTATCGCTGTAACTCATCCCAATCCGGACGTGGGTTCAAGTACAGTAAACCGCATGAATTGCATCGAACCAGGATAAATTCCCCAGGAACTTCTAGTTTGAGATCGTGGAGACTAAATAGATGAGTTGTGTCAGATTTTCCACAAAAGTCACAGTTGACTAGTTTCATATAAAACTCCCACAAGAAAGTTAAGCTTGTACATAATGATAATTCTTGAGAGCTACCGTAACGAATCAATCATGCGAGTGACAAAAGGATGTTGCTTTCGACTTAGTTCGTTTCCGGTACTTCCATTTTCGGATGTATCGTTGTGTCCTGTGGTGCAAATAACAAGGAAGGGGTACTGCTCTACCTCGTAGATAATCAGCCCATTCGGCGTGGCTCATTCATGATGGTGCCAACTAATATTACAGTGTTAGATCGAGATTGTCACTATATAAGGTTCGGTCACCGTACCTGACTGAAGTGCCCCAGTCATCTGTATGACGATGGCGTAAAAATGGGCAGACATTAATCTCATATCTACATCAATAATTCCTCGAACCTGTTATGGTTGAAATGACTTTATGGGTTGGTGTAGTACCACAGCGCTCGCCCCGCCTGGTTTAGCAAAACGACAGTATCTCCTGTCAAGCGTAATGTTGGTTCTTCCAACCATTTTATCCCTCCACTAATTCCTTCATTTATCGCACCATTGTATATTTTGAAGGTTTCACCAGGTCTAAGAGTGACATCAGGTAGTACAATATATTCTGAAGTCTCTAAGTTGAGAAGTGCCATTCCTGCTATGTTCTGATCATAATTGCTGATATTTTTTATAACGAGAACTTCCGCTTCATTTTGACTTTTGTCAACTTCAGAGATGATCAACGGTGTAAATTCGGGATCAGCAGTTGGTGTTATGAGAGTGTTCACGATATCGTTATTCTGGACTCCAGTTGTAGCTGTTTCACGTGAGCGCAAGGATGGTGGTCTACTGTCAGCACATCCTACCATAAAAACTAGTACTGATAGTACAAACCATGCGGATAGGTAGCTATTCATTGCTTGTCTCCTGATGTGTGTAAGAACTCCTTGTTAGAAGGGATGGTCAGAAAAATGCCAGCCCAGATTAGCTCAAAGACCATGATACATATTCGGATAAAAATAGTTGATGCCACAGCTAGAGGCATTGGAAAATATATGTTAAGAAGGTAGATCATCGTTAACTGACGAATGGCTGGTGTCGGTAAGAAAAAGAGAATCTGACTCATCCATCCAACAATTCCCGAGATAGCTGATGTGCATATGAGCGCTGGTAGTGTCTCCATTGGAATCGTGAAAAAGCTCGAAATGAGAGCATAGTGAAGAACGCCACTATTCACCCATATGAAAGAGAAAATTGCTATCCAAACGAGAATATACCTGACATCTGGCATTATTGACAGCAATGGGTAACTGAGCCTTCCTAATATAGAAGTGATTGCTTTTATAAAAATCAAAGGTGCGGATAGTAGTATTATTGATACACTGAGGAGTGCTACCTCTATAGAATCGTAAAAAGAATGCATGAACGGGATAGTTAGAAGGACTACTATTAATGCACTACATAACGTTATCGTCACCTCTACAGCCATTGCCGTTAAAACGGTATTTCGTGATAAATTCTGGCGTGCATATATCTCGGTTCTTGCTACAATATAAGGGATAGGTGTAGGTAGTCGTTGAGCAACGTTCGTCAAGCAGAATATCCTGACATGGTTCCAGAAAACTCGCCTTCCACTGAAAAATCCAATAATCAGAGCCCAGCAAGATGCAGTTAGCAAGAGACTCACTGAGTATATCCCAAATCCTATCAGAAGGTGATAGAAATTTACATGCAGGGAAATCTGTTGCGTCTGATGCCATTCTACTACTATTTTGTAAGCTGTAAAGATAATAGCTAGGGTAGTTATCGTAATCCAGACAAACACAGATGACCTGTCAGAATTTGAAGGAATAAGTCTTCTGATACTAATGTTTGTCAGGTACTCTCGAAACCAGTTCATATAGTTCAGCCTCTGGGGTTGATAGTATCAATGTAGAGTTACGTGCCAATAGCGAAAATGTTAACTCCATGATCTTTTCAGAATAACGAATGTAGCTGTAACGATCTAGTGATACTGTGCGAAATAATATGTGGGTGAAGCCTCGATTGATGAGATCATGACTTAACTCGTCAGAGGAATTGAAAGTTTCAAACCGTAATACCCTCTGACTAATCGGATTGGCCCACATATACTTTCGATCTAGGTAATAGCCACGAGACTCGTAGAGAGCTAATAGAACATATGCGTCTTCAGGTAGACTATTATTTGCATAACTGAAGATCGAGTAACCAGAAACCCTTGTAGTGAGAAACTCTTCGCGATTTAACTTTCCAGAAAGATATGCCCATCGATCTGCTATTAGATTATAGCTCGCGGGGTTAAGAAGCCAATGTGTGTACAGGAGTATAGAGATTATTCCGTAAAATACCGTCCTTGAGATATATATAAACTTACTTTCATTTAGTTCAATAAAGAGGCTTGCTCCACGTGCCATAAGAATTGACATAACTGGAAGGGTCGGCATAAGAAAACGGGCTTGATGAGTTTGGAGAAACCACAGAGTGTAATAAATTAGAAAGATCAACGATAATCTTTGTAAGATTCGTTGCTTTTGTTTCTTTTCTAAAAAGTGCGCTGCGATGAATAGAGGGAAAAAGGCTAAAAAATGTAAGCCAATACGTATTTGTGAAGAGCCGAATTTGAGATAGTCAAATGATAAATGCCATAAAGCGGTAATCCAATTACTAAAGGTAAGAGGTAGATTTGGCTTTCTGATAAATCCTATTAGATATTCATTACCTAGTGTGTCCCAATCAGAACCTCCTAGAATTTCGATCAGGAAAGGCCAGAATAGGTTTCCCGTGTAGACTAATGTTTTCAGATACCATGGGGCAACCACGATGAATGATACTAGTCCGAAGAGGAAGAAGTGTATCAAGGCAGATCTAATGGATCGTGAATTTTTGAATAGAACTATCATTACGAATATACCAAGAACAAATGGTACCAGGGCGGCATTAAGTTTAGTACTTGCAGCTAAACCGCCAAATATGGCGGCCAGTATCCAATGCTGATGTTGTTGAGACTCTGTCCATTCAAGATAAAATATGGTAGCGAGGAGTACGAAGAGTGTTAAAGTCGGTTCTATCAAACCTGTTCCTGCCAAGGTAATGACCATCGGTGTCGTCGAAAAGATCGTCACGGCAATGAGGCCGGTCTGGGGAGAAAAAAAGCGGTTTCCTAGCCAGTACAATCCCCAACAGGTGAGTAGAAAAGATATCCATTCTATGAGATGAGCCAGAGTCTCTGAGCCAAGGAGTAGCCCAATCATAAATAGCATTTCAGCTTCCATTGGCCAGTTAGAGTAGGGTATAAAAGGAATGTAGGTTAATCCATGATTTTGAATGTATATTTTGGGAACTGCAAGATGATAGGCAACTTCGTCCCACCATATAGGTGGCACCAGTGCATCTGTAAGAATAGGATAAGAGAAATTTGCAATGATAATAGGAAAAAGGAGGAGTATGAGGTGAGAGGAAAAATTGGTTTTTTGGAAATTTATATGAAGTCTTGGTAAAAAGAAAAAGTTATTTACTGCTCCTATAAGTATTAAAACCATAACATTTACTGGATATAACAGTTTTAAAGAAGAGATAATAAACGTTAGGTGGGCAAGAATTCCCAGTCCCATAGATATCGCACTAATGTAGTACAAACTATTCTTACTCCTATACAAACCTGTTATGTTGAGTAGCAATGAACCATATCCTGTAGCACCTAGAAGTATAAACCCTAGTAATCCGATATTCTGTAGTAACAATGATACAAAGTGAAACGTTCCAAGCATGCAGCCCCCTACTCTCTTGTGGTTCTCTCATCTAGCTGGTTTCCGATCCTTCTCGAACATTATTTTTTGCTCTTCTTGACTCAATACGCGACTATTATAACCGAAGTCTCCACAGAAGTGGTAGTGAGTTTGGAACGGGAGTGCTACCTAAGAATATTGAGCGAGATGAGGGAATTTACGCCTTGCATAGTTTTTCAAAGTGCTACTTCTAGTACAACAATAGTCATCAGAGCGACTTCGCTAGCGACGAGCAGTGAATATTAGTTAATAGTTCGCGGATAGTTCTGGCGCGTTAGTAAGAGCAATACATTAGTCTACCTGATTGGCGTTTTTAGTTGCCCAACACAATACCAATCAGAATCTAATATGATATGTAACTCTATTTCAAAAGTTGTTCTTGTCGTATGTGTTATGTTTGATATGATTTTATCAGATCAGGATTTCTCCTTTTGTTCTATATGATAGTCTTCTTCTACAATTGTACGAATTTGTTTGCTCAACACAGAGATACTTGCCTTTTCTGTAAATGTTTTATATGCGTTCTGCCCAAGATATAATCGAAGTTCTGGGTTGTACACTAGAGTCAGAATGGATTCTGCTAATGATTCGGGGTCACCCATCTTGCAAAACCAGGAATCGTACGTATGTGTAAGAAGCTCATGATTGGCTTCATTATCACCGACGATAGTTGCTTTGCCCATTGCTATGCACTGAAACGTCTTACTTGCAATCACACGACGAGCTTTGTCAACTGTGCCGAAATGACCACCAAGGCAAACGGTGGCTCTTGCAATTTCTGCTGGAAGCTCATTCAGCGCAACAGGTGGATGGAATTGTACATTCCTTACATTTATACGATCAGCAAGTTTCCTAATCCGTGCGTATTCTATTCCATTACCAATAATTCGGAATGAAATCCTGGGATCGGACTCCAGGATTCTGGCAGCACGTATGATCACATCAATTCCCTGTAAAGGCAAAAATGATCCATAGAATAGAATTGTGAAAGTATTCTCGCTGTTAGTATCATCAGCAAAGGAACGAGGATAGAAAAGATTTTCGTCACATCCTACAGGTATTGTTCTCAATTTTTCGTAGGGTACTTGAAATTCTCGGTGAAAATATTCCATGTGTGCCTTGGTATCTAATATTACTACATTTGATAGCCTACAGCTTATGTAATCTAACAAGAAGGCCAGCCGACCGGCAAATGATTTCGGACTAAAGTAGCGCCGATCAAAACACAAAGTATCGTAAACTGATAAGAATGCATCAAAAATTATATTTTTACGATAACGCATCCAGACCAACGGTACGAGGGGTTGACCTAAAAAACCTACAAAAATCAGATCATATTTATTTAGTGAAAATAGTAGACGAGTTGCCAACTGTGAATACCTCGTTATAGTTGATGAGCGACTTCCAGCAATAGTGAACACTTCAAAATTTCGCTCGAGACAGGCACGTAGTACTGCATTGCGTGGGTATTCTACTTCTCGTCCGCAAGTGAATAGAATGCGCATCTCTGGTTCTCCTTAGATCGGGTATCACCGATCCTACAGCTCGGTTTTACAAACCATTGTACCATTACTTAGCACAGCAGCTTCACAAGCTGCGTAAGCTGTTTTAGTGTCAATAGGAAAGGCGCCGTCCCTGGTTTTACCAGATTAGAGTGCCTTGAGTGGAATGGCAGCTCGCCTCAGAATAAGTTAGTTGATCTCCCCGCATATTAGATGAAGGCAATTCGAGTGTAGCTATGCACGTTGCAGCTCGTGCTTCCTCGGAATCGCATAATCGATTTAGCCATACCTTTGTTCTAATACTACAACCTCTCTTGCATTCCTTGACTGAACGAGTGATGCTGATCTTGATATTTGGTGGAAGGAAATAAGTGCGGTGAATCAAGACGAAATGGATCGCGATGCAACAGAGCTTGAGACATTTCACGACCGGTACGCTCACTGTTTCATCTGTGGAGAACAGTGCGAGACGGCGTGGTAGTATCTTAGCAGGCTTCGAGCATAGGTTCAGCGCAAGAACTGCTGTCAGATGGTAGAGGACGTGACTAGTGAAAACCCACAGTTGCTGTAGCGGTTGTTGTACAGCACGCCGTGGGTCGTAGAGCAAGTACAGGACGAACCGCAGCACGTTGTCGTTGAGTGCCCTAACGAGAGCAGGGGGAATCGGCATTGTCGACGAGACCAGCTTCCTGAAGCAAGAGACAAAGTTGCTCTGCGTCAAGTGCCAGGACTACGACGCGGTGGGTAAGATCGAGCACTGCCAGGTGAAGGGCTTTCCTGACTTCCTGCACGAGCCGGACGGGCCCCGTTTCTGGACCGCCAGTTGTATCTACTAAAGGAGTGGCACCAGGATGGAACATAGCGCCAATAAGTGTACTTGCCCGATGAGGTTATGTCCCAGACCAATTCGCAGGTAGCTGTGACGATACTGTAGGCCTGGGATCGAGGCATCCCGCTGGAGTGGGTGAGCAGCGACGAAGTCTACAAAGACGACGTCACGTTGTGCGATAGGTAGCGCACGTCGTCGCGCAATTCATCATTTTGGTCTGGGCAAAGATGCTGGTATGATGCGAACGCCAGCCGGTTGATACGCCGACCAATAGGCCGCCGACGGTACCGCCTGCACGAAGCCGCATTTAGCCCTGGCGCTGTAACTTGGGGAAACTCTGGTTGCGGTAACCGATCCACTGGCTTCCCGAGATTGGTACTGACAAGCGGTCGGCAAAGAGGAAAAGCGATCACGCACTTTTGACCAGCCGGCCTGCTGATCATCGAGCAACTTAGCTTCCTGGCATAGACAGCGGGCTAGTCGCTGGGGTGGCGCTCCATCAGTGATCTGACCGAGCTATCCTCCTCCACATCCAACACCCTTGCCAAAACACCGCTGCAGGTTGTGATCACCGCACCGACATACGCCATCGAAACAATCCACATCCAACACCCTTGCCAAAACACCGCTGCAGGTCTTGTCTTGGCCGTAGTGGTTGGCACTCGCTGGCGTATCAAGACCGTTAGAGAAGAGGCTAAGGGGGAGGCCGGACGCGACGAGAATGAGATGTGCTGCGGGTGCCTTTGTCATCGGCCTATTTCCCTCGCGATGACGTTCCACGCATGGCTGGCCGTGATGCGTCAGCTAGCAGGGGAAAAATCTGCCGGACTCAGAGCTTGTCGAAGCAATCGCGCCCGAGATGCGCCGCCTTCTAGTGATAGTTGTGACTTTGCTAGAACGCTCCTGCACACTGCGGTTATTCTGGTCATGCTGAAAGCGAGCCAAGCGGCAGCAAGTGTGCCGCAGTCATTATTGAGGTGAAGCGATCACTAATCAGAGCCTGGCATCCATGGAAACCGATCACCATAAGTGAGGTTGTAGTACCAACACGATCGCGGTTTATTACTCATCTCCAACGTTAGAAGGTGCTAAGGAAAATAACTGCCAGTGTTGTGATGAGCCCAATGTAGAACAAGCAGGGCATTACCTCGAAAGGCAGACGCTTAGATCAGTAACTAGTACAGAAGATTTAGATTCGAATAGTTCTGCCTGTCGCAGATGGATAGTATAGGTGATAGATATAGCTCAATCTCACGCATTTACATCTGCTGGTACAATGGCATACAAACAGAATAACTATAACTATGGAATATCCGAGACTGTGTATGATGATATATATCTATAAATTATCACTGTAAATTCTTCACAATCTGTTTGGTCACGCCTTCGTCTCAAATCATAGTAAGCAGTGTGTAGTAAGTACAGGCCATCATATATTTGATCTGAGTTTGATAAGATCCGTTAGGTATTGTATCCTGGTCAATGGAGGTATCACGTATGCGAGGTCCAACGCCCTCCTATCCCATTCACTTATCGACTGCCCAGGAATAGCAGTTAAGGCAGTTGGTACGTACGCACACCACGCCGCACGCCCAGCGGATGCGCGCCCCAATCGTGTTGGCCGCCCATGATCATACTGAGTGGAGCAACCAACAACTTGCCCGGGCTGTCGGCACGTCTGATCGCATTGTTCGGAAGTGGCGCAAGCGCTGGACAGAGACCCAGTCGCTGGAGGATGCACCTCGGTCGGGGGTGCCCCGGCGTTTCTCCCCCTGAAGTACGGGTGCAGATGACCCCCGCAGCTTGTCAACTGCCACGCCAGCATGATGTACTGTTGGCGCGCTGGAGTCGAGCTGAACTGGCGCGGCGCATTGCGGCGGCGTATTCGCATTGTTCGGTCTCGCCCAGCACGGTTGAGCGCTGGGTGCATGTAAAGCGCTTGCGCCCCTGGAACTATCGCATATGGTAGCATGTCCATGACCCGGCGACGTTTCTGGCACGTGCGCGCCCGGTGCTGAACGCCTATGCCTAAGCGCGCATGATGCTGACACAGGGTACGTGGGTCGAGTGCGTCGACGAAACAACCTCGATTCAGGTGTTTGAAGCGGTCATAGTCCCAGACCCTCCGATCGCCGGGGCACCCATGCGTCAGTCGCCACGCGACCACCGACGGGGCACCCGACAATTGCTGGCCGGGAGGAGTGTGGCAGATGGGCAGGTGATTGAAGGAGCGCAAGCGTTTTGTGGACTGCTAACACTTTGTGACGACGGTGCTGCTACCGGAGGCGATCCGCTAGCAGGTGCAGACGGTGGTGCTGATCTTGGATAATTGAGCCACACATGCCCCAAGGCATTTGGCTGCATGGATCCAGGCACAAACCTGGCCAGTCACGGTGCAGATCTTGCAGATCTTGTAGTTGTCTCCTATTGCCTCGTGGCTTGATTAGGTAGTTGCCTCCTATTGCCTCGTGGCTTGATCAGATAGAACTCTGGTTGAGTGTGCTGCAGCGCACACTGCTGACGCTCAATCACTTTACCGGTGCGGGAGCGCTGGAACAGGCAATGGCTGCGTGTATCGCCGCACACAATGCGTAGGCCCGCCTAATCAACTAGACGTACACCAGCAATAAGCTCTCGAAGAGGAACTCAGATCGAATTTGTGATGGCCTGCAGTAAGTAGTAAGAGATACTGTAAGGGATTACTAAGGATGAATGGCTTGTGCCTCAAGTTGATATTAGAGCGTGATCAAAAATCTGGGCTTTTGATGATGCTCGAAATGGCACGCAGTGTAGTATTTAGGGAAACGCTGGCGTGCAACGCATGCATCTCCGCTACGCGATGGAAAATGGTTTTAACGGTTTCAGTGCCTGTGCTGCAAAGTACGCCTGGCGCCCCTCACCTTCCCTTAGCCCCCTTCCTCTTCCACACGGGGAAAGGAAGGATGCTTTGGGGCTGGAGAGAAAGAACGCTGGGACCCGAGATCGATCCGATACTCTTGAAAGGTAGGAAACATGAGGGGCTAGAGAGAAAGAACGCTGGACCCCTCTCATGTCATAGTTGCACGGGTACGGTACGTGCCTAATGAAAAGTTTCTGATTATACTCTTAAAGCGTGATCAAACACGAACATCTCTGATAAAGTTGATTGAGGAGCATTACGACAGAACCAAGATTCAGAAGGGCTTCGCCTGATTCGGGATTGCAATTGTGTGCGTTCCTCGCCAACCGATGGTGTCCGGCCCACGCCATCGAGCGTTCCACGACCCATGGCGTGGGAATAACGGTAAACACCTGTTGTCGTTGTGGTGTTGCAATGATGTGTAGGCGTATCGTCGTCTGCTGGTGCATCCATGTTTCGAGCTCGTGTTGATACTCCTGGTCTACCTGAATTTCGTGCATCCAATGAACAGCGTGATGATGTGCCGCTAACAGTCGTCTTGCCCCTTCGGTAGCCGAGCTGTCGGCTAGGTGCACAATCATACGCACCAAGCACCCATTCGTATCACCCTAGCATTGCTGTTTGCACCCAATGATCTTTTTTCCATTGTCGCCATGTGATCCGCCTCCTTCGGTTGCCTCCTCTGGTTGTCTTGGCCGATTGAGATTCAAGGACGCTGATCGATGGCTCCAAGTCGTGATTCCGTGCGTGTCGCGCCAGGTTCCGCAGCGGATCATTGAAGGCGATGACTGTTCCATTGTGCTTCCATTGGTCAACATAGGATCGAACCGAGCACATCGGCCGAACATCTGCCAGAAGCAGACGCCATTGGCAGCTAGTGCGATGTTTCTACAGCAGTGTGTTGATGATCGTGCGGCGATCAATTGCGATCGGACGCCTACCTGTTGGCGACGGGGTGATGACTAGCGGCGCGAGAGCGGCCTATCGTAAATCGGTCTGATCGGTCGCATCGTTCGTTGGATGGACGTTTTGCCATCTCAGATTGCCTCTGATCAGAATGGCATGATGATCACCATTGCACTACAAATCCGGTTTTCTGATCACTCTCTTAGATTGTTCCTATACGGGTTCCAACTTACCAAGATGCACAATTTCCAGGTAAACAGCTCGTTAGGGTATGGCTAGAGTCTGTTGTGCACGCTTGGTCCTGACCTTGGTAAAGTCATGGTATGATACGCAAAGCCTATCCGTATGACGTTTCCGATAGGGTGTGGGTGTTGGGAGCGTTTTCCAAGACCCTGATAAACTAAGATGCCCTCAGCGGAAGCATTCCTTGCGCAAGGTATGTGCAACGACCTTCGCTCCATTGTGCAAACAGGTTGCTGTAGCGCGTGGTGCCTCCAATGACGTGCCGCTGTGGTATACGGCGTAGCAATAGACGCAGCGCTGGCTGACGGCAGGGTGGGTCGCGAATCAGGGCTGCAACGCGCGGAGGTTAATCCGTGCTCCTTGGGCTTGAGATTGCCCATGTGGGCGGCAATTCTGGAAAGGCGGACGATACCATCGTTTCCAGAACGTGGGGATGTGTGCTGATAACAATAACAATGATGACAATGATGACAGGGCGCAACGGAGTGAAGGTATACCTGGAATTTGTTGGGACTGTTGCTAGACGTTCTGGTCACACTGACAACTACCAAGACTATGCGCGTGTGGCAGCCCTGACTGTCTAGACTATGAGGAGACGGGAGAGTCAGTAGACGTCACGGTTGCTGACCGGAGCAATATGGGTGATCAACCAGGAGCGGGGGCAGGGGCGCAAAGAATCCGTCCGACTTGGATGAGCATGGCTTTAGGTTGCTGCCCGCCGCTAGGTGATCGATCGCAGTTTTGCCCGAATGTCATGCTTCCGTCGACGAACATGTGGCGTAACCAACGATCTGGTTATACATCGTCGCTTTTTCTATCCTGTTGGTATATCAGTTTGTCACTTTCTAGGTGCAACGTGCACGATTAGGATCTTGTGGCAGCGAACCTTGACAGCCATACCATTGTCTAGAATGACGTGATGGTCTGGTGGATATCTATTTGTTCGATGAACATATGTTTGGAATATATGTATGATGATGGTTATATCTAATCTTATTGTATTGGCATACAACCATTGGAGACACGAACCAAAGATAGGTTTAGAGAGTGCATAGCGCGCTTGTGACGCTGATGTTACGGAAGTAAATTACTATCAAGTAGGTTTATCTTTCCAACCTGTAAGTAGCAGGAGATTCTTGCCAGCCTTCCCACAAGCCCGATAGGTATGGTACGACTAAATTCACCCTACCGCTCAATACGTACATAACCGATCGATAGAACGCCATTATAATCAGCGTAGCAATGGTAAGCCATGGGTGTGGACCGTGTTTATACCTTC